>WNFI01031332.1_pt1 | contig 11260 bp, 12 predicted proteins | sample 5400471 | NCBI WGS metagenome assembly WNFI01 (sample SAMN13153348, study PRJNA577476) | soil metagenome | isolation source: 100 cm saprolite on Douglas fir-dominated hillslope | place: USA:California | collected 2013-09-17
GCGTTCACGGTTCTGTTCGGGCGTTTTTTCTACCTGCAGGTCATCCAGCACCAGTACTACGACACCAAGGCCGAGGACAACCGCATTTCGATCGTGCCGATTCAACCCAACCGGGGGCTCATTCTCGACCGCAACGGCGTGGTGCTCGCCCGCAACTACTCGGCCTACACGCTGGAGCTCACCTTGAGCAAGATCGCCGACCTCGAAGGCATGATCGATGAGCTTGCGGCCATCGTCGATATCCAGCCGAGGGACCGACGCAGGTTCCAGCGATTGAGGGAGGAAGGCAAGGGGCTCGACAACCTGCCCATACGCACGCGCCTCACCGACGAAGAGGTCGCCAAGCTCGCGGTCAATCGCTACCGGTTCCCCGGTGTCGATATCAAGGGAAGGCCGTTCCGGCAGTATCCCCTCGGGGAGATCGCCGCGCACGTCGTGGGCTACATCAGCCGCATCGACGACCGCGACCTCGAACGTATCGAAGAGGCCGATGAGTCGGGCAACTACAAGGGCACCGACCACATCGGGAAAACGGGTCTGGAGCAGCGCTACGAGCGCGCGTTGCACGGCACCACCGGCTTCGAACAGGTCGAGACCGACGCGGGAGGACGCATCATGCGTGGCCAGAACGTGCAGAAGCTCGCGCCGCGCACCGCGCCCGTGCCCGGAAACAACCTCGCGCTCACCCTCGACATTCGCCTGCAGGAAGCCGCCGAACGCGCCTTCGGCGAAAACCGCGGGGCGCTCGTCGCGATCGAGCCTTCCACCGGAGGAATACTCGCCTTCGTATCCAAGCCCGGGTACGACCCCAACCTCTTCATCGACGGCATCGACCCGGCAAACTGGGACGCGCTCAACAATTCGCCGGACAAGCCGCTCAACAACCGCGCGCTCACCGGTCTTTACCCGCCCGGGTCGACTTTCAAGCCCTACATGGCGCTCGCCGCGCTCGAGCTGGGCACGAGGACACCGACGCAGACCATCTTCGACCCGGGCTACTTCCTTTTCGGCAACAACCGGTTTCGCGACGACAAGGCGGGCGGCCACGGCTACGTCGACATGTACAAGTCGATCGACCGGCATCGACATCGAGGGAGAATTCGTCGGCGTGCTGCCCTCCCCGGAATGGAAGGTGAAGCGCTTCAAGAATCCAGCGCAGCAGCGGTGGTTCCCGGGTGAAACCATCAGCGTGGGCATCGGGCAGGGCTATAACTCCTACACCCCGCTGCAGCTCGCGCAGGCGGTCGCGACGCTCGCCAACGACGGTGTGATGTTCCGCCCGCATCTGGTCGACTATATCGAGAACCCGATAACGGGTGAGCGCGCATATGTGCAACCTCACGCTTCCAAGACCATTCCCCTCAAGGCCCGGAATCTGGAGCTGATCAAGCGCGCCATGGTCGGGGTCAACAAGGAAGGCACCGGCGCGCGCGCCTTCGCCGGCGCAGGCTACGCGAGCGCCGGCAAGACGGGCACCGCCCAGGTCATCGCGCTCAAGCAGAACGAGAAATACTCCGACGCGACGGTTGCCGAGCATTTGCGCGACCACGCGCTCTTCATCGCCTTCGCGCCGGAGGAAAATCCGCGGATCGCGCTCGCCGTGCTGGTTGAGAACGCCGGCTTTGGAGCGCGCGCGGCGGCGCCGGTCGCGCGCAAGGTGCTCGACTACTACCTGCTCGGAAAGCGCGTCGACAAGCCGACGGAGCCGGCGCCGCAGCTCCGCAAGCGCACCGACAAGCCGGCGGAACTCCCGCCTCTGCTCGGCGGGCCTGACGAGCCGGCGCCGCCCGCGACGGACGAGGACGAAGACAATGATTAGGCTCTTCTTCGAGCGACTCGCGGCCAAGATCGACGGGCCGCTGTTCGCCATCGTGGCCTGCCTCCTCGCGCTCGGTCTCGCCACGCTCTACAGCGCCGCCTACCAGGCGCCGGGACGCGTCGGCGCTCAGGCTCTCAACGTGGTCCTGGCGCTCGCTCTGATGTGGATCGCGGCGCAGACGCCTCCGCAAGTTTTCATGCGCTATGCGATCCCGGCCTTTGTCGTGGTCCTTCTGATGCTGGCCGGCGTCGCCTTGTTCGGCGACGTGAGGAACGGCGCGCGCCGATGGCTGCCGCTCGGTTTCGCGAGCCTCCAGCCCTCGGAGTTCATGAAAATCGCGATGCCGCTTATGCTCGCTCGCTATTTTCACAGGCACGAGGCGTCGCTGCGCTTCCGCGAATACGCCGTCGCCGCGCTGCTCCTGGCGGTGCCGACTGTGATGATCGTGCGCCAGCCCGATCTGGGCACCGCTCTGCTGGTCGCCGCGGCCGGGTTTTACGTGATTTTTCTCGCGGGCCTCTCCTGGAAGTTCATCGCCGCCGGCTCCGCCGCCACTCTTGCGAGCCTGCCGATCCTGTGGGGCGTTCTGCACGATTACCAGCGCCGGCGTTTTCTGACGCTGATCGATCCCTCGTCGGATCCGCTCGGCGCGGGCTATCACATCATCCAGTCCACCATCGCCGTGGGCTCCGGCGGCATCACCGGCAAGGGCTGGCTGGGGGGCACGCAGACGCATCTCGAGTTCATCCCGGAACGCGCCACCGATTTCATTTTCGCGGTGTATTCCGAGGAATTCGGGCTGATCGGTGCGAGCCTTCTGCTGGTGCTCTACTTCGCGCTCATCATGCGCGGGCTGATGATCGCAGCCAACGCGCCGACGTTCTTCACGCGCCTGCTCGCGGGCTCGATCACCCTCACCTTCTTCACCTACGCGGTCGTCAACATGGGCATGGTGAGCGGGCTCCTGCCCGTCGTCGGGGTGCCGCTGCCGCTTATCAGCTACGGCGGAACATCACTGGTGACGCTGTTTCTCGGCATCGGAATACTGATGAGCATCCAGTATCACCGCGCGCTCGTGCAGTCGTGAAAGAGCCCGCGCTCGTGTTCCTGCTCGTCGCGTTCACTGCCCTCGCCGGATGCACTCTCGAGCCGATGCGCGGCGGGCGCGACGACGGCCCGGGGGCGGCGCCTCCGGGCAACCTCGACAGAATCACGGACGCCAGGCCCAGGTCCGAACCGCTCAACCCCGGCGCCAACAGCCCCTACACTGCCCTGGGCAGGAAATACGTTCCCTACCAGTCGCTGAAGCCTTACCGAGCGCGCGGCATCGCGACCTGGTACGGCCGCAAATTTCACGGCAAGGCCACCTCCAGCGGCGAGCGCTACGACATGTACGCGATGACCGCGGCCCACACGATCCTGCCGATCCCCAGCTACGCACGCGTGACCAATCTCTCCAACGGCCGCAGCGTCGTCGTGCGCGTCAACGATCGCGGGCCGTTTCACCCCGAGCGAATCATCGATCTGTCCTACACCGCGGCGTACAAGCTCGGTTTCGTGAACGCCGGCAGCGCTCAGGTGGAAGTGGAGGCCATCTTGCCGCGAGGATCGACCGCAACTCGCGAATCGATGGCCGCGGTGCGCTGACGGCCCGCCGCGGCCGGTATAATCCGCCCTGCGGTCCCCATGCTACGCAATCTCGCCGCCTGTTTCGCCCTGCTGCTTTCCGGCGTCGCGCTCGCCGCCGCGCCGCAGCCGCCCACCGTGGATGCGCTCGCGTGGCTGCTCCTGGACGTCACCAGCGGACAGGCGATCGCAAGCCGCAACCCGCAGGAGCGCATCGAGCCGGCATCGCTCACCAAGCTTATGACCGCGTACCTCGCTTTCGCGGCGCTGAAGGGCAGGTCGCTTGCCCTCGGCCAAACGATCCGGGTGTCGGAGCGCGCATGGCACGCGGGCGGCTCACGCATGTTTATCGAGCCGAGGAAACCTGTTACGGTCGAGGAGCTGCTGCACGGATTGATCATCCAGTCAGGCAACGATGCCTCCATCGCTCTTGCCGAAGCCGTCGCGGGCTCGGAACCCGCGTTCGTGGAACGCATGAATCGCGAGGCCGGGCGTCTCGGCATGGCCGACACGAATTTCACGAATTCGAGCGGGCTGCCCGGCCCAGGACACTATTCGACCGCCAGAGATTTGGCGCTTATCACCTCCGCGTTGATCCGCGACTACCCCGAGTACTACAAACTGTATTCGGAACGCGAATATCGCTACAACGACATCACGCAGCGCAACCGCAACCAGCTCCTGTGGCTCGACCCCAACGTGGACGGGGTGAAGACCGGCCACACCGAGAGCGCCGGTTACTGCCTCATCGCCTCGGCGCAGCGCGGCGGGCGACGCCTGGTGTCGGTGGTCATAGGCACGGTGTCGGAGCGCCTGCGCGCGCGGGAAAGTCAAAAGCTGCTCAACTTCGGGTTCCAGTCCTATGACGCCCTGCGTCTGTACCAGAAGGGCGATGCGATCGGCAAGCTCAAGGTATGGAAAGGCAGCGAACGCGAGCTGAAGGCGGGGGTCGCCGCGGACCTGTACGTAACGGTGCCCAAAGGCACCGCCGACAAGCTGCAGGCGGAGCTCGTGAGCCAGCAACCGCTTATCGCGCCCGTGGAGGCAGCACAGCGCGTGGCGACGCTGCGCGTGTCGCACGACGGCAAGCCGCTCGCGGAGTATCCGGTGATCGCGCTCGAGAGCGTGGCGGCCGCGGGATTTTTCGCCCGAGCCTGGGATTCTGTTCGGCTGTGGTTCAAGTGAAGGAAGCCGCATGATTCATCTCAACGGCGAGTTCATGCCGATCGAGCAGGCGAAGATTTCGGTGCTCGACCGCGGCTTCATATTCGGGGACGGTGTCTACGAGGTGATCCCGGTATATTCGCGGCGGCCGTTCCGCCTCGAGGAGCATCTGGCCCGGCTCCAGGCGAGTCTGGACTCGATTCGCCTCGCCAATCCGCATCCGCTCCCGAAGTGGACCGAGCTCGTCGGAAGAATCATCGCGGGAAATCCCTGGGATGACCAGAACGTCTATCTCCAGGTCACCCGCGGCGCGGCCAAGCGCGATCATGCGTTCCCCAAGGGCATCGCGCCTACGATTTTCCTTATGGCGAGCGAGCTCGTTCCACCCTCGCCGGAGCTCGTCGAGAGCGGCGCCAAGGCGATCGTGCTGCCCGACTTCCGGTGGCTGCGCTGCGACATCAAGTCGACTTCGCTATTGGGCAATTGCATGCTGCGCACCCTCGCCGCGGACCAGGGCTGCGTCGAGGCTATCCTGGTGCGCGACGGCCAGCTCACCGAAGCCTCGGCGAGCAACGTGTTCATCGTGAAAAATGGGACCGTTCTCGCCCCGCCCAAGTCTCACCTGATATTGCCCGGAATCACTTACGACGTCGTGCTCGAAATCCTCCGCGCCAACATACTGCCTCACGAAATTCGCCCCGTTGCCGAGAGCGAGCTGCGCTCTGCGGAGGAGATCTGGGTGACTTCGTCCTCGAGAGAGGTGCTCGCCATCACGATGCTCGACGGAAAACCGGTCGGCACGGGGAAAAACGCGGGAAAGCGGGGGCCCGTCTGCGCGCGCGTCTACGCGCTGTACCAGGAGTACAAAGCCCGGGTGATGCGCGCCCCCGCTCATGCCTGAGAGCGACGCCCCGGTCCTCGCGTTCCCCTGCGACTTCCCCATCAAGATCATGGGAAAGACGCAGGCCGGGTTCGCGCAAGCGGTGATCGAGGTCGTCAGGCACCACGCGCCCGATTTCGACCCGGCTACGCTCGAGATGCGCCCGAGCCGCGCGGGGAAATATCTTTCGCTCACCTGCAACGTGCGCGCGGTTTCGCGCGAGCAACTCGACGACCTGTACCGGGAACTGTGCGATCATCCGATGGTGACGATGGTGTTGTGAATCCCCCATGCAAAGCACTGCGAGATTGGCTTCCGTCTTTATTCCCGCGCAAGCGGGAATAAAGGTTGGCAATGCGACTATCGTCAGGCATCTCGCCCTCGCCGAGTACGCGTCGACCTGCCAGGCGATGCGCCGGTTTACCGATGCGCGCGGGACGACAACGCCCGACGAGCTATGGGCGCTCGAGCATCCGCCCATCTATACGGTCGGGATCGCCGGCCGGGCCGAACATTTCCCGCGTGGCGGCGAAGTGCCGGTCGAGCGGACCGACCGCGGCGGCCAGATCACCTATCACGGGCCGGGACAGGCGATCGTGTATGCGCTCGTCGATCTGGGGCGGCGCGGCCTGACCGTGCGCGGCATGGTGAGCTTGATCGAGCGGGCGGTGATCGAACTGCTCGGGGCTCACGGCGTGGGAGCCGAGCGCAGGAAAGGTGCGCCGGGCGTATACGTCGACGGCGCGAAGATCGCGGCGCTCGGGCTTCGGGTGCGGCGCGGCTGCTGCTATCACGGCGTCGCGCTCAACGTGGCCATGGATCTCGCGCCCTTCTCCGCGATCGACCCCTGCGGCTATCCGGGCCTCGCGGTCACGCAGACCCGCGCGCACGGAGTCCTCGCCGGCGCGACGGAAATGGGCGACGAGCTCGCCCGCCGTATCGCCCGGCTGATCGACAAATGACGACCCTCGAAAAAAAGAAGGGCATGGCGAAGACGCGCATTCCGATCGCGCTCGTTCCGGCCGAACGGCTCGCAAAGCCCGAGTGGATCCGCGTGCGCGCCGCCTCGCCCGGCTCGCGTTTCCACGAGATCAAGCAAATCCTCCGCGAGAACAATCTTCACACGGTGTGCGAGGAAGCCTCTTGCCCCAACATCGGCGAGTGCTTCGGCAAGGGCACCGCGACCTTTATGATCCTCGGCGATCTATGTACGCGGCGCTGCCCGTTCTGCGACGTCGCCCATGGCCGGCCGCTCGCTCCCGATCCGGAGGAGCCGGCGCACCTCGCGCAGACGATTGCCGCGCTTGGTCTCGCCTACGTCGTCATCACGAGCGTGGACCGCGACGACCTGAGAGACGGCGGCGCGAAGCACTTCGCCGACTGCATTCGCGCAGTGCGCGAGCGCTCTCCCGCCACGCGCATCGAAGTCCTCGTGCCCGACTTCCGCAGCCGGCTCGAGCGTGCGCTCGATGCCCTCGCACCGGCCCTGCCCGACGTAATGAACCACAACCTCGAGACCGTGCCGCGCCTGTACAGGCAGGCGCGCCCGGGGGCGGACTATGTGCATTCGCTCAAGCTGCTGAAAGACTTCAAGGCGCGCCACCCGCAAATCCCGACCAAGTCGGGCCTGATGGTGGGCCTCGGCGAGACCGACGAGGAAATCATCCAGGTGATGCGCGACCTGCGCGCGCACGACGTGGACATGCTCACGATCGGCCAGTACCTGCAGCCTTCGGCGCACCATCTTCCGGTCGCGCGCTACGTGCACCCGGACGGTTTCGGGATGTTCGAGCGCGAAGCTCAGGCGCTTGGTTTCAGCCATGCCGCTGTCGGCGCCATGGTGCGCTCTTCCTACCACGCCGACCGGCAGGCGCACGCGGTGGGCGTGAACTAAGGAGAAATTTTGATTCGATTTCTCGGATGCGTCGCCTCGCTTCTCGTTCCGGCCGCGGTAACGGCTGCGGGCTTGGAAGACATCTCCAATCGCGACGCCATCAACGGACTGAAGGAAGCGCTTACCAGGGGTGGACAAACCGCCGTCGCGCGCTTGGGCGTCGAGAACGGGTTTTTCGGCAACGACCGCGTCAAGATTCCTTTGCCGCCTTCCCTGCGAAGACTCGAGGCGGTGATGCGCTCGATCGGCATGGACAGGCATGCCGACGAGCTGGTGCTGCGCATGAACCGCGCGGCCGAGGCCGCGGTGCCCGAAGCGAAGACCCTGCTCGTCGATGCGGTAAAGAAAATGAGCGTGCAGGATGCGAAAGGGATCCTCTCGGGCGGCGAGGACGCCGCGACCCAGTACTTCAAGCGCACGACTTCCGAGCCGCTCGCCAGGCGGTTTCAGCCGATCGTCAGGAAAGCGATGGAAAAGGTGAAGCTCGCCGAGAAGTACGACGAGATCGCCGCGAGCGGGGCGAAGCTCGGGCTGGTCAAGGAAGAAGACGCGCAACTGGAGGACTACGTCACGCGCAAAGCGCTCGACGGCTTGTTCTTCACTATCGCCGAGGAAGAGAAAAAGATCCGCCGGGATCCCGCCGGCGCAGCCTCGGCGATACTCAGGAAGGTATTCGGAGCGATCGGGAAATAGACTGAGCCAGGGGAAACGAGAATACCTGACACAGTCCTGACACGTCGGTCTTGATTGAGGTCAAGGTTCCGAGGCTTGCAATGTCGCGACAATTCGCACTGCCGTTGCATCTGGGGCCTGTACCCGAGGTGATCGGGCGGCAAGGGGGAGGATATGGGTGCGATAGTCCAGGAAGGGCTGGGCACGAAGCCGGCGGCGTATCGGTGGGTGCAGCTGGCGGTCGGCATCATCTGCATGGCCATGATCGCGAATCTGCAGTACGGCTGGACGCTGTTCGTAAATCCGATCGACGCCAAGTTCCATTGGGGACGAGCTTCGATCCAGGTGGCGTTTTCCGTATTCGTCGCGCTCGAAACCTGGCTGGTGCCCTTCGAGGGGTATCTGGTCGACCGCTTCGGCCCGCGGCTCGTGGTTCTGGCCGGAGGAATTCTTTGCGGCATCGCGTGGGCGATGAACGCCTACGCGGATTCGCTCATGTTTCTTTATGTGGCGGCGGCGGTGGGCGGCCTCGGTGCGGGAGCGGTGTACGGGACATGCGTCGGCAACGCCCTGAAATGGTTTCCGGACCGGCGTGGACTCGCTGCCGGGCTGACCGCGGGGGGGTTCGGCGCGGGATCGGCGGCGACGATCATTCCGATATCGGCGGCGATCAAGTCCGGCGGCTACGAATCGACGTTCCTGTATTTCGGCATCGGCCAGGGTGTCATCGTAGTCCTGCTGGCCCTGATATTGGCTGCGCCGAAGAAAGGCGAGGTTCCCGAGATCTCGAAGAAACTTCTGCAGACGCGCCGCCAATTCCGGCCGATGGAAGTCCTCAAGCAGCCGGTTTTCTATGTGATGTACGTCATGTTCGTGCTGGTGGGTGCCGGCGGCTTGATGGCCACAGCCCAGCTCGCGCCGATCGCCAAGGACTTCAAGATCGCCGAGATACCGGTGAGTCTTGGAATCACGCTGCCCGCGCTTACGTTCGCCCTGTTCATCGACCGGATTCTCAACGGCATCACGCGGCCGTTCTTCGGCTGGGTCTCGGACAATATCGGCCGCGAATTGACCATGCTCATCGCCTTCGCGCTCGAAGCGATCGGGATCATGGCCCTGAGCATCTACGGACGCGACCCGCTTACGTTCGTGCTGCTCACCGGGCTGGTGTTTTTCGCCTGGGGCGAGATCTACAGTCTGTTTCCGTCCACCTCGGCCGATGCTTTCGGCACCGAGTACGCGGCGGCGAACGCCGGGATGCTCTATACGGCGAAGGGAGCCGCGGCGCTGCTGGTGCCGCTTGGCAATGTTCTGGTGACTGCGACCGGCAGCTGGAACGCGGTCTTCGTCGTGGCAAGCGTCATGAATGCCGTTGCCGCGCTCATGGCTTGGTTTGTGCTCAGGCCCATGCGACGCAGGTTCATGGAGAAAGCCTCCTAAAACCGCGCCCGCCGCGTGTCCTAGCTGCTAGAAATACACCCGCGTGCGCTCCACGATCGAGAGCTGCGCGGCGATGGCGCGCCGCAGGATGCGGTCGTTGAAAATCGCGAGCGCCGTGGCGGCCACGCGCTGCTGCGAAGGCTCGGTATGCCTCGCCGGGACGAGCGTGCACACGATCGTCGGCACACCCGCCTCCACGGCGGCGGCGATCAGGCGGGCGAACATGTCCTCGAATTCATCGGCGGCCCGGGCCAGAGCGTCCAAGGCCTCCCGAATCGTCCGCGCGCTGCCCTGCAGCAGTCCGCTCGTCTCGATCGCCCAGCCGCCGTCGACGCAGATCCCGACGTGAGTGACCCCCGCCGGAATCGCCCGCACCCGACCCTGCCGCAGCACCTCAGGCGGCTGGAGAACGGTGAGCTTCCAGGGATTGCGCGGCCGCGGCACGAGCGCGTCCTCGGCCTGCCCCTTTCCGAGAGGATCGCCCGGACGCGACCCTGCCGCAGCACCTCGGGCGGCTGGAGAACGGTGAGCTTCCAGGGATTGCGCGGCCGCGGCACGAGCGTGTCCTCGGCCTGCCCCTTTCCGAGATCGATGTTTTGCAACGCGTCCCCGAGCAGCACGAGGTGCCGGATGACGTCGGGGGAGCTCTCGCTTTCCTGAGCGGAATTCAGTGCCATGTCGTCCTCCTCTAACGGCCGGCGGGGTTGAGCGCTTAGTGCGCCTTTTCCCAATTCTGTCCCGATCCGACGTCCACGACAAGCGGGACCTTGAGTTTCGCCACGCCGCTCATCAGCTCCGGGATCTCGGCCCTTACGCGATCGAGCTCCGCTTCGGGCGCCTCCAATACGAGCTCGTCGTGTACCTGCATGATTAGCTTGGTCGAAAGTCTCTCGCGGTCGAGCCACCCCCGTACGGCGATCATCGCGAGCTTGATCAGGTCCGCGGCCGTGCCCTGCATGGGCGCGTTGATCGCGGCGCGCTCGGCCCCGCCGGGTAGCGGGTGAAGTAGCTTGCGATGTAGGCCTGCGCGGTGGCGCGCTCGAGGCCCAGCTGCTGCGCCAGGCCGAATGCCGACATCCCGTAGATCAGCCCGAAGTTGATCACCTTGGCGTAGCGGCGCTCCTCCGGCGTGACGTCGCCGAGTGAGCGTCCGAAAACCTCCGCCGCGGTGGCGCGGTGGATGTCCTCCCCCGCCGCGAACGCGCGCAGCAGGTTCTCGTCCCCCGAAATGTGCGCCATGATGCGCAGCTCCACCTGCGAATAGTCGGCGCTCACGATGGCGTGGCCGGGCGAAGCGACGAAGGCTTCGCGGATGCGCCGCCCCTCCGGGGTTCTCACGGGAATGTTCTGCAGGTTGGGGTCGTTCGATGCAAGGCGCCCGGTCACCGCGGTCGCCTGACCGTAGTTGGTGTGCACCCTGCCCGTGCGCGGATTCACCATCTTCGGCAACTTGTCCGTGTAGGTGGACTTGAGCTTGGAGATTTCCCGGTAATCGAGGAGGATTTTCGCTAGCGGGTGATCGAGCGCGAGTCTCTCCAGCACGTCCTCGTCGGTCGAGGGTGCGCCCGAAGGCGTCTTCTTGATGACGGGCATTCCTTTCTTTTCGAAGAAGATCTCGGCGATCTGTTTCGGCGAACCGAGATTGAAGGGCTGCCCCGCTTCCTTATGGGCCCTGGCTTCGAGCTCGAGCATTTTCTGTCCCAATTCGTGGCTCATCGCCTCGAGCTGCGCCGCGTCGATCAGGACCCCGTCCCTCTCCATCCTG
>WNFI01079572.1_pt1 | contig 11260 bp, 9 predicted proteins | sample 5400471 | NCBI WGS metagenome assembly WNFI01 (sample SAMN13153348, study PRJNA577476) | soil metagenome | isolation source: 100 cm saprolite on Douglas fir-dominated hillslope | place: USA:California | collected 2013-09-17
AGGCTGGTGAGCAGCACATCAATCAGATTGTCCTGGATCCGGAAATACTGGTGAGCAATAAAGGCGATAACGTGCAGATAGCGGTCCGGATCGTTCCGGCGCGTGACCTGGAAGATTTCCGATTTGATGACACTGTGGGCGTAGTACTGGATCCCCTCGGGGTTCAGCGCGAGAGTCTGGAGCGCCGGGCTCAATTGATGGTAAAGGCCTCCCACCAAGTCCAAATCCGCCACGCGCTCCTTGACCTTGGACGGCCGGGTTGACTCCGAAAGTCTTTTTATCAAGGTGAGTTTGTAAGCGCTGGTTTTGCCGGGAGCGGTCCCGCCCTCGATCGGTTCTTGCGTCAGCAGACCATTCAAAAGCTCTCGGGCATCCTGATCAAGGGTGTGCTCGATGATCGTGGCAAGCTCCTGCTTCCGCCGATTGATCGCGCCGAGGATGAGCTCCGTCAACCGCGTATAGCTCGGTACTTCGATCTTCTCGCGGACCAGCGCATCGACACAGAGCCAGAGCATGAGCTTGGGTTTGAGCTGTGCGCGCACCATGCCGGCGATCTCTTTGAGCAGCAGTCGACGCGCCTCTGGGTCAAAGACCCGGAAACCGTAGAACGTTCGGATTGTGACCTCGTGGAGTTGGCGGGTGCGAGGGTTATAGTCGCTAAAGTCGAACCTAGAGTCCTCAAGCTCGAGCTGCCGTGCCACGTACTCGAGGTCCCGCCGGTGGAAGGCGCTCGGCGGGAAGAAGCTTTTTGCTGCTTTGAAGTAGCCCGCGCTCAGCAAAAAGCCCAACTGGTGGGTTGGGGCGCGAAGCTCACCCGCGAGGCGACGTAATTCGGTGGGGGAATCAAAATACTGTTTGCGCTGGACACTGTTGAAAACCGGAGGCGATTCGAAGGCCTCGCGTTCCACCGTATTGAGGATGTTCATCCGGGGCATGATGGGTCTCCTGATACCTTTTCAAACTGCACATCTTACAAGGGTGCGCCGAAGAATGCCGGGTATTTTCGGCGGGGTTCGCAGGAAACGGTTTGCGGCGGGCGGGGCGGAAGAGGTCAATCCGGCGGCCGCACGGCTAAAAACGGATTGGGCTTAGCCGCTGAACAGGGTCCGATTCTATCGGATGGTACCCTCGGGGTGAATTGGAGGGGTATGAATCGCAAGCGCGCTGGAGGGGGCGGCGTGTGTTGAGCCGTTGTCTAAGAATCTTCCGCGGTCTGGATGGTTTAATCTTCCGCAGCCGATGAGCCAAGGATCTGTTACTGCCTCAGAGAGCAGGATTCAAACTGTCCAAGGGTAGCCTTGCTTTTCTCAATTCCTATTTCGCATTTGGTACCTTTGTTGGAATTTAACCCATAGGGGTGGGTAGAAAAATAACAAATAGATAGATGGGATTGATAGGGCAATTGCCGGCCACGTTCCGACGAGTCTAACAACTGCTGCCAAAACAAAGCCTGCACGCTCGCGCCAGGCCAGCAATGCTTTTTCCCTGTCAGGCGAGGTGAGTAGATGAATCGTTACTGTCATCAACCATGCAATGAAACAAAGGGGTAGTACACCCTTGGATAGACGGTGTGGTACCTCGATCCGGTAGTTCCTGCCGTTGATTCGTGGATCGGAGTTGTCACTGGCCGAGAAGAACAATCGTCCCTGGTGTCTTCGTATAGTCTGGCGGACGCTGATTGCGCACCCCAGGGCGAATAGTGCGCCAATAAAGGAGCTGAGTAGGCAAATCCTTCAACTGGAATGAATTTTGCCGGGTCGAGTGCGATCGTTTTGCGGAATGGGTATCCGAATATGCCCTGCACGGCACAAAGAACCAGGGCACAAGAGGCAAGCAGGACGGCAATCACGGTAAAGCGACAATGCCTCTGATCTGGGCATTCTTGTCTCATTTCATTTGCGGCGGTGGTGCAATGAAATCTTTGGAGATCAAAACCGCAGCCGCTGCGGGGGCCGTTTTTTCTAGCGAAAAGACTGTTTCAGAAGGCGATTAAATCGTACGACTGGCATCGGTATTTTAACGAAACTCCGGTCCTGTTCAGCTAGTCGATAGAGTGACCTCTCACGTGCGAGGGCTAACCTTAATCGGGTGAGTCCGTATTCCCCCAGCGGCTCCAGAGCCAGACAAGCTCTGCCCGATCCGCCGTTCCAACTGCCTATCCAGATATGATTTGCACGCTACGCCAAACACGCGATCCACGGTGATCGCCTGCATACAAATATTATTTCGGCATGGGCTCTGCCTATTGTTGTAAGCATTCACACAAGGACTACACGGTAGCTGCATCCAGATCGGGATCGTGCGGGCACTAAGCGCATGAAATAACAGCGGAGTTTCCGGACCGAACAACGTAATGACCGTGATCTGGGTCATCGACGCAAAATGCGCTGGCCCACTGTCGTTGGTGATAAGCAGTTCGGACAAAGTATAAAGCACAAGCAGTTCCCTCAACGTGGTTTTGCCTGCTAACGAAAAGCAGCGCGGTGACCCAACCTCGCGCGCTACCTGGGCAACCGTCTCCGTTTCATTAGGAGCACCGGTCATTCCAATACATGCATCAGGGAAACACTCTAGTAGGCGCCGCGCAAGCTCTACGTAGCGATTAGTAGGCCATTTGCGCAGTGGCAATAGATCGCTCGCATTCGGATTCAGAAGGATCATGCGCAACGCCCCTTCCCGACCGCTCTCGCGTCGCAGGATTGCACGTACCTCTTCCTGCTCGGAAGAAGAGGCCCCAAATTCCGGCGATGCGGAATTCACTTTCGGCACCTGTGACTGCGTCGTTGGCAGCTGGGCAGGCGCTTGCCCTAATGCCTCCACCATCAGCTGAAAACTTTGACTCGTGTGAAGATACGGATTGTGCAGTAAGCGATGCGTCATCAGATCGCCGCGATAGGGGCCTTCACCGAAAAATGTGTGGAACCCGACACGAGATCGCGCCCCGGTCAAAAATGTCAAAGCTGCAGACGACCGAGAGAAAAATTCCAAATCGATTGCCGCATCGATTCCGAGCCGCCGGATCCGCTTAAGCGCTCGCAACGCATCCATTCCGGCCCGGAAAAGGCTCTTGTGACCAATTGTGATGACATTCTCTTCCGGGATCAGATTCATCAGGTCGAGAATGAATCGATTCTCTTCAAACACGAGAAAGTAGATATTCTCTCGTCCGACCATCTCGATCGCACGCGATATCGCCTGATACGCCAGCACAGTAGAACCTTGCTCGGCGAATTTAACGAACAAAATTTTGCTCAGTCTTTCCGGTAGGGCTTCCAAACGACGCCCACCGGAAAGCAGTCGCACCAGATTCAACACGCCACAAACGGGTATCCCCACCCATCGATCGATGAATTGCAGCTTGCGTGTATCGAGTGAAGAGCTCATGAAAATAGTTGTTGTCAACCGATCGAAGGGGGGAGGGGGGAGCCGACCAAGTATAAAATCAAGCCGGCGACTTACGCAACCCTGTTGTCGCCTGATTTAATGCTCTACCTATGGATATTCTATTTGCCTCCCAGGAAAGCAGACCGAGAACACAGAACCTGCTGAATACAGCCGTCATTACACTGTGGGCGACCGTCCTCCTGGTGATCTGTGTCCGGACCGCTTTATTATACCCGCACCACGACGTGTTCGTGACTTACGTTGACGCAGGACGGAGATGGATCGAATCGCAGGCGTTGTATTCGACCTCGCGAGGCTTTGTGTACAGTCCGTTGATCGCGGCGTGTTTTGCCCCTTTCTCGTGGTTGCCTGGATGGATGGGCGCCGTTCTTTGGCGATTGTTGAATGTCGCTATCTTCTTCGGGGCGGTTTTTTGGTGGCTAAAGATAGGACTACACAACCGGATCCCGCGAACATCGTGTTGGCTGGTTTTCTTGCTGCTTCTGCCATTGTCGCTCGGGAACTTCAACAATGGCCAGGTTAATCCATTGGTTATCAGCCTATTGATGATTGCGATTTTGGCTGCCCACTTGAAACGATGGACACTCTCCGCCGTTTGCGTTGGTATCTCGGCTTACCTGAAAATCTACCCCCTCTCAGTTGGCTTGTTGCTGGTGCTAATCTATCCGCGCCAGCTCAGTTGGCGCCTAGCGCTAACCTTAATCGTGCTCGGAGCGCTACCATTTATTCTTCAGCAGTCCGCCTACGTGTTCGAGCAATATCAGCGCTGGTTTAGCTCCAGAGCCGCCGATGATCGCCGTATGCACATGGATATCGCTCCGCGCGATTTTGCGATGGTTTTGAAAGTGTTGCACATCAACCTGAGTAGTCACGCGGTCATGATTCTCCAGGTGCTTGCTGGCGCCGCGCTGGCTGCACTCTGCGTGTTTGGGCGGCTCCGACAATGGTCCGAGGAGCGGCTTTTAGTCTGTCTCTTCACTCTAGCGAGCTGCTGGATGCTGCTTTTTGGACCTTCCACGGAGGACGCTACCTATACGATGCTTGCTCCAGCTCTGGTCTTGGCCATCGTACAGGCTTTTCATCAGCCCACACCTTCATGGATACGGATTCTACTCTGTGCCTCTTACGCCGTGCTGCTCTTGGGGTCGATGATCAATAGCTTTTTCGGGCTCAAGAAGAGCGCATACGTGATGTCGGTTCAACCGTCGGGAGCGCTCATCTTCGCGGTCGTCGCTGTGATCTGGATCTCTCGCCAATATGCGTCGTTCAGTAACCAGACGAGGCAGGCGCCTAAAAATAGGAGTGCGGAGAGTGGTTGAGCGGAAAAGATCCAGAGTGGTTTAAAACCGGGCACAAAACTGGTTCTAGCAACAGCAAATAGCTGAAGGATAAACGCCGCCAAGACCCACAATTTGAGCCAAGCGGACCGAATTTCGGCAAATATCTGGACGAGTACGAGAATCAGTGCCGGGGCGAGCAGCACATAGGTGTATGATTCGGTCGCCGGACCCAAAAGCATCATCCAAATCAACGCTAGACAGAAGAGGCCAATCAGCACCCGTTCAATTGCCCAACCCTTCCGCTTCCCCCAGCCGCAAAAGAGTGCGACAGCTCCGCCGCTTCCGAGCTGAAGCAGAGCATAAGCGAAAGGGGGAAACGGCAAGTGACCGATCCAATGCAGGAGAAACCAAAGGTCTAGCGGAGCATATTTGATGGGGTAGTCGAGCCGGTTGTCTGCGCTGCGCGTCGAGATCCAGGCGCGATATTGATCGAATACATAAGACCAATGCTGAAAAAGGAAGGGAGCAACGGCAACCAATAGAAGAGCAACCAACAAGCGCCAACCAAATGGTCGCAGCGCTATGACGCAAATCAACAGTCCTAGGGCGAGAGGATAAATCTTTAAGGAGGTTGCGATCGCGACGCAGAGAGCAGCACAACCCCAGCGCTGGACACGCGCCGCGGCGACCGCAAGCATTAACAGCCCAATCAGCAACGGATTTGAGTGGCCAATATCCAGGTTCCCGAGTGCAAAGGGAATAATAAGCAGGTAAACGATCCCGGCATATCTCCGAACGGTAGGAAAAATCGTTTGAAGAAGCGCGGCAAGACCGCCGAGTAATGCAGCGGCGTTGAGGAGTTGCCAAAGAACAATGCCACAGGCGGAAGGTAGGTAGGCAAAGGGTGTAAAAAATGCCGCCACCAACGGGCTATAGACGAATCCTCGCCAATCCGCGTACAGATCTTCTCCACGCGTCCAATGGAGGCCAGCCAGTTGAAAATTGATGAACGCGATTGTCCTATGGTATCCGCCAGCGGAACGGATGCTTAAAATCGGCAGCACCATAGCCCAAGCGACGCATGCGGTAATCTTCCATAACCGGGATACTCTGTTAAATCCAGTCGCAGGGGATCGTACGAAGGAGTCCATAACATCAATCGGAAGGTTCGAAGCGGAGAGTCTAACGGAACGCGCGACGCAAGTGAGATCTTCAGTTACGGAAGATGGCGTTCCTACCTGCGACGGAAGGCTAAGCTATCCCTCTACCAGCAAAGAAAAGCAATGATTAAGTTGGCGCAACTTCTTCGGCAAAATCTAACCTTCAGGATTTCCGAGCATCAACTTCTGGCGACCAGCGAATCCTTTAGTAAAAGAAGAGAGGCAATTCGCTCGACTGCGCCGTGCTTGGATCAAAGAAGTGGAATCTCGCGGGTTATGAGCGTATCGCCCGCAGTGTTTTGGAATCTGGTAGTCCTAATTGCTGTTGCGCTGATTGCTTGGCTAATTTGCGAAAATTTCGATCTGAGTAAACCAGGGCCGTGGTGGCTCTATCTCCTAGTAGTCGCACTGACGATCCTCAGCGTCTTGCATCGGCGAAACCTCTTTGTTTACCTCTACGAGGGGATTCGCTGGTTGCCGCGCGCCATAAAAACCAAACGCTTGCAGCGCGCGCTGATGCGCAAATGGCAGGGGCAGATAGCAGCTTGGGACGATGCGTATGAACAACAGCTAATGGCGGAAGTGATCAAACAGATGGACCCGAAGGACGTAGAGGAGCTTCGCAAAAACGGCTTTCTGTAACGCAGAAACAACGAGCTGGAAGGGAATGAATGAGTGAAAAACGACTCGACAAGGCTCACCGCATAGGCTGACACGCTGAGCGATGAGGTTTGCTGCGAATGGTGGACGCAAGTGAAGGGACGTGCAGCGACCACGCTAACTTATCCGCTTGAATCGTGGCCAGAATGTGTGCGCCGCGCACGCGCTGACAAAGCTGAGCTTCAATACACGATCGATCGTCTTCGCGAATTCAATCAAGCGCTTAGGCATCGAGATCGGCTACCCGGTCTGGCGTTGGATATTCGAGATGTTCTTGAGGCATTCAAGGCTGCGGTAGAAGTCAGAGAGGTAGCCGGGCTCAAGGCCAGCGGCATGAGGGCGCATGACGGTTAAGCTCTGCAACCCGATCCATAGCGAGTGGTAGCTGTAGCGAACTAAGAACATAAACGGTCCTGACCGATAATATCCGCGGTTTCGGAACCACAATAATTGAGAACGAAGGGCCGCTCAGAACCACATTGCGTGAGAATGAAACCACATTGTTTGAGAACAGACCGATTACATCCGGGCTGGACCACATTAATGCGAATAGCTGAAGCGGGACTCCCGCTGCCAGCAGTTCACCATATAATTCGTGGGTTCGACCTGGGGGCGGGTTGGCCACTCAGGAACGAATTGATCTCGCGCGACTTCGCATTGAGAAGCTCTGCCAAGACATTCGCGTCGTAACCCTGCCGGGTCAATCTAGTCGGTCGAGAGTACCGTCTGACGAACTACATGGTCGACAGTTCGACCGAGCCGCCACGATGCTGACCGATAATTTCAAGCAGTCCAGGCATCGGGCGTGAATTAAGGGATACAGCTGACCTCGATCTCGCCTCGTCTGTCGAGACCCATGAGCCGCGGCTGGTTGACTTCTCTAGCTGAAAGGTCCGCTATTCTAGTTGGCTCGGAACTTCGGCTCGAGCGAGCATCTATCCGGCTGGCGGAAACACTGTGATCCCGTATGCAGGCGCAAGAGCCAAGATCTTTTCGATTTCTTCCTGCGTAGGAGCAACCGGTGCATCCGTCGCACCAATCTCGGTCCCTACCTCCAAGAAAAACTTCTCAACACCTCCGGGTCTCGCAATGACGATCACCACGGCTTCTTCATTTCCAGTATTCGCAAAAAGATGCGGGACGTTTTTCGCCGCGTGAACCAGATTTCCCGGGCCATACTCCTTAATTGTGTCACCGGCCTGAAAGCGTAATTTTCCTCTGACCATACCACGTGGCCAATCACTGCGCCCTCGGTCGGCAGTGGGAAAAAGTCGAGAACGGAGCCATTCAGTGCGCCTGCGATGTTGAGGCCGAGACTCTTCCCGAAGCGGCCGAAACCTATCCTCAATGTCGAAGGTAAAGTTTGCGGTAGCCGTGCCGCGTACTTCTCAAAAATTCGCCCTGATTGAGAGGAAGCGTTAACGCCAGTATTCATCCTCAGGGAGAGTTGCGCACTCCCAGGAATACAGAAGTTCTCGCAGACCAGCCAGTCCGATTGGCCTGAATCTCAATCGGTTCATTCCGTAAGCTTTGTGGGGCCTCCACCTCGGCGAACAGCAGGACCTCCGAAGAATAGGCGAACACTTCCAAATCGCCTGGTTCTTTTTGCCGAGTCGGGATCGGCCACTGCAAATCGTGAACTTTAAATCCTTCCGGGAGTTGCCACGCGATCTTTGTAGGAATGCCGGCATCGCCAGGATTCTTCCAGTAGATGTGCCAGCCAGGCTCAATCCGATAAAGGACTCCGATTCGGAATTTTTGACCCGCTTGGATCGAGTTCACGTCGGAGATCAGAGAGCTGCTGACCAAGACTTTGCCATCCTGCTGCTGCGCCCGCGCCGGTTCTGCAGAGAGCAGGGTAAATCCGGCGAACAAACAGACAAAACTCCAGCCCAACAATTCTCTCATTTGCGCTAGCCCTCCGGAGGCCGTCCAACGAGGCTGCTGATCTTGTCCGGCAAGAAAATCGGAGCGGAACAGCTGCGATCAGTACAGAGGAATGCGGCTGCCTGTTCCAGGTCAGGATACTGCACGTCGGGATTTGGTAACGCGCCCTCATCCCTGTCCCACCACTCGACGCGCCTGTAGGTCGCTGGTTGTTTGAGCGCAGCGGCAAATAATGCACGCGCGGCGGGATCTGAGTGTATTCGCCTTTGCCGGTATATTGGTGCAGCAGGTTGGTCAAGCGGGCGACCCCAACGTTTTCATCCACCTGTGGCTTCGATTTTAATTCTGCTGCGCCGGCCGAGGTAATGTAGCCAACGTCGGCGTTGAAATTAGTCGAGATGAATTGGACGGCCTCTTCGACGCGACCAAGCCATGCCCAGTCGGTAGTGACCGCATAAAGTGTGAGGAATGCGCGACCCATGAAAAGCGTGTCGCCAAGGTAGGGACCCACAGGATCTTTTTCGTCATGGCGGAAGCCGCCACCGGGCATGGCCCGATGAGCAATGATCCAGTTCGCGGCACGGATGGCGTCGTCGAGGTAATCCTGTTTTCCGGTGACGGCGTACAGTGTCGCCAGCGCGTTAATGGCCCAACCGTTTTCGCGCGCATAGATGTGCGAATCAATCCGCGGGACTCCACGCTTTCTGCGCGCAGCGTCGCTTAACTGAAAATACTCGCCGCCGTGTTCGCCGGGCACCAAATCCGCATCTTGGCTTGTATAGAACGCACCTTCCGGGGAGGTCAGGAAGTTCTTCAGGTAATCCCGAATTTGGTTTGCGGCCTGCAGATAGGTGTTGTCATGCCATAGCGCGTACGCTTCCGCGTAAATCCGCAAATCTTCGGCCTGCATCTGCATGATTTTCTCAAAATGGGGATGCCGCCAATCGCCGTCGGTCGAATACTGGTATACGCCACCCCACGCTGGATCCATCAGGTTGAGTTGCGCGGCAAGCGTCTCACGCGCCATGCGCTCGAACTCTTTGTCACCCCGCGACGTCTCGGCCATGCAATACTCGACGATGTCCCAATCGAGCCATTTCTGCACCGTGCCCCAACCTTGATTGTCGTGATCGTAAGCATCGATCAACACCTGGCGCAGTGTGTTACGTGCCTCGGCAGTGAGTGCTGCTTCGTTACTCGGAGTCAAGTCGGCCTCGGGAACGACCGAGGGGCCTGGGGTCGGGTCATCGATGATCGCTTGTAGCATGGAGGCCATTGGGCGTGGCGGGATGTAGCCGCGGCGTTTTACGATCTCACCCTTATCGGCGCCCAAGACGATGGTCGCCGGCCAGCCGTAATCTTCATATCGGTTTGCCAGATCTGGACGCGAGTCTTCGTCGACCCATACGGCGACGTAATGTGAGCGAATCAACTCGATCACCTTCGGATCCCGGTACGTGACCTCGTCCATGACATGGCACCAGTGACACCACACAGCGCCGAGATTGAGTAAGACAAAACGCCCCTCTTGCTTCGCCTGCGCGAACACCGAGTCAGACCACGGTTGCCAATCGATTCTGTCTTGCTTTAGCTCGCCAAATGCGACGTTCAAAGAGAGCAACAGGAGCCAAGCGACGGTGCGCAAGTGCATAACTACACTCCCAATTTCGTTTCTTCCCGGCGGCACAATATTTGCTTCAGTAATGCGTCAATCGAGAACAAGCCAGGTCCAAACACCAAGAACGATCAGCGCCGTGAACAGAAACGGAAACGGGTCCCCTTTAACAAACTTATCCGGATCATTGAAGATGTTCGATACCGCTTCAAAATCGGCAGCGAGGTAGGCAACACTCATCGAGATCACGATCAGAAGCGCGAGGGGCCGCGATGCGAGACCGATGATCAAAAGCAGACTGCCGAAACATTCGAGCGATCCGATAAAGTACGCGTTCAGGGTGGGCAACGGAATACCAAGGCTGGTGAAAAATTCGGAGACCTTTCCGATGTTGGAAAGCTTGCCTTTGCCGGTAAGAAAAAGCTGCCAGAAGAAGTAGACGCGCAGCACGAGCAGCAGCGGCGACTGCAGAAAGTTAGCGCCGGTTACGAGCAGTTCGTAAGCTCGGCGGACTATATCACGTGCAGCATTCACGATAGCCGGCAAAACCAGCCAAGCGCTGACCAGTTGTTGAACCACTTTTTGATCTGCGCCGGCCAATCGATCTTTGTCCTGTTGCTGGCAGTCACGGCCTCGGCGCAGGCGTCTTCAACCGTAGCACCACGACTGAGCGCGGTGAGGATCGCGAATGCCTCCGGGTCCAGGCGTTTGTAGTACAGCATGTTGTCGTGACGGTGGACAGCGAGGTAGACCTTCTCGCGCTTCGGCGGGCGGATGCGTTTGCGGCGTCTCGCCGCCTTCGGAGCAGATTGGACCGCATTACTCGCCTCGCCACGCAACACATCCGACTCCCGCTTTTTCACTGCGATGAGGAAATCATCGACCGCGTAATCCAGCTCGAGCAACGAAAGATACGGCTGCAGACCCAATCGAAGCTTCGACGGCGGGGTATCAAGGATGTCGTCGGGACTGATGGGTGGCTTTGATGGACCGTCAAATGCGACGACCTGTGCCCATTCAAAACGCACCATATCGAGCGCGAGTTCTTGTCGTGGTGCACTCCACTGGGGTTCCTCCTCCAAAAATTGTTCGAGCCGGTTGCCAAGATCGCGCAGGGTGTACGAATCGGACGGGTAACGTGCCAGATAAGCTGTGACCAGCTTCATAAATTTACGCGCTCCGACGATCGCACGGAGACCCGGGTAATCGTCCCAGAGGCAATCGAGAACGCGGAACCAGTACTGGCGGTTGTA
>WNFI01064363.1_pt1 | contig 11259 bp, 6 predicted proteins | sample 5400471 | NCBI WGS metagenome assembly WNFI01 (sample SAMN13153348, study PRJNA577476) | soil metagenome | isolation source: 100 cm saprolite on Douglas fir-dominated hillslope | place: USA:California | collected 2013-09-17
CCATCAACGGCGACGGTACCAACTTCGTCCGCCTGGTGAGCGGCCCCGCAACCGATTCGGGCGCGGTCTTCTCGCCTGTGGACGGCAGGATCGCATTCGTGACCGACCGGTTCGGGACGGGTTCGGAGATCGCCGTCATGGACGCCGACGGGGCGGTCACGCGCGTGGCCGCGGGCACGGGCGGAGTGCAACCGGCGTGGTCGCCCGACGGTCAGCGGCTGATCTTCACCAGTACGATTCCATTCATCTATACCGGCATCTGCTATTTTGGGTCGGGAGCGCACAACGCGGATGACTTCTGCGTCCCCGTGTCCGGCACGTACCTCGTCAATGCCGATGGCACCGGGCTCACGGCACTCGCGAGCGCTTCCGCCCCGGATTGGTTCAGGCCCTTGGCCGGCCAGCCCGTGGCGGCGTTCACGTCCGATTGCAACGCCCCCACGTGCGACTTCGACGCGGCCGGCTCCTTCGATCCAGATGGGACGATCGCGAGCTACGTCTGGCAGTTCGGCGATGGGACCAGCGATTCCGGACCGACGGCCCACCACGTGTACGCCACCGGGGATCCGCACAACGTCACCCTGTCCGTCACCGATGACAGCGGCGCGACTGGTATCGTGAGGAAACCGGTCCCCGCCAACATCGCGCCCGTCGCCTCGTTCACCGTCGCCTGCAGCGGCCCCACGTGCACGTTCGATGCCTCCGGCTCCTCGGATCCCGACGGGACGATCGCCAGCTACGTGTGGTCGTTCGGGGACGGGGTCGTGATCGGTGCCGGTGCGACCGTGACTCACGGGTACGCCACCGGCACCTTCTTCGCGACACTGATCGTCGCCGACAACGGTGGGGCCGTAGGCACCGCCCTCCGGACTCTGAGCGCCGTCAACGCCCCGCCCGTGGCCACGTTCACCGTCACCTGCACCGGCCCCACGTGCACCTTCGACGGCTCCGGCTCCTCGGATCCCGACGGGACGATCGCCAGCTACACCTGGTACCTCGGGGACGGGCAGGTCCGCTCCGGCTACGGTGCGCACCTGGACTACACCTACCACACCGGCACCTTCTCCCCGACCCTGATCGTCGCCGACAACAGCGGCGCCACCGGCACCGCGGTCCAGACTCTGAGCGTCGTCAACGCCCTGCCCGTCGCCACGTTCACGTCCACCTGCAACGGACTCACCTGCACCTTCGACGGATCGGGGTCGTCGGACCCGGATGGGACGATCACGCGCTACGTCTGGTCTTTTGGCGACGGCGGGTGGTCGTATTTCAACGGCGCCATCGTGAGTCACACGTTTGCCGCCGGCACCTACACGGTCACGCTGTTCGTCACCGCCGACGTCGAAACCGCGAGCCTGAGCCACACGGTCAGCGTCGCCGCCGCCAATGCACCGCCGGTCGCGTCGTTCACCTCCGCGTGCAGCGGGCTTACGTGCAGCTTCAACGCGTCCAGCTCTTCGGATTCCGACGGGACGATCGCGAGCTACGCCTGGACCTTCGGCGACGCGACGAGCGGTTCCGGGCCAACGGCAAGCCGCACGTACGCGGCGGGCGGCAGCTACACGGTGACGCTGACCGTCACGGACAACGCCGCGGCCGCGAGCCAGACGGCCCACGTCGTCACCGTCAACGCGCCGCCGGTCGCCTCGTTCACGTCCGCGTGCAGCGGCCTCACGTGCAGCTTCAACGCGTCCGGCTCCTCCGATCCCGATGGCACGATCGCGAGCTACGCCTGGAGCTTCGGCGACGGCACGAGCGGTTCGGGGGCGACGGCGAGCCACACGTACGCCGCCGGGGGCACCTACACGGTGACGCTGACCGTCACGGACAACGCGGGGGCAACGAGCCAGACGGTGAGCACCGTCACCGTGACTGCGCCCAATGCGCCGCCCGTCGCGTCGTTCACGTCCGCCTGCAGCGGACTCACGTGCACCTTCAACGCGTCCGGCTCCTCGGATCCGGATGGGACGATCGCGAGCTACGCCTGGAGCTTCGGCGACGGCACGAGCGGTTCGGGCGTGACGGTGAGCCACACCTTCGCCCCGGGCGGCACCTATACGGTGACCCTCACCGTCACCGACAACGCGGCCGCCACCAGCACGCAAGCCCAGAGTGTCACCGTCGCGCCTCCGGAGATGCACGTGGGCGACCTCGATCGCGCGAGCACGAGTCAGCAGAGCAGTTGGACGGCAACCGTCACCATCACCGTCCACAACAGCAGCCACGGTCCGCTGGCGAACGCGGTGGTGAGCGCCGCCTGGAATGGCGGCGGCACGGGCTCCTGCACCACCAACGCCAGCGGTCAGTGCGCGGTGTCCCGATCAGGAATCTCCAGGAACACCGGCAGCGTGAACTTCACCGTCACGAACGTGGCGCTGGGGGCGTTCGTCTACAAGCCGGCGAGCAATCACGACCCGGACGGTGACAGCAACGGGACCACCATCAGCGTGATCAAGCCGTAGCGCGTGTCTGGCGAGGCGAATGACTGTACTCAGATCGCGTACAATGTCGTCCTCCTCAGGGGATCGCTCGAGGAGGCCCCGTCCCGCCGCCGAAATCGCCCGCGGGGGCTTCGCAAGACGCTGTTGATGTTCCGAAGCGTTTCGCCGGTCCCGCGCCTCTTCAGCAGGTGAACCATCGTACTCAAATCACGTACAGTCAAACGTCCGCGAGGCCGACCCTGGGCCCGCCGCACCGTCGCGTCACCTTCCGCGCTGGCCGCACCCACATCGCAGCTCGTTCCTGAGCGAGTTGCACCAAGGGAAGCATCGGCCTGAGCGCGGGTTCTTCCGCGCCCTGATCGGGCATCTCCGGCCACCCCTGCGCCTGCGCTACAATCCGCCACCCTCGACGAGAAAGAGAGCGTGCCATGCGCAGCGTCCGCCTGAGCCGTCGCGATCTCCTGGAGAAGAGCATCGCCTTGGGAGTCGTGACCGTCGCCGCCGGCCTCAGCCCGGCCGCGATCGCCGCGGCCTGGGACGAAGCCGCCCCGCGGCCGCGCACGCCCGAGAACGCGCTGGGGCCGTTCTACAAGAAGCACGCCCCGGACACGCGCACCCTGCGCATCCCGGGCGACTCCGGGATGCCGCTCGCGGTGTCGGGCGGGGTGTTCAGCACGCGCGGCGAAGCGCTGCCCGAGGCGACGGTCGAGGTCTGGCACACGGACAATCGCGGCCGCTACGACATCGACGGCTATCGATACCGTGCGCGATTCCAGCCGGCCGCCGGCGGCACCTACGCCTTCGACTCGATCATGCCCGGCCACTACCCCGATCGCGTGTGCCAGCACGTGCACTACCTGGTGACCGCTCCCGGGCATCGTCCGCTGGTGACGCAGCTCTACTTCGCGACCGATCCCGTGTTCGAAGGGGATCCGGACAAGAACTTCGGACGCGATCCGCTGATCACGACCCGTGAGCTCGTGCGACCGGTCATGCTGGCGGGCGATCCGGGCGACGTGCACGCGGTGGTCACCCTCGACCTGGTGCTGGAACGCCTGTGAGGCGCGGCCTCGGCGTCGTGCTCCTCGTGTCCGCTCTCGGCCTCGCCCCGCGGTTGGCGGCGGCCCAGATCACGGAGGTCGGCCGCATTGCCGTTCCCGCCGACGTCAAGGTGCGCTTCCTCCGCGTGTCGCCCGACGGGCGGCAGCTCACGGCCGCGTGCGGCGACCGCAAGCTGCGCGTGTGGTCCGTACCGTCCGAGAACGCCTCCGCCCTGCTCCGGACGTTGGACCTCGACGGCGAGCCCATCTCGGCCCTCGCCTACTCGAGCGACGGCACCTGGGTCGGCGCGAGCACGCGGACGGGAACGGTCGCCGTCTTCCGGGCGCGCACGGGAGAGCTGGCCGCCCGGTTCAACACCAGCGGCGCCGGGCGCGCCATCCGCCTCGACGCGCTCGCGATTTCACCCGACGGGTCGCGCGTCGCCGTGGCTCCCGTGAACGCGCCGCCGGAGCTGTGGGACATCGCCTCCGCCAAGCGGCGGGCGATCCTGGCCACGCCTTTCGGCGGCTCGAACGCCCTCGACTTCTCGCCGGACGGCACGCGACTCGCGAGCGCGGACGAAGACACCACGGTCCGTCTCTACGATGCAGATGGGGCGCTGCGCGCGACCGCCGAGGATTTCCCACTGGAGGCCTTCGCCCTCGCCTTCACCCCCGACGGCAAGCACCTGGTCCTTGGCGGCGCGGACAAGAGGGTCACGCTGCTCGACGGCGTGACCGGCAAGATGGTGCGTCAGTTCCCGAAGCAACCGGACTCGATCATCTGGCTGGCGCCGTTGCGCGCGGGCCAGACGATCGTGAGCGGATCCTTCAAGGACGAATCGATGGACCTGCCGGGCGCGACGCTGGCCTGGACTCTGGATGGCTCCGCGCCGCGCGAGGTCACGACCCAGCAGCGGTTCAACGGCGGCGGCGCGGTGGCGGACGGACGCCTCCTGCTCACGACGATGGCCGAAGGCGCGATCGTCGTGTGGGCCGTGCGCTAGCTATCGCCGGCCGCCCGCCTCGTAGACGACGTTTCCTCCCAGCACCGTGACAAGGGCGCGGATCTCCTTGATGCGCTCGGGCGGGCAGGCCAGGTAGTCGTCCGACAGGACCACCAGGTCTCCGAGCTTGCCGACCTCGATCGAACCCTTGCGGTTCTCCTCGAAGCTCAGCCAGGCCGCGTTCGCCGTCATCATGCGGAGCGCGTCCTCGCGAGAGATGGCCTGCTCGGGGCCGATCACCTGGCCGCCCTGCGTCCGGCGCGTGATCGCGACGTAGAGCGTGAGGAACGGGTTGTACGGATTCAGGGAGTGATCGGGATCGACGCCGAACATGTGGTCGGTGTTCAGGACGACCTTCACGCCGGCGCGGAGCCACTCCGCGAGGCCGAGGAACGGCCGCAGGCGCGGCTCGCCAAGGGCGGGCAGCAGGGCGTCCGCATCCTTGTAGTACCAGGCGGGCTGGGTATCGACGGCCACGCCGAGGGCGGCGGCCCGCCGCGCCACCTCCGGTGTCGGGAAGTAGGCGTGGATCAGCGTGAAGCGCCGGTCGCGGATGGAGTGGTCGGCGTCGGCGGCCGCGAACGCGTCCAGGACGGCGTCGACGCCGGCATCGCCCGTGACGTGCGCGCACATCTGCCACCCGAGTCGATTCCCGGTGCGCATGATGTTGCGGATCTTGTCGGCGGAGATCGTGAGGAAACCGCGGTAGGAGGGGTCGGCCACGCCGTAGAGCGACGCGGCCGCGGGGCCGTAGGGCTCGCGCATGAAGGCGGTGCCGGCCAGGATGCCGCCGTCGGCGAAGATCTTGAGCGGACCCACGCGGAGGCGGTCGTCGCCGTCGCCGAACCGTAGCGGGAGCGAGCGGATGAACGCCTCCGTACCCTCGACTGTCCCGTCGGAGTCCACGCGCAGGGTGACGGTCGCGCGCACGCGCTGGCGTCCCTGCTCATGGAGCTGCGCGTAGGCACGGTAGCCGGCGAGGTCGGCCGCGCGCTCGATCACGCTCGTGATGCCGACCTGGTTGTAGCGGCGGTGCACGTCTTCCAGCGCGGGCAGCAGGCGATCGGGATGACCCGCGGCCTGGTATCGGTCCAGCAGGCCGCCCACGTTCCGGAGGAGGCCGGTCGGCCGGCCCTGCGCGTCCCTGACGATCGACCCCCCGCGCGGAGACGAAGTGTCGGGGCCGATACCGGCCGCCTGCAGGGCGGCCGTGTTCACCATGAACGCGTAGGCCGCGTCCACGACGACGGGATGGCGCGGCGCGGCGTCGTCGAGCTCGGCGCGCGTCGGCAGCCGCCTCTCCGCGAGGCGCGTGGGGAAGACGCGCGGCGAGAAGACCCACTGTCCCTCCGGCGCTGCCGCCGTCTTCTCGCGGATCCAGGCCTGGATCTCCGCGATGGTGCGCAGGTCGCGAAAGGCGCCCCGCGCCTCGCTCTCCGCCACCCCGAGGGCATGCACGTGGCTGTCGATGAGGCCGGGGATCACGGTCTGGCCGGCGGCATCGACGACGCGCGTCCGGGGACCGACGAGGGCGCGCGCCTGCGCGCTGGTCCCCACGAGGACGAAGACGCCGTCGCGGATGGCCACCGCCTCCGCGACCCGGAAGGCGGCATCGACGGTCAGGACCCTTCCGTTGAGGACGACGAGATCGGCCGGCACCGTCGCCGGCCGGGCCGAGGGCGTGATCGCCAGCACAAGCTCGGCCGGTCCGGCCTCGAGGTGTCCCGGCTCTGTCTCGGGTGCATGAGCTTCGGCGTGCCGGAGAGGGGCCTCCATCCCTGGACGCTGGACGAGGAGAAGAGCCGCCCGTATTTCCGTCGCGCCCTCGAGCTGGGCATCAACTTCTTCGATACGGCGACGAACTACTCCGACGGTACCAGCGAGGAGATCACCGGACGGGCCCTGCGCGAATTCGCCCGGCGCGACGAAGTGGTCGTTGCCACCAAGGTCTACTTCTCGATCCGCAAGGGACCCAACTCGATGGGCCTGTCGCGGAAGGCCATCATGACCGAGATCGACGACAGCCTGCGCCGCCTGGGCATGGACTACGTCGACCTGTACCAGATCCACCGCTGGGATCACCGCACGCCGATCGAAGAAACGCTGGAGGCGCTGCACGACGTCGTGAAGGCGGGGAAGGCGCGCTACATCGGCGCCTCTTCGATGTTCGCCTGGCAGTTCGCCAAAGCGCTGTACCTGGCCGACCGTCACGGCTGGACCCGATTCGTCTCCATGCAGGACCACTACAACCTGCTCCACCGCGAGGAGGAGCGGGAGATGCTGCCCCTCTGCGCGGCGGAGGGCATCGGCGTGCTGCCCTGGAGCCCGCTGGCGCGCGGACGCCTGACCCGCGACGGGGACGAGAGCAGTGAGCGCACGCGGGCGGACGAGTTCGGCAAGACGCTCTACACGGCGAACGTGGAAGCCGATCGCCGGGTGATCGAGCGCGTGGCCGAGGTCGCGAAGCGGCGCGGCGTCCCGCGGGCGACGGTCGCCCTGGCCTGGATGCTCCACAAGCCGGTCGTCACCTCGCCGATCGTGGGCGTGTCCAAGCCCCATCACCTCGACGACGCGGTGGCGGCGCTGTCCCTGAAGCTCACGCCGGAGGAGGTCGCCGCCCTCGAGCAGCCCTACGTGCCGCACCCCGTCGTCGGATTCTCCTGAATCCGGAGGCGGTCAGAAGGCCAGACGCATTCCCACCTGGCCCGTGCGCGGCACGGCACCGCCGCGCAGCGCGCGGTAGGTGAGGAAGTCGGTGGAGCGCCGATCGCCGCTGGCAGCGCCCAGGGCGAAGTTGGCTTTGTTGGTGAGGTTGAACACTTCGCCGAACACGTCCAGGTGCCGAGCCCCGAAAGGGACCCGGTAACCGAGGCGCACGTCGACCTGGAAGAAGCCGGGACCGCGCGCGCCGTTGCGGCCACCCGCGTTCTCCACGGTGAAGGAATTGGGACCGGTGCCCGAGTAGGTGCCGGCGGGGAGGGGGTCGAACAAGCCGCTCAGCACGAAGTTGTGCCGGCGGTCGACGTCGGTGGGTCCCTCGTTGGCGTCGAGCCGCATGTCGTCGAGGTACTGGAACGGACTGACGCCCAGGTTGCCGCCCAGCGGGAAGACGCCGTTCGTGTTCCCGCGGGAGCGGGAGAGCGTGTAGGCCAGGCGGAAGGCGTGCGTACCCGCCCAGCGGCGGTCGACGTGAAGCTGCAGGGCGTCGTAGTCCGTGCGGCCGCGGTTGACACGCATGTACACGGAAGAGACGAACGCGGGATCGACGCGGACGATGCGCCCCGTGCGCGTCGTGTCCACGCGCACGCCGGGGTTGAGGTCGCGGCTCATGAACTGATCGCGGCCGGAGGCGTGCACGTAGTCCACGCTCGCGGAGAGGGCGGGGCCGAGCGCCCTCTCGAAGCCGATGGAGAGCTGATCGGCGTAGGGGATCCGCCGGTCCGGGCTGTCGAGGGACACGACGCCCGTGTTGCGCGCCCGCGTGCCGGGCGGGAACAGCTGGGCCAGCAAAGCGCGGTCCACCGTGGGGCCATTGCGGAGGAGCGGGTTGGAGGGCCGCTGGCCGCGTGAGGGCCCGGGGTCGGCGGCGTTGGCCGGGAAGCTCGCCACGAAGGAATCCGAGAACACGCCGGCGGTGAGGATGGAAGAGATGATCTCGAAGTGGGTCTTGTCGAAGAAGCGCCCATAGCCGCCGCGGACGACCGAGCGGCCGTCGCCGAGCGGATCGAACGAGAACCCCATGCGCGGCGCCAGGTTGTTGCGGTCGACCGGATAGTCCGAGGGGTCCGGAAAGCGCGGGTTGTCCTCTTCGCGGACGGGGATGACTTCCAGGTCGTAGCGCAAGCCCAGGCTCAAGGTCAGCCGCCTCCCGAGCTTCCACTTGTCCTGGGTGAAGGCGCCGAGATGGTGCGACTTCACGGACAAGAGGCTCGGCCCGGGCACGCGGATGTTCAGGCGCTCGGGATAGGTGCTCGGATCGGCGGGATCGAAGGGGTCGTTGCCGCGGAACTGGAACGTCCCGTTGAGCTGCCCGTGCACGTCGAGGTGGGCCATCACGTATTCGTATTGCAGACCCAGCCGCAGGTCGTGGGCGTTGATCTGCTGGTCCACGTAGGCCAGGTAGCGCAGCGTGGGCGGGAGCAGGTCCTGCCGGTGGCCGTTCGCGTCGAAGCCGGGGTTGGCCATCACCACGTGCTCCTGGGTGAAGGCCAGGCGCAGCGTGTTGAACCGGGTGTTGCCGAGCGACGAGCCCAGGGCGCCCACGAGCGTCTGGTCCAGGTCGTCCTCCTCGCGGGCCGCGGCTTCGGTGGTGGGGAGGCCCCCGTCGGCGGGGCTGATCACGTTCCGCTGCGGCGCGCTCTCCCGCAGCCAGCGGAGGCTCCAGGTCTGGCCCGCCTTGATCTGGTGGTCGAAGCGGACGAGCGTGTTCCACACCCGGGTCCGGGTCGTGGGAGGGGCGTCGAGGTCGGGCCGCGAGGGGATGTTGATGGGGCGCGCGTCGTCGATGACCACACGCTCGACGCTCGCGAAGAAGTGGGCCTTGTCCTTCACGATGGGCCCGCCCAGGGTGAACCCGTACTGCTGGAAGGTGGTGTCGGGCTTGGCCAGCCCGTTCTGGCGCGTGAAGAAATCCTTCTGGGTGAGCGCGGCGTCCTGCACGAAGGCGAAGGCGCTGCCGTGGAAGGCGTTGGTGCCCTGCTTCGTGATCGCGTTGACGACCGCCCCCGTGGTCCGCGCGAACTCCGCGTCGAACTGGCTGGTCAGGACCTGGAACTCCTGGATCGCCTCCAGGGGCGGCCGGACCTGGCTGCCCGCCCGCTGTCCCGCGACGTCGTCGTTGTTGCTCGCACCGTCGAGGAGGTAGTTGTTGTTCCGGGAGTCCTGGCCGTTGGCGGTGATGGAGTCCGCGGCGAACGAGTCGGTGGCGATTTGCGGGACGACCCCGGGGAGCAGCCCGATGAAGCCGACGTAGTTGCGGTTGAGGCTCGGCAGGTCGGTCAGCTCGCGGCTGGTGATGTTGCCGCCGACCTCCTTGGACGTCACGTCCACGACGGGCGCTTCGGACGTCACCGTGATCTGCTCTTGGCGTCCGCCGAGCTCCAGCCGGACGTCGACGGTCGCGGTCCGGCCGACCTCCAATCGCAGGCCCGGGCGGGAGTACTTCTTGAATCCCGGCCGCTCGGCGGAGAGCTCGTAGAGGCCGGGGGCCACGCCGCTCAGGAAGTACGTGACGTCCGCGCCGGAGACGACCTGGCGCTGCAGGCCCGTCTCCTGGTTCCGAAGCGCCAGGCCGGTCTCGGGCAGCAGGCCTTCCCGGCTGTCCAGCACGCGGCCCCGGATCTCGGCCGCGGCCTGCTGGGCGGAGGCCGGAAGGGCCGGCGCCATCACGACCGCAGCCCACAACAGCGCCGTCACAGGTCGCATGTCACGGCCTCGCTCAGCGGCCCAGTGTGGACCAGCCGGCTCGTCGGAGGCAACTCCTCGCCCGGCGGCTAACATAGGGAGCTTGTCGATCCTGTCCGCTATCCTCCTCTTCGCCGCCGGGGCTGTCCCGCCGCCGGCGCCGCCGCCTCCAGAGCCGCCCGCGATCCTGGTCTCGCGCCAGCTTCTCGCCTCCGAGCACCTCGCCCTCGGCGACGTGATCGCGCTCTCGGGCGACCCAAAGGGATCGCGGGCACGAGAGTTCCGGATCGCCGGCGTGTACGAGCCGGTGCCCGATCCCGCCCGCCTGGGCCTGGTGCCGCTGGAGGCACGCCTGCACCTCCCCGATCTCGTGGCGCTGACGGCCGATCCCGCCGATCCGGCCGCCTCCGAGTCGGTGCGATCGATCAGCGTGAAGCTCACCTCTCCCGCGGAGGCCTCGGCCTTCACGCGCGACCTGACCTCGCGCATCCCGGGCCTCCTCCTGCGCGAGCTGGCCGCGCCCGACGACGCCGACGTCACCTTCGTCGTCCTCGACCGATTCCACCTCGCCATCTCGCTCGTCACCGTGATCGCGAGCTCGATCTTCCTGCTCGCGCTCATGGTCATGCTGGTGGACGAGCGGCGGGACACCGTGGCCATCCTGCGCCTGATCGGGCTCCGCCGCCGCCGCATCTTCATCCAGGTGCTCGCGGAGGGGCTGGTGATCGCGCTCGCGGGCGCGCTCTTCGGCGTGCTGCTCGCGGTGGTGCTGGAAGGCGGGTTCAACCGGTTCTTCCAGTGGCGCTACGACACTGCCCTCGTCTTCGTGCGCGTCACGCCCGCCATCGCCGCGCGCGCGGTGTCGGTGGCCGTCCCCCTGGGCATCCTGGCCAGCGTGGCCGCGTCCTGGAGCCTGCTCCGTCGCGGCGCCATGGCCCTGGCCCGCCGATGAGCGCGAAGGTGTGGGCCTTCGCGCTGCGCAGCCTGGCCCGACAGCCCGGGCGCGCGATCCTGGGGATCCTGGGCGTGGCCGCCGTCGGCGCGCTGCTCTTCGACATGCTGCTCCTGTCCCGCGGGCTCCTCGTCTCCTTCCGCGCCCTGCTGGACTCCGCCGGCTTCGACGTGCGCGTGATGGCGGCCGACGCCCCCGCCTTCGCGCGGCCCCGGATCGCCGATGCCGAGACCGCGGCCGCCGCCATCCGCGCCCTGCCCGACGTCGATGAGGTCGCCTCCCTGCGCCTGGGCAACGCCATCGTCACCGGACCGGACGGCGGCACGCACGACATCTTCTTCATCGGAGCCGACGCGGAGACCCGCCGCCGGCCGTGGATCCTCCTCGAGGGACGCGACCTGGGGGCGAGCGACACC
>WNFI01302416.1_pt1 | contig 11259 bp, 9 predicted proteins | sample 5400471 | NCBI WGS metagenome assembly WNFI01 (sample SAMN13153348, study PRJNA577476) | soil metagenome | isolation source: 100 cm saprolite on Douglas fir-dominated hillslope | place: USA:California | collected 2013-09-17
TGGACAGGTGCGCGTCGCCACACGCCTGCACCGACAGCCCGGACACCGGGGTGGCTGCCAGGTCGCTGGCCATCGGCAGGGCCGCCCCGCGGTAGTAGGTGAACGGGGAGACCATCATCCGGCCGTACCGGACGGGCACCAGCTCCGGCACCCGCGTTGCCGCCTGCTCCTCCAGCAGGGCGACCGGGTCGGGCCGGTCCGGCGGCGGGTCGAACCCGGCGTGGCTCTCCAGCGGAACCTCGGCCCGCGCCGCCTTGCCCCGTTCCGCGCGCTCGGCCGGGGTCAGATACCCGAGCGCCGCATCCAGCTGGTACCGGCGCGCATGCCGCTGCGGCGCCGCAGCCGTCCTCACACCCATCTTCGGCTCCTATCTAGTCTCTGCCCGGCGAACTAGCCGGGTACTGCATCGAAGCGCTGCCGCCCTCTGCCAAGACAGGCCCATGCCGGCGTTGAAGTGCGCCAGCGACAGCTGGTTGTTGCCGTAAAGGCCGGCGATCCTGCACCTTAGCGGCTCAGGCACCTGCGATCGTCATCTCGATCATCGCCATGGTGTTCTCGCTCGGCAGTGGCGCCGGCGAGCCGGTGCGGGACCGGGATGCGGCGCGCGGCATGGACGTCTTTCGTCTCTGTCGTGGCGGTGACGCTCGTTAGCTCGCTGGCGGTCTGCTGGCGGACGGCGGCGAGCCGCTCGCGGTCGCGGAGCGGCACACTGGTGCATTCCGCTCCGCCTGAAGGCGGCCGCCGGCGATGCCGATCGAGTAGCCGCATGTCCAGGTATGGCCCTGGCGGCAGCGGTAGGAGCCGGTGATCCAGTCATCGGTGCGCGCCGCGGCGTACGGCCAGTAGCAGGAGCCGCCGCACCGGCACGGCCCGCGGGGCATCACGGTTGCCAGCTGTGACGCGTCGCTCTTCTTGCCCTTGGCAGCGCTTGTGGTCGTCAGGGATGGTGAAGCTCTGCTGGTTTGCGCGCACAATGAGATCATGAGGCACGGCCATACCGTCGGGCAGTTCCTGCAGTCAGTCGTCGCCTTGCTGGTGACCGTGGCCTTTTCGCCGCTGGTCGTGGTGGCCGGTGAGCCGGTGAGCCACTACGTTCTTGCCCGGCCGGTGGCCGGGCCGACCCGACTGGGCTGGCATCGAGTGCCGCGGCGGTCCGGGGTGGCGATGTTCTCGTATGGCCAGGCGGGGACCGTGCATGTTTTCTGGCGGCGGCACAGTTTCTGGATGGTTTTGGTCAGCAACCCGCTGTGGATCGCGCTGACGGCTCCCGCCCGGTGGCTGGGGGAACGGGTCAGCGGTTTCGGCCGCCGGGGCTGGCGTGGCCCTCCGGCTGCCGGGGTGCGCGAGCCGCGACGGCCGAAGCCTGGCCTGCCGGGCGGTTCGGTCGCGCTGGCAGAGCCGTTTGCCGAATCGGTCATTGCGCGCCTGCTCAGCACGGCCTTGCGCGGCCCAGGCCACGGCGCGTCCCGGCCAGATGAGGCCGGCAGAAGCGGTCGTCATAAACGCCGAATCCGGCGACGTTCCTTATCAGCATCCGTGCATGCTCGCGTTCCCCGTTCCTTCGCCGTGAGCTGCCCATAGTGCCCGGAATGCTAACTGATGATCGCCAGAGGAGACCACCATCATGACCGTCGAGCATGGGGTGGCCCGGCTGCCCGGTGAGGTGGCCAGCGAGTTGCGGGAGAGCCAGTCCTGGGCTCATCCGGGGCATTCGCCTGAGCGCCCTGATAGGAGACGTATACGAGGCCGGGGCCAGACGGGCACCCGGAGCGACTGCTCAGGCTGATGGGTGTCCGATGCGGACGAGCCCGGTTTCGTAGGCGAGGATGACTGCCTGGATCCGGTCGCGCAGGCCGAGCTTGGCCAGCACCCGGCTGACATGTGTCTTGACCGTGCCCTCGCTGAGGTACAGGCGCGCGGCGATCTCCGCGTTGGACAGGCCGCCCGCGATCAGCGCGAGCACCTCACGCTCGCGCACGGTCAGTACCTCGATGTCGCCGGGCCCGGGCCGGGCGGGCTGGTCCCCGGCAGGATTCTGCCCGATGAACCGCTCGATCAGCCTGCGGGTCACGGTCGGCGCGACCACGGACTCGCCGGTGGCGATGATCCGGATGGCGGACAGCAGTTCCGGGGCGAGGGTGTCCTTGAGGACGAAGCCGCTCGCGCCCGCGCGGAGCCCGGAGAAGACGTACTCGTCCAGGTCGAAGGTGGTCAGGATGAGCACGCGCGGCGTTGCACTGCCGCCCGCGGCGCGGATGGCGCGGGTGGCGGCGATCCCGTCGGTGCCCGGCATCCGGATGTCCATGAGGACCACGTCGGGCTGGGTCGCCGCGACGACCTGCTCGGCCTCGTCGCCGTCAGCGGCCTCGCCGACGACGTCGATGTCATCGGCCTCGGCCAGGATCATCTTGAACCCGGTCCGGACCAGCGCCTGGTCGTCCACGAGCACCACCCGGATGCTCATCCGGCAGGCACCCGGCGAGCGGGCGGGGCGGGCGGGATCTGCCCGGAACGGGCGGCCTGCCCGGTGTCGGGGATCTGCGCGTCCTGGGGGACCCGCAGCGGCAGCCTGGCCCGCACCCGGAACCCGGCCGGGCCAGTCCCGGCGACGCCGTCAGCTGGCCCGGCGGTCAGCTCGCCGCCCAGTGTGGCGGCCCGCGTGAGCATGCCGGCCAGGCCGTGGCCGCCCGCCGTGACCTGGTGGCGCGCCGGCGGGCCGGGTCCGTCGTCGGTCACCTCGATGCCCAGCTCGCTGTCGCCGTATCTGACCCGGACGGTCGCGGTGGCCGCCGGGCCCGCGTGCTTGATCGTGTTGGTGAGAGCCTCCTGGATGATCCGGTAGGCAGACAGCTCTACTACCGCCTCCAGCGGCCGCGCCGCGCCTTCCACGTGCAGCTCCACCGGCGTGCCCGCTCTCCGCACCCCGGCGACGAGCTCGGTCAGGCCGGCCAGCCGGGGAAGTGGCGCGAGTTCGGGTCGGGAGCCGGGGGCCTGGCGGACCACGCCGAGCAGCCGGCGGGTCTCGGCGAGGGCACCGCGTCCGCTGGACACGATCGTGTCCAGCGCCTCGCCTGTCTCCGCCGGGTGGTGCTGGCGCAGCGCTGCGCCTGCTCCCTGGGCCTGGATCACGATGACGCTGAGCGCGTGGGCGATGATGTCGTGCAGCTCGCCGGTGATGCGTGACCGCTCGGCCGCCGCGGCGAGCTCGGCCTGGCGGTCGCGGTCGCGCTCGGCGTCCAGGGCGCGGCGCTGCAGCGCGGCCAGGTAGTCGCGGCGGGTCCGCGTGCCGTCCCCGGCGAACCAGGCGACGGCGAGGATCAGGACGGTCATCGCGATGTCGGCCGGCTGAGCTAGCCAGCCGCCGCCCAGCTTGGCGACCTGCTCGGTGCCGGGCGCGAGCACCGGTCCGAGGAGCGTGCTCGTACCTGCGGCCAGCGCCAGCCCGGCGGCGGCCGCGAAGAGCGAGACCCGCCGGGGCGCCACGGCGGCCAGCGTGTACACCGCCACCGGCACGGCCAGGTCGGCGGGCGAGGGGCCGAACACCTGCCCGGCCGAATGCACTGCCCCCATGGCCAGCGTCACCGCGAGGACTCCCGCCGGGTAGCGGCGGCGCAGCGGCAGCGCGCCGAGCATGACCAGCGAGGCCGCCAGCCAGACCGCGAGATCCCGGTGCCAGGCCCCGAGGGAGCCGAACGCTGTAGCGATCTTCGGGTCGCCGTCCAGCTTGGTCAGCGCGGCCCAGCTCAGGATCAGCGACAGGCCGCCGAGCAGCCCGGCCAGGCCCGCGTCGCGGGCGAAAGGACGGCGCAGCAGTGCGGCCAGTTCACGGGTCATCTCGGGATCAGCGTAGATGCGCGGAACCAGACCGGGCATCTGCCCCGCGACCGATGTCACATCCGCCCGCAGTCGTATGCGGCTCACGACCTGCGGCAGACGACTGGTGAGCGCGCCATCGGCGAGTCTCGGCAGTGCCTGCCGCGACGCGAAGGACAGCAGCGGGGCAGCCATGACGCCCGAGGAGGAATCGTGCCCATCGCTCACCACGTCAAGCCGGGGCCGCGGCGCACGCTCGCCGCCGGCCTCATGATCGGAATGGCCGGGGTTCTCACCGGTGCGCTGCTGATGCTGGCCGGCTGCGGCGGCCCCGGACCGGGCTCCCCGGCGACGGCCAGCCACACGCAGTCGGCGCAGCAGCGAGCGCGGGCGGTCTGGCTGCAGTTCGCCCGCTGTGCCCGCTCCCACGGGGCGCCGGATTTCCCCGACCCGCAGCTCGACAGCCAGGGCCGGGCCAGCTTCGCCGACGACGCGCACGTCAAGCAGGAAATGGGAACCAGCCAGGTCAGGGAGGCGTGCGGGCCCATTCTCGGCCGGCTGCCCGCCTCGGCGCAGCAGCAGCCGCCGGTGACCGCGGCTCAGCTGCGGCAGCTTGTGGCCTACGCGCGGTGCATCCGCCGGCACGGCGTGCCGGGCTTCCCCGATCCGCGCCCCGATGGCACCTTCGCGCTGACCCCGACGCAAAAGGGGTCGCCCCAGCTCAACAATGCCGTCCAGGCGTGCAGGCAGTATTCGCCGCGGGGCGGTCTCTGATGGGCCGGGCACCGAAGGTGATCGCGGTTACGGCCGCAGCGGCAGCGGTCGCCGTCGGCGGCGGATGGGCGGTCGGCTACGGCCCGCTGGCCCGGGCGGCCCGGCCCGGCCCGGCCGCATCCGGCGCGGTGCCGGTGAGCACCGCGACGGTGGTCCGCGCCACGATCACCGCGACCGAGCAGAACGCGGGCACCATCGCCTACGACGGCAGCTTCGCCGTGTACAGCCAGCTGAGCGGCACGATCACCTGGCTGCCCGCGCCGGGCCAGGTGATCCGCGCCGGGCGGCGGCTGCTGGCCGTGGACGGCCAGGACGTGCTGCTGCTCGCCGGCCGGCAGCCGGCCTGGCGGGCGTTCGGCCCCGGGATGAGCGACGGGCCGGACGTTCGCGAGCTGGAGCGCAACCTGGCCGCGCTGGGCTGCGACCCGTATCACGCGATGACCATCGACGATCACTACGACTGGGCCACCCAGGCCGCGATCGAGCGGTGGCAGGCCGCCCGGGGGGTGCCCGCGGCCCAGCAGGACGGCCAGATATCGCTCGGCCAGGTGGTGTTCCTGCCGCAGCCGATCCGGGTCGCCGCGCTGAACGCCCAGGCCGGCGCGCCCGCCAGCCCGGGCACGCCGGTGCTCACCGCGACCTCGGCCACCCCGGTGGTGGAAGTCGCGCTGCCCACCAGCGAGGAATCGCTGGTGCGCCCGGGGCAGCAGGTAACGATCACCCTGCCGGGCGGGGCGACGGCACCGGGCCGGGTGCTGCAGACCGGGCAGGCGGTAACCGGCGGGCAGGCATCGGGCCAGAGCACCGGAGGCTCGCAGGGCTCCGGAACCGGGCAGAGCCAGTCGTCCTCACCGCCGACCGTGACCCTCACCGTCGGGCTGGCTCACCCGTCCGCGGCGGCCGGCCTGGATCAGGCCCCGGTCCAGGTGGCCATCGCCACCGCCACCCAGCGGGACGCGCTGGTCGCCCCGGTCAGCGCGCTGCTCGCCCGGCCCGGGGGCGGCTACCAGGTGGTGGTGGTCCGTGGCGGGACGCACCGTTACGTCACCGTGCACACGGGGCTGTTCGACGACCCCGACGGCACGGTCGCGATCAGCGGGCCGGGAATCACCGACGGGACGCGGGTGGAGGTGCCGGCATCATGACGACCGCACCCGCCACTCCCGCCCCTACGGTGCTCGAGCTGCACGAGGTCCGCAAGGTATACCCGGGCACGCCGCCGGTCGAGCCGGTCCGCGGGGTCAGCCTGACGATCGGCGCGGGTGAGCTCGCGGCGGTCACCGGCCCGTCCGGGTCGGGCAAGAGCACCCTGCTGCACCTGATGGCGGCGCTGGAGCGGCCCACCAGCGGCACGGTACGGCTGGCCGGCCAGGACACCGGGCGGCTCAGCGACCGGCAGCTGGCCGGCGTCCGAGCCTACCGGCTGGGCGTGGTCTTCCAGCGCTTCTTCCTGATCGACAGCCAGACCGCGCTGGACAACGTGGCCACCGGGCTGCTCTACCGCGGCATGCCGTCGGCGCGGCGCCGCCGCCGCGCGGCCGAGGCGCTGGACCGGGTCGGGCTGGCGCACCGCATCCGGCACCGCGCGCAGCTGCTGTCCGGCGGCGAGCGGCAGCGCGTCGCCATCGCCCGCGCCGTGGTCGGCGAGCCGTCGATCCTGCTGGCCGACGAGCCCACCGGCAACCTCGACTCGGTCGCGGGCGCCGAGGTGATTGGCCTGCTCGGCCGGCTCAACGCCGCGGGCACCACGCTGGTGATCGTCACCCACGACGCCGCGGTCGCTGCCGCGGCCCGCCGCCGGATCGACATCCGCGACGGCAGGGTGATCGCGGACCGGGCCACCACAGCGGGAGGCGCCCGATGATGCGCGGCGACCCGGCCGGCCCGTCCGGCGGAACGACCGCGCCGACCCCCCGGCTCCGCGCAGCGGACCTGCTGCCCACGGCCAGCATCGGGCTGCGGGCCCGCAAGCTGCGGGCGGCGCTGTCCGCGCTCGCTGTAGCGGTCGGGATCGCCGCCGTCGTCAGCGTGCTCGGCATCACCTCCTCCAGCGAGTCGGCGCTGCTCACCGAGATCGACCAGCTCGGCACCAACCTGCTGACCGTGACCAACGGCCAGTCCGTCACCGGCCAGGAAGTGGAACTCCCGGCCCGGGCGCCCGGCATGATCGGCCGGATCGGCGGCGTGACCCGGGTGGCGCCCACGGCCGAGCTGAGCTGGGTCAGCGTGTACCGCACCGACAAGGTGCCGGCCTACCAGACCAGCGGCCTGGACCTGCGGGCCTGCGACGGGTCGCTGCTCGCCGCGCTGGGCGGGACCCTGCGCCGGGGCACCTTCCTCAACGCCGCCATCGACCGCTACCCCGCGGCCGTGCTCGGCTACCAGGCGGCCCGGGCGCTCGGCATCGGGCGGCTGCAGCTGACCACCCGGATCTGGGCCGGCGGGCGCTGGCTGACCGTGGTCGGCATCCTCAACCCGTTCCCGCTCGCGCCCGAGATCGACAGCTCGGTCCTCGTCGGCCTGCCCGCAGCGGCCCGGCTGTTCGGCTATGACGGGCACCCCAGCCGGATCTACCTGCGGACCGTGACCGATCAGACGGCCGCGGCGGCCGCGCTGCTCGCCGCCACCGCATGGCCCGACCACCCCGAGCAGGTCCAGGTCAGCCGCCCCTCGGACGCGCTCACCGCCCGGATCGCGGTGCAGAGCTCCGGCACCACGCTGTTCGTCGGGCTCGGCCTGGTGGCCATCCTGGCCGGCGGCCTCGGCATCGCCAACGTCATGGTGATCTCGGTGCTCGAACGGCGGTCGGAGATCGGGCTGCGCCGCGCCGTGGGAGCCACCCGGCTGCACATCGGCGGTCAGTTCCTGCTCGAGGCACTGCTGCTGTCCGGCTTCGGCGGCCTGTGCGGGGTGGCGATCGGCACGGTGGTCACGCTCTCCGTCGCCCGCCTGCATAACTGGTCGCCGCAGGTCCCGGCGGCCGCTACATGGGGCGGCCTGGCCGTCGCAGTGGCCGTCGGTGCCGTGGCCGGCCTCTACCCGGCCCTCCGCGCCGCCCGCCAGTCCCCGACCGACGCGCTGCGCAGCACCTGACACGATTCTCCATCGCTCCGGTGTCCGTCTGAACCCATTTAGGAGGGACGCGAATGGCCGTCAACAACCCGGAGACCACGCATGCCGCCAGGCCGCATCTTGGCTGGGTTCTCGGTCTGACCTCGACCGCCTACTTCATGGTCGTTCTCGACTCGGTCGTAGTCATCACGGCGCTGCCCCGCATGCAGCGCGACCTTCACGTCGGCCTCGCGTCGCTCCAGTGGACGCTCACCGCGTACAACATCGCCTTCGCCGCCGGCATCATAACCGCGGCCGCTGCCGGCGACCGCTTCGGCCGCCGCCGGATCTTCAATATAGGCCTCGCTCTGTTCACCGTCGCCTCGGCGGTCTGCGCGCTCGCTCCGAACGCCTCCGAGCTGATCGCCGCCCGCACCGTGCAGGGCTTGGGCGCCGCGATCGTCCTCCCTCTCAGCCTCACGATCCTGACGACGGCTTTCCCCGCCGAACGACGAGGGATGATCGTCGGCATCTACGGCGGACTCGCGGGGCTGGCTGTCGCGATGGGGCCGATCGTCGGCGGCGCGGTCACCCAGGGAATCGACTGGCACTGGATCTTCTGGATCAACGTGCCGATCGGAGCCGTCGCGCTGCCACTCGCGATGCGACTGCTGCCCGACAGCTACGGCGCCCCGGAGCGGCTCGACCTGCTCGGCGTCACACTCGTAACCGGCGGCGTCGTTGCCGTTGTCTGGGCCTTGGTTCGCGCGAACCAGTCGGGCTGGGCGAGCACCGAGATCGTCAGCTGCCTGGTTTCCGGCGCTGTCCTGCTGCTCGCCTTCGTCGCCTGGGAACAGCGCGTCAGCGAGCCGATGGTGCCACTGCGCCTGTTTCGCAGCCGTGCGTTCGCGGTCGGCAACGCCACGACCTTCCTCATGACGGGCGCGATCTTCGCCGCCGGCTTCCTCGTCACCCAGGAGTTCCAGCTCGCCCGCGGCTACTCACCAGTCTCGGCCGGTGTACGCCTGCTCCCCTTCTTCGCCACGCCGATGTTCATCTCACCGATCGCGGGCGCCGTCTCCGACCGCATCGGCCGCCGGCCGGTCATGGCGACCGGGCTCTTCTTGCAGACCGCCGGATTTGTCTGGGTCGCCATCAGAGGCTCGCTTTCGACGAACTGGGTCGAACTGGACATCGCTCTCCTGATCGCAGGCGTCGGCGTCTCGATGGCGCTGCCGACCGTGCCCACCGCCGTGTTGAACGCCGTCGCCCCGCGCGAGCTGGGCAAAGCATCAGGAATTAACTACATGATGCAGCGCTTCGGCGCCGTCTTCGCGATCGCCGTCGCCAGCGCCGTGTTCGCCGCCTACGGACACCTCGGCACGCCCGCAAGCGTCACTGACGGCTTCAAGCCTGCGCTCGCCGCCTGTGCCGGCTTCGCGCTACTGGCCGCGCTCAGCGCCCTCGCCATCACACCGCCGAAGACACAGCACGCCCCCGCCCTCGACCCCGTCGAAGCACCGCTGACGTGAAAGGAGCAAGGCATGGCATGAGACAGCGGCATGAGCCGCGCCCAAGCCGAGGCGCACGTGACCCAGGCTTTTGACGTGGGGGAACAGCGCAACCGCGTCAAGTGGACCGTGGACCTGTCCGTGATTCCGATGCCGGGATCACTGTCCGCCAGCCGAGGAGGCCGGCAGTTCGGAGTCCCCCGCCGATTGCGCCGCCAGACGACACGTGGCCGCCGCGGCTCGCCGACCGACCTCCACCTGGGGAGACCCGGATTACGGCCTTCTAGTGACGCCACTGCTGCCCGTCGGCTGTTACCGCGTTCGTGCGCTCATTCAACTGAAAACGCTGGGCAGCTCACGGTGGTCAGTCCCCTCATATTTGCAGAGGTCCTCGTTGATTCCGACCAGCCGGAAGACTTGTCCTCCTGGGGCCTGAAAGTAGAGGTGCGGGTCCTGCATGTCAAGTACCCTGACGCCGAAGGCGACGATTTTCTGCCTCATTTCTTCGACGTTGTCGGCCTTCAGCTCCAGGTAGGTCGCTTTTGAAAACCCGATCTTGTCCAGGGCGACGCCTTCGTTCTCGTAGAGAACCCCGATATAGAAGTTTCCTCCCATGCGGAAGTCGTCCTTTTCATCAGTCGCCCTGATGATCTCGCAGCCTAGGACATCACGATAGAATTCGCGAATTCTGTCCTGTTCTGCCCGCGGGAGTACGACCGCCGAGTGGTTTCCGAAAATTGCCTTTGCCATGATCACTCCTTTGACTTGTGACTGAAGCACGATTGAAGGCGCTAGATGATAAAGGAACCTGGGCATCACTTCCATTTCGAGTCATTCGGTGGCCGCAGGGTTGCCTGCACGCGGCGAGCTTTTCCGCGCTGCTTGCGCGAAGGGTGCCGCGGCCGGCTTCGATGGACTCACGCAGGCTCGCGAGGTAGTGGTCCCAGCCGCGAGCGCACTGCAGTCCAGGTCTGGTGTCAGACATTGGCCAGCCTCGCTCATGGGTGTGGGCCCGAATCAGCCATCACTGGCTGTCGTACTCGTCGTGGCGGCGGTACCAGTTGAGGGGGGCGTCGGGGGCACGCGTCTCGTTTCGTCCTCGCGGTGCCCGGTCCAGCCACTGGTACATGCCCCACAGGCCGTCCAGGCCGCGCGCGTAGGCCGAGTAGGTGTGGTAGACGACGCCGTCTTCCAGCGCGAACGTGCTCATGCCGGGACCCTCCCGCGTGTACGTCGGCCAGTCCGTGCCGCAGTTGGCCGCCCACTCGGCAAGCGGCCCCTCCTTGCCGGCCTCCAGCGATGGCCGCATGTCCCTCGGGCGGAAGTTGTACTCGCCGGTTCCCGACTGCTGCTGCTGCGGGGTGGACGCCGCCTGGAAGTCGTAGCTGAAGTCGCTGCCGGACGATGACGCCCAGGGGAAGCTCCAGCGCATCCGCCGCTGGTAGGCCTGTATTTTCTCCAGCGGAGCCCGTGACACCGCGCAGAGCGTGACGTCGTGGCTGGCGAGGTGGACGACGAAGCCGTCGAAGCCGTCGGCGATCGCCGAGCAGGACGGGCACCCCGCGCTGTAGTCGGGCCCGAACATGAAGTGGTAGACGAGCAGCTGCGAACGCCCCGCGAACAGATCGGCCAGCGACGCCGTGCCCTCGTCGGTGTCGAACCGGTACTGCTTGCCGACGCGGACCCACGGCAGCTCCTGCCGCCACCGCGCCAGCTCGTCGCCGCGCCGGGTCAGCTCCTTCTCCGCCTCCAGCAGCTCCAGCCGGGCGGCAAGCCACTCCTCACGGGTCCCCGTCTTGTGACTGGTCATTGCCTGTCTCCTTTTCTTGTTTCGGTCTTGACCCTCGGGGGGCCGTCGGGGGGTGTCCCCCCGACTGTGTCGTTACATCATTGGTTGCGTGAGCCCCGGAACCAGCGAGGGCGCGATGACGATCACGAGTCCGAGCCCGATGGGCGCCAGCGGGTCGAGGTGATCTTTCAGTGCGTCGAGCGGGCCGTCCCGGTCGCGCGCCAGCGCGGCCAGGAACGGCTTGTGTCCTCCGGGTCCGGCAGCGTGGCCGCCCACACTGGACGGCGGCGAGGGCCGGTGCAAGATCGAGCAGCAGAGGAG
>WNFI01665331.1_pt1 | contig 11259 bp, 10 predicted proteins | sample 5400471 | NCBI WGS metagenome assembly WNFI01 (sample SAMN13153348, study PRJNA577476) | soil metagenome | isolation source: 100 cm saprolite on Douglas fir-dominated hillslope | place: USA:California | collected 2013-09-17
TGTGAGCCCACAGATATGTTCTGCGAGTATCTCAACAGCCCCGACTTCACGACAACCGTTCTTGACATTCATCTCTCCTTCTAATGACTACTTTCACTCAGCCTTCTTGCCACGGAATTTGCCGATTGTGATGCATTCGGATTCGTCTTTCTCGCGTTTGTCTGTAAGCATCCTAAAGACAGTTGTGTAATGTGCCGAGGTGTAACGGGGGAAGAATAAAAATTACGACTCCGAACCCGAACCAGCCGGCAGCGCGAGAACCGGACGCGTAGGTCGTGAACCAGTTCATAAGAACTCGTCTCAATCGATTGCGCAATGAGAAACAAGTGGCAGTTGCTTTTCACAATCAGTCAGTCCTCAAAATCTGATGTCCAGCCCTCCGGTCCAAAAGTTGATGCTTTTGCCCGGGGTAGACTGTTTTAGGAACTCACCGGGGAAGAAGTGCCCATACTCCGTGAACCCGGTCAGGTTGCGAGTCATGCGCCACTGCAGTTGGGCGGAGGCCTGCGTCGCGATGTATCGGGCGTTGCTCTTCAAGCCCGAGACGATCACGGAATTGCCCACGCTGTACAAGCCGTCGCTCGTGCTTTCCCGCCAGAAAAAAGCTGGGTTGAACTTCATAGAGACGGACTTGCTTAGTTTTAGGTCCGCCGAAGGTTGCAGGGCGACCAGGTTGCGCCTGGCGAATAGTTCCGCACCGCTGAAATAAGGTCCTTGTTCGTATAGCGAGTTAAATGTTCCTAGATTGTGGCTTGATGGATTCCGATCACCACTGAAGGCTACAGCCCGAAGCCCGAACCTCGGGCTCAGAGGAGCTTGGTCAATCCGATAGCCATGCTCAGTCGAGGCGGCCCAGGCGCGAATATTACCTGAACCGAACCAGCCCCATTGGAACGTGAACTCGTCGTTATAGTCCCAGTGGCTGGTCGTTCCCCAGAATCGTGCGCCCGTCGTCTCCCTCTGTTCTCGTCCTCTTCCTTTTCCGCCGAAAGGCACATTCCTGTTATCGAGCCCCATATAATAAAGATCGATGTGTCCGCTCGGCAGGAATCGAAATGGGTGGACCGCATAGGCCCCCCAGAAACCGGCGGTATGGTCGGGCGGATTGTCAAAGTACCCCGAGTTGTTCAGGACGGGCCTAACAGCGAATAGATCAACCGTCCAGTCCCCCTCCGCCCACGTAAGGCGAGCCCCGTCGAAACTACGCCGGATATTGCGGCCATCACGAACCGAAACGAAATTCCCCGCGCCAAACGCCATCTCTTGTCGTCCAGGTCGTAGCGTCAGGCTGTCCTTGCCAGACTTCCAGAGACCAAGATCGAAGAAACCTTGATGGACGTACATTTTTTCCTCATCCAGGCCAGGTCGTCGACCTCCGCTCCTGCCGTCCAGCAGACTACTTGCGAGTTCACCGAAGAAACGAAAACGTTCGCCCAAGTGAAGATCTGTGTGCAGCATGTACCGCTGCATCAGATATGCATTTCCGTCCGCTTTATCTGACCAGTTTGGGTTGCTGACGTATTCGCCGCGTTCCCGAATCCACAAGCCAAACGAGACGTAATAGTTCTCGTTCTGACCGAGCGGAATGAATTGAATCTTATCCAGAGAGTTGGTTCGACAATCGGGATTCGCGAGATATCGCGCATCCTCGTCGTAGGTCATTTGCGGGAGCTTCTCGGGCTGCTTGAGGCAAGCGACTGCGATGTCTTGCGCGCGTTGTGCCCACGCGGAGGCACTCGCGAGAAGCGCGAATAGGCCAAGGAAGCCAGCGCTTCTCGCTAGAGACGCTGGTGATAAATTCAGAACTGAGAACATGCCAAACCCGCTTTCCCTTCTAGATTCCTGCCACAACGAGCATTGTGTTTGTTGGCCTCTTGGAGCTAGTATGTGGAGATCCAAGACCTCCTTAACGCATCCTGAGCGCTGTGTTGATTCGTTCTCGTCTCGCTTGTGATGTAGTCGCGATCTCGGAGCGCTGATTCAACGGCCCGTGGTCGTGTTTCGATCCGATTACTCAAACGTATCTCCGGGGACGAATGTTTAGACTCGCGTCAATCAGTTGTCTGGTAAACGCGCCGAGGAATCGGGCACGTTCCGTTGTACGACTGCGTCCCAACCGCAATCCCAGAGTCGCACGGTGCTCTAAACTGGGGAATGTGATGAACGGCTAGCTCACTGTGATTAGGCTCGCGAGAAAGGTTGAGCCGGATCTCATTCGCGAAGATGCTGGGAGGGCCAAGAGGATGCACAAGATCAGGGCCGCAGACAAGCTCATGACGCGAGCCCTCGCGACGTGGGAAGGACTTCTCTTGTCCCAGCCGTTGACGCCCCGGACTTGGGCTCAGGCCAGAGAGCGGAAATCACCAAGCCGACGGCGATCCCGGTCGACACTTCAATAAACCGGTGCATTGCGATGCTCAATTGATAGTGAGGGCGAGGAATGAGCATTACGAGCGACAAGCTGATGTTGGCGAACCGGTACGCGGCGCGCTGCACGTTGAAGGCAGCACAGACCAGGCCGATCAGAAACACAGATACACCGAAAAGCTAGTGCGTTGCCCGGGAAGCGGGAACCGATTAACCTGCCAACGACTGCCCCGAACGCAGTCCCGCAAAGCGCTGTGCCGAGATGGGTAAGGAGGCGCCGAGGTTGACTGCATGATGACCATCGTGGATATCGAAGCCCAGTACGCCTCCGGCAATCGGAACAGGCGCGCGATTAACAATGAGACGACGGCAGCGACGGCCGTACGGATCGCATGGAAAATCGACGAGGGATTCTCCCCGGTGACGATTAACGCAGCGACCTGGGCATCCGATCTAAGCTTCCTTACGAATTTGCCGATGCTAGCCATTTTTTGTCCACCGCTCCGTCAGCAGACGGGGCGGCACGGTCGCTGAGCAGACTTAACACCACCATGACACCACAGGGAGGCAGAAGGGCCCGGGCTCGCAAGCTTGGATGCAGCATACCGGACAGAACTGCAACAGGGGCGTCGCTACAAGCATTCCGAGCGGTAGGCGGCCAGACAAGCTCGGCGAGAATCGAAAATCCGGTCAGCACCGATCAACTTGATCAAACCCATCTGCTCCAGATCCCCGTGATGTCTCACAGGGACCACAATCAGGGCGAGGACGACACCAGCGTTCGCAAGGTCCTGCTGCAGTTCCGCTACCGCGCGGCCAGCGGAAAAATCCAAGTCGGTGATCGCGGTGGCATCAATGACCAACCAACGCACGGGAGTGGGTGAGTGATCCGCGAGTTTGCGCACCTGTTCTGCGAAGAAGGGGACGTTGGCGAAAAAGAGATCAGTGCCAAACCAATAGATTACCAACCCCGGTTCAGCCATGCTGCCCGGAAGGGGATCCTCGAGCCGCCAATGATCGTCAGCATCGTGCAGAGCTACTCCTGTGTGAGGGCGATAGCTGCGACGGACGTGTTGCAGTAGAGAGAGAATCACCGCCAGAATGATCCCTTGCTCAACGCCGAAGATGACAACCGTGGCAGCAGTGACAAGCGCGAGGACGAATTCCCTCGGCTTGACACGTCGAATTTCGGCGAGGCCGCGATAGTCAATAAGCTTGATACCGATGAGGAAGACGATGGCGGCAAGGACAGCGTCGGGGAGGAAGCTCAACGGTCTGGTCAAAAACAACAGGACCATGAGTACGACAGTTGCAGCGGCGAGATGGGACCACTGGCTGCGCCCTCCTGCGATGTCTACCATGGCGGTCTTGGTGGGACTACCGTTGACGACGAAGGTGCTACTCAAGCCGGCGGCGGCATTGGCAAGTGAGAGGCCGATCAAGTCCGTATTCTGGTTGAAATGATCACGGTAGCGGAGGGCGTAGGCTCGTGACGTGGCAGCGCTCTGCGCAAGGATGACGATAAAACAAGAGAAGGAGATCGGCAGAACCATCTTTACATCGCTGTAAGTGATGAGCGGAAAACCCACGTGTGGAAGTCCGCTGGGGACATTGCCAAGAACGTTGACGCCTTTCTCCGCCCAACGAAAACGCGCGGCGGCAGCGGTGAGGCCGATGACAGCGACCAAAGCGCCCGGAAAACGCGGAGCGAAGTGTTCGGATCCGACGATGATCGCCAAGACCGCGATCGCTATGAACAAGCTAGATAGATGCGTGTGTGGCAGGTGCTGAAGAGTGAACAGGAGTTGCCGGAAGAAGCCATGGCCACCTTTCTCGATGCCTAACATTTCGTGAAGTTCACCCACGGCAACTTGAAGACCGACTCCCGATAGAAGGCCAACCAGGACGCTACGGGATAGAAAATCGGCGAGAAAACCCAAACGGAGGATTCTGGCCAAGAGAAGTATGCCAGCGGTGACCAGTCCGATGAGGCTTGTGAGTTCGACATATCTTGCTGTGCCGGCGGTGAAGGAAAGCGAAGTCAGCTCGGCCGCCACCATGGCCGCGGTCGCGGAATCTGCACTGACGACGAGATGGCGCGAGGAGCCGAAGAGAGCGAACACCAAGACAGGCAAAAAGAGAGTGTATAGTCCTGTGATCACCGGCGTGCCGATGATCCTGGTGTAACCCATAACTTCAGGTATGCCGAGGGCTGCAAGCGTGATGCCGGCCACGACGTCCGGACCGATGCGAGCCTTGTCGAAAGGAAATAAGCCCTGAAGCACTGGCAACGAGTTTTGGCTGGCAGTCATAGTGACGCTCAAGCTGAACGATCATCCCGCCTTAGTGAGTCCTCCTAGTCGTGTTGCAATGTTCCACTGTTGTGGCGTGCCGGGAGTGGAGAACTTTTCTTGTTAGCCACAACGACCGCCATGTTTTTCCTGACACTCACGTGCACTTCCGCACCGCCTATGGAGCGAGTGCTTTATTTCGAATCCAGCAGGACTCTTTTGGCTTTTGCGATTTGCTCGAGTCTCACCTTGTCGACTTTGGGATACGCAGGGTCTAGGGAAGCGAGTGCCTCCACGACGGCGGCGACGACCACCACTCGCGTGAACCACTTGTTGTCGGCCGGCACTACATACCAGGGACTGTCCTTGGTGGCGGTATTACGGATCATGTCCTGATAGACGTCCTGGTATTCATTCCAATGATCGCGTTCCGCCATGTCGGAGGCGGAGAACTTCCAGTTTTTCTCGGGCTCCTCTGCTCTTTCCAGGAAGCGGCGCTTCTGTTCCTTTTTGGAGACGTGCAGAAAAAACTTCACCACTTTGATTCCGTTGCGGAAGAGGTATCGTTCAAAACTGCGAATATCCTGAGAGCGTTCCTGCCAAATGTCTTTCGTCACGAGTGCAGGCGGAATCTTCTGCCTGGCCAGAAATTCCGGATGCACGCGGACCACCAGAACTTCTTCGTAATAGCTTCGATTGAAAATGCCGATGTGCCCACGGTTCGGCAGACATTTCATGCAGCGCCAAAGAAAATCATGATCGAGATCTTCGATAGAAGGCGATTTGAAGGAGAACACCTGGCAGCCCTGCGGGTTGACGCCCGACATGACATGCTTAATGGTGCCGTCTTTGCCGGCGGCGTCCATGGCTTGAAAAATCAGCAGCACAGCCCATCTGTCCTGCGCGTAAAGCATGTCCTGAAGTTCCGCGAGCGCAGTAACGCCGATTTGCAGCTCTTCCTTAGCCCATGATTTGGCCTCGGACTTGAATCCCAAGGTGTCACCCGGATCAACATCTTTCAGCCGGAACCCGCCGCCGTCGATGACGCGGAATGGCTTGGCAAGCTTGCGGGTTTTCTGAAGCAGTTTTTGGATTTTCATCACAGCTCGTTTCACTTCCAGAAGCTAATCGAACGGAAGATCTAGTTCTGTCGTGTTAGTCTTCAATCAAATTCACTGTCTCTTCGACGCTCGAAGAACTTCCTCCAACACCGTGAATTCCTGCGGCTCGCCATTCCCAGCTTTTGCGTCGAAGACTCCTGTAACGTGTTCCGTTGGCGCAACTGTTGACGCGACGGGCTTGCGTTCAGGACAGAAAGCGGAAATCGCTAGGCCGACGGCGATCCCAGTCGACACTTCAATAAACCGGTGCATTGCGATGGTCCATTGATAGTGAGGGCGAGGAATGAGCATTACGAGCGACAAGGTGATGTTGGCGAACCGGTACGCGGCGCGCTGCACGTTGAAGGCAGCGCAGACCAAGCCGATCAGAAACACACATAGCCCGAAAGCTAGCGCGTTGCCGGGGAAGTAAGAACCGATCAGCCCGCCAACGACTGCTCCGAGCGCGGTTCCCGCGAAGCGCTGTACCGAGATGGGTAAGGAGGCGCCGAGCGTTGACTGCATGATGACCAGCGTGGATATTGGAGACCAGTACGCCTCCGGCAATCGGAACAGGCGCGCGATTAACAATGAGACGACTGCAGCCACGGCCGTACGTCTTGCATGGAAAATCGACGCGGGATTCTCCCGGGTGAAGATCAACGCAGCGACGTAGGCTTGCGTTCGGAGCTGCCTTACGAGGTTGCCGATACTCGCCATTTGTCCACCGCCCCCTCAGCAGACTCGGCGGTACGGTCGCTGAACAGGCTCAACACCAACATCACACCACAGGGAGGCAGAAGGGCCCAGGCGCGCAGGCTTGGATGCAGCATGCCTGCCAGAACTGCACCGACGATGAACCCAGACCAGACACTTGCGTCAATGCCGGCGCGCCTGAGGTGGGAATCTCCGTCACCCTCTGAATCCTTCAGTGGTTTCCTCGCTGCGGCTGAGGCAATGTGGCCGCTCATCCTGTTCAACGTGCCCGTTATGAAGGTAAGACTTACGGGTTCCACGCCAATCTTGGTTAAGGCTGGATTCACCATGCCCATGGCCACACAGAGCAATGCGATTTCCAAAGCCGTGTACCCCAGGCCGTGCCATTCGAGCCAGGCAACCGTCGCGAGTATCCCTGCAATCCAGGCAAAGCAGATTCGATGGATACGACTAAGTCTGGAATCGCACAGCAGGCTTCCAAGGAAACTGCCGGTGACGAAACATATGATGGCGAGCCCGGATTGGAATGCGAGGTGGAAATCGCCCCTTCCAGCCATCACACCGGTGCTTGTAGTGTTTCCGCTCATGAACGACACATACGTTTTCAGGAACTGAAGGCCGTATCCGTCCAGATAACCCGCGACCATGGCAAGGAAGATCGCTCCTACCCACTGCAAGCGCTTTTTTTTGCTGTATATATTCATAAGGTCTCCCTCGTTGCGCGACATTGCGCGAACTCAACTTGTCTTCCCAGAACCAGAAGCCGCTGATCTGGAGCCGGCAAACAGCGCAGCCAGTGCGCGCCGGTAACCTGACCCTTTGGTGGTGTGGGGGAAGTCATTCAACACATACATCCCGTCAAAGGCTCTGAGCCGCCTGCGGCAGTAGTTCCGCAATTCGCGTTTTCCTCTTGCAGAAGCACACCGTATCCGTAGGTCACTGGCGGCGATGCCTGGTGTGCAAGTAATGCTGCTACTGCCGTGGACGCCAGTCGGCTTTTTGGATTGGCAGCGCGACCGGTCAGAATTATCGGTACTTGCGCTCCAAGGGCCACCCCGGCCGTTTCAGCATCGGCCCAAGATTGGAGTTGCTTGGTGAGCATATGTCCCGCTTCCAGATCTGGTAAGACAAGGATGTCTGCCTGCCCGGCTACTGCTGAGTGAATCTGCTTGATCCGCGCCGCCTCTGGGTCCATGGCGTCGTCAAACGCCAACGGACCATCCAGAACGCCTCCCGTGATCTGACCTCGGTCGGCCATCTTGCAGAGGGCTGAAGCATCGATCGTCGAGGAAATCTTGGACGAGACACGTTCGATAGCTGACAGGATAGCTACCTTTGGGGTTGCGATGCCTAGCACATGCGCCAGTTTGATTGCGTTCTGGACGATCTCAGCCTTTTCTTCCAGCTTCGGATACACGTTGATTGCCGAGTCTGTGATGATTAACGGTCGAGAGTAGCCGGCAGCATCCACGATGACGGCGTGGCTGATCCGCCGCTTCAAGCGCAGACCGGTACTTGCGGCAACAACAGGCTTGAGGAACTGATCCGTTGGAAGGCTTCCCTGCATAAGGGATTGGCACGTCCCCCAGCGGCAGAGCTCGACAGCTCTTTCTGCTGCCTCCAGATCGTCGGCCACATCCACAATTGGATAGAGTCCAATGTCGATGCGCTTTTCACGTGCTAGAGATGTGATCCGTGCACTGGGTCCAACAAGATAGGGGATTGCTAATCCCGCACGTGCAGCATCGATGGCGCCGGTGAGCGCGACTTCGCTCAACGGTGAGACGACCGCCACTGCAATGGGATCGAACTCACGGCAGTGGTTGATGATGCGCTCAAAAATGGGGCGGTGGACTTGCATCGTTGCCTTTCCTCTCGTTCTATGCTGCTGCGATCAGACTCCGACGAACTCAAGCTCTTGTTCCACGCGTGTCAGAAACAGTCGACTTCGAAGCTGCGAACTGAAGGGCAAGAGCATGTCGATCAGTCGAACCCTTTGCCGTGCGTGGAAAATCGGCTACTATGTGGATCCGCTGTGGCACTTCAAAAGCGCTTAGCCGCGTACGGCAATAATCTTGTAGTTCGCTCTCGGTGGCTTGCATTCCCGGGCGCAGAATGACGGCTGCTTCGACATTCTCTCCATAGATTGTGTCGGCCTCACCAAACGATGCCGCATCAAGCACTTTCGGGTGGGACAACAAAGCTACGTCTATGTCGGGCGGAGAGATCTTTTCGCCACCGTGGTTAATCATCTCCTTCAATCTTCCCCTCACGAAGATGTAACCGTCTTCGTCTTTGTTACCGAGATCGCCGCTACGGAACCAGCCGTCGACAAAGCTGACCGAGTTCGCCTCAGGATTGTCCAGATATCCAGGCGTAACCCTCGCACCTCGCACCCAGATCTCCCCAAGGCCACCCGATGGCACATCTCGTCCGCTTTCGTCGACAATTCGGATATCGAGGCCCGTGGCCAAGCCTACAGATGAAGTGTTGATTCCATTGACGGGAAGAGGAGTCGACGACAGCTGGTGAGAGGTTTCCGTCATACCATAAGCAGAGATCATGGGGGCCCCGAATGTCGCTGTGGTGGCAGCGGCAAGTTCCTCGTCCAGCGGTGCGCTGCAACTGCGGATGAACCGAAGCGGGACCGGGGAGGACTTCGGGTATTCGTGGGAAGCCCGGTTAAGAAGAATGCGGTGAATGGTGGGCACTGCCGTATACCAGGTCACACCTAAACGAACCACATCTGGCCAGAACAAATGGGCTGAAAACGCACCCGTACTCGGAACATAGGCGCTGCCGCCACTCGCCAGGGTTGATAGCAGGCCACCTATAAGCCCATGTCCGTGAAACAGGGGCATGACAAGGAGCGTTGCGTCGCTGGGGGACAAGGCATAACCCGAGGAGATGTTTTCAATTGACGCGACAATGTTGTGGTGTGTCAAAGGAACAAGCTTGGGCAAGCCGGTCGTGCCGCCCGTAAACATCAAGAGTGCGATGTCGTCACCCTCAATCAGAATATTTGGATCGGTAGTCGCGGCGGGTGCAGGAGTGCGTCCTTGCTTGTCCACGATTCGCACCTCGGCGGAACTGCCCGACCCTTCAAGGTCCATGATCCAGTAGGAAAGACTTGCGGGGAGGCTGTTTGCAAACCCCGGCTTATTCGCCAGGTGCCCGGTTACGAGCAAGCCTGTCGCGGACAGTTGTGAGAGTCGCGTGCTCAGTTCGTTTGACGTTAGCGCCGGGTTCAACGGCGCAACACGAGCGCCTGAAAACATAATTGCGAGAAGACCCAGCACAAAATCAACACTATTGTCCGATAGCAATGCGACCGTATTGCCGCGCTTCAATCCCATCCGGGAAAGTTGCGCCATAGCCGACCGAACGAGAGTGTCAAGTTGGCGGTAAGTAATGGTCGTTTGCAGGTCGGAAGTACCAACGGCGATCCTGTCGGGTTGCTGTTGAACGTGCCTCGTGAGCAGCTCCGACTGAGCGCTCACGAATGGCACGGTAGTGTTGGCAATTGTCGAGGTGGTAGTCACAATATCGCTCCTCACTTCCGTGCAGCGCCAATCTGGCTCTTTGGGTTCAGATTCTGGATATGGCCGCTCTCAGTGCCTGCTGTCGGATCGATGACGCAGTTGATCAGTGCCGGTTTGCCCGACGCCAGGGATTCAGTAAGGGCCTTGGTGAGACCTTGCGCGTCGGTGACATGATGACCAGTGCCCCCGAAAGCCTCAATGAGCTTGTCGTAGCGCGTGTCTTTGTTGAGGGCGGTAGGTGACGGATCGGTACCTCCGGCGCGGTTGACATCGTCTCCGCGATAGATGCCGCCGTTGTTGAACACAATCGTGACGACCGGCAGTGAATAGCGGCAAATTTCGTACATATCGATGATGTTGCGAGCAAAATCGAGCGTGTTTGCCCCTTCGTTTACGACGCAGACACCCTTATTTCTCGCGAGTGTGTCCCTGATTGCGCGAAGTGCGCTCGAAAAGTTCATCGGGTTGGGGTTGGCATTGAGCCGTGCCGCCATGCTTTCGATGTTGTGCTGCTTGCGATCAGCAATGGCTTTGGTCCACGCAGACTGGACCCTAATCTGGCCGGGCTTGAGCGTGGACAGAAATGCGGACATAGCTGACCCAATGTCCGCGACAACGGGTGCCGCGATCGGACGGTTGCTGTCAATCTCCGTCGGCGAAATGTCAACCTGGACGAAACGTACGTTGGGCGACCACTGCGGGGGTTTGCCATGACCCAGAAGCCAGTTCAGGCGAGCCCCCATCAGCACGACGACATCGGCCTGGCCAAGAACGAAAGAGCGGGCCGCGGCCGCACATTGAGGATGGTCATCAGGCAGGAGTCCCTTGGCCATCGACATCGGCAGATAGGGGATACCCGTCCTCTCAATGAATGACCTGATGTCAGCGTCGGCCTGTGCGTAAGCAGCGCCTTTTCCAAGAATGATGAGCGGGCGCTGCGCAGTTGCGAGCAAGTCGAGGGCGCGATCGATCGATTCCGGGGCAGGAAAGTGCCGTGGTGCTGGATCGACAACCCGCACCAGCGAGTTGGTCCCGGCATCGGCGTCGAGTGCAGCGCCAAGGACGTCGGCGGTCAGGTCCAGGTAGACGCCGCCAGGACGCCCGGATACGGCAGCATGAATCGCGCGTGCGACTCCAATACCGATGTCTTCGGGCCTGTTGACCCGGAAGGCCGCTTTTGTGTAGGGCTTTGCGGCATTCATCTGATCGAGCTCTTCATAATCGCCTTGTTGGAGATCGATG
>WNFI01693218.1_pt1 | contig 11259 bp, 12 predicted proteins | sample 5400471 | NCBI WGS metagenome assembly WNFI01 (sample SAMN13153348, study PRJNA577476) | soil metagenome | isolation source: 100 cm saprolite on Douglas fir-dominated hillslope | place: USA:California | collected 2013-09-17
GCGGATTGCGCGAAATTGATGTCTTCCTCGTCAATGTGGCCCAGCGCGACGATGCGCGGCAGGATCGCGGCTTTTCCATCGAATGCGTCGAGGAACACGTCACGGGCGAGACGGCAGGCGCGTCGCGTCGGCAGGTAAAGCGTGGCGCGGGCGAGTTCCAGCGGATCGCGCGAGGAAGGAAATCCGGGAACCAACGTGCCGTCGAGCAGCGCGTCGATCAGCACCTTCAGAAAGGACGCCGAAGCAGGGATGTTGAAAACGCGGGGACGAGGGGCGGGCATAAGGGAATCATACACGCTTAAGCGCGCAACCGATCAACTTGTGCTGGCGCGGATCGCAGCCTCCGCCGCGGCGACGGCGTCGCGGGTGCCGACATGCATCCACAGACCCTCCAGCCGAATGCCGTGCAACCGTCCCGCATCAGCGGCGCGGTCGAACAACGTCGTCAGCGCAAATTTACCCGATGGCGCACCGGCGAAGAGAGCCGGCGACAGGATCGCAGCGCCCGCATAGACGAATGGCACGATTTCCTGCTCGGCGCGCTGGCGCAGGTGGCCGTCGGGAGCCATCGCAAAATCGCCGCGATCCGCGTAGCCAACGCTGCCCGCCGTCGGCGCAAGCAGCAGCAGCGCGTCCATCGCTGCAGGATCGAAGGCTTCGGCAAGCCGAGCCAAATTGGGCTTCACGCCGTCGATCCAGATGGTATCGGAATTGATGTGGAAAAATGGCGTATCGCCCAACTCGGGCAAGGCCTTTTTGACGCCGCCGCCTGTTCCCAGCAGCAGTCCCCGCTCGTCGGAGATCACGATCTGCGGCCGGGTGCGCGACGCCAGATGCTTGATCAGCTGTTCGGCTAGGTAATGCACGTTGACCACCGCGCGCTCGACGCCAGCTTGCGCGAGCCGATCCAGCACATGATCGATCAGGGCCTTGCCGTCGACCGCGACCATCGGCTTTGGCATTTGGTCGGCGAGCGAGCGCATCCGCGTCCCGAGGCCGGCGGCTAACACCATGGCGCTGCGCGGGGCGGCTTTCGACGATGAGGTCATGCTTAGACTTTCAAGGGTGGCACATTGGTGCGATACCAGGCGGCAAGGGGCGCCAAGGCGGGATGCGCCAACGAGCGCTGCAAATAGGTCCATACCCGCGGCAGGTGACGCAAATATTGCGGCTTACGGTCGCGCCGATCCAGCCTTGCGAAAATGCCGAGGATTTTCGACGCGCGCTGCGCAGCGAGCGTTGCATAAGCGCGTGCGAATGTCGGCGCGTCGAAGGTGGAATTGCCCGACAATCGCGCGCGGATATATCGCGACAGGAGCGCGATCTCCATCATCTCCGGGACGTCGACGCGTGCATCCTGCAGCAGCGATGCAACGTCGTAGGCGGCGGGCCCCATCACCGCATCCTGAAAATCGAGCAGCCCGATGCGCGCGGTGCCTTCGCGCTCCGGCAACCAGAGAAGATTGGGTGAATGAAAATCGCGAAGGACCCAGGTTTGCATGCCATCCGTCACCGGCAGCAGCGCATCGCGCCAAAGGGAACGATAAGCCCCGCGCTTGGTGTCCGTAATTTTGGCCTCAAGTTTGGGCAGGTACCAATCGAGCAATAATTCGACCTCAATCTGAAACGCGTCCATGTCGTAACGCGGCAGCCGATAGTCGGCGCCCGGCTCGACCGCCAGGACGTCTTGCAGCGTTTCGGAATGCAATTCGGCAAGCAGGTCGACGGCTGCCTCGTAGCGCTTTTCTATCGGCGCCGGTGGATCGCCCTCGACAAACAGTTCGTCGCCGAGATCCTCGATCACCAGCAAGCCGGCTTTGCGGTCGGCAGCAAAGATCGCCGGCGCGGAAAAGCCGCGTCCCCGCAAGCCGTGTGCCATGGCGACGAACGGAGTCACGCTTTCGGCCAGATGCGCGATTGCGCTGTACGGCTTGGCTTCGCGCACCGGCGGGCCGTCCGCACGCTTCGGCGAATTCATCAAGATGTAGGTGGCGCCACCGCGCGTCAGCCGCTCGTAACTGCGCGTTGAGGCATCGCCCTGAATACGGTTTCGCGTCGCCAGGCTAAAGCTCGAGCGATCGAGGAAATTACGGATCGTAAATATGCGCTCTGCCCTTGGCGTGACGTTGCCGTAGCCAGTGATCCGCACTTGTCGTGCGCTCGGTCCGTGCTGCGGCGCCAAGGCAAACGCGACGTCCAGGCGATCGGCCGGTAGAAAACCTGCGGCGCGGTCGGGCCATTCCAATAGCGTCACCGCATCTTCGCCGGCGTCATCGAAGCCGAGTTCGGCCAGTTCCGCCGCGCTCGACAGCCTGTAAAGGTCGACGTGCACAAGCGAAAAACGGGGCAGCGCATAGGTCTGTGTCAGCGTGAAGGTCGGGCTCGGAACCTCGATGCTCTCGTCGGCGGCAAAATAGCGGATTAGCGCCCGCGCGAATGTGGTCTTGCCGGCTCCGAGATCTCCGGACAGCGTGATCAGATCGCCAGGCTCGATCAGCGCGGCAACATCCGTCATCAGCCGGTATGTGGCTGCTTCGTCGGCGAGTGCGACCGTAAAGCTATAACCGCCGGCGCTGGTGGGAAGCATCGAATCATCCGTTGCAATGCCGCTATCTTATAAACGGATCGCGGGCCCATGCCAGAATCGCTAAGCATAGACGGCCGCGCGATGTTTGTTGCCGCTAGGCCGCGGTCTGTTTTGCTGCGTGCTCGAGCGGAAACGAGCAGGTAACGGTGGTGCCTTGCCCGGGCGTCGACTCGATCGTCACTGAACCGCCGTGCAATTCGACGAAAGAGCGCACAAGGGAGAGACCGAGACCGGGGCCGCGATGCTGCGAGCCCATAGAGTCTGTCTCGAACCACTCGAATACCTTATCCGTCGCTTCCGGCGGAATCCCTGGTCCGCGGTCTGTCACGCTGAAAATCACCGCGTCTGCACGCCGTTGGGCCAAGAGCGTAACGGTCTCACCGGCGGGCGAAAAACCGACCGCGTTTGAAAGCAGGTTGAACAGGATCTGCCGCAAGCGCCGCTCGTCGGCAGTAAAGCTGCCGATATTGGGCTCCGCGCGAATATCGAGGGTGATATTGTTGTTGACCAGGCGATCCTGCACGCCCTCCGCTGCTGCTTCCATGCTGGCGCGGATGTCGACGGCGCCGAGATTGAGTGTCATAGCGCCGGCGTCGATGGTGGCGAGGTCGAGAATGTTATTGATCAGCGCCAACAGGGCGTTGGTCGATGCGGTGATGTAGCTGAGATATTCGTCTTGCTTAGCCGTTAGTGGGCCGAAAGCCGGGTCGCCGAGTAAATTCGCAAAGCCGATGATGTTGGTGAGCGGCGATCGCAATTCATATGACACGTGATGCACGAAATCGATCTTGATCGAGTCGGCGGTTTCCAGCGCCTCGTTGCGCTCGCGTAAAGCGCGTTCAACGTTGACCGTATCGGTCAAATCCTGGAACGTCACCAGCGTGGCGCCATCGGGCAGCGGCACGGTGGCAAGGTCAATCACAGCGCCGTCTCGTCGCTCGATACGCGCCGTGAGCGATTCCCGGTTATCAATTGCGGTGATGGCCGCGCGTAAATTCCGCCAGACCGTATTTTCGTCGTGCAATGCCTGGCACCAGGCGGTCACGGCCTCGACATGCGGATGCTGATCGAGCGCCTCAAGCGACAGCTTCCACATACGCTGGAACGCCGGATTGTGCAGTCGGACGCGTCCGTCACTGCCGAACACCGCGACCGCTTCGGCAAGGTGATCGAGCGTCTCGCTCTGCACTTTAATGAGGGCGTCGTAGCGGCGATACATATCGAGCCGCTCAGTGACATCGTCATAGAGATACGTGACGCCGCCCTCGGGATTGGGCGTGGTGACGACCCGCAACGTGCGCCCATCCGGCAGGTGCCACATGTGCTCCTTAGGCTCGACCGCGCGATAGGCCTCGTAGAGTTGCTGCTTCCATTGCCGAAAGTCCTGCTCTTCCGGCAACTTGCGCTTGCTGCGCAACGTGTCGAGCACAGCGGCATCGGTCGGCGTCTGGTCGAGGAAACCGGTATCGAGTTCGAATAACGACCGAAACGCGCTGTTGTAGAAGGTTAGTTTTCGGTCGACGTCGAAGACGGCGACGCCCGTCGCCAGCTGGTCGAGCACGCGGCGGTGCGCCTCGACCATACGCGCGAGCTCGGCGCGCATGGTTTCGACCTCTGTGCGGTCGATTGCGATGCCCGAGCTGCCGGATCCGCTTGGCGCATCGACGACATCAAAAATTCGGCGGATGCCGGCGGTGATTGCCGGCAAGCGGCCAACATATGTTTCGCGCGATGCGCGCGCTCGCGCGACGTCCGCGCGTGCAGGCCTGTCCAGCAATTCAAGCTCACGCGCAACCGCGTCGGCGGGACTTTCGGCTTCAACCGCGCGTGCATAAGCCGAATTCACGAAGGCCAGCCGTCCGTCGTTGTCGCGCGCCCAGACCGGCGCAGGCAGCGAGTCGAGGAGGGCCTTCATGGTCTCCACGTCGCTCAGCAAGTGGTCGTGGCGAGCAGCAAGATCGAGCAGTTCTTGTTCAATGCCACTGACGTCGCGCAGACGAAGCACCGCACGGCCGCCGATGGCCCGGCCTTCCGCCTCGATCGGACGCCCGTTGCGGCTGGTCAGCGTCATGACGAAGCCGCGGCCGTCACGCCGCAATGTATCGACCGCCTCTTCCATGCGGTGCGCCGCCGCGGGATCCAGCCAGGTGCCGAATGCGAGGACTCGTTCAGGCACGCCAGCCGGCGCGACCATGGCGATATCGCCGAGAATCTCCGGTTGCTCGGCGGCTGCCGCCCAGGTCACGAGAACCTGCGGCTCCGATAGCAGCAGCGCCTTGAACCGATCGATCTCGGCTTGCAAGGAGCCTATTTCGTCACGTGAATCGGTTTCGAGGCGATCGGCAGTCCTGCGTGTGCGAAGCACCACGAGGGTTGCAAGAAAGGCGAAGCCGATCAGCGCGAGAATAAGTGTGAGGGCCGTAATTTCCTGCGTGCGAAGCGCCGCTACGGTGTGGCGAACGGCATCGACCGCAGTTGCACCGAGGCGCATTTCTGCACGCGCCATCGTGGTGGGCACGATGGAAAGAATTGCGGTCACGAAGGCGACGAGGAATCCCCCCCGCCACGGACGAGAACGCAGCCTCTCGTTCGCCGTCCGGATCGTCTCCGGCATTCAATGGTGCCCCAGGGATGCGGGCAGCGTCCGCCACGCCGTTCCGCGAATCGCTGGACTTTACTCCCAAGGGGAATCGCGCCGAAAGAGTCCAGACCGTGAACGGGCCTCGAGCGTGCCAGTGTTTTCAGGCTTAGTTGCTATTTCAGCATGGCCGCGCGCTTGACCATGTCGTCAACATTGATGCGGCCGAGCGCGACGGACAATGAGCGTTCTGTTTCGGCAAGCGCTGGACGCACGACGTCGTTGACCAGGGCCGAGCCCGGGAGTGGAAGCGCCTCGCCGTCTTCGGCGGTGTCAGCCGCACGGAGGATATCGTCAGCTGAAATACGGTTGCGTTCGCGAGCCAGCTCGTATCCGCCGTGCGGCCCACGAATACCTTTGAGGATACCATCCCGGACAAGCGCCTGGAGCACCGGTTCGAGATGTCGCGGTGGCAATCGATGGCGCGCGGCCAATGCCTTCGCCGACACCGGGCGGGCGTTCGCGTTGATCGCAACATCGATCACAGCAGCAATGGCAAGTACGCCCTTACGGGACACCAGCGGCATTTTAGGACCAGTCACGGGAGCAACTAATTGGAGCGGTATTAGGCTACGGTCTAGCACCCGTCCAGCCGCAAACAAGAATTTTGCTGCCTCAACTTCCGGTAGAGCCAAATCCCCCGCTTCCGCGTGGGGTTTCATCAAGAGATGCGACCTCGGATATGTGTCCCCGCACAACCGGAGCGATTACCAATTGGGCGATGCGCATGCCGCGCGCGATGGTCACCGGTTCATTGCCGAGGTTTACCAGCAGCACCTGGATCTCGCCGCGATAGTCAGCATCGATGGTGCCGGGAGCATTGAGCACAGTGAGTCCGTGCCGGGCGGCGAGGCCGGATCGGGGCCGCACCTGAGCTTCGTAACCAGGCGCGAGAGCGATCGCGACGCCGGTCGGGACGAGCGCTCGGGCACCGGGCAGGATCACGAGCGGAGCGGCCTCCGGCACCGCCGCGAGCAGATCAAGGCCGGCAGCGTCGGCGCTCTGGTAGGACGGCAGCGGCAAATCCTTGCCATGGGGCAGGCGTTGAACCCGGACCTCAGTAAAGGGCTCGTCCGTAACCTTCTTTAATCGGAAATTTGAAACCATCGTACCAAGGCTTTTCAACCGCCGCGAGAAGGACAGCCTAGCCGCAGTGTTCTCAATCTAGAACCTTGGGAGGCAAAACATCTGTGCGTAATTCTAAATTAGCCCGGCCTATTTCGTAAGCGCATCGGCAATGCGCGCGACCAACATGGCAGCGACCTCGTCTTTGCTTTGCGGCGGCCAGGCGTCGATGCCCGACGCGCGCACGAGCGTAATCGTGTTGCGGTCGCCACCCATCACGCCTGATCCTGGTGACACATTATTGGCTAGAATCCAGTCGCAACCTTTGCTGGCGAGCTTTGCTTTGGCATTGGCCGCGACGTTCTCGGTCTCGGCGGCAAAGCCGATGACCAGTTTCGGGCGTTGGGTTTTTCGTTTTGCAATGGTGGCAAGAATGTCTGGATTTTCCACGAGCGACAAATCCGGCGTGGCCTTGCCAGCCTGCTTCTTTAACTTCTGCTCGCCGGCATTGGCGACGCGCCAGTCGGCGACTGCGGCGGCAAAAATCGCAATATCCACAGGCAACGCGCGCTCGACCGCTTGCAACATTTCCCGGGCGGTCTCGACTTTGATCACTTTAACGGCGGGCGGATCTGGCACGTTCACCGGGCCACTAATCAGCGTAACATCGGCACCGGCGGCGGCCGCGGCGGCGGCAATGGCGTGGCCTTGCTTGCCGGACGAGCGATTGGCGATGTAGCGCACGGGGTCGATTGGCTCGTGCGTCGGGCCGGGCGTGATCAGCATGCGCCTGCCTTTGAGTGGTTGTGCCGTGCCGGCCGACAACAATTTCTCCACCGCCGCGGCGATCTCCAGGGGCTCGGCCATGCGGCCGGGCCCGCGCTCATGTGCCTCAGCCATTTCGCCTTCGTTCGGACCGACCAACGCCAGGCCATCGGTTACGAGTTGGGCCAGATTGCGTTGCGTCGCCTTGTTTTCCCACATGCGGGAGTTCATGGCCGGTGCCAGAAGAATTTTCACAGTCGTCGCCAACAACACGGCGGTTGCGAGATCATCGGCGTGGCCGCCCGATATTTTTGCCATCAGGTCGGCGGTCGCCGGCGCTACAACAATCAGGTCGGTCTCGCGCGCAAGACGAATATGCCCGACATCGAATTCGCTGGCCGGGTCAAACAATTCGGTGAACACGCGTTCGCCGACGAGTGCGCTTGCTGAAAGCGGCGTCACGAAATGCTCCGCCGCTTTCGTCAATATGCAGCGCACGGCGATGTTGCGTTCTTTCAGTCGCCGGATGAGATCGAGCGACTTATACGCGGCGATGCCGCCACCGATGATCAGCAGCACGCGTTTGGTCCCGGCCGCGACATCGCTGATGCGCTGCGTTCGCGCCGCTGACTTTGGCGGGGACGGCGGATTGATCAGATCAAGCGCTTGGTGCCCGGTCTCCTCGGCCGCCTCTCGCAGGATGGTGCGCACCTCATCTTCGACCGACCGGCCACTTTTTGCCGCGCGCAGGCGCAGCAGCTTTTTGAGCCTTTCGTCGAGCTGGCGGACCGTGAGGGAAGCCATAAAACCTCTTTGTGTTAAGGAGTTTAGCAGCCTTTTGATCTCAATGCAATCAATGCAATCACACGCGCGAATTCCAGCCCTCTTGACGGCCACCACGCCATTCTGTAGTTAACCAGCTAGTTATTTAACTGGAAGGTTTAATTCATCATGGCGACGGACCGCCTGAGTTCGACATTTGCGGCGCTGGCCGATCCCACGCGGCGGGCGATCCTCGCGCGGCTCGCCCTCGGCGAAACCTCCGTGTTGAAACTGGCCGAGCCGTTCGACATGAGCCTGCCGGCGGTTTCAAAACACCTGAAAGTGCTGGAGCGCGCCGGGCTCATCACGCGAACCCGTGATGCGCAAATGCGGCCGTGCCGGATCGACGCGCGCGCGCTCAAGGAGGCGGACGACTGGCTCGAGGAATATCGCCGGCTTTGGGACGAACGTCTCGATCGCCTGGGCGACTACCTCAAAACTCTGCAAGCTGAACAAAAGCAAAGCAAGCGGGAGACGAAGCATGGCCGAAGAAAATAATCTCGACCTCGCCAAAGATCCGCGTTCGATCATTGGAACGCGCGTATTCGATGCGCCACGCAACCTGGTGTTTGAGGCGTTTACCGATCCCAAGCGTCTGTCCGAGTGGTGGGGACCAAATGGATTCACGACCACGACGCATAGCTTCGACCTGCGGCCGGGCGGCAAATGGCGATTCGTCATGCACGGGCCCGATGGTCGCGATTACCAGAATCTCATCACCTACGACGAAATCGTTCCGCCGGAACGCCTCATCTACCATCACGGCGGCGGCGACGACGTCGAGCCGGTTCAGTTCACGCAATCCGTCACCTTCGAGGATCTCGGCAACGGTAAAACCCGAATGATCTGGCACGGCAAGTTCGCATCGGCCGAGGAACGCGCACGTGTCATCAAGGAATACGGCGCCGATAAGGGACTGGTGCAGACCATGGCGCGGCTGGCGGATTACTTGGCCGTGATGCCGGCAAAGAACGCGTGACGATCAGTGCGGAACGACCAAACCTCAGGCGAGTGCCCGCAACGCGCCGCGCAAATCGTCGGGGTGGAAGTCTCTCAACGACCGCTCAATTTCGGTGTGAGTCTGCACCCACACCGGAAAGGCTTTGGCGAGCAGGGCGCGGCCCGGAGGAGTGATCGTGAGCCGCCGGCTACGTTTGTCTTCTTTGTCGACCGCAACTTTCGCCAACTTGCGGCGTTCAAGGGGTTTGAGCGCCGCGGTCAGCGTTGTCCGGTCCATGGCGAGCAATGTGGCGACGCTGCCGATGCTCGGAGGTTCTGGCCGGTTCAACGACATCAACAGCGAGAACTGCCCATGCGTCAGATCGAACGGGCGAAAGACCTCATCGAAACGCCGCGCCAGCGCCCGTGCCGCCCGCTGGACGTGCAGACAAAGGCAAGCGTCGCGCACCTGATGCGTGGCCGAAAGTGGCAATTCGTGACGGGTTGACATGAGGTATATTACGTTGATATCAACGTATTTGTCAATGATGGGAACCTAAGGAGGACGAGTTATGCAGGTGCAATCTTATTTGTTTTTCGATGGCCGCTGCGAAGAAGCGATCGACTTCTACAAGAAGACGCTTGGTGCCGAAGTCGGCATGCTGATGCGCTGGAAGGATAGCCCCGACAAATCCATGTGCACGCCGTCGAATGAGAACAAGGTAATGCACGCCTCGCTCAAAATCGGCGAAAGCAGGGTCATGGCCTCCGATGGGCGCAATACGGGAAATCCGGAGTTCAAGGGTTTTGCCTTGTCGCTCAACGCGAAAGACGAAGCCGATGCCGACCGGCTCTTCAACTCGCTCTCCGCCGGTGGAAACGTAATGATGCCGCTCGGCAAAACGTTTTTTTCTCCGCGCTTCGGAATGACGACCGACAAGTTCGGCGTGAACTGGATGGTCATCGTCGAGCCGTAATGGCCGCGCGCGATTACAAATGAAGGTGAAGGAAAAAATGGCAGAAGACTTCGTTATGTCGCGCGTCTTCGATGTGCCGCGCGATCTGCTGTGGAAGTGCTTCACCGAGCCGGAGCGCATGAAGCAGTGGTGGGGCCCGAAAGGGTTCAAGGTCCTTTCCGCAAAAATGGATTTGCGCCCGAGCGGCAGCTACCACTACGGCATGCAATCGCCGGATGGACACGCGATGTGGGGCAAGTTCGTCTTCCGCGAAGTTGTCCCGCAAGACGGCCTCGTGTTCATCAACTCGTTTTCGGATGAGAAGGGTGGCATCACGCGCCACCCCGGAAACGAAAATTGGCCCTTGGAAATGCTTTCCAGCTTCACGTTCGAAGACATGCCCGGCGGCAAAACCAAATTTACGGTGCGCTGGGCCCCGCACAATGCCAGCGAGGAAGAACGGAAGACCTTCGATACAAACCGCGAAAGCATGCGACAGGGCTGGGGCGGCACGATGGACCAGCTCGAGGCTTATCTGCCCAAGGCGAAATAGCGTCGAATCTGTTGGTTATACGTTGCGCAATGAAAGGATCACACAATGCCGATCGCCAAGCAAAAAATCACACCCTGCCTGTGGTTCGACACGCAGGCCGAAGACGCGGCGAAATTCTACTGCTCGATCTTCAAGGATTCCAAGATCGGTGCGATCAGCCGTTACACTAAGGCCGGGCAGGAGGTTCATCACAAGAAGCCGGGTTCGGTGATGGTCGTCGAGTTTGAAATCGAGGGGCAAACATTCACCGCCTTGAATGGCGGCCCGAATTTCAAATTCAGCGAGGCGATCTCGCTACAGGTGGGCTGCGAAACGCAGACCGAGGTCGATTACTTCTGGGGCAAGCTCACGCAAGGCGGCGAAGAGGGCCCCTGTGGCTGGCTGAAGGACAAGTTTGGCCTGTCGTGGCAGGTCGTGCCCGCGGTGATCCCAAAAATGATGACCGACCCGGACCCCGCGAAATCCGAGCGAGTCATGAACGCATTCATGAAAATGAAAAAACTCGACATCGCGGCGATTGAACACGCTTACGCGGGAAGACCGCAATGAGCGCTACGGCAAAACGAGCGCCTTACGGCGAAGGGAGCGTCACTGTCACGCGCATATTTGATGCGCCACGCGCGCTGGTATGGAAGGCATGGACCGATCCGAAAATGATGGCGCAATGGTTTGGGCCACGTGGTTTCACCATTCCGGTCTGTGAACTTGACGTGCGGGTCGGTGGCAGCCTGCGCATCGTGATGCGCGGGCCGGACGGAAACGACTATCCCATGAAAGGTGTGTTCCGTCAGGTCGTCGTGCCCGAACGGCTGGTGTTCAGCAATATCGCCACCGACAAAGAGGGCAATCAGCTGCTCGAAGGCGAAACCATCGTCACCTTTACCGAGAATGAGGGCAAGACGACCCTCACTTTGACGACGTACGCTGCTGGCCT
>WNFI01252540.1_pt1 | contig 11258 bp, 12 predicted proteins | sample 5400471 | NCBI WGS metagenome assembly WNFI01 (sample SAMN13153348, study PRJNA577476) | soil metagenome | isolation source: 100 cm saprolite on Douglas fir-dominated hillslope | place: USA:California | collected 2013-09-17
GTCTTGACGGGCAGGAACCCAGGGCGCGAATTTTCGACTCGCTGGATCACGTCTTCTCGGCACCCGAACAACCGAAAATCGTGGCCGTGGATATTCCGATTGGCCTTCCCAAAATCTCTGGACGCGGTGGCCGGGCAGCTGACATCGCGTGCCGCAAGATCCTCGGTCGCGATCGGCAATCGAGCATCTTTCCGCCGCCAAGCAGGGCAGCGCTTGCAGCGATGTCGTTCTTGCAGGCATGCGAGATCGAGCAGGTAAATTCTGCGCCGCCGAAAAAGATAAACCAGCAAACGTTCAACATCTTGGGCAAGATTCGCGAAGCGGATGCCATCGCCCTCCAGTTCAAGGGCATGATCTTCGAATGTCATCCGGAGGTGAGCTTTTGCGTAATGAACGGTGGTCTCGCCATGAAGCTTCCCAAGAAGGTCTCGCGTCGAAAAAATCCTGACGGCATTGACGAAAGCGGGTTGAAAGAACGACGTCAGTTGCTGTCGCGGAACGGATACAGCGAGGCGCTCCTGTCGACCCGCCTCGGCTTGGCCAAAGAATGCGGTCCAGACGATCTATTGGACGCCTGCGCTGCGGCATGGACCGCAGCTCGCATCTGCAAAGGTCAAGCCGTTCGCTTTCCATCGACTGCTGATCCCGACGAGCGCGGGATCGATATGGCAATTTGGGCCTGAATATGCCCGGCGGCCCCGGTTACGCCGCCTTGCGCTTGGCTTCGATCAGCTTGCGCTTGATGAGGCATTCGGCGATCTGAATCGCATTGAGCGCCGCGCCCTTGCGCAGATTGTCCGAGACGCACCACAGCGCAAGACCGTTCTCTACCGTCGGGTCCTCGCGGATGCGGCTGACATAGGTCGCGTCAAGACCGGCACACGCACGCAAGTGGCGACGACCTTGATCTTGGGGTCCAGGATCTTTTTCGTCTCGGCCACCATCTTCCACTCTTCCTTGGTGAACCCGTCATCCATGAAGACGTCGATATGGGGGATCACGTTGAAGGCCATGCGCTTGGGAAACTTCTTCGGCGTGATGTCGTCGAGCGTGTAGACCGACTTGGTCTGCGCGAATAGTTCGTCCATCGCCTCCTTGCCGGCACCTGAGACCGATTGATAGGTCGCTACCACCACCCGTGTGATCTTGGCCTTATCGTGCAACGGCTTGAGCACGACCACGAGCTGCGCGGTCGAGCAGTTCGGGTTGGCGATGATGCCCTTCTTGCGGAAGCCAGCGACCGCGTCGGCGTTGACCTCGGGCACGATCAGCGGGACGTCGGGGTCGTAGCGCCAGCACGAGGAATTGTCGATCACGACGGTACCGGCCGCTGCGATCTTCGGCGACCATTCCTTCGATACCGCGGCGCCCGCCGACATCAAGCAAATGTCGACATCGGAGAAATCGTGATGCTCGAGCGCCTTGGCCTTGAGCGTCTTGTCGCCGAAGCTGACCTCGCTGCCCTGACTGCGGCGCGAGGCGAGCGCGATAACCTCATCGGCCGGAAATGACCGTTCGGCGAGGATGGAAAGCATTTCGCGGCCCACATTACCGGTAGCCCCGACGACCGCGACCCTGTAACCCATTGTCAACTCCGAAAATTCGTTACCGCCCCGGCGCAGGGCCGCAGCGGCAAGGCTTCTAGGCGAGAATATGGGCGCTGACAACGCCGATTCGATGGCGCTGGCGGTGGGAGCGACGGCGGGCCTTAGCTACCGTAGTTGTGCTTCAGGTAATCCGCGATGACCTTGGCATCGGCATCGCTGATCGGAGCCCCGAATGCCTTGATCATCTTGGTCACTTCGGCGTCCCATAACGCCGCATTGGGAAATGGTGAGTTCATCACGATGTAATCCAGGCTGTGGCAGCCTGAGCAGTTGGCTTCGACCGTATCGAGACCGGGCGCCTTTTTCAGTTCTACGGGTTTCTCCTGGGCAGCCGCCACAAATGGGATGGCGCAAGCGGCCATGACGATGATCAAAGCGCGCATCGCGACCTCCCTCAAGCCAGGTTGAACGTGACGCTGTGCACGACGTTGTGGTTATAGCCGGACGGATTGTGGATCAGTTCGCTCGTCTGCGTCTGGCCGATCTTGTTGGTGGCACGCGCCGTCACCGTTTGCTTGCCGCGTACTTTGGGCGAGAGCGTGTAGCTGAAGGTGCGGAACGCGAAGCGGCCGAGATCCTCGCCTAGATTCGCGGCGGCCCACGTCCTGCCGCGGTCGCTCGACACCTCGACCGTGCTAATGCCGTAACCGCCGTCCCAGGCGATGCCGCCGATGGTAATCGGTCCCATCCTCACATTTGCGCCGTCTATGGGAGTGGTGATCAACGAGTTCACCACGATCTCGGTGAGGGGCGTGTTGGTCGCCGTTTCCTGGGAGGTAAATCGCGCGACCAGCGGAAACCTGCCGAGCGGGATCCGATAGGCGGGGTTCATCCAGTAGCCGGCGTCCGGCTTGGTCACTGCTTTGATCGATGTGAGATGCTTCATCCAATAAGTGCCGGTCCAACCCGGCAGGATCAGACGCGCGGGAAAGCCGTGGAGGTGCGGCAGCGGTGCGCCGTTCATTTCATAGGCGATGAGTGTCGTCTCCTCGATCGCCTTCCATGTCGGGATGCTCTTGATGAAATCGGGGGTCTTGTCGGTGACACCGGAATCGGCACCGTCGAAGACGATTTCGATCGCCTCTTTCTTCAGCCCGACCTTGTCGAGAAGGTCTTTGAGCCGCGCGCCTTTCCAGCGCGCACAGCCCATGGCCCCGTAGCCCCATTCGACGCCCGGAACGTGCGGCTGGAATAATCCCCGCCGATTGCCCGAACACAGGTTGACCGCGACCAGTTCGGCTGCCGGGAAGCGCTTGAGATCGTCGAGCGTGAACGCGGCCTCGCCGTTGGCGCCTTCGCCGCCGACACTGATTTTCCAGGTTCTGACATCGACTTCCGGAATATTGGACAGGTGATAGCGGACGAAAAAGGCATCGGTCGGGGTGATGGCAGTGCGGAAATACTCGATCGGGGTCTCGTAGTTGGGAGGCCGATAGCTGAGCTTGATCAGGGGCTTCTTGCCCGGCAGCGCATCGAGAATCGCGTTGTTGCGCGTCCCCTGCGGCAGAGCGGCCGGCAAATCGATCGCGGCGGCCGCCGTGCGCGAGTTGAGCGCGAGGCCCGAGCCGCCGAGCGCCAAGCCGGCGCCCGCGGTGATGAGATGCCGGCGTGTCAGCATGGCGTCCTCCCCCTGCTCTTGTTGTTGTAAGCGGCTGGATTACCGCAATAATTGTGTGCCGCGGCGGATCCTACGCGACTTCCCCGGCGCATCGATAGAGGGATTTTTGACACACCCGGCGACGGAATGGGTGAGCCCCGCTCCAGCCGCTGTTACGGAAGTCGAAACAAAGCTAAAGCTAGTGTAGCCTTTCGACGGAATCGGACGAGGGCGCCATGGACGTCAAAATGCGTGCGGCTGGGCTGTGCCTAGCAATCCTCGCGCTGGCGGCGATTGCCGTGCCGCCCGTCGAGGCAGCGCCCAAGAAAAAACCAGTTGTTTACACCACGCGGCCCGATCCTCCGATCAATCGTCCGCGCGCGCGCGTCACGGTTGCGCCGCGTTCATTCCTCGATGCCGGGACCGAAGTTCTGCCGGGGGACCGCAAATTTACCGATTACGCTTTCCCTGTCGGCACATATTCGACGCCTTTGAGCGTGGTGCAAAACACGGGCGGGCGCGTAGGATGGCATCGCTCGCCCCTGCCTGGGCCATTCGATCTTCCCAGCCGCTATAATCCGTTCGGGTGGTAACTCGGCGCGCTCGCCGCCGCCTGCATTGGTCGCCGTCGGAGAGTCACTCCGCTGTGATGTTTGCCGCACGGGCGGTCTCGGTCCAGTTCTTGAGATCGGCCGCAATCGTGCGCTGAAACTCAGCTGGCGTGCCGCCTGCCGGTGAGAGGCCCTGTTGGGCGAGTTTGCCGATCACATCGGGATTCCCTAGCGCGCGGTTGAGCTCCGCATTGATGCGCTCGATGACGTTCTTTGGTGTGCCGGCGGTGGTCAGCAATCCGATCCACTGGATCGACTCGAATCCGGGGAAACCTTGTTCCGCGACCGTTGGCAGATCGGGCAATTGCGCATCGCGGCTGAGGCTTCCGCTCGCGATCGCGCGCGCGGCGCCGGAGCGGATCTGCGGCAGCGAAATCAGCGTCGAGATTGCGGTGAATTGCGTATCCCCCGCGACCACGGCCATCATGGCGGGCGCGCCGCCGCGATAAGGGATGTGCTGGAGTTTGATGCCCGCCTTTTGGCTGAATAGCTCGACCAAGAGATGGGTTTGCGTGGCCGCGCCCGGCGAGGCGTAATTGAGCTGGCCGGGCTTGGCCTTGGCGAGCGCCACGAATTGCGTGAGCGAGTTGGCCGGCACCTTTGGATTGACGAGGAACAACAGCGGATTCTTCGCCACCATGCCAATCGGCGCGAGGTCGCGCTCCGGATTGTAGGGCAGCTTCGGGTGGGTCGCCGGGACAACGGCGAAACTCGAGGCTACCATCAGCAACGTGTGTCCGTCCGGTGTTGCCTTTGCGGTGGCATCCGTTCCGACGATGCCGCTCGCGGCCGGCCGATTGTCGACAATGAACGGCTGGCCCAGCGATCTCTCGAGATAAGGGGCGATCAGCCGCGCCACCACGTCGTTGAGACCGCCCGCGGCAAAGGGAACGATCAGGCGAACCGGGCGTTCGGGATAGGTTTCGGCATAAGCACTGGTGCCGAGCGCGATCGCAAGCAAGGTGGCAATACCGAACTTGGCTCGACACCCCTCATGCATTGTCCAATTCCCGGCCACTCTCATCGACGAGCTTCAACGTGCAAGCCGGATCGCGAGCTGCCGGCATCAGGCAGCAAGCTTTTTCATCTCGCCGACGATGGCGTCGCCCATTTGCGATGTGGTCACGACGGTGGCGCCCTCCGATTTGATGTCGGCGGTGCGCAGGCCTTGCGCGAGGGCGGCGGAGATCGCCGCGTCGATTTGGTCGGCCTCCTTGGCCCTATTGAGCGAGTAGCGCAGCGCCATGCCGAAGGAGGCGAGCATCGCGATCGGGTTGGCGACGCCCTTGCCGGCGATGTCGGGCGCGGATCCGTGCACGGGCTCGTACATCGCCTTGCGTTTTTTCGTTTTGGCGTCGAGTTCGCCGAGCGACGCTGACGGCAGCATGCCCAGCGAGCCCGTGAGCATGGCGGCGATGTCGGACAGCATGTCCCCAAACAGATTATCGGTCACGATGACATCGAACTGCTTGGGCCAGCGCACGAGCTGCATGCCGCCGGCGTCAGCCACCCGCGCGATGCGCTCGATCTCATACGTGTCGTAGACTTGGGTGTCGATCGCGCGCTTTTGGCCGTTGCCGAGATCCGTGATGGTCTTGGGCTCGCCGAAATAGACCCCGCCGGTCAACTCACGCAGGATGATGATGTCGAGTCCATCCACCACCTCGCGTTTGAGGCTCGAGGATTCCGCCAGCGCGGGATAGCAGATGGCGGGGCGAATATTTGCGAACAATCCGAGCTCCTTGCGCAGGCGCAGAAGGCCCGCCTCCGGCCGCACGTCGTACGGCACGTTATCCCATTGCGGTCCCCCGACGGCACCGAAGATCACCGCGTCGGCCGCGTGCGCCTTGCGCATCGTCGCCTCGGTGATCGCAACCTTATGCGCGTCGAAGCAGGAGCCGCCTACCAGGTCTTCTTCGATCTCGAACTCACCCAAGCCGCGCGCGTTCATGAAGACGATGAGCTTTTTCACCTCGGCCATCACCTCGGGGCCGATGCCGTCGCCGGGGAGGAGAAGGAGCTTCGCCATCGCGGGCTGCCTCGCTTGAATACATCTCTATGCCGATTGCTAAAGCCACTGGCACGGCTTGGCAAGACGAGGGCCGATTTGGCAAGGTGAGTTCGCCCGAGAGCAAAGCGCATGTCATCTGAGCGTCCAAAGGTCGTCATCGTGGGTGCAGGCTTCGGCGGGCTTGCAGCAGCGAAGGCGCTCGCCCGTGTTGCCGTCGACGTGATCGTCCTCGATCGCCAAAACCACCATTGCTTTCAGCCGCTGCTCTATCAGGTAGCGACCGCTGCGCTGTCGCCGGCCGAGATCGCTTGGCCGATCCGCCACATGTTGCGGACGCAACGCAACGCAACGGTGTTGATGGCAGAGGTCACCGGCGTCGATCTCGCCGGGCGGCTGGTCCAGACCGCTGCCGGCCCGATTTCCTACGACTACCTCGTGATCGCGACCGGAGCGACGCATTCTTATTTCGGCCACGACGAGTGGGCCGAGTTTGCGCCGGGACTCAAGCGGATCGAGGACGCGACCCGCATCCGCCGAAGGATTCTGCTGGCATTCGAGCAGGCCGAGCTCGCCGACACGGAAGCCGAGCGGCAGCGTTTGCTCACCTTTGTCATCGTCGGCGGGGGAGCGACCGGCGTGGAAATGGCTGGCGCCATCGCGGAGGTTGCGCGGGAGACATTGGCCAACGATTTTCGCAGGATCGATCCGCGCAGCTCGCGCATCATTTTGCTCGAGGCCGGCCCGCGCCTCCTGCCCACGCTGCCCGAGGATCTTTCGCGATATGCCGCGCGCGCCCTCATCCGCATGGGCGCCGACGTGAGGACCTCCACACGCGTGACCGGTTGCGATCGGCGTGGCGTCGCGCTGGACCACGGCCGCATCGACGCCGGCGCCGTCATTTGGGCTGCGGGGGTTGTGGCCTCGCCCGCCGCCATCTGGCTCGAAGCCGAGCGCGATCAGGCCGACCGCGTGCGGGTCCTGCCCGATCTCTCGGTCGCACAGCATCCCGAGGTGTTCGTGATCGGCGACGTCGCAGCAGTCCAAGATGCAGAAGGGCAAGCGGTTCCGGGTGTGGCGCCGGCGGCCAAGCAAATGGGCCGCTATGTCGGCAGGCTGATTGCCGCGCGACTGGCGGGGAAATCCTTGCCTGCCTTTCGTTATCGCAACCTGGGCGAGCTCGCGACCATCGGGCGACGCGCGGCCGTCGTGAAGTTCGGCCGTCTGCGCCTCAAGGGGTTCATCGGCTGGCTATTCTGGAGCTTGGCTCACATCTATTTCCTGATCGGCGTCAAGAATCGTTTCATCGTGGCGTTCACGTGGCTGTGGGACTACGTCACGTTTCAGCGCGGCGCACGGCTCATCACCGAGGTTCCCCCGCAGGGCAGACCGTAATTTCCGCGCGATCAAAGACCGCTGAACCAGTTATATCCCTGGTCCTCCCAATAGCCGCCGAGATATTTGTCGGTGACCGCAATCTCCATCACGTGCTTCGGATTCTTGAAGCCGAGCTTGGTCGGCATGCGCACCTTCATGGGAAAGCCGTACTTGCGCGGCAGGATTTCGCCGTCGAACCTGAACGTCATCTGCGTCTGCGGATGCAATGCGGTCGCCATGTCGATCGAGGTGGAATAGCCTTCGGCGCAGCGGAACCAGACGTATTTGGCGCGCGTATCGGCGCCGACGCGCCTCAGGAACTCGCGCAGCGGCGTGCCGCTCCATTTGCCGATCGCGCTCCAACCTTCCACGCACACCAGTCGCGTGATTTGGGTCTCCTGCGGCAGCGCATAGAGCTCCTCAAGCGTCCAGGATTTCGTATTATCGACCATGCCGCCGATTTCGAGCGTGTAATCTTGCCCGTCCACCTCTGGCGCTTCGTCCTCGGAATAATAGGCGTTGAATGGAAACGGGCGTGTCACCGCGCTGTCGGGATATGTCGGGGCGAGCTTATCGGGATTGAACAACCATGCCTGCGCGCGGTCATTGAAATAGGAAACCTTCATCAGCACGCGTTCCGCCGACGCGCCGTCGATAATGTCGCAGCCGGTCAGAAAGGCGAGCGCGCCGAGACTGGCGCCGCCGCGCAGGAACAGGCGCCGCGTCGGATCGGGCATGAGTTTCGCCGCATCCCTAACGAGAAGGCGGGCATCGACGCCAGGTGGGTTCTTTCGAATGCGTGACATACTCGGATCCGGTACTTTGTCTTGGCTATCGGCCGATGATCATGGCGCGCAGCGATTTCGGGATGAGAAAGCTCATGATGACGTGAATGACGAGAAAGGCGACGATTGCAGCCATGGCGAAGAAGTGCACGTAGCGTGCCGCCGTATAACCGCCGAACAGAGTGGCGAGTTCCTGCAATTGCACCGGCTTCCAGATGGCGAGACCCGACAGCACGATCACGACGCCGACTAGGATGACGCCGAGGTAAAGCAGCTTCTGTACGGCGTTATAGATTGAGAGATCATCGTAAGAGAGTTTGCGGGCGAGCGCGGCTTTGGCGTCGGCCAAGACGTCGCTCGGGCGGATCGGAACGAGCATGCGCCGGAAACGGCCGGTAGCGACGCCGAGTACCACATAGATGACGCCGTTCATCGCCAGAACCCACATGGCAGCGAAGTGCCAAAGCAGCGCGCCCGCAAGCCAGCCTCCGAGCGTGATCGCCGGAGGGAAGGCAAACGGGAACAGCGGTGAGGCGTTGTAGATCTGCCAACCCGAGCCGATCATGACTGCCATGGCCACAGCATTGACCCAATGCGTCAAACGCACCCAGAAGGGATGGATGAGGGTCCGCGCCGGCTCGGCAGGAGTGAGCGCCTGATCATGGGGGACTTCGATCGCCATGGCCTTTCTTTTGCAGTTGAGCGGTCTATAGCAAATTCCTATCGGCTCGTCGTTTCACGTTCCCGTGCCGCGGCGGGGTTGCAAACGACGCGGATAACGCGCGCGGGACGTGCACAGTTCGAACTTCCCGGGCAAAGGATGTGGAGAGGACTATGTCGAAGACGGGTGCGGGCAATTTCTTCGAAGACTTCCGCATCGGCGAAGTGATCAGGCACGCCACGCCGCGCACCATCACGGTGGGAGACGTGGCGCTCTATAATGGCCTCTTTGGTCCGCGCTTTGCGGTCCAGTCCTCCGACGTGTTTGCGCGTGCGATCGGCTATCCATGCTCGCCGGTCGATGATCTGCTCGTCTTTCACGTCGTGTTCGGCAAGACCGTACCGGACATTTCGCTCAACGCGGTCGCCAATCTCGGCTATGCCGCCTGCCGCGTGCTTTCACCGGTTTATCCTGGCGACACGCTGAGCGCCGAGTCCGAGGTGATTGGGCTCAAGGAAAATTCGAGCCGCAAGACAGGTATCGTGTTCGTGCGCTCGACCGGTTGCAAGCCGGACGGCACAAAAGTGCTCGAGTACGTGCGCTGGGTCATGGTGCGAAAGCGCGATGAGGCAGCCCCGGCCGGCGGCGATCATGTGCCGCGCTTGCCGGAAGCGGTGCTGGCGAGCACGCTCGGCGATGCCTGCCCCCGCATCGATGTCGCCTCCTACGACTTCACGCTCGCGGGCAGTCCCTATCGCTTCGGTGATTACCAGGTCGGCGAGAAGATCGACCACGTCGATGGCGTCACCGTCGAAGAGGCGGAGCACCAGATCGCAACCCGTCTCTATCAGAACACGGCGCGCATCCATTTCGACCAGTTTTCGGCAGCGCAAGGGAGGTTCGGCCGCCGCCTGATTTACGGCGGGCACGTGATCTCGCTCGCCCGCGCGCTCTCCTTCAACGGGCTTGCCAATGCTTTTCACATTGCTGCCATCAACGGCGGCAGGCACGTATCGCCGCTGTTTGCCGGCTCGACCGTGTTCGCCTGGTCCGAAGTCCTGAGCAGGGCCGAGGTGCCGGGTCGGGACGAAGTCGGCGCGCTGCGGCTGCGCACCGTCGCAACCAAGGACCGCTCTTGCGCCGACTTCCCGCTCAAAGCGGGCGAGGAGGACGATCCCGCGGTGCTGCTCGATCTCGATTATTGGGTGCTGATGCCTCGGTAGCGTGTTGCTCCGACGAAAATGACCCCATTAACGGACATGTGCCCGATCTATTTGGCGACCAACCATCTGGGTTGCCAGAGGAGCAGGCCCCGCTGCCACAATCTGCACTCCCGTCATTGGGGCGCAGCGGCCGATTCCTAGCCGCTCATTCAGCGAAGCTTGCTGGAAATCCGGGCGGTCAAGTCATCAATTCTGGAGAGGAATGTCCGCAGGATCGGGGACGTGTTCGCCTTGTGATACCCGACGACTAAATCGATGGTCGGCGCCTCACCTTTCAGGGGACGGCTGATGACAGACCACTTCAAGAAATGCTCTGCAGAGGCCGGCAGCAGAGCCACACCGCGCGTCGACGCGACCAGAGAAACGGCCATCGCGAAATTATCGATCTCAAGATGCGGCACGATCTCTAGATCGCTTGGCAGGATCACGACGATCGGTTCCTTTGCCACCAATTTGTATGCGAGATCGGGCTTCTGCTGTTCTACGCGGAGGAAGGCAATATCAAGCTTTCCGCGCTGCAGGTCGTCTGCGAGCGTTGTCGAATGGTCGCTCGAAACTCTGATTTCGATGTTGAGCAGTTCGTCGTGAAGGATGCTCGTGGCACGAGGCAGCCAGTCGACCTCCTGCCCGGTTTGGAAGCCCATGGCGAAAGTCGGCTTGACAGGTTGCGCGGCTCGCCGCGCTGACTCCGCGGCCGCCTCGGCCTGGGTGAGCGCCAGCCGCGCATGGTCGAGGAAGGCGCGGCCGGCGGCCGTCAATTCAATGCCGTGCACGCTGCGGCTCATAAGCTGAACACCGACCTCATATTCGAGATCTCGGATTTGACGACTGAGGGAAGGCTGCGCCGTGTGCAGCCTCTTCTTGGCCGCGACCGTCAGGCTGCCCTCCTCTGCGACCGCGATGAAATAGCGAAGGTGCCGTAACTCCATGGTGCTTGCCATATCTCCAAGGCATGGCGCTCAGCTTACAAAGTCTTTTTCTTAGGCGCTAGCGGCTCCCACTTATGCCCAGTGAGCAAGCCGAAGAGAAACCTATGGCACCTATTAGGTCTCCGGCCTGGCTAGGCGCGAGCCCTGCAAAACCGAATGAAGGAAGGTCCCCATGAAGGCGATTTGGCGCGGTCAGGTGATCGCAGAGAGCAATCGGACCTTGGAGGTCGGCGGCTACCGATATTTTCCGCGGGAAACGGTGCGCATGGATCTATTGCGGGCGGCACCCAAGACGCAAAGCGATCTGGTTTGCCCGAACGGCGTGCAGTTTTACGACGTGGCGGACGGTGCTGCGCAAAGCAGGCGCGCCGCCTGGTCCTACGAGGCGCCGCGTGCCGGGATGCAGCAGGTCGATCACTGGGTCGCCTTCTGGGAGGACGTCGAGATCAAGTGATCGCGA
>WNFI01302305.1_pt1 | contig 11258 bp, 10 predicted proteins | sample 5400471 | NCBI WGS metagenome assembly WNFI01 (sample SAMN13153348, study PRJNA577476) | soil metagenome | isolation source: 100 cm saprolite on Douglas fir-dominated hillslope | place: USA:California | collected 2013-09-17
GGCGGGAACTGGAAGAGCGCCCAGATCTTGGTGGTCATGGTGTCGATGCCCGCGGGCAGCGCGAGGATCGCCGGTACGCCGAAGAGAGTCATCGACTGCAGGAACGCGACGATGAAGCCCGCGAGCAGCGCCGGAAGCGCGAGCGGAATCGTGACGTGCCACGCAGTGCGCCAGGCGGGCGCGCCGAGGATGGCGGAGGCTTCCTCGAGATCGCTCGGAATCGCCTCCAGGCTGTTGGTGACGAACGTGAACACGTAGGGGAATGTGTAGAGCGCCATCACGAACACCATGCCCCATGCCGAGAAGATGTTCACCAGGGACGCGTCCTCGAAGGGCTTGAGCCCCGAGATCGCGTAGTACCACTGGTTCACGAGCCCCGCGTTCGGCCCTCCGAGCAGCACCCACGCGAAAGCGCCGAGGAAGGGCGGCGTCACGAAGGAGGCGAGCACCAGCAGGCGGATCAGGCGCTTGAACGGCAGGTCGGTGCGCGCCACCAGCCAGCCCATGGGAGCCGCGGCGATCACGCACGCGAAGCCGACGGCGGCCGAGGTCCACAGCGTCGTGACGAGCGGCTTCACGAACGTGGGATCGTCCACGAAGTGGCGGTAATGCTCGAGCGTGAAGCGGCGCGCGTCGTCCGTGAGGCTGGTGACGGCGAGCCAGAACATCGGCAGCAGCACCAGCATCGCGAGGAGCAGCACCATCGCGATTGAAAAGGGCGCGGTCAGGTCGACCGTTCGCAACGCAAGGAACGGTCGCCCCCGCGAAGGCGGTGGCCCAGACAAGGAGCGTGCGCTCATGGCTGGATTCCCATCGCTATGGGAATGACCTCTAGTTGCCGAAGATCGTCGTATAGCGCTTCTTGATTTCGGCCACCAGCGGCATCATGCCGGCCGGGTCGTCGGGCAGGAGCTTGATCTGCGAGAGCGGCGTGCGCCCGGCCGGCTCCTTCGCGTCCGGATGCAGGGAGCGCTGCCCGCCAACGTCCACCAGGAGCTGCTGCACCTTCGGCGTGTAGATGAAGTTCTCGAAGACGCGCGCGGCGTTCGGGTGCGGCGCCTGCGCGAAGATCGCGACCGGAGACGAGATGAAGGGCGTGCCCTCGACCGCGTAGACGATCTTCACCGGGCTCTTCTTCTGGATCTCGATGAACATGTTGTACTCGTTGCCGTCGACCATCGCCGCGCGCTCGCCGCTCGCGATGCTCTTGGGCGTCGCGGTCGTCGACTGGAGCTGCTGCACGTTCTGCTGCGCGAGCTTCTCCAGATATTCCCAGCCGAGCACTTTCGTAAGGGCGTACGTCCCGGTGAGCGCCGTGCCGCTGTAGCCCGGGTGCGCCTTGGTGAGCTTGCCCTTCCACTTCGGATCTAGTAGGTCCTTGTAGCCCTTCGGCGCATCGGCGTCCTTTACGATGGCGGTGTTGTAGGCCATGCACGAGAGGGAGGCTCGCCACGTGGCGTAGTACCCGTCGGGATCCTTGTACGCCGCGGGGTACCTCTTCACATCCGGCGGCGTGTGCGCCGCGAGCCACTTCTGCTGCTTCCAGAAGAGGAAGTGCGAGGCGTCGGAGGAGTTCACGATGTCGACGTTGTGGATTCCCGAGGCCTTCTCCTGGTTGATGCGCTGGAGCACGCGCTCGGAGCCGGAACGCTCGACCTCGACCTCGATCTTCGGGTACTGTTCCTTGAATGCCTTGGCGACCTCTTCGGCCACCTTCACATCCACCGAGGCGTACCAAACGACCTTGCCTTCCTTCTCGGCGGCCGCGACCATCTCGGGCGTGGTTTCCTGGGCAAGCGCCGGCGTCGCGGCGCCCGCGAGCAACATCGCGGCCAATAGCTTCCTCATCGTCTCCTCCTCGTCGCCTTCATCGTATCAATCCCCGGCAGCGCTCGGCGCGGAAGCGCACCTGCACCTTCGTCCCCTCGGGCACGTCGAACGCCGGCGGCGCAGACACCAGCACTTCCTGGCCCGGGGTCCCCTCCGGAGCAGAATCCAAAATCCCGACGATGTAGTCGCGCTGGCTGCCGAGGTAGGCCTGGCTGCGCACGACGCCCGGGAGCGCGTTGCGGACGCTTCCCGAGGCTTCCGGGAGCAGCTCCATGTCGTGCGTCTTCACGCAGAAGCTCATGTCCTTGCCGGCGCCCGCGAACTCGCCCTCGCCGATCTCGAGCGCACGCCCGCCGACCTCGACGCGGTTGCCGCCGGCGTGCTTCACGTCGACGACATTGCCCGCGCCGATGAAGCGCGCGACGAAGCGCGAAAGCGGGCGCTCGTATACGTCCTCGGGCGTGCCGATCTGCTCGATGCGCCCGGCGCTCATGACGACGATGCGATCCGCCATGGTCATCGCCTCGACCTGGTCATGGGTCACGTAGATCGACGTGTTGCCGAATTTCTCGTGCAGGCGCCGGATCTCGAAGCGCATCTCGCCGCGCAGGTTGGCGTCGAGGTTCGAGAGCGGCTCGTCGAGGAGCAGGATGTCGGGGTTCGGGGCGAGCGCGCGGGCGAGTGCCACGCGCTGCTGCTGCCCGCCGGAAAGCTCCGCAGGGTAGCGTTCTGCGAGCTCCGCGAGCCGCGAGGCGCCGAGCGTCGCCATGGCCCGCTCGCGCCGCGCCGCGGCGTCCACCTTCTTCATCTTCAGGCCGTAGGCGACGTTCTCGCGCACCGTCATGTGCGGCCACACCGCGTAGCTCTGGAAGATCATGCCCATGTTGCGCCGCTCGGGCGGGACCACGTTCCCGGGGCGCGACACCGCCTTGCCGGCGACGCGGATCTCGCCGCCGTCGGGCTCGATGAATCCCGCGAGCATCCTCAGCGTGGTCGTCTTGCCGCATCCCGAGGGACCGAGCAGGCAGATGAACTCGCCCTCGGCGACGGAGAGGCTGATGCCGTCGACTGAGCGCACGTCGCCGTAGAGCTTGGTGAGGTTTTCGAGCTCGAGGTGCGCCATGTCAGCGCGGCTTGCGCAGGAAATCGAAGTCGACGCCCTGGTCGGCCTGGGTGACGGAGTCGAGGAAGAGGCGCAGATAGCCGCGCTCGGCGCGCGGTTCGGCGACGGGCCTCGCCGCGCGGCGGCGCGCGAGCTCGCCCTCGGAGACGAGCAGCTCGAGCGTGCGCGCGGCCACGTCGAGGCGGATGCGGTCGCCGCTCTGAACCCACGCGAGCGGGCCCCCGACCGCGCTCTCCGGCGTCACGTGGAGCACGATCGTCCCGGCCGCGGTGCCGCTCATGCGTCCGTCCGAGATGCGCACCATGTCCTTCACGCCGCGGCGCGCGAGCTTCTTCGGGATCGGCAGGTAGCCGGCCTCGGGCATTCCCGGGGCGCCCTTGGGACCGATGTTCTTCAGCACCAGCACGTCGTCGGGCGCGACGTCGAGGTCGTCGGCATCGATGCGCCGCGCAAGATCCTCGGCGTCCTCGAACACCACCGCGCGGCCTTCGTGGCGCATGAGCTTCGCGTCCGCCGCCGACTGCTTGATGATGGCGCCGCCCGGGGCGAGGTTGCCGCGCAGCACCGCGATGCCGCCCTCGGGATACAGCGGCTTCGATAGCGGCCTCACCACGTCCTGCGCGAAGGGCGCGCCGGCCTGATCGAGCTCTTCGCCGAGCGTGCGTCCGGTCACGACGAGCGCGTCGAGGTGAAGGAGGGACTTGAGCTCGCGCAGCAACGTCGGCAGGCCGCCCGCGCGGTGCAGGTCCTCCATGTAGTGCTTGCCCGAGGGCTTGAGGTCGACGAGCACCGGCGTCTCGCGTCCCATCGCGTCCAGGCGCGCGAGGTCGAGCGGGATGCCGAGGCGCCCGGCGATCGCGGTGAGGTGGATCACGCCGTTGGTCGAGCCACCGATCGCGAGCAGCACGCGGAGCGCGTTCTCGAAAGCCTTCGCGGTGAGGATGCGATCGGGCGTGAGCTTCGAGCGCGCGATCGCCACCGCGGTCGCGCCCGAACGCTCCGCGACGCGGATGCGCTCCGCGGTGACCGCGGGCGGCGAGGCGCTCCCGGGAAGCGCGATGCCGAGCGCCTCCGCGATGCACGCCATGGTGCTCGCCGTGCCCATCACCGAGCAGGTGCCGACGCTCGCCACCAGCTGGTCGTTCACCCTCGAGATTTCGTCGGCGTCGATCTCCTCGGCGCGATAACGTCCCCAGTAGCGGCGGCAGTCGGTGCACGCGCCGACGCGCTCGCCCTGGTGGGAGCCCGTGAGCATCGAGCCGGTGACGAGCTGCACGCACGGCACGCCCGCCGACGCGGCGCCCATGAGCTGCGCGGGCACGGTCTTGTCGCAGCCGCCGATCAGCACGACGGCATCCATCGGCTGCGCGCGGATCATCTCCTCGGTGTCGATCGACATGAGGTTGCGCAGGTACATGCTGGTCGGATGCGCGAAGCTCTCGTGGATCGAGATGGTCGGGAACTCGACCGGGAGCCCCCCGGCAAGCATCACGCCGCGCTTCACCGCGTCCAGGAGTTGCGGCGCGTTGCCGTGGCAGGGATTGAAGGCGCTGCCGGTGTCGGCGATGCCGATCACCGGGCGCGTGAGCGCATCGTCGGTGTAGCCCGCGCCCTTGATGAACGCCTTGCGCAGGAACAGCGAGAAGCCGCGATCCCCGTAGCTCGTGAGGCCCTTCTCGAGGCCGCGATCCTTGCTCTCGTCCGCCATATGCGTTCCATCATACAAGCAGGCGAGCGCCGTCCGCGGCCGCGCGGAATATCCTCGCCTTATAATCCCGCGTTCAAGTCCGGGAGGCGGCATGGCGAAGAAAACGACCACCAGGAGCGCTGCGAAATTGATCCCGGTCACGCTCATTCCGGGCGACGGCATCGGGCCGGAGGTCTTCGACGCGACCCTCACGGTGCTCGAGGCCGTCGGCGCGCCTTTCACCTACGACTGGCAGAAGGCGGGCATGGCGGGGCTCAAGGAGGCGGGCGACCCGCTGCCCAAGGCGACGCTCGACAGCATCCGCAAGTCGCGCCTCGGTTTGAAGGGCCCGCTCGCCACACCCGTCGGCGGCGGCTTTCGCTCTTCCAACGTGCGCCTGCGCGAGGAGTTCCAGCTCTTCGCCAACCTGCGCCCGGCGCGCACGCTCGTCCCGGGCGGGCGCTACGAGAACATCGACCTGGTGCTGGTGCGCGAGAACCTCGAGGGCCTCTACGTCGGCTTCGAGCACTACATCCCGATCGGCGACGACGCGCACGCGGTGGCGATCGCTTCGGGCGTCAACACGCGCGCCGGCGGCCGGCGCATCTGCGAGTTCACCTTCGAGTATGCGGTGAAGAACAACCGCAAGAAGGTGACCCTGGTCCACAAGGCGAACGTGCTGAAGGCGCTCACCGGCCTCTTCCTCGAGACTGGCCGCGAGGTGGCGAAGGAATACGAGGGGCGGGTCGCCTGCGACGAGCGCATCATCGACGCCTGCTGCATGCAGCTGGTGATGAACCCGTACCAGTTCGACGTCATCGTCACCACCAACCTCTTCGGCGACATCCTCTCGGACCTGAACGCGGGCCTCGTCGGCGGCCTCGGCATGGCGCCCGCGGGCAACATCGGCAAGGACGCGGCGATCTTCGAGGCGGTGCACGGCTCGGCGCCGGACATCGCCGGCAAGGGCATCGCGAACCCGCTCGCCCTCATGCTCTCGGCGGCGATGATGCTCGACCACGTCGGCCACCAGGACAAGGCGAAGCGCCTGCGCGAGGCGATCGACGGCACGCTCCTCAAGGACAAGGTGCGCACGGGCGATCTCGGCGGCCGGGCGAACACCAAGCAGTTCACCCAGGCGATCGTCAAGCGCCTCGGGTAACCGCAATGCGCAGCAAGCTCTTCGTGCCCGGCTCGCGGCCCGAGCTCTTCGCCAAGGCGGTTGCCGGCGAGGCTGACGGGTTGTCGTTCGACCTCGAGGATTCGGTCGACCCGGCGATGAAGGACGAGGCGCGCCGCGAGCTCGCGCGCTTCCTCGCAAGCCTCGCGCCCGGCCACGGCAAGACGATCATCGTGCGCGTCAACGGGCTCGACACGCCGCACTTCGCCCCGGATCTCGAGGCGGTCGTTGGCGCGGGCATCGACATCGTGAACCTGCCCAAGCCCGAATCGCCCGACGACGTGCGCGCCTGCGCCGACGCGCTCGCGCGCCTCGAGCGGGGCTCGCGCCGCCCGTCGGTGGGCATCCTTGCCAACATCGAGTCGCCCAAGGCCCTGCGCCTCGCCGCCGAGATCGCGCTCGCCAGCCCGCGCGTGGTGGGCCTGCAGGCGGGATGGGGCGATTTGATCGAGCCGCTCGACATCGACCGCTACAACCCGGCGATGATCGAGTCGATCCAGCTCGCGATCCGCATCGCCGCGGGCGAGGCGCGCGTGTGGGCCTACGACGGCGCGTACGCGAACTTCAAGGATGCGGAAGGCTACCGGCGAGAAGCGGAGGCGGCGCGGCGCCTCGGCTATCTTGGGAAAAGCTGCATCCACCCGACGCAGGTGCCGATCGCGAACGCGGTCTTCCGCCCGACGGACTCCGAGATCGCGCATTCGCTCAAGGTGATCGACGCGGCACGCGAGGCGGCGCAAAAAGGCATCGGCGCCTTCACCGTGAATGGCCGCATGGTCGACGCGCCGTTCGTCCGGCGCGCAGAATCGATCCTCGCGCTCGCGCGCAAGCTCAGCCTGATCGCCCCCGAGGAGGGGAGCCTGCAATGAAACGTCTCTCCGCGGCGCTCGCCGCGCTGCTGCTCGCCGCGGGCGCGGCAAGCGCGAAGGATTTCCCCGCCAAGCCGGTGACGCTGGTCGTTCCCTATCCCCCGGGCGGATCGAACGACACGTTCGCGCGGGAGCTGGGCCGTAAGCTCGGCGACACCTGGAAGGTCCCGGTCATCGTCGACAACCGGCCGGGGGCCGGCGGGTCGATCGGCGCGGCCGTGGTGTCGAAGGCGGCGCCCGACGGCTACACGCTCTGCCTGCTCTCGTCGTCCTTCACCACCAACGCCGCGATCCAGACCAATCTCCCGTTCGATCCGGTGGCGGGATTCTCCCCGGTCGCGATGGTGGCCAAGGGGCCGATGCTGCTCACGGTGGCGATCCACGTGCCCGCGCACACCACGCTCGAGCTCTTCGACCTCGCGCGGCGCAACCCCGGCAAGCTCAACTACGCCTCGTCGGGCCAGGGCAGCACCAACCACTTCGCCACCGAGCTGCTGATGGACGCCGCGCAGATCAGCATGACTCACGTGCCTTACAAGGGCATGTCGCCCGCGGTGACCGACGTGATCGGCGGCCACGTCGACGTGCTCATCGCGAGCGCGCCCTCGATCTACCAGCAGGTGAAGGCGGGAAAGGTGCGCGGGATCGGGGTCACCAGCAAGGGCCCCTCGCCGGTGGTGCCGGACCTGCATTCGATCGCCGAGATGGGGCTGCCGAGCTACAGCTTCGAGCTGTGGTGGGGAATCCTCGCGCCCCCGGGCACTCCCGCGGAGCTGGTGGCGAAGATCAACGCCGACGTGAATCGCATCCTCGCCACACCCGAGATGAAGGAGATGTTCCTGCGCGAGGGCGCGGAGCCGGCGTCGATGACACCGGCGCAGTTCGCGGCCACGATCCGCGACGAGATCGCGAATTGGAAGAAGGTCGCGAAGAGCGCGAATATCAAGCCCGAATGAACCTGCACAAGCGCGACTACGACCCGCGGACACGGGGTCCTCTCGACGGCGTCCGCGTCCTGGATCTCTCGCGGCTCGTCGCGGGCAACATGCTCACCGGGGTGCTCGCAGACTTCGGGGCCGAGGTGATCAAGGTCGAGCCCGCGGCCGGCGACACGCTGCGCGCGTGGAAGACGCGCGACATCCAGACCAACTGGAAGCTATATGCTCGAAACAAGAAGAGCCTCGCGCTCGAGCTGCGCAAGCCCGAGGCGCGCGAGCTGCTCCTCGACCTGGTCGAGCGCGCGTCGGTGTTCGTCGAGAGCTTCCGTCCCGACACGCTCGAGAAGATGGGGCTCGCGCCGGGCACACTCCTCGAGCGCAACCCGCGCCTCGTGGTGGTGCGCATCTCCGGCTGGGGACAGGAAGGCCCGTACCGCCGCCGCCCGGGCTTCGGCACGCTGGTCGAGGGAATCTCCGGGTTCGCGTCGTTCAACGGCTTCGCCGACCGCGAGCCCGTGCTGCCGCCGATCTACATGGCCGATTCGTACGCGGGCCTCTACGGCGCGGCCGGTGTTCTCGTGGCGCTGCGCGAAGTCGAAGTGAACGGCGGCAAGGGCCAGGTCATCGACCTGCCGCTCCTCGATCCGATGTTCAACGTGCTGGGGCCCCAGGCGGCGAATTACCGGCTCACGGGCAAGGCGAAGCCCCGCGCCGGCAGCCGCTCGACCAACTCAGGGCCGCGCAACGCTTACCGTGCGAGCGACGGCCGGTACGTCGCGCTCTCGGCTTCGACGCAGAAGATGGCCGAGCGCCTGTTCCATTCGATCGGCCGCGCCGACCTGGTCGACGACCCGCGCTTTTCCACCAACGACGATCGCGTGCGCCACGCGGAGGAGCTCGACGCGATCATCGGCGAGTTCGTCGCGGCGCGCACGCAGGCGGAGAACGTCGCCTTCTTCGAGCGCGCCGAGGTGACCATCGGACCGATCTACGACATCGCGCAGATCCTCGACGACCCGCATTTCATCGACCGCGAGGTGCTCGCTGACTACCCGGACCCCGACATGGGCTCGTATCCAATGCACCACGTCGTTCCGCGCCTCACGGGCACGCCCGGCTCGATCCGCACGCCCGCGCCGCGGCTCGGCGAGCACAACCGCGAGCTCCTCGCCGGCGTCGGCGTCGACGGGTCGAGGTATGCGGCGCTGGTCGCATCCGGCGCGGTCGTGGAGCCGGGCACGGGCGCGAGCGCCATCGAGGGCGAAACCGAATGAACGATGCTCCCGCCTTCGCCGCCGTTCCCAACTCGGGCGGGACGTCTCGGCCGCGCTCCGCCGCGCCCGAGAACGCGTGCGACAGCCACATCCATGTCTACGATCCGCGCTTCCCGATGGCATGGCCGAACCTGCGGACCGTCGCGCACGCTTCGGCCACCGAATACCGGCTGCTGCAGCGGCGCAACGGCACGCGCCGAGTCGTCATCGTGCAGCCGACGGCCTACGGGACCGACAACGACGTCACGCTCGACGCCATTGCCCAGCTGGGGCGCGGCGAGGCGCGCGGCATCGCGGTCGTCCATCCCAACGTCACCGACACGCAGCTCGTGGCGATGGGCAAGGGCGGCATCTGCGGCCTGCGCTTCACGCTGCACGAGCCGCGCACGGCGGTGACGCGCGCCGAGATGATCGAGCCGCTCGCGCATCGCGCGCACCGCCTCGGCTGGCACGTGCAGCTGCACCTGCGCGCCGAGCAGATCGTCGCGATGGCCGACCTCATCGCGAAGCTCCCGGGAACGATCGTCTTCGACCACATGGGACGCTTGCCGCAGCCCGAAGCGATCCACCATCCCGCCTTCGCCGTCGTGATGCGCCTGGTCGACGCCGGGCGCACGTGGGTGAAGCTCTCCGGCCCATACCTCGACACGCGCGCCGGCGCGCCACGTTACGAGGACGTGAAGCCGGTCGCGCGCGCCTTCGCCGAGCGCGCGCCCGAGCGCTGCGTCTGGGGCAGCGACTGGCCGCATCCGACCGAGCCCACCACCAAGCCCGACGACGCGGCCCTCTTCGACCTGCTGCGGGAGTGGACGCCCGACGAGAGCACGCGCACGCGCATTCTGGTGGACAATCCCGCCGAGCTCTACGGATTCCGATAGGAGGATCGATGCGCCCGTTCCGACCGCTCCTCGCCGCGTGCGCGTTGCTCGCCGCGGGCGCGGCCTTCGCTGAGGCCTATCCCGCCAGGCCGGTGAAGATCATCGTCGCCTTCACGCCCGGATCGGCGACCGACATCCTCGCGAGGCTTGTTGCAGATGCCTTCGGCAGGTCGATGGGCCAGAGCTTCATCGTCGAGAACAAGCCCGGCGCGGGCGGCATCATCGGCACCGAGGCGGCGAAGAATTCTTCCCCCGACGGCTACACGCTCACGGCCTGTCCGAGCGGTCCCTTCGGCATCAACCCGGGAATCTATTCGAAACTTCCCTACGATCCGCTCAGGGATTTCGAGCCGATCTCCAACATCGGCCTCACGCCGCAGACGATCGTGGTGGGCGCGAACACGCCTTACAAAACGCTCAAGGACTTCGTCGCCGCAGCGAAGGCGAAGCCCGGCGAGATCGCCTACGGCTCGCTCGGCACGGGATCGACCAGCCACCTCACCATGGAGGCCTTTCAGGCGGCGGCCGGCATCCAGCTCATCCACATCCCGTTCAAGGGCGGCGCGGAAGCGCAGACGCAGATCATGGGTGGCGCCTTCCCGGTGATGTCGGACACCGTGCCCGGCGTGCTCGCGCAGGTGAAGGCGGGGAAGCTGCGCGCGCTCGGCGTCGCCATCCCGCAGCGCTCGCCCTTTCTCCCCGACGTGCCGACGATCGCGGAACAGGGCTATCCCGGGTTCGAGAGCGTCGGCTGGATCGGGTTGTGCGCGCCGGCAAAGACCCCGGGCGCGATCCTCGACAAGCTCAACGCCGAGGTACAGAAAATGCTTGGCTCCGCCGAGGCGAAAGAGAAGTTCCAACAGCTCGCCTTCACCGCGGCGGGCGATTCGCGCGAGCATTTCGCCGCCTGGATCCGAGCCGAGATCGTCAAATGGTCGCGGATCGCGAAGGAAAGCGGCGCGCGCGCCGACTGAGGGCGGGGCCGGCCTTGGCTTCGGGCGCGTCCCAGTGCATGATGGCGGCGCTGCCACATAATAAATCCACCAGGGAAGGCTCCATGCGGTCGAAAGTATCTCGCGGCACGGCGATCGTGCTCGCATGCCTGCTTGCGGGCGCGGCATTCGCCGCCGACGTCGATGCCAAGCTGCACGCGTACAAGTCGGCCTCCACCGAGGCGAACTCGGTCATGGCCCAGATCAAGGACGGCCCGACCGCCAAGGCGCTGCAGGCGAAGCTCGACGCGGCGCTGAAGAAGCAGAGGGAGGCGGAGGCAGCGCTCAACGACGAGCTGAAGAAGCTCAACCTCAAGGACCCCAAGGACGGCAAGACGATGGAGTCCGCGATGGGCGAGATCGGCAAGTCGAACGAGGCGATGTCCAGGGAGCAGCTGCGGATCTACTCCAACAAGGATGCCGCGGAAGTCGTGCACAAGAGCATCGATGCGACGCCCGCGAAGAAGTAGCGGGGTTCTCTTTTTCC
>WNFI01458723.1_pt1 | contig 11258 bp, 9 predicted proteins | sample 5400471 | NCBI WGS metagenome assembly WNFI01 (sample SAMN13153348, study PRJNA577476) | soil metagenome | isolation source: 100 cm saprolite on Douglas fir-dominated hillslope | place: USA:California | collected 2013-09-17
AGGGGGAAGGCGGGAGTCCCTGCCCCGCGGGCTCGTCGTTGTCCACGATGATATCGCGTCGCCGTTTCATTGGCGTCTTCTTCCATGGGACGCGCAGGACAAGTCGATCATTGTCCACCGCGTTCGGCGGATCGCTGGGTGCCTTCTCCCGCTCCGAATTCCTGCTGGTCGCACAAACCGCGCCGTTCCGCGCCATTCTCGGGGTCCTGTATCCCGTCTCCATTCACGGAATGCAGACGTTCGACGCGGAAGTTTCTGCAGCGCGACCTTGTTGGCTTCGAGCCGCACAAAAAAGCCCCGGCCGTATTCGCAGGCGGCCGGGGCGTCCTCGAGAGCCAGTTCTGCAAGCCCAGGTCCTTCAGAGCTCGATAGATCGTGTCATCCGGCACCGAGAGCCCAAATTCCTCGTGAAGCCGCATGATTAGATCGCACGCCCGCAAGCGCCACGCCGTCGATCGCCGGAATCGGGCCCTCCTCCACGATCCGGGCGAGAAATGCCTTGTGCGTGGCGTCGAGCTTGGGCGGCACACCCGGGGAAGAATCTTGATGAGACCGTCCGGCCGCTGTTCGTTAAACCGGATCACCCAGTCCCGCAGCGTCTGGCGATCCATCCCACCGATCTCCGCCGCATTTCCCGCGACGCCCCGTCGAGTACCGCCGCGATCGCTAACAGCCGCCGAGCCTGCGCGGCATCCTTCGCACGCTTGGCAAAGTGGAAAACCTCGCCCTCCATGGCGGCGAGCGCACGGACGACAGGGCCTATGCCTGATCTCCGCTTGGGGCTACGATCGAATGGCACCGCGCACGCCGCAATACCTTACCTGTTAAAGCTTGACGTCAGCGCCCAAACTAAGCCAATTGTTAGGTAGAAATCGGATGTCACGTCAGCATGTCGTTGAGCGTTGAGCGTAGCAATGCTTTGCGTCGGGCGATGAATCCGATCGCCCGCTTGGTCTCGGTGATTGTTCCCGTCTACAACGCATCGGCCACGATCGAACGCACGCTGCGTTCGGTCATGATGCAGACTTACGCCCACCTCGAGATTATCGTCGTCGATGACGGGTCCAACGACAACACCGCAGCCATAATCGAGCGAATTGGCCGCGAGGATCCACGAATCATCCTTTTGCGACAGTCAAATGAGGGCGTGGCGAGAGCCCGCAATCTAGGCATCGCACACGCGCATGGCGAGTTCATCGCGCCGATCGATGCCGATGATATCTGGTATCCACACAAGATAGAGAAGCAGATCGCCTTCATAGAGGACGGAGGTGATCGGATCGGACTGATCTACTGCTATTCCAGACAGATCGATGAGCATGACGTCATTACTGCGCAAGAGTGGCAACAAGACGAAGCGCGCGGCGATGTGTACGCGCTCCTCATCTTGTCGAACTTCGTAGGTAATGCGAGTTCGCCGCTCATCCGACGAGCATACTTGCAAGAAGTTGGTGGCTACGATCCTTCCCTGCTAGCTCGGGGCGCGCAGGGATGCGAAGATTTGGGAGTATACCTCGCAATTGCAGAACGATGGGAATTTGATCTGGTTCCTGAATACCTTTTGGGATACCGCGTCGGGGACGGGAGGATGTCTCGAAATCACGTTGCAATGGCGCGGTCCTGGGAAATCATCATGGCTGACGCCCGGCGCCGCCATCCAGAGCTGCCGCCCAAACTCTTCCGCTGGGGGCGTGGCAACTACTACCGGTGGCTTGGCTTGGGCTGTCTCTGTTACGGACAAATCTGCTGGAGCCTATACTATTTGGCGATTGCCCTTGTCTATGATCCGTCTGACACCATCAGCTTGCAGGTGTTTCGCAGCTACCTCACGCATCTGGTCAGCCCGCGAATAGACGAACGGTGGATCGCGCGCTTCGTTTACAGGTTACGCGACCTGCTGTGGCTTAGGTACCCAATCAGCAGTATCTGGGGTATGAAGTATCTTGAGGCGGATCCTGGACTGAATGACGCAGTCCACGTGCGCCCGCGCGAGATACGCCGCCAAGCTATTGCCCGTTCGCTCACCGTCCTGCCGGACACAGCCGTCGTTGGGGGACCATGATCGCGAAAGCTTGAGAGGCGACGGCCATCGGAAGTGCTGATATCTCGGCTTAAGAGCAACCTGGCGCATTACTGCCGCACCTCACGCACCGCGGACCCCTGCTGCCATGACACCGCAAGCGTCTACCGTCGAGAGCGAAAGCGTTGCACGCAGCAGCCTCCAGGGCATATCGCCCCGCGAGGCGTGGGCGACCGCGCGCGATTTGCTCTCATTGCTCGACGGGCGCCGCTGGATACTCGGGCTGGGCATTGGATTGGCGCTGCTGGCCGCGGCACTTGAGGGGCTCGGGCTCTCATTGCTGATCCCCTTCATACAATCGATCACTGCTCTCGGGCACGAAGTCGAGGGTATGTTGCCTCGACTGCTTGCGCTGCCATTTCGGCATCTGGGCGACTCCCAACGACCGTTCGGGATTGGTGCCGTGCTGGCCGTCAGCCTGGTGTTGAAAGCCGGCGTTGGGTATGCCGCGAGTGTCCTATTTGCTTGGCTGTCGAACACGGTGGGGCATGAGCTTCGCGTACGCTGCTTTGAGCAGCTGCTGTATTTGCATTTTGACTATTTGGAGCGCTCCACTTGGGGGCGGGTGATCAACACGATTGCAAGCGACACTTGGCGCACAGCGGACGCCCTCGGTTTACTCTGCGGACTGATACGCGGGGCCTGTGTGGTGCTGGTATTTGGGGCGCTGCTCGTGGCCTTGTCGTGGCAGCTGACCCTTATCGTGGTATTCGCTCTCTCGGTCATCGGCATGATCGCGATCGCGATCACAAGAAAGAGCGAGCGGCTCGGAAGAGCGGCCCTAATCTCCAATAACCGTTTCGCCGACCGCATGTACGACGCCATCGGAGGTCTGAAAATCATTCGCAGCTTTGGCACCGAGCGACCGGAAAGCGAGGCCTTCGCTGTCGCGTCAGAGCGTGTCGCCCGCGACTTCTTGCGTGTGAACATGATTTCAAATCTCGGTGGCCCGGTTTTCGAGGTCCTTTCGGGTTTCGTCCTCATTGGCCTTCTCGTCGTGGTCGTCGTCGAGAATCCGGGCTCGCTGGCTACGACGACCGTCTTCGTGCTTCTATTGTTTCGTATGCAGCCGAATGTTCGACAGGTTATCGGCGACCTGGCCGCGCTGCGCGCGAGCAGGAGCTTCGTCGAGAATGTGTTTTCGTTTGTTGACGACTCGGACAAGCCGTATCCGCTCAACGGAAGCGAGCCTTTTTCAGGTTTGCGCCGCGAGATTGTCTTCGACAGTGTGCGGCTTACCTATGCCGAACCCGGCGCTACCCCCATACTTGCCGGAGTGTCGTTCTCGCTTCCGCGCGGAACGACGACCGCGCTTATCGGCCCGTCCGGCGCCGGCAAGACCACCATCATCGCGCTGCTCTGCCGCCTTTACGATCCATCGGGCGGGACAATTCTGGTGGACGGAGTTCCCCTTGGCCAGATTGACATGGATCAGTGGCGATCGCATTTGGCAGTCGTCAGCCAGGATGCACACCTGTTTGATCGAAGCGTGCTGGAGAACATCACCTATGCGAAGGCTGATGCCACGCCCGAAGAGGTTATCGCCGCGGCAAGGCGCGCTGCTGCCCACGATTTCATTGAGGCGCTTCCCCGGGGGTATCAGACACGCCTCGGCGAACGCGGAACTCGACTATCAGGGGGACAGCGGCAACGGATTGCGCTCGCTCGCGCCATCTTGCGCGATCCCGACATCCTGATCTTGGACGAGGCGACCAACGCTCTGGATGCAATCACAGAGCAGACGATTACTCAGGCTTTGCATGATTTCTCCACCCGGAAGACGTTACTGGTGGTGGCGCACCGGCTTTCAACCATCGAGAACGCCACCAATGTCGTGGTTCTCGATAATGGACGCATCGTCCAGTGCGGTCCTCCGTCCGAGCTTGCGGCGCAGCCTGGCCTGTTTGCCGAATATCACCGGCTGCAGAGAGCGGCTCAGTTCACGGAAACTGCGAGCTAAGATCGTGCGTTACCAAATGCTCGACGTTGAGCTGACAGCGCCCGCCCCAACGGCAGCGTTGAACGAGGCAGCCGGGCTCGGTCTGATTTTACGTCTCGATAGGGTTGTGCAGGCCTTTGCAATGGGCGCCATCAAGCCGGGGGAGACTGCCGCTGGTCTCCTCGATCGCCTCGTCGTCGAAACCTCCGAGACGTTGCTTTCCGCTGCCGTGCGACGGCAACTTGCGCCTGCTTTGCAACCACTGCCTCGACGTTCCCTCACAGTGGTGATCTGCACTAGAGATCGCCCTGATCTTCTCAAGCGGTGTCTCGATGCCGTCGTCGCGGTCCGGCCGTCGTGGGCAGAGATTGTAGTCGTGGATAACGCCTCCAAGACGGCTGCGACCCGGGATGTTGTCGCTGCTTGCGGAGACGTGCGCCATGTCTTTGAAGGCCGGCCAGGACTTGACTTTGCTCGCAACCGGGCACTTGCCGAAGCGACTTCGGATTGGATTGCCTATATCGACGACGACGTGGTCGTCGACCGTGGATATTTCGACGGCGTCGCGGCCGCTTGGGCCGAGCATCCTGATGCGACTGCTGTAACGGGGCTCGTGCTGCCCCTGGAGCTCGAAACGGAGGCGCAGATCATATTCGAGCGGAACGGCGGGTTCGGTCGCGGGTTCATTCCTCGACGCTATGGCTTTGCGCTCACGGAGAATATTTTCTATCCCTGCGGATCGGGTATTTTCGGGGCGGGCTGTAACATGGCGTTCGACCGCTGTGCACTGCTTGCGCTCGGGGGATTCGACGAGGCGCTCGATACCGGCGCGCCGCTGCCGGGCGGCGGGGATCTCGATATCTTCTATCGGGCTGTCCGGGCTTCGCAGCCGTTCGTTTACGACCCCCGCGTGGTCGTCTTCCATCAGCATCGCAGGGAACTGGAGAAGCTGCGGCGTCAATATTGGTCGTGGGGTCTTGGCTTCATGGCTTTCGTGGTCAAGTCCTATCGAGCGGATAAGGAAATGCGAAAACGACTCAGGGGGCTCGTATACTGGTGGTTTCGATTTCAGTTTCGAAACCTGGCCAAGGCTTCGCTCGGTCGCGGGAAAATGCCTATGCGCTTTGTCGTAGCTGAGATTGTTGGCGGGCTCCAAGGGCTCTTTGGTGAATACGATCGATCGTGCCGCCGGATTGCGATGGATCTCAGGAAGCACACGGCATGATCGCGGCACCCTGCCAAGTTATTCATGTTGACCTCCTCCAACATCTACAAGGATTGGAAATAGCGCCAGGCTATCGGTCTGCCCTTGTCATTTTTTGGTTGCGAGGACGGCCGCTGGGCCGCGCCCAGCTTGTGGCCGGCGAATTCCCGCTGCCGCCCGCTAGTGTTGCATCGCTGGCAGCGAAAACGATCGCTCCGGCACTCGGAGTCCTGATTGCACCGGGTTCGTTCGCAGCCATGTTGCCTGACTGCGATAATGACACTGCCAATCTAAAAGCGGTTGACGTCGCACTCCTGGATCGTCCCCTCGACAGGGTGGCGCCAGTGAGCGAGGCTGCGGCGGGCGCCTGCGCTCAAGCATCGGTCATTGTTTGTACACGTGAACGGCCCGAACTTCTTGAGAAATGCCTTGCTGCTCTGGTTGGGCTTGCACCCTCCCCCCTCGAGATCATCGTCGTCGACAACGCTCCCCCGGGAGGCATCTCGTCGCTTCAGGTCGCAGAAAAATTCCGGGGAGTTTCGTACCTGCGGCATTCTTCTGGTGGACTAAGCTCCGCGCGTAATGCCGGGCTCGCTTTGGCGCGCGGGGACTATGTGGCCTTCACTGACGATGACTCGGTCGCCCACCCGAGATGGCTGGTGTCGCTGCTTGCCGGCTTTGCTGAGGATAGCGTGGGCTGTGTCACCGGCTTGGTTCTTCCTCGCGAGCTCGAGACCGATGCTCAGATCGCCTTCGAATTCGTGCTCGGCGGATTCTCCGCCGGTTTTGTGCCGCTCGTTTTCGGACAGGACTTCTTCACCAAAACCCGGCCGTTTGGCGTTCCTGTATGGCGTATCGGTGCTGGCGCCTCCATGGCATTCCGGCGCGCGGTGTTTACCGCGATCGGTACGTTCGATGAGCGTTTGGGGGCAGGGGCGAGTGGCTGCAGTGAAGATTCGGAATTATGGTATCGGCTTCTGGCAGGGGGCTGGGAATGCCGTTATGAACCTTCCGCCGTTGTATTTCATTGCCACCGATCATCCTGGAAGGCTCTCGAGCGGCAGATCGTTGCCTATATGAGGGGTCATGTGGCAGCACTGCTTGTCCAGTTCGTTCGCACAAGAGACTTAGGAAATATACGTCGGATCTTCCTTACTCTACCCCACGTCTACACCGCTGGCGTAATAAAGGCCCTTTTTGCCAGAAATTGGCGACGCTTCAGGATGGAGCTGTGCGCGATCCGTGGATGTTTGGGCGGCCTGCGTCCACGTTATTTGTCCCGCGATCGATCGTGCGCGCCTCGGCAGACGGCACCGGCATGAAGATGTTTGACCTCGACTCTGAAAGGGTAAACGAGAAGGCGCCAGTGCGGCGGTTCTTGCAGCGCAACCCATTCCCACGGCCTTTGACACTTGGCTTTTTCTACCGCGAGAAGATGCGTGCGATTCATAGGATCGCCCCCAAGAAGGTGGTAGGCCCGATACTAGAGGTGGGAGGGGGCAGGGGAGGATTGACCAGCTTGCTTTATCCGCTCGGCGCTATTGTAAACATCGACCTAGACAGAGACTTGGCGACGGCGCCGCCCAATCAGCAGCCGACGTTGCGTTTTGTTTGTGGCGATGCGTCGAAGCTTCCGTTCCCGGACGCAAGCTTCGGCGCCGTGACCATGTTTGATCTACTCGAGCACGTGCCAGACCATAAGGCGGCGAGCCAGGAGGCACTACGGGTGCTGAAACCTGGAGGGTTCTTGCTGGTGAGTACGCCAAGCGAGCATTGGCGCTACCCATACCACAGTGCATTCGCCCGGTTCTGTCCGCCTGAGACAGATATCATTGCACGTTGGGGTCATGTGCGTCGCGGTTACAGTCGGGACGAATTGGCCGCACTGTTCAAGATGGCTCCGCTTGCTTCGGCCCCTTTTATCAACGCACTCAGCGTGGTGAGCCACGACCTTTCGCTCAACAGCTGGAGCGAAAGGCGGCGCGTTGCAGCCTGCATGGCACTTTGGCCTGTCACCCTCATGGGCTACGCTTTGAGAGATCTCCCGGGAACCGAATGGGCCGTGATGTGGCGGAAGACATAGCGTCAAGTGTCGTAATCCTTCCCTGGGGGAACGAGATCGAGGACTACCTCGACCCAATTGGATTGAGCTTGGAGCAGTTCTGTGAGGAAATGACGGGCGGATGGCTCTTCGGATTCACAGAGGCGCTGAAGCTCTACGGTTGGCGAGTGAGCATTCTCTGCGTGTCACGCGACGTTCGGAAGGTCTCCTCGCGCATCCACGCGCCCACTGGCGCTGAGATCGTGCTCTTGCCGAGCCCGCGGCTCTATCGCGCGGCCCGCTCGTGTCTGAACGATGTCTACACGTTTTCTTCAGGAACTGGCGGAAATGGGTTCGGAACGATTGGTCGATGGGCCAAGGCGTCGCTACGAGCGCTCGCGCCGTACATCGCCAATCCGCTATTCGTCACGGCTTTTACGTTGGAGCGCCTGAAGCCAGACGTGGTGATTTGCCAAGAATACGAATATGCCCGCTTCGATGTGATTGCGGCGCTGTCTTTCCTTTTGCGATATCGTTACGCAGCAACATTTCAGGGTGGCCAGTGCACGTTCTCGCGACTTGAAGCGCTGGTGCGTCCGTGGTCCATACGATCCTGTAGCGTCTTTGTGATCGCAAGCGCAGAGGAGTCCGAACGGGTCCGAAAAGCGTATCGAGTTGACAGCCGGCGCGTGGCAAGTATCCCCAATCCAATGGACATGCGTCGCTGGCCTACAATGGATCGCAATGCCGCGCGCGAGGAACTCGGTTGGTCGGCGCTCGCGCGTGTTGCAATCTGCCACGGGAGGATCGACATTCGGCGGAAGGGATTGGACATTCTGGTCGACGCTTGGCGGCGTGTCGTTGCCGAGCAGCCTGCCGCAAATGTGCGACTGATCCTGGTCGGCGATGGAGCCGACGCCGCAGCGCTGCAGCGTATGCTGGACGCCGACCCCGTTTTGGGCCTGGAGTGGCATCGCGCCTACATTGTCGATCGCTCCTTGATGAGCCGATTTCTCCACGCCGCTGACGTATACGTTATGGCGTCGCGGCAGGAAGGCTTCCCGGTCGCGCCACTTGAGGCCATGGCGTCGGGGCTGCCAGTCGTTGCTACCGATGCACCTGGCCTCGCTGAAATCGTCGTCGATGCTGCGAAGCCGGTTGGTTTTCTCGTGCCCCGCGAAGAACCGGCGGCGCTCGCGAACGCTCTTAGCCGACTCTTGTTGGATCCGGAACTAAGTGTCGCGTGGGGTGCAAATGCACGAACTCACGTCCGCGAGCGATTTTCGCTTAAGGCCGTGGGCCATCGCCTCACGGAATGCCTTAGAGTCCCTCCGGGAAGTTTAGATTCATGACGACGTGTTTGCTTCCTTGGCAAGGTCGCCGCGATAATCCCGACGATCCGGGCGAGGCGTTGGCGCGAGAGGCCGCCGAACTGGAAGACGCCGGGGAATGCTGATATCGATAGCGCGGCGAGGACCGGTCAAAGTCATCAGAAAAGTGTGGCGGCAGATTCGCCGGAGGGTCTCGACCATTGCTAATCGATATTGTCATTTGCACATATAACAACGCTGCGATGCTCGATCGCGTGCTGCAGCGTCTGGTGGCACAGGATGCGTCGGCCATCCCATGGTCAGTATTGGTTGTTGAAAACAACTGCACGGATGACACGCACCACGTTATCGATCAGTACCTTGCCGCTGGCGATATCCCGGGCCTAAGGGTCGTCACCGAAACTACACAGGGACTCACGCCGGCCCGCCTGCGTGGCGTGCGCGAGACTACAGCTCCTTGGATCGCTTTTGTCGACGATGACTGCCTGTTGGATCGTGGCTGGATTCGCGCGGCCACTGACTTTGCCATTCGGCATTCAGATGCCGCCGCATTCGGTGGACGTGTAGTGCCAGATTGGGGTGTATCCTCCACTCCTTTTCTGGTTCGATACAACTGGTGCTATGCTGCACAAGACTATGAGTCTGGGCCGCGCCAGGTTGAGTTCCTTGTTGGAGCTGGTGTTGTGATTAATCGCAGTGCGTTGATTGAGACCGGCTGGACGTTAAAGCAGCATTTGGACGACCGAGTTGGGCGGCGACTGATATCGGGCGGAGACGTGGAAATAGCATTGCGTCTTCTAGGCACGGGACGCCCCCTGTGGTTTGCGCCGGATTGCGTCATACACCATGCCATACCGCGCCACCGGACCACCGTACGCTATCTCGCTGCTATGAACCGCCGGCTTGGCGTCTCTTATATCTTTGCCGAGGCGATGAAAGCGACAGCTCAGACCGGGTTTGGAATGCTAGTGCGTGAGACCGCGGCAGAGGCTGCTCGCCTACCCTGGCAAGTGGTCCGAGTGCTCCGAGGCCATCGGAGCGAACTCAACTTTCTCCATGGCCCAACGGCGTCTGACTTCCTGCTTTGCGCGTGCTTTTTCGTAGGCAAGCTCGAAGGGTTGGCACAATTGTGCTATCTGCGCCTCACAGGAAAGACGTCGTTCGTGGGCTGTGCAGCCTTGGAGCCGGAGCGTCACTCGTAATAAGTGAGATGCCCATGAAGGTGAGCTATGAATCCCCCGCATCCGACTCAACTGTTCCGCGACTAGATTCTCCGCGTCGAAGAGTTGATCGGATTGACAAAATGATGCTTCAGCGTTGTACGCCATGATCTCCAGCGGGCTTTCGCGATAGCCAAAAGTTTCCAAACCAGCTGCGTAGGCTGCGAGAAAAGTTTCCGGGCCGAGTAACCGCCACTGTACGACGTGGATCAGTTCATGGAAGTGGAGCCGCTCAGCCGCAGCGGAACGGCGCTTTACGAAGAATGTGTCCAGGTAGGTGATGCCCTCGTAATCGCCGTGCTCGAATTCGGCGAACCGGCTTAGCCCCATAGACGATAGTGGCGGCATCGGCACCCGGTCGATTACGACAACCTTAGTCGACGTTAAACGCTCCTCACTGAAGTACCGCGACAGTCGAGGAAATCCCAGCGAGCCTACGGCTTTGGCTTCCTTCGAATGTGCGTCCAACGTTTGGTAAATCCAACCGATCACGTGAGGGTATAGTGTTTGAAATTCTTCCGGCGTCATGCGACCCCTCCTGGTCCATGGAATGCTCATTAGGTCTACGAGATCGCGTCCGTTGTTGCGAACCGCACTGCTCTAAGCTGCGACGCTCAGCGCTTTGGCGCGCGCGATCAGCTCCTGCGAATTGGAAATGTCGGCCGGCGTGATCTTGTTCATCACCTATTGCACCTTTTGCATATTCTCCGCTCAGCCAGCCGAAGCCGCCTTATGCCTCGGTCGTAACCACGACTGAATCACAAGTGACTGAAATCACTGAAACTTAAATTCGGGCGCTCTCTATAAACTTAAATTCGGGCGGTCTCTATGGAGAACGAAGATACAAAACTTTATTTATTTTGCGGCATTGGTCACTGCGAGGACTAGTCCTACATGCCGTACGTAGTTTGAATGATGAACATTAAGCGGACCGCCATGCTGCCGTAGCCGGCGAGGACCCCGACGAGTAGTATCTGGCCGAGAACGTGTTCTGGGTGCCGAAGGAGGTGCGCTGGTCGCACCTTCAGGCCAACGCCAAGCAGCCCAGCATCGGCAAGCTGATCGACGAGGCGATTGGCCTCGATCGAGGTGGCGAATCCCGGGAAAGACGTCCTGCCCAAGGACTATAATCGCCCGGCGCTCGAGAGATGATGCTCGGCGAACTGATCGACCTCGTCTCCGGTATCGCCATGGGCGAGCAAGGCTACAAGGCGAAGGACATCCTTGGCCGAATATTTCCTTTTTACATTATTTGCGGAATGGAACGGTTGAGTAATGAGGCTCTACCTGTTCAGGCAATGGTGCTACTTCATCCGAAAGAGGTGCCCCCCCTGTGTCTTACTGGTACAGTTTCGAAGATCTGCTGGCGCTTTTACACGGACGCGCTCCGGCGAAGGTTGACGCGGTCGCACTGCATCGTCGGCGCGTTGAGCATGGCCATCT
>WNFI01026467.1_pt1 | contig 11257 bp, 10 predicted proteins | sample 5400471 | NCBI WGS metagenome assembly WNFI01 (sample SAMN13153348, study PRJNA577476) | soil metagenome | isolation source: 100 cm saprolite on Douglas fir-dominated hillslope | place: USA:California | collected 2013-09-17
TTTGGCCGTACGGATATCGGGGAGCGCCTTAATTGCTTGCAGTTCCGCGTCGAGGTAGTGGCGAAAACTCTCCTTGAGTTTTGTCTGAACCGGCTCGGGAATCAGATCGAGCAGGTAATAGACTTTGCTGAGAGTATTCACTTCCTGAACAACTAACTGTTTTCGCGCATCGAATCGGGACGCGGCTCCGGAAAAGGTGAAGGCAAGAAGGAGCCCAAGCAGACTAAAAACAATGCCCACGACCGCGCCGAGGCCAGCCTTGGCACCCTCAGGATCTACCGCCATTCGCCGGACAGCGATCCAACGCCCGACCTCGAGCAGTAGCAACATTGCGCCAAATAATGCGATAACAAAGAAGGCCGTAAGCAGGGTGTAATCCATATCAACTTTGCTTTTCCAGATCCGCTGTGATCTAGTTTTTGACAAACATTTCCAAATCAACAAAACTGCACCGCTCTATGCGCTGCCCAGCCCGGTGATTATCGTGTTGAGAGCAAATGCGCTCACAGCAACGTTTCCTCCAACATTTCTTGCGTCCGTTTGTCGAGTTTCCATATTTCTTTCTGCGAGATGTGGCTAACTCCTCGCAGATAAAGCACAAGGAGAATGAAGATAGCGACGCCGATGCTCGAAAGCTCGATAAGCTGCTCGAGTGTCATAGGAAGAAACCTTTGGGTTGTAAGAACGTTAATTCGATCAGCAAAAGAAGCAGATCACTCGGGCGATTCTGCCAAACATGTCTCGTACCATTCTTCGATCGCCTTGGCGTAATGCGCAGAGAGATCCGGATAATAATCGGACCCAAGCCTCAAGCGGGTTGCGGCCAGCGATCCAGTAAGATTCCGGCCGAAAATCGTAGTTGATTCCGGCGTACAGCTTAGTTGATCTCATTGATGGTAGTGTCTTAGTTGGTTACTTCTTTTCGACACCGGGAGCCGGAAAACAAATACTGGATCGCTAGCAGCCGAGGCATGCGTCTGTACCAGAGAGACCAGATTAGCTAAGAGAATGCTGCAAGATCGCTGACTCGCAGTGGCTAGGAAAGGAAGCGACCCCACCATTCTCCCCAAGCACGAGGGGCCGTTGACGAGGGGCGATGCTTAAACCTGCACCACGGGCTAAAGCGGCCTCTGACGGCTGTGAAACCCGCCTCCTAGCGCCGCCTTCACGTCAACATGGAGTACAGAAAGCTGATGTCACGCTAGCGCCCCCACAAAGGCTCGGGCATAGGGAACTGGTCGCTGCTATGTTACAAGCGTCGGAACTCGGATAACTTGTACAAAAAACCTCAATAACAGTGTTATTACTACAGAAGCACGTTACTCCAAATAATGTTGGGGCGATGCAGTTGCAAGTGTTAGGGTCGCGTATTTGTCCCGGAGGACAGGCCGGCAGGCAGGTGCCCGCGCAGCAATCGGCGGAGCAGCACACCGCGCCGCAGCAATTTTGGCCGCTTTGGCAACAGGCCAAGCCGCTGGCGTTGCGGCACGGGGTGGCGTTGTTGCAAACGAGGACCTGCGTGGAGGTAAGTGTTGGGGCGCCCTGGCACGAGCGGCAATCCTCGCAGGCATTAGTGCACGATTCGAAGGCAGCTTGGTTCCTCGGGTTGAACAGGGGCGCGCAGATCTGGCCGCAGCCTTTGCCGCCGGTGGTCGGTGCGGTCGTCGCGGCCCAACTTTTCGGCAGGGCCAGGGTCAGCAGCGCGCCGCTCAAGCTCCCGCCCAGCAGCTGCAGGCTTTTGCGTCGGGTGAGCTCGTGGGCCAGCGTCTTGGTCCATTCATCGAAGGGGCTTTGGATGGCGCTTGCTTTTTCTGGTGGGGTTTTCATGGGTTGTCCTCGGGGTAGCTTTTCGGCCGCTGCCTTTCGGCCGCGGTGGGTAATCAGGGTTTCTCAGGTTTGCTCTGGTAGAGGGGTTCAGCGCCGGGCCCCAGGCGCACCGGGCGGCTTGGGCGTTGACCGTTGGTGGAGACGCTCGGGTGGGCGGCCAACGCCAAAATGGGTTCCACCCCCGCGGCCACTTCAGAGGCAAGGACCCCCTGCTCGTCGATCAGGTAACCCACCGGCGTGGCAAACATGGCGTAAAGCAGCGAGATCTCCCAGTTTTTCTGGAGCACCACCGGGAAGGTGAGCCCTAATTTCGCCGCCTTCTGACGGTTGGTCTCGGCATCCCCTCGGCCGACCATGAGTACGTGGAGGTCCTGTCTTTCGCCGTGCAACCGCTCCAACTGTGGGGCGAGTTGATCGCACGGGCCACACTGCGGATCGGAAAAGACAAGCAGCACCCGTCGCCCGCGATACGCCTCGAGAGCCAAGTCTCCACCATCCAATCGAGTCAGGCGAAAGTTAGGCGCGGGCGTACCGGCTTTGAGGCCGCTGCGGTTCAGACGGCTCTCGGCCAGAGGTTTGTTGCCCTTGGCTTTCGGCTTTTGCTGCGCTTTACGGTCGTCCAGCGTGGCGCTTCGAGTGGACGCTAGCGCTAGCAAGGCTGGTGCACCTACAGCCAGGTTACTAGCAATGGTCCCTTTCTCGTCAATGAGATAACCCATTGGGGTGCCATGCGCCTGGTATTGCGAGGCAACCTCCATGTCCTTCTGAAGCAGCACCGGGCAACGGATTTCGTGCTTCTCAAATAGCTGACGATTAGCCTGGGGATCACCCGTAGTGACCACCAACGGTACAGCCTGCCCATCGCCACCGTCGGGTACCAACGCCGCCAGGTTCGATGCCATCCCTGTACAGAAGTCGCAGTTGGGGTTGAAGAAAATCAGCAGCATGCTCCGGCCCCGGAAGTCCGAGAGGCGGTGGCGGGTACCGGCGAGGTCCGGCAATTCAAACTCCGGAGCAATCGCGCCCAGCGGCAGGCCGCTCGGGGCGGCCGGCGTCGGGCTGGGTGGTTCAGCACCCTGGATCTCGAGCCTTTGCTCGAGCGCCTCCAAGCGCAGCAAGATGCGCCCATTTTGACGAACGAGTTGGTAGCAAAACCAGCAGCCGAAGCCGATAAGTATCCAAGGTAACACCGCCGCGAGTAGGAGTCCCGTCATGGGATTTGATCAAAGCTCAGGGGGTTATTCGAGCAATGCCCTGTACCGAGCGGCGTTCACGACGGGCAGCGTCGAGGGAAGAAGGCGATCGGACGAATATGGTTTCTATGGTATTCGTAATTCTTAGCCGTTGTGGCATCGCCTGACAAGGTTAAATTGACAACTAAGGCACGAAAGACAGCAGCAGGGTGGCCGCAACACCGTGCTTAGCCTGGCGAAGCGCGGTGTTAGTTCGATTTTCACCTACCACTCCAATCAGTCAGAAGCAAAAAAGGTTGTGAGCCTGGTAGCTGAGACCGGGCGAAAGGCCATTGCATGGCCGCTGGACGCGGGCAACATCAGCGCTTTCGACTCCTTCGTACAACAGGTACGGGATGCACTTGCCGATCTGGGCGCGGAGCATTTCGACTACCTCGTGAACAACGCCGGTATCTCGCACCACGCCGCATTCGACAAAACGACCGAACAGGAGTTGGACAGCCTTTACCATGGCCACTTCAAAGGGGCGTTTTTCCTGACGCAAAAGCTCCTTCCGTTGATCAAGGACGGCGGCCGGATCGTAATGATTTCGTCCGGTCTAACCCGCATTATCATTCCGGGAAGCGCTCCGTATGCGTCCATGAAAGGCGCCGTCGAGATTCTCAGCCGCTACTTGGCGAAGGAATTAGGTCCGCGCCGGATCGCCGTCAACGTGGTTGCTCCAGGCGCCATCGAAACCGATTTTAGCGGCGGCATGGTTCGCGATAATCCCGAAATAAACCGGCGCGTCGCAGACATGACAGCGCTTGGCCGGGCCGGTCAGCCCGAAGACGTCGGGCCGATGATCGCATCGCTGCTTTCCGAAGATAATCGTTGGGTCAACGCCCAGCGCATCGAAGTCTCGGGCGGCATGTCCATCTAGGCTGAAGGCATGCGCCTCCTAAGGCGCTTCGTCCTCGTCATCGCGTTCATGATCGCGTATCTGACGCAATTACGTCTCTATCAGGAGGAGCGCGAGCGACATATGGGAAAGCCTTTTCGCCCGCTGCATTCCATCGGTATTACCATCGGAACAATATTAATTCTCGCGTCAGCGAGCGCTTTCGGCGCTGGCTGCTGGATCGCTGCGGCGGCGTTTCAAAAAGTGCCGTAGGTGCTACTCGCCGTCCGACTCGGTCTCTTCGCTATCGCCGTTACCGTTCGGCTTTACTGCTGACGCTTCGGGAAAGAGCTTTCGGCGATGCGCTACGCTTGCGTATGCGTCAACGAAACTGATAGTTTCACCAGCTTAGATGCCCGACTCCAAACCCAAGGTCTTTCTGAGCTACGCCTCCGAAGATAAGTTGCCGTACGTTGACGAAGACTCCCTGAATTTTCCATGCGTGCATCCGTTCAGGTTGCTTCGTTGTTGGTCTGGACATCGAACTAGGGCTCGCGCGCCGAAGCGTTAATGCGAAATCCTAAACCGGCGCACCCGGCCAGGCGAGGGTTCTTCGTCCTCGGCTTCTTCGACGCAGAATTGGGATAGGCGGGGAGGATGTCAATCCGGACTCGCTTTGCAGCTCGCGACAATGCTTTACTTACCCGCATCTATGCCCAAGAACCAGCACGCAATTAAAGAGAAACAACGGTGGGATAAGTTTTACCGGTACACTGCCGCGCCGACGTTGCCGGAAGATCTCGAGTTCATTTCGCCAGAAAACGAACATTCCGATGGCGAAGTCTAAAGAAAAACTCATTACTGTCTGCGGCGCCTGCCTGCGCGCCTCGTGTTGGCAAGGTGTCCACTACTGTGAGAAAGCAAGCAACAGCGCAACGGTCCAATTGCCGCGTTCGAAGCTGATTGCATTGCGCCGTGAACATCCTTCTTTTTGGAGATCTGGTGATTCATCCGATTAATCCCAGCCTCGCCTGGCTTGCAGAATTTGCTGTGCTGGCCAACCGGAACATCCTCGATTTCTACGGATCCCGCGGATCCTGCATTTTTTCGAGCGGCGTGGTCTGTGACGTACTCACCCAGCTCGGCATCGAAGCCGTGCCACTGCGGGTGACAGCAAAGGTTTTTCATCCCGAGCCGCGGAAATACGGCTGCGTCTTAGGTTCAAACGGTGCGGGCGAGCGAATGCCGGTGGCCGGCCGGGACCAATGGCATGGACATCTGGTCGTTTTGGTCGCGGAAAATTATTTGCTCGATACGACGCTCGACCAGGTGCGCGACACTCATCGATGGCTGAAGACGACGCCGGTGGCAATCGATTTGCTCGGCACCAAGTGGTTCGATGACCGGGATCCGGCGGACCACTGGACCGGCCCATTGGCCCTTTTTCCGGATGGCGTGACGGTTAGTTACGAAAAATTCCGTCGTCAGAATGGCTGGCAATCAGCGGGTGATTTCCGGCCAGGGCGGCGAAGAGAGATCGTGCGGCGGTTAATCGAGCAAACTGAAAAGTTTTGCCAGCCGTGCGACTAAGCCAATGTCCCAGAAAGGAAAAGCTCAAAACAAAGCTGTTTGATGCCAACCAAGACCGGAATTGGAGATTGGCTAGGAAGGGGACATGATTCCGCCGGCAGGGAGCTTCGTAATTTATTGTTACGTTAGCTATTGCAGGTACCGGTATTCTGAGTTGAGCGCCATTTCGTGCATCGAATTTGCATATTTATGGGGCAACTTCTGCTCATTATCATCTTCCCAGTAAGGATGGTATGGCTCGATTTCCTTATTTGTAATCAAGATGGGCAGAATACCTTCTCTTTGTAGGGCGCGGAAGAGTTCTATTTCCTGAGGTAAGAACGAATCCGCTGTCTTGACGAACGTGAGATATGGTGTAACCCCAATCGCGACCAGCTTACCGGCAATACGCTTCATATTCTGGATGTCAGTTGCATCGATTCGCCCTCCTTTGTCTTTGGCCTCGCCCAACGCCCACTCGATTTCTTCCTGGTGACGACGTACGACCACAAAGTCCAGTTCGCAAGACCCTTCAGTGTCTTTCAATTCGAGTGACGTGACGTGCATAAACTGATAGTGTTCGAGGACCCTTTTTAGGACGAGTGTGCCCAAGAGGACAGGGATCGCGCCTTCTTGGTTGTTGTCCTTGGCAAACAACCCGCTCTTCCGGTATTTCCAATCGCCACGACTTCGCAGATGGAGACTCGTCAGGTTTCGTTGACCGCAGAATTCACAGACCCATAAGTCATCGATTTGACGCAGGGGGAGCCAGCTCTCGAGGCGGCAGGCGTCACATGGTAGTTCAAGCCCAGCCCGAAAAAATTCATTCCTGAGCAAAAAATCGAAAACAGCAGAAGTGGTTAGCTTGGGTGTGTCTCTTGGCTCAATGAACAGACTTTCATGTCGGGCGAACTCTCCTCCGTTCCAAATCCGGTCTGTGGCCTGTCCCCTGCCTATCGCGGCTTGCGAATCGAGGCTTCCAATAAGCTCTCTTACTCCGCGGATCTTGAAAACGCGTGCCCCCTCAATTCCGTCAAGCTTATCCAGGAGTCGATCGGCCAAGCGTCCAGCCTGGCTCACCTTGCTCTGGAGGCCAGCGACTCGGAAAAGTGATTCAATCACTGCCTTGTGTGCTATGGGGTGCAACCTGATAGATTTATCGCTTTGAGCGATAAGGACGCCTAAACCGTTCCGCTCGGAGCGAATGGCCCACGGATCGAACCCAATTTCCCGACTATAAAACTCGTTGAGTTCAGTACGGAACGGCGGTGCCAGGGTATGTCCAGGATGACCGAAGTCCCCGAGCGGCGATAGTGACACGGCTAAGCACTGGTCTTCGATTCCGCGGTGACGATCAATATCAACTAGGAATTTCTTCTCCGGTAGGGTCACTGTAACGCTGTAGCCTTCGCGCCTTTGTTCAATAAGTGCCAACGCGTATTGTTGGTCTAAGCAGAAGGTCACGGGTCGCACGTTGTAGCCATTCCAGGTCATATCGGTGCAGACGCTTAGCGCTTTCTGTTTCCCCGTCGGAAACTGTGTTAGAATCTCCGAGATTTCATTCAAGTTGCCCCGGCAACTAATGACGATGTCGTCTGGGATAGTTGGATGTCGTTGAGGCAAATCGTCAATCCGCTTGAGATGCGCTCGGATGATATTCTGGAATCGATCCAGATGACTAAGGGAAGCAAACTCTATTTCATTTCCCGCAGCACGTAGATTCCAAAAGCAGACAAGATCTGAAAAATCTCTTGGATTTCCGAAGAAAACGCCTGTCCAATCGCGGTGGGACCAGTCGTAGCCGGTTAACTCTGCTCCGGTAAGTCGCAAAGGGGTAATCGTCATTGCCAGTTCAACAGGCAGCGGCGTTGCAGGGTCAATATGTATTTCTCTTGCTCGAAGACGAGTAAGGAAAGCGGTTCGGAAGTCTTCCTCCAAGTTGTAGTCCGCAGGATAGTAGCCGTAGGACAAGCTGAAGACGTCTTTTAGGTCGTCTGCTTCGTCATTCTTCTTCGTCCGCCAATCTTCATAAAAGACCTCTTTGCAATGTAGCCGTGGCGACTGTAGGAACGGATACCGCTTCACGAATCCGTCAATCGCTGCCGAATGCTCAACCGGACAAAGAACGTCGATTTGGAAAAGATCCAGAAAACCTCTTGCAGTTTGGTCGGTCTCCGAGTCGATCGAGACTATTGGATTCCGGATTCCACCCCAGAGCAAGCTGCAAATGCCAGCCGCCTTTCTCAAATCGGCAAGCTCTCCAGGTCTCACCAGAAAGCCAACACGGAGAGGTCGTTGCCTTATGCTGATATTGGTTGTTTCCATATGTAATCCTTATTAACGGTTAGACCGACACTCGCTTCCAGCCATCCGAGTTCGAGTTCAACATTTCAAGCCTTGCCAGCAGGGAACTCTAAATAGAACAACGAGAGATCGTCCGACTTGTAGAGGAGTTATTCGCCTTTGCCGATCAAGTTGAGGCTCGTTACGCAAAAGCCAAAGAGAATGTCGACAGCCTTAAACAATCGATCCTCGCAAAAGCCTTCCGTGGTGAACTTGTGCCGCGAGATCCGAACGATGAATCTGCGTCTGCCCTGGTTGAAAGAATTCGGGAAGCTCGCGCAACCCAGCCGGCGAATCGTTCGCGACTAAGCGTGAATAAGTCTGGGTCATCGCGGAAACAATTATGCCTCCCCTGATAACAAGTTGCGGGTTGTTCGCAAAGAACTCTCCGTAAGAGTCGCTCGGTTAAGCGTCGACCGAGCACGCGCTGAAGCTCAGCTTGTCGCAATATTCAAGATCAGACTTTAGGGGGGACTTATTGCTCGCGTCCAGAGCATCTGTCATCAGCGACACCGTACCCGTTAGTGAATACCTTCCAAGGAATTGGGGGTTGGACTTATGTGTGCTCTGATTTCGGGCAACGAGACATACGGATCAGGTTTCGGCGTGGTAGCAGCTTGCTGTTGAGGGTTAATCTCTATGCTAGGACTCTGCTGCCCGGCTGGGCTCTGATTTTTTGATGCTGACAACCATTCTCGCGGGACTAAAACGTAGTTAGGACTAAAATTCTTTTTAACAAAGTCCGCCGCATCGCCATCGGAGAGTCCTTGACTCTGCATGGCGTGGTACAGATCGAGTCTATAGAACGCTTGCACTTGATCGGATTGCATTACCTCCTCTCGCATATCTTCGGGTAGCAATTTTCTTCCTGCTGCCCAATAGGTCGTTCTTGCCTGAATTCCGCAATACAGACCAAAAAAGTAGAGAAGAAAAAACACGAGCATAAAGCCACCGACCCATCCGATTTGCCTTCGACGACTCTCAAGAGTGATCGCTTCGTCGCCCATCTTAATCTGGCTTTGAAAGAATGCGACGACGCCCGCGCTAATTGCTGAGATAATGGCCGGCAAGATCGCGCCAACAACAGGCGTCGCAGAGCCTCCGACCATAAAACCGCTAGTAAAACCAGCGGCTCCAAATCCTGCGATCAGCAAGAATCCCGGCCAGAGTTCAGAGAACCGCAACCTTAAGCTATTCATCAAGACACGCTTTTTTTAGCAGCTTTGCCAAGCCGAGCGCAAGCGTAGCGCATTTCGTCTGGATCAGCGCACGGAAATCCAGTTTACTGAAGAGGCGTAATGCCAGAGGAAACTAATAGAGCTGGACGTAAGGCCGACGCTCTAAAGAGTTGGCTCGAAAACATTGAATCTGTATCCAAGATTACTGCTGCCATCGCTATTCCGATTGTCATCGCGATCGGCGGTTGGTGGATTCAGAGCTCTCTCAGCACGCAAGCAGTCAGCAAGGACTATGTAAATATGGCTCTCAGCTTAATTCGAAGCCGTTCTTCTGGCCGAGATAGCTGACCAGCACGCCCGGCTCGAAGGTCCAGTACCCCAGCCCCTGGTTGGCCAGCCGGTTCTTGTGGAACTCGCCCGACGGCGCATAGATGCCGCCGAAAAAATCCACATGCAGGTCGTTGCTCAACGCGCTCCAAGTCAGCGCCATCGGCCAAAACTCAATGTCGCCGAAGCCGCTGACCGACTCGATCCGGCTCGCCGTGCGGCCGCCGGGCAGCGTGACCTGCGCCTTGATGTCCGTCCACACAAACGGCAGCGCGACGCCCGGGGCATAGTATGCGCCGAAGATTTTGAGCGGAGTGACCCAGAATGCGCCCAACGAATCGGCGTAGGAGGTCGCGTGCACGTTCGAGTCGATCTGTCCGGCGATGGGGAACTGGCGGTTGACGCCAGCGCTGCCGTTGTAATACGTAAAGTAGTTGAAGGCGGCCAAGCTCGGTTTGCCCGGCAGCACATCAACGAAGGACGCAAATGAGCCGGTCTTGAAAGCTACGGACAGCTGTAGGCCGCCACTGAGAGTCCTCAATTAACCGCCACCGAATTGTGTGATGTTCGGATGCAGGCGGATTCGGATATTTCTTGACCGTCTCCTTGTATTCCTCGACGGCCTTGAGCGCGGGCGCCGCGGTCCAGCTAAAGAGCGCGCCAACGCTGAGGTTTTCACCTGGATCCATTTCGACGTTGAAGACTTTTGGGTAGCCAGCCACAGGCGAGTTGGTAGAGAAAAAACCGGGCTCGCGTTGTGGTCCGATGCCCGTGGGATGAATGTCCGTGAAGTAAATGCGCCACTGCTTCCAGCGTGCCGCGACTAGATCCGCCCCGATAAAAGTCAGCAGAGCCTGGCGATGTCCCAGTTCGCTCTTGCCGAGCAGGACGTCGGTCTGATCAATGCCATCGATGGGGCGGTCGGTCGGAAGCTTGCCGCCTGTAATTCGGGCAAACGTCGGAAGGAAGTCCATGATGGAGAACATCGCGTAGGAAGTGGTGCCGGGCTTCACATAGCCTGGCCAGCGGATCATCGCGCAGGTGCGAATCGCACCTTCTGAAGCCTCGCCTAATTCACCGCGGAACGGACCGGAGTTGCCCATGTCGGGCGTGCCATTGTTGCCAAATTCACGGGCAGTTTCGCCATAGGGCCCGTTGTCGGAAGCGAACACGACAATGGTGTTGTCCTCAACGCCCAGTTCTTTCAGAGCGTCGAGGATCTGGCCAACGTGATAGTCGCCTTCCATCATCTTGTCGCCGTATTGTCCGATGCGCGACTTGCCGGCGAATTGTTTCGACGGAAGATTCGGCACGTGTCCCATCGAGAAGGGCAGGTAGAGAAAGAACGGTTTACCCGCAGCCTTTTGGCGTTTCATGAAGTCGACCGACTTGTCTACCAACTCGTTATCAATCTCAGCCCTGACTTCCGGTGTGAATGGCTTCACGGTTTCCAATGGCCCGCCAGCCTTGGCCTCGTAGATCTGTGGGCCCTTGGCCAGGAGCGATTCAGGAGGCGCTTCGATGGAGTGCGTAAGCTCGATCGTGCTGACATAGGTACACGCGTCCCAGGAGGTATCAGGGGGAATGCCGTAAAACTCGTCGAAACCATGGCTAGTGGGCAGGCTTTGCGGTTCGATTCCGAGGTGCCATTTGCCAAAAATCGCGGTGGAGTAGCCGATGCTCTTAAACAGTTCGCCCATCGTGAATGCGCGCGCCGAAAGCGTGTTGAGACTGCCAGGAACGATGACCAGCGAGAGGCCGCTGCGGATGGAGTATTGCCCCGTCATCAGCGCGGCGCGGGACGGCGTGCAGGCCGGCTCGACCAGGAACTGCGTGAGCCGCAGCCCCTGCTGTGCGAGCTGGTCGAGACGCGGCGTGGGAGCGCCACGCAATTCTCCACCGCCGTAGGAGCCGAGATCGCCGTAGCCAATGTTGTCGCC
>WNFI01531182.1_pt1 | contig 11257 bp, 14 predicted proteins | sample 5400471 | NCBI WGS metagenome assembly WNFI01 (sample SAMN13153348, study PRJNA577476) | soil metagenome | isolation source: 100 cm saprolite on Douglas fir-dominated hillslope | place: USA:California | collected 2013-09-17
ATGCCGGCAAAATCGGTCAGCAGCGACTTGAAGCTGGCCCGCACCAGCCAGTGGTCTTCGGCCAAGAGGACGCGCACCGGAGTCATCCCTTGTACCCCGCTATGACCAACGACGCCGATCGAGCGCGCTCGACCGGGCTGTGCCAGACGGCCTCACTGTTGCAGGCCACAGTGACTCTTCTATGCGACTCTTCTATGCGCATGTTGCGACTTGCCCCGGATTCGGAACGAACGGGCCCAGTCGTCCCCACCCGCTCGAATAGCAAGCTCCTTTTGAGTGCTGCACGAGCGATCGCCCCCAACTCGGCGAAGCGGTTGTTCACGATTAATTGCGAAGGATCCAAAATCGATCAAGGGCAAAATAACGCCAAAGGCACCAATAAGCCATTCTAATGCGCGAGCCTTCCGGCTGCCGTCGGCTTTCGGCGGAGGCCGAGGCTGCCGGCCGGCAAATTCCATGCAATTCGCCTCGAATATGGGCTGTGCCTTGCGGCACAAACCGGCGGCACCGAAACCGGCAGGGCTATGGGCCCGGCGCCGAGGCGGTCGAATCCGGCGGAAACGACGCAGGGTGCGCTGTCTCCGCCGCTACAGCGGGCGGCCGGGGAGCGGGCCGGCGCCGTAGCGCCGATCCCAATCATCCTGCACGCGCTGGAGAACGCGCATGGCCGGCAGCACCGAGGGTCCCGAGGCGAGCGGCTTCCCGCCGATCCTCACCGCGGCGAGGAAGTCGGCGATCACCCGCGCGCAGTTCGCTTGCTCGCTTTCGATCGCTACCGCGCCCGCCTCGGTGCGCAGCGAGCCCGCAAGGATGTCGAAGTAGTAGGTCTCGCGATCGGTCACGATGAGCTTGTCGTAAAGCCGATAGGCGGCGTGATAGGAACCGTGCACGAGCAGGGTCTGATCGGCCTCGGTCTCGACCATGACGATGCATTCCATCGGAATGCCGGTACGGTCGTGCACCGCTCCCAGGTGGCTTTCTACGCGGCGGATCGGCGCACCGTCGAAGAGATACATGCCGAGGTCGACGAAGTGGCAGAAATGGTGCCATAGGATGTTGTCGATCCAGCTCCGTCGATAGCCAGTGGCGCCGATGTTGACCAGGCGCTTGATGAAGAACCGGCCGGCGATGTGGCGGATCCTCTCCTCGCCGGCGCGGATGCGCTGGCGGAGCGGTTCGCGCTCGCGCCGAAAGCGCATGGGGTGGCAAAGTCCATAGACCTTGCCGCTCCTTTCGCCGGCGGCGACCACGCGCTCGGCGCCGGCCAGCGTCATCGCCACCGGGATCTCGATCAGCGCGTGCTTGCCGGCGGCGAGGCATTTGAGCGCCTGCTCCTCATGCATCTCGCTCGGGCTGGCGATGACGACGGCGTCGATCGCCGGGTCGGCAAGCGCCTCGTCGAGCGACAGCGTCCATTTGCGATAGCCGAAGCGGTCCGCGAACTCCTTGCTCGCCTGCGGGCGTCGACCGACGAGCGTATGCAGGACCGCGTCGCTCGCCTTCAGCGCTTCCGAGTGCCACGCCCCCATCATGCCGTAGCCGATCATGCAGATGTTCATCGCCGCCGCCTTTCCGCCGCGCGCACCCGCTCAAGCGCGGCCGCGCGATCGACCCAGAACCGCAATCGCTTCATCAGCTTAGCGATCGCGAAGGCGGCGGGCGACACACAATAATCACTTTCCTGAGCGCGCCAACGCCTGGAGGATGGCAGACCGATGTGGCGTGAGGCGACGACACGCACAGGCGCGCTGGGGGCGTCTGGAGGAAGTCTTGCAAGCCAATCGAACTGGTCCCACACCTCGGATCGAGGCGGTGCCTGCGGGGACCGACCGACCGCTTTGGTCGGTCACGATCCCGAGCTACAACAACTCCGACTATATTCGAGAGACGCTGGTGAGCGTGCTCGCCCAGGACCCTGGCCCGGAGGCGATGCAGATCGAAGTGGTGGACGATTGCTCGCCCGACGACAGCCCCGAGGCGATCGTGGCCGAGGTCGGCAAGGGCCGCATCGCTTTCCACCGGCATCCGCGCAATCTCGGCCTGGTCAACAACTTCAATGAATGCATCCGGCGCGCTCGCGGCGAGTGGGTGCACATCCTGCACAGCGACGACAGCGTGCGGCCGGGATTCTACGGCCATGCGCGGCGCGCGATGATGGCGCATCCGGAGATCGGCGCCTGGATCTGCCGCGTCATCTATACCGACGAAACCGGACTCTGGAGTGGCTTCTCCGAGCTCGAATCCAATACGCCCGGGGTCCTCGGCCGGGAGTTTCGTGAACGCCAGCTCGTCGACCAGCGCATTCAGTTCGCCGGCATCATGGTCAGGCGCTCGGTCTATGAGGAGCTCGGCGGATTTCGCCCCGAGCTCAAGCTGTGCCTGGACTGGGATATGTGGAAGCGGATCGTGCTCAATAAGCCGGTCTATTACGATCCCGAGCCGCTCGCCTGCTTTCGCCTGCACGCCCGCTCGGCCTATGCCCATGCGCTGCAAACCGGCGAGAGCGTCGCCGACGAGCGGCGCTCCATTGCGATGGCGCTCGACTATGTGGCGCCCGAGGATGCCGGACGCGTGCGCCGGCAGGCATCGAGAATGGCCGCCATCCGCGCCGTCCGCATGGCGCGCCGGGAGTTGGGCTTGGGCCATCGCAGCACCGCGCTTCGCCTCTTGCGCGAGGCGCTCAGATGCAGCGTGGCGCCGGGCGTCCTCGCTCGCGTGCTAAGCGCATTCCCGAAGGCGGTGGCGCGCTAGCCTCGAGCGTCCCTCATCCGGCACGATCGAGGCGCCGCTTCTCCGCCGAGCCCGGCCCGCCCATGGCCGAGCCGGAAGGCTTTGCGTCCGACTCCGCGCCCGCGAGCACCTCCTTTACCAGCGCCCTCAGCTCGGCCGGACGGAAGGGCTTTGCCAAGGTCGCGCTGGCGCCCAGCTTCTGGGCGAGAGTGAGATAACTCAACTCATGGCGCATCTCGCCGCCGCCGGAGATGGCGATGATCGGCACCCTCGCGTCGAGCGCCCGCATCATGCGGATCGTCTCGATGCCCTCCCGATTGGGCATGACGATGTCGGTGATCACCAAGTCGGGACGGCCCTGCTCGAAGCTCGCGACGCCGAAGCTGCCATCGGCTACGGCGCGAACCGTGTGGCCGTCGCTCTTCAGGATTGCCTCGAGGGTTGGTCGCAGATCGGGATCGTCCTCGACCAGCAGGATGACAGCCACGGCGGACTCCTCGGTCACACACCTAGTGGGTGCCGACCAAACATATTAGACAACTTGTGGATAGCTTACCGGTCAACCGGTCCCTCGGCAAAGGAGTTTTGCGGCTTGGACCGGTCATTCCAGCCCTGGACGACGAGCCCGGGCACGGTGAAGCGGCCGGACCACGGCGCCAAGCCGAGGGCAAGAAGGTAGAGCGAGCCCGAGAACAGCGATTGACCGGCGACCAGGCACCAGCCGGACGCCGCGAGCCACAGGGCGACGTGGCCCGGCGCCCGGCGCTGGCTGAGCAGCGCCACGGCGATCAGCGCCAAGGCATGCCAGAGCCCGTAGCGAGAGGCGATCAGTCCCAGCTCGACCCGGAATTGGTCGCCGACGATCAAATGCCGTGCAGCGACATCGCCCGCCGCGGCGGCGGCACCGGCGAGCGCGGCAAAGGCGAACCAAAACCGCTCCATCATGACTCTTCCCTTCATCGGTTGGGTCGCCCGCAGCGGATCAAAAGAAAACACGGCAATTTTAGCTAAAATACACACTAATATCCGCCTTGCCAGGCGGCATTCTCCGCATTAGCGTTGCCGTTGCGAGGCAGAAGACTCGCCACGCGATAAAATGCGTGCACCGCCAGAAAGGGCACTGGGAAACCTCGCTACAGAAGGAGCGAGACGACCGTGTCCACATCCGTCAACACCAATGTTGGCGCGTACAACGCGCTGCAGAATCTCGGCGGCATCAACAGCCGCCTGAACGTCGTTCAGAACCAGATCGCGACCGGCCTCAAGGTGTCGAGCGCGATCGACGATTCCTCCAGCTTCGCCATCGCCCAGGGCATCCGCGGCTCGATCAAGGCCTATTCCGCCGTGAGCCAGGCGCTCGCCACCGGGCGCGGCATCGCCACCGTGGCGCTCGCCGGCGCCAATGCAATCTCCGATCGCAGATCAACATCTTCATCAGCAACGCCACCTACAACGGCGCCAATCTGCTGTCCGCCGGCTCGACCTCGGTCAATATCCTGGCCAATGTCGACGGCTCGACCCTGACGATCCGCTCAAACTCCACCTTCGCCACCAACTCGGTCAATTTGGGCGCTCAGAACATCTCCTCCACGGTGCAAGCCGCCCAGGCCCTGTCGGCCCTGCAGTTGGCGCAGACCGCGATCGCCATCGTCCTCGGCAATCTCGGCGCCGACACGAAGTCCCTCAATTTCCAGGACTCGTTCATCTCGCAGCTATCCGATGCCGCCAACGTCGGTCTTGGCAGCATCGTCGACGCCGATCTGGCAAGAGCCTCCTCGCAGCTGCAGGCGCTTCAGGTGCAACAGCAGCTGGCCATCCAGACCCTGAACATTGCCAACGCCAATCCAAGGGCGTTGATCAGCCTGTTCGGGATCGGCAGCGCCACCACCACCACCGGCGGCTGAGCCGCGCCGGTCCGCGGACGCCAATCGCCGCTTCACGGGGCTTGGCCCTTCGATTAACCTCCGCCATGGGAGGGGTCGCAGCCATTGCGGTCGCGCGTGGCTACGCGACCGGCTCGGAGCAACGCATGGCCTCCGTCCTGCTCTTGGACGACGATCCCGAGGTGCGCGAGGCGATAGTCACGATGCTGGAGGACGCCGGCCACGAAGTGCGCGCGGCGGCCGACGGCAAGCTCGGGCTCGAATACTTCCGCGACGCCCGACCCGACGTGGTGGTGACCGACATCATCATGCCGCATCGCGAGGGCATCGAGACCATCCGCGCCATGCGCGCGGCGGACGCCACGGTGCCGATCATCGCCATCTCCGGCGGCGGGCGCTTCCGCAGCGTCGATTTCTTGACCCTCTCGCTTCAGCTCGGCGCCAGCGCCGCGCTCGCCAAGCCGTTTCGCGCCGCCGCTCTGCTTGAGACCATCGCGCGGCTGCTTGCCCCCGCGGAGTCGCCGCCAGCCTGAAAGAGCCGCCAGCGCAAGCGCTTAGACGATCCCTCGTGGGTTCGCGAGCACGGCGCAGCCGCTATTCTCCCGCCGGCCGATTGTGGCGATTTCTTTGGAACGCGGGAGCGGCTTGGACCGTTTTCCAGAAGGGCCGGTAGCACCCGGCCAGATGAATCCGCGTCCAACTGTCAATCCAGGTCCAACTGTCAGAGGGAGCTCTCGATGAAGAAACTCCTCCTCAGCGGCGCCTGCGCTCTCGCCCTCATTGCCGGTGGGGCCCTGGCGCAGACCTCGCAGCAGACCACGCCCGGCACTTCGCAGCAGACCATGCCCGGGCAGGCACCTGCACCCAGGCCGGCACCGACGCCGATGGCGACGATGGCGGCGACGCCGAGCGGCAACATGTTCGTGACGCCGTCAGGCACCTCGATGTCGGCAGCCGAGATGATCGGCACCAAGGTTCGCAACAAGGCCAATGAGGCCGTCGGCGAGATTGCCGACGTATTGCTCGACTCGAATCAGAAAGCGCAAGCGATCGTGCTTAGCGTCGGCGGCTTCCTCGGCGTGGGAACGCGCTACGTCGCCGTGAGCCCGACGGCGCTCACCATCAGCAAGTATGACGACAAGACCTACTTTTCTCTGGCGTGGCGGCGGAGTCATCGCCATGGGCGCGCACGATCGCCAGGAACGCCGGACCGTAGCGGGCGAGCTTCGCCTCGCCGACACCGTGGACCGCACGCATCGCTTCCAGGCTTTCCGGCCGCTTGGCCGCCATTTCGATGAGCGTGCGGTCGGAGAAGACGATGTAGGCCGGCTGCCTCTGCTCTTCCGCCAACGCACGCCTTAGCGCCTTCAGCGCCGCGAGCAGCTCCGAGCTCGCGGCCGGCAGCGGGCTCGCATCGACCTGTTGGCGTTGCCGGCGGCCGCGCGGCGGTGCCTGGTTGACGATGTCGGAGCGCAGCTCGACCCGTTCCTGACCGCGCAGGACGCGCCGGCCGCGCTCGGTCAACAGCCAGCTGCCATGGCCCGCGATGTCGAGGGTGACCAGGCCGGCGGCGTAGATTTGCCGAAACACCGACCGCCAGGAATTGGCATCCCGATCCTTGCCGACGCCGAAGGTCGGCAAGCCGTCGTGATGAAGCCGGCGAATGGCATCCGTGGCGTTGCCGGTGAGGAGATTGATGAGATGCTCGGTGCCGAACCGCTCGCCGGTTCGCGCCATCGCCGACATCGCCTTCTGCGCCAGGATGGTGCCGTCAAACACCTCGATGCCGCCCTGGCACAGATCGCAATTGCCGCAGGCGCCAGTCTCTTCGCCGAAATAGGCAAGCAGCGCCTGGCGCCGACAGCGCGGCGATTCGCAGAGCGCGATGAGGGCGCCGAAGCGCTGGCGGTCGATGCGCTTGCGCTCCTCGGAAGCCTCGCCCTCCTCAATCTGCAAGCGCCGAAAGCGCATGTCGTCGAGGCCATAGAGGGTGAGCGTGTCGGCCGGCAGGCCGTCGCGGCCGGCACGCCCGATCTCCTGATAGTAGGCCTCGATGTTCTGCGGCAGATCGGCATGGCAGACGAAGCGCACGTCGGGCTTGTCGATTCCCATCCCGAACGCCACCGTCGCCACCATGACGATGCCGTCCTCGCGCTGAAACGCATCCTGATTCTGATCGCGCCGGGACTGCTCCATCCCGGCATGATAGGCGCGGGTGCGGTGTCCGGCGGCGGCGAGCGCGTCGGCCAGCTCCTCCGTGCGCTTGCGCGTCGCGCAATAGACGATGCCGCTCTGGCCGCGCCTTGCCGCGAGGAAATCCGCGAGCTGGCGGCGCGCTCCGGCCTTGGGCCGCATCGACAGATGCAGGTTCGGCCGGTCGAAGGATCGGATGAAGGTCCGCGGCCGATGATCGAAGAGCTTGTCCAGGATGTCGGCCCGGGTGGGCGCATCCGCGGTCGCGGTCAGGGCCAGGATCTGCCTTGAGCCGATCGCGCCCGCGAGCTTGCCCAACTGCAGGTATTCCGGGCGAAAGTCATGCCCCCATTGCGAGACGCAATGCGCCTCGTCGATCGCCAGCAGCGACACGCCGGCGGTCTTGAGCATGGCGAGGCTTTCCGCCCGCGCCAGGCGCTCGGGCGCGATGTAAAGGAGCCTGAGCGTGCGCTCGCGCAGCGCTTGCTGGACGCGACGGTTCTCCGCCGGCTCGTTGGCGGAGTTGAGGCTGGCGGCGGCGATGCCATAGGCCTGGAGCTGACGGACTTGGTCGCGCATCAGCGCGATCAGGGGCGACACCACCACCGTGAGCTCGCCTCTGAGGATCGCCGGCAACTGATAGCAAAGCGACTTGCCGCTCCCCGTCGGCATTACCGCGAGCACGCTCTCGCCGCCGAGCACCGCCTCGATGATCTCCTGCTGGCCCGGCCGGAATTCAGCGAAGCCGAAGACCGAGGCGAGGGTGGAGCGGACGAGCTCCTCGCGGTCAGGCAAGGCGCAGGCCGCAATGTTTGGCGAAGTGCCGGAAATCCGCGTCGCGGGTAAGCAGAGGCACGTCGTGGTCGACGCATGACTGGCTGATCAACGTATCCGCGAGCCGCGCCTTGTAGCCGCGCTGGCGGAGCGCGGCCCGCGCGTGGCCGGCGCGGCGCCAATAACCCTCGGTCACGGTCAGCACCCGCAGCCCCGAGATCGCCGCCTCGATGCGGCCTCGGGTGCGAGCGTCGGTGAGGATTTCGGTCACCACCACCGGCGGCAAGCACACGCCGCCCAGCGAAAGCGCGTCGTCCAGGGCCATAGCGTCCTCGCCCCACTCGCCTGCCAGGTAGGCGATCAGCGTGCTGGTATCGACCGCGATCATCGCCGGTCGCGACGAAGGTCCTTGAGGTCGATCGAGAGTCTCACCTTGCCCCGCAGCTGCCGCAAATCCCGCGCGGCCTTCGCCTCGGTCAATGTCTCCAAGCCTTGGCGAAGCGTCTCGGTAACGCCTTCCCCGGTCGCTCGGCGAGCTCTCGCCAACAGGGCAGCGGGAAGATGCGCCGTCACTTTGCGGGTAACGCCCATCTTTCAATGATGCCGTAACCAGATACGGCAGTCAATTACGGCAACCTGGCCCGGCGCCGTCCGGCTCGCTCACGGTCATGCAGGGGTTTTGAGATCGAACTTCTGCGCATCGACCGGCTGCGCATTGCGGATCTCGGCATGCTCTTCCGGCAGGTCCGCCAGCGCCACGCGGGCGGCGACGCCGATATTGTGGATCATGTCGTCGATGTCGCGGTCGCTGTGCTCGGGATGCATCGCCACCATCACGGTGCGGTTAAGGATCTCGAGCGAGCGGGCGCACATGTCCTTCGAATAGGAGCGACGGCACGCGGCATTGGCCGGCATGTTGAACGGATTCATCGCCGGGTGCGCCGCGCCCAGACCCATCAGCACCTGGTCCCATTCGGTGTAGGTGTGGCGGCCGGTCTTGCCGGCGATCACGCTCGGGAAGATCTTGACGAAACGCTCGGCCGGCTCGGCGGCGGCGAATGTGAACATGGCCTGGGTAGCGCAGTCGTCATCCGGGCTGTGCATCGGCGTTGGGCGAAGCCCGAGATTCCCCAGATGCTTGGTGCCCTGGAGCACCCGCCACCGCTCGGCCCGCATGCGGCCGATCATGCCCTCGATGCGGTCGAGCTGCACGTTCAGCATAGCCCCCATCAGCTCGGAGGCGCGGGCGCCATTGGCGGCGAAGGGTTGCAGCGCATCGCTTCTGCCCTTCCAGTAGAAGTGGCAGGGGTCGATGGCGCAACGCACCCCCTCGGCCAGCGCCGCATCGCTGGGGGCGACGCCGCCCCCCTCGCCGCAGGTCATGTTCTTGTAATAGTTGAAGCTGAAGGCGCCGAGCGCGCCGATGCTGCCGAGCTTGCATGTCGCAGGCGGCACCCCACATATGCACCGGCACGACCGCCTTGGTTGCCGGCCTGATCGCCGCCTCGACGGCGGCCGGGTCGATCGTCAGGCTCTCATCGACGTCGACGATGACCGGAATGGCGCCAGCGGCCAGGACCGAGGTGGCGCTCGCCATGTAGGTATGCGCCGGGATCAGCACCTCGTCGCCGGGGCCGAGGCCGGCGGCGGTCATGGCGGCGGCGAGCGCATTGCTGCCGCTGGCGGCGAGCATGAAATGCGCGGTGCCGAGATAGCTGGCATAACGCGCCTCGAAGCGGTCGCATTCGCTGCCAATGCCATAGCGGAACAAGGCCTTGGCGTTTATGACCCGGGCGAGAGCGTCGATTTCGTCCTGTCCGACGACATACATGGTGCAACACCCTACTACGCGTTGACGGCAACGATGCTAGGCTGACAAAAGGCGCTGCGAAAGGGCCGCGGACCGCGCCCGAAGCGGGCGGGGTGGCGCGGCGATTCGCGAATGGCTTAAGTCGGCCGAGGTGATGTGCTACTTAGCCATTCGGCAGAGGAGATGTCATGGCATTCAAACCGAACTATGGCCAACAACGCTTCGAGCGCGACCGGGCGAAACGCGCCAAGAAGGAAGAGAAACTTCGCCAGCAACAGGAAGAGGTGGCGCGGCGGAAGGCGGGCGAGAGCCAAGCGTCCGAGAGCGCCGAAAAGGCAGAGGACAAATGAGCAGAAACAACGACTTCCGGCCTCGGCGGCGGCGCGGCTTCGACGACGACTTCGAGCCGCCCGCGTTCGGTGGCCGAACTCCGGCGCCGTCGCGGGGCATGGAGGCGGCGGTCCCGCAGGGCCCCAGCGTGAAGGCCGTGGTCAAATGGTTCAAGACCGACAAGGGCTTCGGCTTCGTCGAGCTCGCCGATGGCCGCGGCGACGCCTTTCTCCACATCAACGTGCTGCAGGCCGCCGGACATACTGCCGTCGCCCCTGGCGCCACGCTCCAGGTGCAGGTGGGCCAGGGGCAAAAGGGCGCCCAGGTGACCGGCGTGCTCTCGGTCGACTCTTCGACCGCGAGCGACACGCCGCCCCGCTCGGCGCCGCGCGCCGGCGGCGGACGCCCGCGTCCCGACGCGGCGAATGCGGTCGAGGTGACTGGAGCGGTCAAGTGGTTCAACCCCGAGAAGGGCTTCGGCTTCGTCGCCTGCAATGACGGGCTGCGCGACGTGTTCGTGCACATCTCGGTCGTGCAAGCCGCAGGCTTGCAGTCCCTGAACGAGGGCCAGCAAGTCCAGCTCAAGGTCGTCGACACGCCGAAGGGCCGGGAAGCCCTGTCGCTGCAGTTGGCGGGCTGAAGGCGGGCGACCGGTCGGCAGGCGAGCGCCTCGAACGGGCGCCGCGCCAGCTCGACGCGCGCCGTTCGGCCGGTTCGCGGTTCTGGAACACCCCGGGTGGGTGTATGATGACCTCTTAGCGTGTCGACATTCCCGCCGAGACCGCTCCGGTCGATGGCGGCACCCTTTGCCAGTCGACGCCTCCTAATCGCTTGCATCTGCTGCGGCTTGCCCGTCCGGGTGGGCCTGGACGGAACGCGCCCGCCAGCCGGTCGGGCCGATAACAGAGCGAGGTAATGTCAGTGACTCGTAGTCAAAAGCCCGCCGACCGCAAGAAGCCGCCTGGCGGCATTCAGCGGCTCCGCGACCAGATCCCGTCGATGACGGATGCCGAGCTCGTCACCCTCAGAGGCAATGCCGAACGCTTGTCGAAGACCGGCGAGCAAGCAACCGAGGAAAGCCAGAAGCAAGCGACCACCGCCTTCGAGGTGATCTCTCTCGTCGATGTCGAGGTCAATAGCCGCAAGGACCAGAAAAAGCCGGCGCCCGCCGCCGCCGAGGCGAAGGCGCCCCGCAAGCGCGCCAAGGCCAGCGCCTGATCGGCGGCTAGGCCGCGCGCTTTCGCAGATCGGCGAAGCGCACGAGCATGTGCCGATCCTCGTCCCAGAGGGCAAGCGAAATGCCCCGCAGCGCCGAACCCAAGGTCAGCACCGGCGTTTGGCTCAGCTCCGGAATGCCGTCATGGCACTCCTGCAGGCGGTAGTTCGGCACGCGCGGGTTCAGGTGATGGACGTGATGAAAGCCGATATTGCCGCTGAACCATTGCAGGAGCCTCGGCAGACGCAGATATGAGGAGCCGGCGAGCGAGGCGCTGGTGGAGCTCCAGTCGGCTTGCCGGGCCCAGACGCTGCCCTCGAA
>WNFI01046036.1_pt1 | contig 11256 bp, 8 predicted proteins | sample 5400471 | NCBI WGS metagenome assembly WNFI01 (sample SAMN13153348, study PRJNA577476) | soil metagenome | isolation source: 100 cm saprolite on Douglas fir-dominated hillslope | place: USA:California | collected 2013-09-17
CGCCGAGAGGATCAACGCGCCGCGGGATTGCCGCGATCCTGCGCGGCTCGCGATTCTGGAGCGCGAGCAGGCCGTGCGCGATGACCTCGACGCGGAATCGACGCTCGCGCTGCTCGAGCGGGCGGACGCCTTCCGCCGGCCCGACCGCCTCGAGCACCTCCTCGAGGTGGCCGGGTGCGACCACCCGGACGCGGACACCGATGCGTTGCGCGACCGGTGGCGATGGGCCCTCGAGGCCGCGCGCGGCGTCGATGCCGCGACCATCGCCAGGCGCAGCCAGGGCGACATCGGCGGCGATGTGCGGCGCGCGCGCCTCGCGGCGATCGCGGCGCTGCAGCCGAGCACCGGCAACTAGCGCGCGAGCCGGTGAAAAGGCCTCCTGCCCCGAAGATTCTCTCGCTCGTGGCGCGCAACGCCGTACCCGTCGCCGGCATTCTCCTGTTCGGCTGGAATGCGCAGTACCTGGTGCTGCTGTACTTCCTCGACTCGATCGTGTCGTTTGCCGCTCTCGCCGTGTGGGACGGCATCACCACTGGCAATGCGCCTCCCGGCACTTGGCCGGCGGGATCCAGACCACCGGGCGAGGACAGCCACGGATTCCTCGGGATCGCCTTGGCCTTCCTTTTTGCCGCGGGCCTGTTTGCGATCATCGGGGGCCTTCCCGTAGTGCTGCTGATCGATGTCTCCAAGGCGATACGCGATCCGTGGCTTCTGCTCGGCGCCGGCGCCCAGCTCGCCGCGGCGGCGCAGGCATTGGTCATCACGCGCCGCGAGGTGCGGGGCCTCAGGAAAAGGGACCTCAAGGAAACGATCGCCGGCCGAATGCTGTTCGTCTCAGTGCGTTGGCTGGCAACTCTCATCGCCGGCGAGTACCTGGCCCATGCGTTCCTGATGGTCGTCGCCTACGCCGCCGCAAGCGTGTACTTCGAGCTATATCCGCCGTCGCTCGAATAAAAAAAAGCCCCGCTCTGGCGCGGGGCTTCGATCCACCTGAATCCGAGGGCCCGGCTATGCGGGCCCTGCTGTTCGCTTAACGCTTCTTCGACTTGGACTTCGACGTGGCGGCCTTCACGGTCGCGACGTTCTGCTCGACGCTCTTCTCGACCGTGTCGTAGATCTGCTTGTTGATCGCGGCGGCGTTGTTGTAGGCGCTCTGCGCGGCGGCGATCGCCGTCTTCACGTTGTCGACCACGGACTCGGAGCCGGCGGGCGCGTACTTGAACGCTTCCTCGAGCGCGGCGACGGCGGCGCGGTTGAACTCGGCTTGCTCGATGGACTCGCGGGCGGCGCCGAGGCCGAGTTCCGTGAGGCGCTCGACGTTGGCGAGCGAAAGCTGGGCGAAATAGGTGAATTGGTTGATCGCGGCCTCGTTGGCGGCGGTCAGTTGGTCGATTTTCAGCATGGCGGTCTTCCTCGGTTGGTCGTTGGGGACGGTGCCTTTATGCTGCACCGCACAATGATCATTTTAGGCCGTTCCCGAGCGAAGTCAAGAAATATTTGATGCAGTGCAGCATGAACCGCGCCGGTGACGGAAATCCGCGGCCGATCAATTACTTGAAACAGGAAGGGGCCGCGCGGGCGGCCCCTTCCTGCGCGCCAGCCGAGGCCCTAGCGGACGCTGATGCCGCGCTCCTTGAGGTAGCGGATCGCGCCCGGATGGAAGGGAATCGGCGAGGCGCCCGAAGCCTGGTTCGCGAGCTCGAGAAAGGACGCGTCCTTGTGCACCTTCACCAGCTCGTCCTTCTTCTCGAACAGGACCTTGGTGATCTGGTAGACCAGGTTCTCGTCGGCCTTTTCCGGCACGACCAGCAGGTTCCAGACGTCGACGTTCGTGGTGTCGCGGGCGTTCCCGGGATAGGCACTAGCGAGGATCCTGTTCTTCACGTAGATCGGGCCGTACTTCTTGCGCAGGTTCTCGGCGCCGTCGCCGTGGTCGATGAGCTTGATCGTCTTGCCCGGGGTGGCGGCGAGGTCGGTGATCGAGGGCGTGGGAACGCCGCCCACCCAGAAGAGCGCGTCGATCTTGCCGTCCTTGATCGCCGAGACGCTCTCGGCGACCGAGAGCCGCTCGCGGGTCATGTCCTTGTTGGGGTCGAGGCCGTAGGCCTCGATGAGGCGCATCGCCATCACCTCCGTGCCGCTTACCGGAGCCCCGGTGGAAACGCGCTTGCCCTTGAGGTCGGTGAACTTGTTGATGCCGGTTCCCTCGACGGTGACCACGTGCATCCGGTTGGGATAGAACACGGCAAGCGTTCGCAGCGCAACCTTCGCGTCCTTGAACTTCTCCAGGCCGTTCTGCGCGTCCCACGCGGCATCGGCCATGGTGAAGGCGATCTCGGACTTGCCGCTGCCGATGAGCTGCAGGTTGGCGATCGACCCCGCGGTGACCTCGGCAGTCGCCTCCACGCCCGGCACGTACTTCGACAGCAACGCGGCGAGTCCGCCGCCGAGGGGGTAGTAGACGCCTCCGGTGCCGCCGGTACCGATCGAAAGCCGGACCTTCTTGTCCTGCGCGCCTGCCGTGGCGAGCCCGCAGGCCGCCACGGCTGCGACCAAAGCCGCGATCCAACTCTTCATGGGGTGCTCCTCACGTTGTAGTCGGGCGATTCTACTGCGCCGCCGGAAGGTAGAATCGTCCCGGTCTGCGCGTCCAAGACTCCCCCACACAGGATCCATCCCCCATGGCACAGGTCATCGGCATTCCCACGGAGGTCTATCCCGGAGAGAAACGCGTCGCGACGGTGCCCGACGTCATCCCGAAGCTCGTGAAGCTCGGCTTCGGTGTCATCGTCCAATCGGGCGCGGGCGAGGCGGCGGCGATCGGCGACGAGGCCTATGTCACGGCGGGCGCCAAGGTGGTTCCCGATGCGGCGGCGGTGTGGTCCGGGGCCGACATCATCTTCAAGGTCCGCGCGCCCAGCCGCGAGGAAGTGCAAGGCATGCGCGAAGGCCGGATCCTCGTGAGCTTCATCTGGCCGGCGCAGAATCCGGAGCTGCTGCAGAGCCTCGCGGCGAAGAAGGCCACGGTGCTCGCGATGGACAGCGTGCCGCGCATCTCGCGGGCCCAGAAGCTCGACGCGCTCTCGTCGATGGCCAACATCGGCGGCTATCGCGCGGTGATCGAGGCGGCGCATCAATTCGGCCGCTTCTTCACCGGCCAGATCACGGCGGCCGGCAAGGTTCCACCGGCGAAGGTGTTCGTCATCGGCGCCGGGGTCGCCGGCCTCGCGGCGATCGGCGCCGCTTCCGGCCTGGGCGCGATCGTGCGCGCGAACGATACCCGGCCCGAAGTCGCCGACCAGATCAAGTCCCTCGGAGGTGAATACGTGCCGGTCGACTACGTCGAGGAAGGCACCGGCGTCGGCGGCTACGCCAAGGTGATGAGCGAGGGGTTCCAGAAGGCGCAGCGCGAGACCTTCGCGAAGCAGGCGAAGGAAGTCGACATCATCATCACGACGGCGCTCATCCCTGGCAAGCCCGCGCCCAAGCTGATCACTGCCGAGATGGTGCGGTCGATGAAGCCGGGCAGCGTCATCGTCGACATGGCCGCGGAGCAAGGCGGCAACTGCGAATTGACCGAGCCGGGCAAGGTCGTGACCAAGCACGGCGTCATCATCATCGGGTACACGGATTTGCCGAGCCGGCTCGCGACGCAGGCCAGCACGCTCTACGCGACCAATCTCTTCCGCCTCTCCGAGGACCTGTGCAAGGCGAAGGACGGCGTCTACGACGTCGACATGGAAGACGAAGTCATTCGCGGCACCACCGTCGTCAAGGAAGGCGCCGTCCCCTGGCCACCGCCGGCGCCGAAGCTCTCCGCGGCGCCGCCGGCCAAGGCCGCTGCCGCCGCGGTCGTCGTGAAGAAGGGGCACGGGCACGGCAGCGGCGAACCGATGGCGGCAGGCACCCTCGCGATCATGTTCGCCTCGGCCGCGGCCCTGTTCCTGCTGATCGGCACTTACGGGCCGCCGGCGTTCCTCGGCCACTTCACGGTGTTCGTGCTCGCGTGCTTCGTCGGCTACATGGTGGTGTGGAACGTGACGCCCGCGCTGCATACGCCGTTGATGAGCGTGACCAACGCGATCAGCAGCATCATCATCATCGGCGCGCTGGTCCAGATCGCACCTCCCGTGGTCGCCGCCATCGCCGGCGAGGGCGCGCGGCCCGACGAAGTCATCCGTTGGCTCGCGGTCGCCGGCATCGGGCTCACGGCGATCAACATGTTCGGCGGCTTCGCGGTGACGCAGCGGATGCTGTCGATGTTCCGCAAGTAGGAGACTGCAGACAATGTCCGCAAGCCTGGTTACCGTTTCCTACATCGCCGCGATCATCCTGTTCATCCTGAGCCTCGGCGGGCTCTCCAATCCCGAGTCCTCGCGCCGCGGAAACCTGTACGGAATGACCGGCATGGCGATCGCGGTGCTGGCGACCGTGTTCGGCCCGCGCGTCACCTCCGGCGGCATCGCGTGGATCGCCGTCGCGCTGGTGGCCGGCGGCTCGATCGGGCTGTACCTCGCGCGCACGGTGCGCATGACGCAGATGCCCGAGCTGGTCGCGTTCATGCACAGCCTCGTGGGCCTCGTCGCCATGATCGTCGGCTACGCGAGCTTCATCGACCCGAGCGCCTCGGCCGGCATGTCGAGCGCCGAGGCAAAGATCCACCACATCGAGATCTACCTCGGCGTGTTGATCGGCGCCGTGACGTTGTCGGGCTCGGTGATCGCATTCGGCAAGCTCTCGGGGCGGATCTCCGGCAAGCCCGTGCTGCTGCCTGGCCGGCATTTGCTCAACCTCATCGGGCTGCTCGTGGTGATCTGGTTCGGATACGAGTTCCTGCGCGCGAATTCCATCGACCAGGGCATGATTCCGATCGTCGTGATGAGCGTGATCGCGTTGCTCTTCGGCGTGCACATGGTGATGGCGATCGGCGGCGCCGACATGCCCGTGGTCGTCTCGATGCTCAACAGCTATTCGGGATGGGCAGCGGCCGCGACCGGCTTCATGCTCTCTAACGACCTGCTGATCGTCACCGGGGCCCTCGTTGGCTCGAGCGGAGCGATCCTGTCCTACATCATGTGCCGCGCGATGAACCGCAACTTCCTCAGCGTGATCGCGGGCGGATTCGGCGGCGAAAGCGCGGCGCCGGCGGCGGCAAGCGGCGCGAAGCCCGCGGGCGAGGTCATCTCGGTGAGCGCGGTGGAAACCGCGGACCTGCTCAAGGAAGCCAAGAGCGTCATCATCGTCCCGGGCTACGGAATGGCGGTCGCCCAGGCTCAGCACACGGTGTACGAAATCACGAAGCGGCTCCGCGACCTCGGCAAGACCGTCCGCTTCGGCATCCATCCGGTCGCCGGACGGATGCCGGGCCACATGAACGTGCTCCTCGCCGAAGCGAAGGTGCCCTACGACATCGTCATGGAGATGGACGAGATCAACGACGACTTCCCGGACACCGATGTCGCCATGGTCATCGGCGCGAACGACATCGTGAACCCGAGCGCCCAGGAAGATCCCACGAGTCCCATCGCGGGGATGCCGGTGCTGGAAGTGTGGAAGGCTCACAACTCGGTGGTGATGAAACGCAGCATGGCCTCCGGGTACGCGGGCGTCGACAATCCCCTCTTCTACAAGGAGAACAACCGGATGCTCTTCGGCGACGCGAAGAAGATGCTCGATGAGGTTCTTGCCGCGTTGAAGGCCGCCTGAGGCGCGGCGGCCGCGCCCGTCCTGCCTACAGCGTCAGGTGGCGCGCCGACTGGAAGCCGAGCACCGGGCCGTTCATGCCCTTGCCGAAGCCCAGCACCTTGAAGAGCTCGCCCATCTCGGAGGGGCCGATCAGGCGGTGGACCGCGCTGGTGCCCTTGAGCTTGGAGAGCGTCATGGTCGGATCCCCGGAAGACACCAGCACCGCCAGGCCGCACGAGATGAGGAAGTAGGCCTGCGTGGTGTAACCGAGAAGCTCGGCCCCGCCCTGCTCGGCGGCGCGCGACATCGCGGTGAAGTCCACGTGCGCGGTGATGTCCTGCAGGCCCGGCATGAAGAAAGGGTCGCCGTGGAAGCGGTGGCGGTAGTGGCAACGCATCGTCCCCATCGAGCGTTGCGCGTGGTAGTACTCCTGCTCCGCGAACCCGTAATCGATGAAGATCGCGAGGCCGGCCTCCATGGACGAGGCGAGCGTGCGAACGAGCGCCTCGGCCGCAAGGTTGATCTCGGTGAGGTAATCGTAGTCGCCGGGCGGGATGACGGCGGCGGCGCGCCGCCTGAGCTCTCCTTCGGGAAGCGGCTGGTCGTCCCACGCGAACCCGGCCTCGCTCACGATCACGCCGCGCTCGAGGATCTCGCCGCGCGTGCGATGCACCATGGAGCACGGCACCACGTCGAGCACCTCGTTCGCGATCACGATGCCGCGGAATTTTTGCGGCAGCGCGTCGATCCACACGAAGCGCGCGAGGTCGCCGGGATGGCGGGTCGCGATGAGCTCGCGCTGGCGCTCCCGCAGGTCGGGGCTCACCTCGAGCAGCAGGTAGCGATCGGGGATCCGGCCCGTCTCCTTTAGCGAATCGAAGAGGTCGGCCGCAAGGAGCCCCGACCCCGGCCCGAGCTCGAGGACGTCGCCTCCGACCTCGCCCAGGACCTGCGCGGCCTGCAGCCCGAGGCATTTCGCGAACATCGGCGAGATCTCGGGCGAAGTCACGTAGTCGCCGGCCTCGCCGAACTTGCGCGCTCCGGCGGCGTAGTAACCCAGCCCGGGCGCGTAAAGCGCGAGCTCCATGTAGCGCGAAAAGGGGACCCAATCCCCTTCGTCGGCGATCGTCGCGGCGATGGCGTCGGCGAGGCGGTGAGAGTGGGCGGCGGCCTCCGGTGCGGGCGGAGGGAGTGTCGGTTCGGGCATCGTGGAGCCTTGGGCTACACTCCCATTTGTTTTCTGGATGCGGCGCAAAATATAGCATGCAAGGGGACGCTGTCCTCATCACGGGCGCGGCGCGGCGCATCGGCGCGGCGACCGCGCGCAAATTGCACGAGGCGGGCGCGCGCATCGCGGTGCACTGCAACCGCTCGCGCGCCGAAGCCGATGCGCTCGCCGACGAGCTCAACGGCCGGCGCGCCGGGAGCTGCGCCGTGGTGCAGGGCGACCTGCTCGACCTCGCCGCGCTCCCTCGCATCGTCGAGGACGCCGCGCGCGCATTCGGGCGGCTTGACGCGCTGGTGAACAACGCCTCGTCTTTCTACGCCACTCCGTTTGGCTCCATCTCGCAGCGAGAGTGGGACGACCTTATCGGCACGAACCTGCGCGCGCCGCTCTTCCTCGCCCAGGCAGCCACCGCACGGCTGCGCGCAACGAAGGGCTCGATCGTCAACATAGTCGACATCCACGCCGAGCGCCCGCTCGCCAATTTCCTCGTCTACTCGGTCGCCAAGGCGGGGCTCGCGGGGCTCACGCGCGCGCTGGCACTCGCGCTCGGCCCCCACGTTCGCGTGAACGGCGTGGCGGTCGACGGCGGGCGCAGCATCCACCTGTAGGCATTTCCATGAGCGATCCACGCAAGGTCGAGTTCGAGGGCGCGAAGCTCGCCAAGCGCCTTCGCCGCCTTGTCGGCCAGGCGATCGGCGACTACTCGATGATCGAAGCCGGCGACAAGGTGATGGTCTGCCTTTCGGGCGGCAAGGACAGCTACGCGCTGCTCGACGTGCTGCTGAAGCTGCGGGAGAAGTCACCGGTCGATTTCGACCTCGTCGCGGTGAACCTCGACCAGCGCCATCCCGGCTTTCCCGAGCACGTGCTTCCGGATTATCTCGCCGCGCGAGGCGTGCCTTACCGCATCGTGACGCAGGATACCTATAGCGTGGTGAAGCGCGTCATTCCCGAAGGCAAGACGATGTGCGGGTTGTGCTCGCGCCTTCGCCGCGGCGCGCTCTACCGCATCGCCGGCGAGATCGGCGCCACGCGCATCGCCCTGGGGCATCATCGCGACGACATCCTCGAGACCTTCTTCCTCAACCTCTTCTTCGGCGGCAAGCTCAAGGCGATGCCGCCGAGGCTCGTCTCCGACGATGGCCGCCACGTCGTCATTCGCCCGCTCGCCTATGTCGAGGAGAGCGACCTCGAGGCGTACGCGCAAGCGCGCGCCTTCCCGATCATCCCCTGCGACCTGTGCGGCTCCCAGGAGCAGCTGCAGAGGAAACAGGTGAAGGCGATGCTGCGCGAGTGGGAGCGCGCGAGCCCCGGGCGGCTCGACGCGACGCTGCATGCCGCGGACGCGCAGCACGCGCGCAAGAAGATCACCTCCTTCCACCCGCCGCAGCGCACCCTCATGGGCCCGGGGCCCACCGAGATCCACCCGCGCGTGCTCACCACGATGAGCCAGCCCGCGATCGGCTATCTCGACCCGGTGTTCGTCGAGATGATGGAGGAGCTCAAGGCGCTGCTGCGCTACGTCTACCAGACCGACAACGAGCTCACCTTCCCGGTTTCAGGCCCGGGCTCTGTCGGGATGGAGTACTGCTTCGTGAACCTGGTCGCGCCGGGCACGAAGGTGATCGTGTGCCGCAACGGAGTCTTCGGCGGGCGCATGCTCGAAAACGTCGAGCGCTGCGGCGGCGTCGCGGTGGTTGTCGACGACGATTGGGGCAAGCCCGTCGATCCGCATAAGGTCGAGGACGCATTCCGCAAGAACCCCGACGCGAAATTGCTCGCCTTCGTGCACGCCGAGACATCGACCGGCGCGCAGTCGGACGCCAAGGCGCTCGCCGCGATCCCGTGCAAGCACGACGCGATGGTGATCATGGATGCCGTGACGTCGCTCGGCGGCACACCGGTGCGCGTCGACGACTGGGGCATCGACGCGGTGTACTCCGCGAGCCAGAAGTGCCTGTCGTGCACGCCGGGACTCTCGCCGGTGTCGTTCTCCGATCGCGCCGTCGACCTCGTGAAGCGCCGCAAGGACAAGATCCACAGCTGGTTCATGGACATGAACCTGCTGTCGAGCTACTGGGGCGCGACCAATCGCACCTATCACCACACCGCGCCGACCAACTCGCTTTTCGCGTTGCACGAAGCGCTCCTCCTGATCAAGGAGGAAGGCCTCGACAACAGCTGGGCGCGCCACCAACGCCACCACCTCGCCCTCAAGGCGGGGCTCGAGGCGATGGGCCTCAAGTTCCTGGTCGAGGAGGCCTACCAGCTGCCGCAGATGAATGCCGTGCTCTGCCCCACGGGCGTCAACGAGGAGGCGGTGAGGAAGACGCTGCTCAACGAATTCAGCCTCGAGATCGGCGCCGGCCTCGGGCCACTCAAGGGAAAGATCTGGCGCTTCGGGCTGATGGGCTACTCGTGCCGCCCCGACAATGTGATGCTGTGCCTGTCGGCGCTCGGATCGGTGCTCATGGACATGGGCCTCGCCATCCGGGTCGGCGAGGCGGAGGCCGCGGCGCACCAGGCTTACGCGACGCTGCATGCCGCGGACGCGCAGCACGCGCGCAAGAAGATCCGTGGCCTGGCGTTCGATGCTCGGCATGAACTTCTCGAGCTCGGCAACGCGGTCCGCGGGCGGAGGATGGGTGCTGAATACGGACGCCGCATCGCTGCCGCCCTTGTATTGCGCCAGCATCTGCAGGGACGCGACGAGACCGTAAGGATCGTACCCGCTGCGCGCCGCGAGCACGATCGCCAGCTGATCGGCCTCGTATTCGAGGCTCCGGTCGAGCGGGCGAAGGAAGAACCCGTCCTTGATGAGGTTGCCGGCGATGTCGAGGGCGAACGGCTTGACCATCTGCCCCGCCACTCCGCCGCGGCTTCCGATTCGGTCCGAGGCGATCTCGGTGCCTATCGACTTGGCGAGGTTGCCCTTCGCGGCCGATTGGATCGCGGTGATCTGGTGCTTCTTCACCACGTGCGCGACCTCGTGGGCGAGCACGCCCGCGAGCTCCGCCTCGCTGCTGAGGCGCTTGAGCAACCCGCTCGAAACCAGGATCGAGCCACCCGGCAGGGCGAAGGCGTTGATCGTCTCCGTGTCGATGACGGCGAAGGTCCACGGCAGGTCGGGTCGATCGGAATGAAGCGCGAGCCACTTGCCGACGCGATTCACGTAGCGCTGGAGGTTGGCGTCCTTGTGAATCGGCGAGGCGCCGAGGAAGCTCGCGGTGGCGGCGTCGCCGATCTGGATCTCCTCCTCCTGGGTGAAGTCCTTCGACGCCTGCACCGCCTTCTTGCCGATGTCGAGCGCCTTGCCGATATCGAATCCGCCGAACTGCGCGAACGCGGGAGCGCACACCACAAGCAGCGTGCCAAGGAAGAAGCGCTTCATCGACGGCCTCCCGGGTTGTCGATCGACACGGTGGCGAGCTTGCCTTCGCGCGCGAAGCGCTCAGCCGTCGCCTTGTCGGAGCGGTACGACTGCATCTTCGCCAGGGCCTCGAGGTCGGGGCTTGCGTTCTTCAGGTCCTCGGGCGAAAGGCCGCGAATGCCGGTGGTGGCGATGGTGGTTGGTTGTGCTGTCCGGCCGCCGCCCAGCCCCGCGATCCCCGAAAGGAATCCGCCGCCGGACGACGAGGTCTCGACCGTCGCGGGGAAGCGCAGGTGGAAGACCCGCACCCATCCGGACTGGCCTCCGGCCTCGACTCGCGTCCAACCGCCGCCGCCGCGTTCGAGGACCTTCACGGAAGTCTTTTCGGCCAGCGTCGCGACGGTCCGGGCGTCGGACGCGCCACGATCCTTGAGCTCGGTGGAACGATTGGTGAACGCTTGCTCCTGTGCCCAGGCGCCACTCGAGAGGGCCGCGAGGACGAAGGCGAAGAGGAGGCGGACTTTCATGCGCCCATCATAGCGAATTCAGTGGATCAGGATGGTCGCGAGCCCGAGCAGCAGGCCCATGCTGGCGACGTCGGTCGCCGTGGTGACGATGATGCTCGATGCGGTCGCCGGATCGGCGCCCAGCTTCTTCAGCACGATCGGCACCACCGCACCGGAGATGCCGCTCACGGCGCATGCGCCCAGCATCGCGAGGAAAACCGCGACACCGAGCATGAAGGCGTCCTTGGAGTCCTGCGAAAGCGCGAGCAGGTACATGGCGACGGCGCAGAGCACCCCGGTGACCGCACCGTTGGCGAATCCCAGCAAGGCCTCCTTCGAGATGATTGCGCTGCCCATGCCCGACTTCACGTCACCCAGCGTCAGGCCACGCACCGTGACCGCGAGCGCCTGGCAGCCGGTGTTGCCCGATTGCCCCGCGAGGACCGGCAGGAACGTCGCGAGGATCA
>WNFI01087326.1_pt1 | contig 11256 bp, 11 predicted proteins | sample 5400471 | NCBI WGS metagenome assembly WNFI01 (sample SAMN13153348, study PRJNA577476) | soil metagenome | isolation source: 100 cm saprolite on Douglas fir-dominated hillslope | place: USA:California | collected 2013-09-17
GCCGGAGGAGGGCGGCAGCGCCCCGGTGAGCATGTCGACGAAGGTGGTTTTCCCGGCGCCGTTCGGGCCGATCAGGGCATGGCGCGCGCCGCTCTCCAGTCGGAAATTGATGTTGTCCGCCACGGTGAGCGCGCCGAAGCTCTTGCACAGGCCGCGCGTTTCGAGAGCGGCGGCGCTCATGGCCTGCTCCGCAGCTTCACGAGCGCCCCGTCGAGGATGCCGAGGATTCCGCCGCGGGCGAACATCACCACGAGCACGAGCATCGTCCCGATGCCGAAGTACCAGTACTCCGGGAATTGCTTGGCGAGCAGATCCTGCGCGATCAGATACACGACCGGCCCGACGAACGCACCGTAGATGCGCCCGACACCCCCGAGGATCAGCATCACCAGCAGCTCGCCGGAGGACTCGAAGGAGAACACGTTCAGGCCGACGAACTGATTGGTCTGGGTGATCAGGCCCCCGGCTACGCCGGCGATCGTGGCCGAGAGCGTGTAGACCAGGACCAGGCGCCAATAGACCGGCGCGCCGATCGCGTGCATCCGCAGGCTGTTTTCGCGCACCCCGGTGAGCGAGGTCCCGAACGGCGAATAGATCATCTTCCTCACCAGCCACCACCCGAGAAACAGCACGAGGAGGCAATACAGATAAGCGGTCTTGCCGAAGATATCGAACCTGAACAAGCCGAGAATCGGCGCCACGACCACGCCGGACAGTCCATCCGCGCCGCCGGTGAGCGCGGTGGCTTTGTTGGCGATCTCCAGAAGAACGGAGGTGATCGCGAGCGTGAGCATGAGAAGCGTCAGGGCCCTTGTCCGCAGAATGATGGCGCCGGTGCCGATCCCGAGCAAGGCACCGGCAGCCGCTGCGGCGACAAGCTGCACGTTGGGATCGCTGACTCCCGCCTTGGCGGCGAGTATCCCCGCGACGTAGGCACCCAGACCGAAATAGGCGCTGTGGCCGAGCGTGATGATTCCCGCATAGCCGACGATCAGATCGAGCGAAAGGGCGTAGAGGATGTAGATCAGGATGCGTGCCCCGAGTGACAGATACTCGGGCAACAGGAAAAATGCCGCGATCGCGACGATCCAAGGCAGGGACTCGATCCAGCGGACGCGCGGATCCGCCCGATAACCCCCGGCGTGCGCGCTCATGCCCGTCTCCCGAACAGGCCCGCGGGCCGCCACAGCAGGATCGCGATCGTCGCGACGTAGATCGGGAAAGCGCCATATTGCGGCAGCCAGTACTTGCAGGCGGTGTCGGCGATTCCGATCAGGAGGGCCGCCACGAACGGGCCGCGCAAGCTGCCCAGTCCCCCAACCGAGACCACGACCAGAAAATACACGAGATTTTCGAACGGATACGAAGGCTGGATCGCGATGATCTCCGCGCCGAGCCCGCCGCCGAGCCCCGCGAGTCCGCTGCCGAGCGCAAAGGTGAGGGTGAACAGCCGCTTGGTGTCGATTCCGACCGACTGCGCCATGGCGCGGTTGTCCACCGTCGCGCGTACCATCGCCCCCCAGCGCGTGCGCTCGACGCCGAACCACAGGAGCCCCACCATCACCCCGCTGAAGACGATGATGAAAACCCGGTAAGCCGGAAAATCCCGGCCGAGGAGCGCAAACTGACCCTTCAGATAGTCCGGCAGCACCACCGGCTGCTGCAGCGTTCCGTAGATGAAGCGCGCCACGGCGACCGCGATGAAGATCAGACCGATGGTGAAGAGCACCTGCTCGAGGTCGCTCGCCGCATAGAGCCTGGAGTACAGGAGCCGCTCCAGGACCACGCTGGCGGCCGCGACGAAAGCGAAGGCGAGCACGAGCGCGAGCGGAAAGGGTACGCCGAAGCGCGAGATCGCCGTGGTCAGGACGTAGCCTCCCGCCATGGCGAACACTCCGTGCGCGAGGTTGGCGAAGCCCATCAGGCCCATGGTGACCGACAGGCCGACCGAGATCACGTACAGGATCATGCCCAGAGCGGCGCCGTGAAAGGCGACGCTGACCAGCGATGCGAGGAAAGCCTCCAACTCAGAGGCCTTGAGTGTGCGTCACTTTTGCCGTCCCTCCCGGGTTTGCGATTAATCCACCTTGACGCCGACGTCTCTCACCAGCTTTCCGTACTTCTCGTAGTCGCGGCGGATCAAGGCCGCGAATTCCTCGGCCGTGGTGCGATAGGCCTCGAGTCCCCCGGCCGCGTTGACGGTAAATCGGGAAAGAGCGCCGAGCGCCGCGAGCCCGTCACCGCAAGGGCCCGCAGCCTGCCCGCCTTGATCTGGGGAGCGCTCGAGGTGCCTGAAAACATCGCGGCCACCTCGCCGGCCACGGTTGCGGTTGCCGCAGGGGCGCCTCCCTTGTAAGGCACGTGTATGAGGTCGATGCTCGCGCGCTGCTTGAGCATCTCCATGGCCAGCTGGTGGACGCTGCCGTTGCCGCCCGAAGCATACGCGAGGGGCGGCCGGGCTCGGCGCGCGTACTCGACGAATTCGCTGAAATTCTTGACCGGCACCGAAGGGTTGACCGACAGCACCCATTGATTCGACACGACCGAGGCGACCGGCGCGAGGTCCTTGAGGGGATCGGTCTGCATCTCCTTGTACAAATGCGGGTTGATGGCGATCATGCTGTCGGCGAGCAGCCCCAGCGTGTAACCGTCGGGCACGGACTTAGCGACGAGATCCATCGCGAGGTTGCCGTTCGAGCCCGGGCGGTTTTCCACGATCACCGGCTGGCCGACCAGCTCGGAGAGCCGCTGGCCGATGACCCGTGCCGAAATATCCGGTGCGCCCCCCGGGGGGATCGGCACGATCAGCTTGATCGGCCGCACGGGGTACTGTGCCCACGAAGCGAACGAAAACAGAGCGGCGAACGCCAGTAGCGCGAAACGACTCATGCTGACCTCCTGCAGGGTGTAGCCGCCTGCGCAATGGTATACGAACCCCTCCGGCGCGATGCTATGATGTTCTCCCTTCCGGTGAAACGACGTGTTCCTCGAACATCGCCTTGAACGGCTGATCGCGAAGCTCCAGCGCTCCGCAGCCATCCCGCTGCGCCTCGAGCTGTGGAACGGGCGCGCCTTCGATCTCGCGAACGAGCCCAAGGTCAAGATCGGCGTACCGAGCCCCTGGGCGCTTCGCTTCCTTCTATCTCCCGACCTGATGAAGCTCGGCCAAGCGTACGTGGAAGGTTACCTGCGAGTCGAAGGGCCGATCCTGGAGGTGTTCCGCGTCGCCGAAAGCTTCGCCCGGGGCGCCGCTTCCCACGGCGGCAAGGGATTGCGGCGCGTTTGGCGCCACAGCCGCAAGCGCGATCGCGACGCCATTCAGTACCACTACGACGTTTCGAACGACTTCTATTCGCTGTGGCTGGACCGGAACATGGTGTATTCCTGCGCCTATTTCCGCAGCGAGACCGATTCCCTGGAGCTCGCCCAGGAACAGAAACTCGATCACATCCTCAACAAGCTTCTGCTCCAGCCGGGCGAGCGGTTCTTGGACATCGGCTGCGGCTGGGGCGCGCTCATCCTGCGGGCGGCCAAGAAATTCGGCGCCCGGGCGACGGGCGTCACGCTGAGCCGGAACCAGTACGAATTCGCTTCGCAGCGGATCCGGGAGGAGGGGCTCGAAGGCCGCTGCGAGGTGCGCCTGCAGGACTATCGCGATATCCCGGGTGAGGGCGTGTTCGACAAGATCGCGAGCGTCGGCATGTTCGAGCACGTGGGCCTGCGCCATCTCAAGGCTTATTTCGCGAAAATCCGGTCGCTGCTCGCCGAGGGCGGGCTCGTCATGAATCACGGCATCACGGCGAGCGATCCCGACAACCGCTGGGTTGGGCTGGGTGCGGGGGAATTCATCAACCGCTACGTGTTCCCTCACGGAGAGCTCCCGCACCTTTCGCTGGTGCTTCGCGAGATGGCGCTCGCGGGGCTCGAGGTTGCGGACGCCGAGTCGCTGCGGCGTCACTACGCGCGCACTTGCCTCGAGTGGGCCAAGCGCCTCGAGCAAAACAGGGAGCAGGCGATCGCGGCCGCGGGGGACAAGCGCTACCGCATCTGGCAGGTTTATCTCGCCGGCTGCGCGCACGGCTTCGAGCACGAGTGGATGAATGTCTACCAGGTACTCGCCCGCAAGGAAGGCGCAGCCTTCGATCCGTTGCCGCTCACCCGCGATTACATGTATCGCGCGGGCTGATTCGCCCGCGCGCGGCGTTCAGTGAAGCACCGCGGCGGCGCGGGTGCGGAGCAGTTTATCGATCGTCTCGCGCACACTCTCCAAGTGAGGGTTGACGCGCAGCGCCGCGTCGAAGGCGAAGAGCGCGCTGTCGGCATCTCCGAGCGAGAGGCAGATCTGCGCGAAACCGCAGATCGCGCCGTAGTGGCGCGGCTCGAGCTCCAGCGTGCGGTGGATGCTGGCCACGCTTTCCTCGTCCCGGCTCTGCATGTAATAGAGCGTGGCACGCTTGTTCCAGGCTTCGGCGAAATCCGGGTGAGTGGCGACGAGCCTCGCCAGGATGCCCTCGGCCGCCGGGAAGTCCAGCGCGGTGAGTGCGCGCGTCGCCCGCTCCAGGTCGAACGCCGCCGCGGAGTCCCGGTAGGCCATCCACAGCCTCCAGATCTCGTCTTCGATGCGCTCGGCGCGTCCCTCGCTCGCATCGCCCAGCGAGCGGAACAGGCCGTTCAGGCGCTCGGGCAGCCGCGGCGAGGGGTGCCGGCGGTCGCAGGTGACGATCAATTTGAGCGTGTCCGGATACATTTAGTGAAAATCCCGCGACGACGTGACCAAGCTGCCCAGCAGGGCGCTGTGATCGCTCAGCCGTCTGGCTATAAGATGCATCACTTCACCTTCGCGTTCAAGCACCCCCTCGACGCCCATCAGGCGCGCGCCCAGCAGTTCGCGCCGCTGGCGCTCGATGAGGTGCGGCCAGACGATGACATTAACATAGCCGGTCTCGTCCTCGAGCGTTACAAATACCGTTCCCGAGGCGGTGCTCGGGCGCTGACGACCGGTGACGATGCCCGCCGCCCGCGCCCGAGTGCCGCCGGGAAGCAGTTTCAGTTCATCAGCGGTGGCAAAGCGCATGCGCGACAGGTGCGCTCGCAGCAGCGCAAGGGGATGGCGCCCTAGAGTGAGACCGGTGCTCGCGTAGTCGGCCACGAGGTTCTCTCCCTCGGTTGGACGCGGCAAAATCGCCGGAGTTTCCGCAACCGGCGCGTCGCGCAAGATGTGCGCGCCGGTTTCGATTCCGGCGACCTGCCAGAAGGCGTGGCGGCGATGGCCGGAGAGCGCTTCGAGCGCTCCCGCAGCGGCAAGGCACTTCAGGTCGTGCCGGTTCAATTCGGCGCGGCGGGCAAGATCCTCCACGCTGTCGAACAATCGGTCCCGGCGCGCGGCGACAATGCGTTCGGCACCCGTTTGCGACAGACCTTGCACAAGGAGAAAACCGAGTCGAACTGCGAGATGTGCATCGGCGCCGGTTTCCAAAGTGCAATCCCATTCGCTAGCTAGCGCGTCCACTGGCCGCGCCTCGACGCCATGCCGCCGCGCGTCCTGCACGAGCTGCGAAGGCGTGTAGAAGCCCATCGGCTGGCTGTTCAAGAGCGCAGCGAGAAAGGCCGCCGGCTCGTGGCGCTTGAGCCAGGCGGAAACGTAGGCAAGCAGCGCGAAACTCACCGAGTGTGACTCGGGAAAACCGTATTCGCCGAAACCGAGGATCTGCCGGTAGATGCGCTCGGCGAATTCCGTTGAGATGCCGTTCTTCCTCATGCCATCCATGAGCTTCTTGTGGAAAGGCTCCAGCCCTCCCTTGCGGCGCCAGGCGGCCATCGCGCGGCGCAATTGATCCGCTTCGCCCGGGGTGAAGCCTGCCGCCACCACCGCGAGCTGCATCACCTGCTCCTGGAAAATCGGTACCCCGCAGGTGCGCTCGAGAACTTTTCTCACCGCTTCGTTCGGATAGTCGATCGGGTCCGTGCCGGCGCGCCGCCGCAGATAAGGGTGCACCATGTCGCCCTGGATCGGCCCGGGCCGTACGATCGCGATCTCGATCACGAGGTCGTAGAAATGCTTCGGTTTCAGCCGCGGCAGCATCGACATCTGGGCACGCGACTCGATCTGGAACACGCCGATGGTGTCGGCGTGCCGCATCATCTCGTAGACCACGGGGTCTTCCTCGCGCAGCAGGCTGTCCATGGTGATTGTGCTGCCGCGCAGTTCGTTGACGAAGTCCAGCGCGCGCCGGATGGCGGAGAGCATGCCGAGCGCCAGCACATCGACTTTGAGCAGACCCAGGTTCTCCAGGTCATCCTTGTCCCATTGGATGACGCTGCGCTCGGGCATCGCTGCATTTTCGATCGGCACCAAGCGCGCGAGGGCCCCCCGCGATATGACGAAACCGCCGACATGCTGTGACAGATGGCGCGGAAAACCGAGCAAGGCGGAGGCAAGTCCGACGAGGCGCCGCATGACCGGGCTCTCGGGATCGTAGCCCGCCTCGCGCAGACGGGCGACGAGCTCCCTGCGGTCGTCCCACCAGGCGATCGACTTGGCGATTCGGTCCACATGCAGCGCATCGAGCCCGAGCGCTTTCCCGACGTCGCGCAGCGCGCTCTTGGGTTGATAAGTGATGAGCGTGGCCGCCAGCGCAGCGCGCTCACGGCCGTATTTGCCATAGACGTATTGGATGACTTCCTCGCGCCGCTGGTGCTCGAAATCGACGTCGATATCGGGCGGCTCGTTGCGCTCTTTCGAAATGAAGCGCTCGAACAAAAGCTCCTGCTTGGCCGGATTTACCTCGGTGATGCCCAGGGCGTAGCAGACGGCGGAATTGGCCGCCGAGCCGCGCCCCTGGCAGAGAATGCCCTGGCTGCGGGCGTAGCGGACGATGTCGTGGACGGTCAGGAAAAACGGCTCGTAGCGAAGCTCGGCAATGAGCGAAAGCTCGCGGTCCATGAGATCGCGGATTTTCTGCGATGCTCCGATGGGGAAGCGCCGCTGCAACCCCCCCTCGGCCAGCTTGCGCAACCAGCTCGCCGGGGTTTCGCCTTCGGGAACGAGCTCTTCGGGATACTCGTAGCGCAGCTCCTCCAGAGAAAAACGGCAGCGCCCGGCGATGCGCGCGGTCTCGGTGAGCAGCTCGGCCGGATAGATTTGCGCAAGACGCATGCGCAACCGCAGATGGCGTTCGGCGTTGGGGAAAAGCGCATGGCCACAGGCCCGCACGGTCGTGCGCAGGCGGATGGCCGTCAACGTATCCTGCAAAGGTCTGCGCGAACGTAGGTGCATATGCACGTCGCCCGAGGCGACAAGCGGTAGCCCGTATGCCTTTCCTAGCTCGCGCAGCGCGGCCAGCTGTGCACGGTCGTCCGGCCCTTGCAGCAGCTCCGCCGCAATCCAGGCACGGCCGGCGAAGCGCTCGGCGATGCATCGCGCGTGCTCGGCGTCGCGCTTTTCATGAGGAACCAGGAGAACGAGACAGCCGGGCAGCCCGCCGTCCAGATCGCCCCAGCAAAGCGAATAGCCGCCCTTCTTCGTCCTGCGCCGGCCGCGGGTGATGAGCTCGGACAGATTGCCGTAGCCTTCGCGGTCGGTGGCGAGCAGCACCAGCCTGGGACCGTCCTGCAGCCGTATCTCCGAGCCGATGACGAGAGGCAGACCGATGTCTTTCGCCGCGACATGCGCCCGCACCGCGCCGGCGAGCGAGCACTCGTCGGTGACGGCAAGCGCCGAATAGCCCAGCCCGGCGGCGCGCTTCACCAGCTCTTCCGGATGCGAAGCGCCGCGAAGGAAAGTGAAGTTGGAAAGGCAGTGCAGCTCGGCGTAGGCGGGGCGACGTCGTCGCCGTCCCACCACCCGGACTCGATGCGTTCCGGGCCGACGAGCAGCTCGAGCGGCCCTTCGAGGCTCGGCACGGCGCCGATCTCCGCAAGCGGACGTGGAAATTCCAGCAACCAAAATGGGCGCTCGCCGAAATCGAGTTGCAACCGTTTTTGTCCTGCATCGGCGATCACGCCGGCACGCTCCGGGCGATGCTCGGCTCGGCTGGCGATGCCGCATACCGCTTCGGTGCCGAGACGCGCTCGCAGCCGCTCGACCAGGTGCTCCCATTGGCCGGGCGGCTTGCCTTGCTCGAGCGCGAGGCCGAGGTTGCGGCCGGGAAGCGGAACCACATCGTCGGCCTTCAAAGCAAGCTCGCGCACCGGCTCGGCGAGCTCGAGGCTGGCGAACCGCTCGCGCACGAGCAGCGTGAAGTGCTCGGTGTCGCGGGAAGGCGCGACCAGGCCGATCGCGATTTCGGTGGCGGCCTTGTCTCGATGCCCGAGACTGAGGACGAAGCGCTGCACACCACCCGAACGCGCGGCGAGAAACCCGGCGAGCTGGACGATCAGCCGCTTCGCGGCGAAGAGCAGCGCCTCGGCTTGGGTGACTTCGGCGGGAAGCTCGATCGCCGCCCTGAACCGAGTCGGCAGGACGAAAAAATTCCGCGGATCGGGAAGCCGCCCGAGTGCGCGATCCAGCTCGGCTAACGGTCCCTGTCCGAAGCGCCGCGCCAGGCCTTCGCGCGGCAGCGCGCGCAGCTCGCCGAGCGTGCGGACGCCGATCGCCGCGAACGCTGCCAGCGTTTCATCGTTGCAGCGCAGAACCTCCAGGGGTAGTGCAGCCAACACAGGCTCGAGTTCAGCACTCTCGCCGATAAATTCCTGCTTTCCGACCCAGGCGAGCCAGAAAGCCGCGCGCGGCGTGGGGGCGCCCGCGAGCACAGAGCTCCAGCCCATTTCTGCCAACCCCTGGCGCAGGCGCTCGAGAAGCGATTCCAGGCCGCCGAAGAGCTTCAGGCTGCCCGAGACTTCGAGCAGCACGCCATCGGGAAATTCGAGCGCCACGCCCGGTGTGAATTGCGCCGCCCACCCGGCCACGCCAAGCAGCGCTTCGGTTTCCGTCGCGGGGTCGCGTGGCGCAATGCGCAGCCGCGGCGCGAGAGCGAGCGCCGCGGCTACAGCCATGCCGGCGCGAACGCCGCGCGCGAAGGCTTTGCGGTCGCAGGCAAAAACGCAGTGCCGCTCTTCGACCGCGAAAGGCTCAGGCGTGGACGAGCCGCGTAGAAAAATCTCGAGCGGTAGCTGAGGCAGCCGGATGGCGATCCACATGAAGGGTTTTGCTGCGCACGGCGGGCGGCATCGGCGGCAGCAGGATAGAGCGGGTGAGGGGGGCGCCGCGGCGCTTGAGCACGCGTACCGCAAGGCCGCCGTCGCTCGTGCCGAGCGCGATCCGCAGCGGAGCGGGAGAAGACTCGCTCGCAGCCTCCTGGACCCGGAACAGAAAAGCAGGTGCGCGGCCGCCTTCGGCAGCGATTTGCAGGCGCCTCAACTCCGCGTATTTCGCGCCTTGAGGCCAGGCGAGCACCGCGCCGCAGGCGTTCGAGGCAAGCGCCTGCTCGGTTGCCCAGAGCGTTTCTTTCGGCGAGGCAGCACGCACCACGACAAGTTTCGCGATATCGATTTCCGCCGCGGCGAGTGCCGGCGCGTAGGGCAGGTGAGGTGGCGCGATCCAGACGAGCCGCAATCCGCGCTTGGACAGCCCGGCAAGCGCAGGTCCAAGCAGGCGCAGCTCGCCGATGCCCTCGTGCGCAGGCAGTATCTCGGTCAGCGCTCCGACAGGCCAGCCTCCGCCGGGAAGCTCGGCGTCAAGCCCGGGGAATCCGCATGGAAGGGTCGGCGCGCCGGCCTGGCTCAAACTGTCGCCGCGCCAGATGTCGGGGCGATCGAGCAGGGCGGCGAAAGGGATAGGCATGCTCGCCATGGATCGCGGCCAGCGGGAGAGCGAGCGTCAAAGAGGCCTGCGGATCACGCCGACGCCGAGGCCTTCGATTGCAAAATCGTCCTCGCGCAGATCGACGACAAGGGTCTTGAATTCGGGATTCTCAGGGAGCAGTTCGACGGTGTTGCCGCGGCGGCGCAGGCGCTTCACCGTGACCTCGTCGTGCACCCGCGCCACCACGATCTGTCCCGAGCGCGCCTCGCGCGTGCGGTGCACGGCGAGCAGGTCGCCGTCGAGAATGCCGGCATCGCGCATGCTCATCCCGCGGACTTTCAGCAGGTAGTCGGCGCGCGGCTGGAACAGCGCGGGATCGACCTGGCAGCGCCGCTCGACATGCTCCTCGGCGAGGATCGGGCTCCCTGCAGCAACTCGGCCGATGAGCGGCAGCCCGAGGCCCTCGGTGAGACGGATGCCGCGCGAGGCGCCTGGAGTCAGCTCGATCGCGCCTTTCCTCTCCAGCATGCGCAGATGCTCTTCGGCGGCGTTCGGCGAGCTGTAGCGGAATGCGTTCGAGATCTCGATCCGGGTAGGCGGGAAGCCGGTCTTCTGGATGGCTTTTCGGACGAAGTTGAGGATTTTCTGCTGCTTAGGGGTGAGCTCTTCGGTCATGGGGCCTCCGTATCTGTATTTATATACAGTTTTATTCAATTTGACAAGAAGAAGCTGCCCAACAGCCCGGCACTCGACCCGAGCGTATAATTCGCGCCAGCATGACGAAACCCTACGAATCCGATCTCACCCGAATGATTCGCGAGCTGCTCCAAGAGAAGCCGCACATCGTCCAGGAGCAAAAAAAGGGACGAGCTCTGTGGTGGGACAGAAAGCTCGACCCCGAGGAGTTGAAACGCACCCGGGAATCGAACGTCAAGCAGCAGGGCTACGTCTATCAAAACAAGGTCTGACTCCCGCCGCTGGGCGCTCGCTGCGGCCTTCGTTGCCGCGCTTTGCAACGGCTGCACTCCATCCCCCGGTTCCGCTTTCAGCATGGAACCTCAGGTGCTCCCGGCCGACCCTCTGCTCGCGTCGGCCATCGTCGGGCGCGGAGACAGCTACGAGGTGCGCCAGTACATCGCCGAGCTCGCGAAGAAGCAGGACTGGGCCGCCTTAGGGCGGCTCGCCGAAGCGCAGCAGAAGAGCGATCCCGAAGATTCCGACTGGGGGGTGATCGCCGGTTATGCCTGGCTGAGCCGCGGCGAATATCCGAAGGCGAACTCGGCATTCGCGCGGGTCATTCAACGCAACCCGGAGGACATCGGCGCCTGGAACCTGCTCGGAGAATCTCAGCGCCGGGCAGGGCAGCCGGGTCAGGCCACCCGAACTCTGGAACGGGCCAGCGTCATAGGCCGGACCTCCTTCGCGACGTTCTTCTTCCTCGGGGAAGCCTACCGGGACTCGAGCCGGCTCGACCGGGCAATCCCCGCGTACCGCGAGGCCGCGCGGCTGGAGCC
>WNFI01302750.1_pt2 | contig 11256 bp, 12 predicted proteins | sample 5400471 | NCBI WGS metagenome assembly WNFI01 (sample SAMN13153348, study PRJNA577476) | soil metagenome | isolation source: 100 cm saprolite on Douglas fir-dominated hillslope | place: USA:California | collected 2013-09-17
CCGGCCAAAAGGATACGGACGTGCCCGCGCGTATCCTTTTGCTCGACCAGTCCGTCACTCCATCGGGAGGCCTCGATGGCAGAGCTCGCGGGCAGGAGAGCATGGGAGTAACCTGCGCAATCAGGCCCCCTTGACTGGAGAGCGACGCGGCGATGGATCGAACAACGGCGACAGCACTTCAAGCATCACTGGAGGTCTCGCGGAGGGAGTTCCTCGCCGCGATAGGGGAACTGCGGCCCAAGCTGCATCGCTTCTGCGCGCGCATGTGCGGATCGGTGCTGGACGGTGAGGACGTCGTCCAGGAAGCACTGGCGCAGGCCTTCTACCATCTGCCTTCGCTCAAGGATCAGAGCCGCCTCGAGCCCTGGCTCTTTCGGATCGCGCACCACAGGTGCGTCGATCTGCTCCGACAAGAGAGGCGACAGCGGGAGGACACGGTGCCGTACGAGGAAGAGCATGAGCCGGAGAGTGCCACGGCCGAGAGCGAGTCCGACGAGCCCATCGGCGAAACGCTCGCGGCGCTGGTTGGGGTGCTGCCGCCAAAGGAAAGGGCGTCTGTGCTGCTCAAGGACGTGCTCGAGTACCGGCTCTCGGAAGTGGCGGAGGTCGTGGACTCGACGGTCGGTGGAGTCAAGGCGGCGCTGCATCGGGGGCGCGCCAAGCTTCGCGCGCTGCAGGCGGCGCCCTCGCAGGTGGAGCTCGATCGCCAGCAGCGAAAGCTGCTCGATTCCTATGTCGAATGCTTCAATCGGCGGGATTGGGATGCCCTCCGCCGTCTGATTCAGGTCGATGCAAAGATCGAGATCGTGGATGTGTTCGACGGCAAGCTGGAGGACTCGGGCTACTTCGGCAACTACGCTGGGCTGCCCTGGGAATGGAAGCTGTCCCTCGCGCGGGTGGACGGCGAACCCCTGATCGTGCACTGGAAGAAGGTCGGTGCGGATTGGCGCCCGCGTTCAGCGATCAAGCTCTGGTGGCAGGGCGGCAAAGTGGTTCGCATCAAGGACTACGCCCACGTCGACTATCTCCTGCGAGACGCCCACACGGAAGCGGACTCGCGCGGGCGTGGCCTCGTGCCCTGTGTTGACCAGCTCACGCGCTGACCGGCACGCTTGGCCAGCCCGCTACCTCGACGCCGGGCGAGAGGTGCACGAGGTCGGGCTGCAGCGGGTTCTTTGTCGCAAGGCTGCGCAGCGCCTCATTGCGTAGCAACCGCACGCGAGGTTCGACCAGGGGCCAGGGTAGATGATGCACGTTCAAACGCACCACCCCGGCGGGGGTCGCGGCGTAGAGGCAGTAACGCTCGGTCAAGAAGGTATCGAGAGGCTTCCGGCGCTCGGGAGCGAGCGCGTTGCCCGAGGCGAAGTCCACGTCGACGAGAGGGCTGCGAAACGAGACTGCGCCGGGACCGAGAGCGACTGTCTGTGGATTTTGCGCCGCTTGCCAGTCGAGCACTGCAGCCCGGTAATCGAGCGGCGACAGCGTGCGGGCGAGCCACGCGACCGATGGCGGCGGGCGCAACGCGAAAGTGCAGGAGCAGCACGCTGTCCCAGCGCTGGCGCCAGAGCCATCGACCCCGGGGCAGCGGAAACGGACGGTGCGAAACCAGGTCGAGAAAGTCGTCGTCCATGGCGTCACGTTAACGCAGGCGTTGGCCTCAGTCTCAGCCAGAAGGGTGCGTTTGCACCAGCTCGGGTCCGCTACTTCAAGTTAGGGTTTTCCTGGGCGAAGATGTCGTTCGTATACGTTTGCCCCGAATCGGCCAGCGTGATCTTCTTCAGCCATCCTCCCCGCTTGCCATTGCGCAGGGGATTGAATTCGATGGTCACCTTGTCCCCGGCCTTGATGGAGCTCTTCGACCATCCCAGCCGCGCCAGGTTGCCCGGACTGGTCAACTCGCAGAGCCAGAGCAGGGGCGCAGCGCCGCTCGCGGCGGCCTCCTCCACGTAGATAGCCACGTGCGGGTTGGTCCACTGCACCTCCTTGACCTTGCCCGCGACCTTGAGGACTTTCTCCTTGTCGAACATCGCGGCCGAGTGATGGGCGGCGGCCGGAACGGCAAGTCCGCCCGCCAGCGCGGCGAGGAGGCAGATGATTCGAGTGTCCAATGTCTTCATCGTTCCTCCCGGGGAGCCTGCGATTGCGGGTGACAGCTCATTCTGGCGGAAGCCGGTTGCCGCCCACGTCATATCGGATCGGTGCATAGACCGAGTTGCCGTCGGCGTCGACCGCCTGCCTGAACGATCCTTCCAGGCAGACCCCTTCGACGATGTCGAACTTGCGGGCTCGCTGCCGGAAGAAGATGCGCGTCGTCTTCCAGGGCTTGGTCAGCAGCCTTGGGGCTGTGATCTCGAGATCGTCGTGCAACACGTCCGGTCCTTCGAGATGGATGCGCTCCACGACGTGGAGGTCACCGTTGTTGGGCAGACCGACGGCTTCGCTGACGGCGAGGTAGGCCTGGGGGACGACGCCCACGGTGTCGATCACCAGCGTCTGCCCTTCCCAATGGCCGATCGAGTGGCCGTGAAAGGTGGGATCCGGGCTGTCGGGATGGGAACGGCCATCCGTGTAGATCCGACGCAGCCGGCTCCCGTCCGATTCGCCTAGCATGGTGACCCGGCCCGGCGTGAACAGGATCTCCATCGCGTTGTGCGTGACCAGCATCCAGGACGGCATTCCCTCGGGGAGGCAGTTCACGAAGATCGGCGGCGGACGCCCGGCCCGCTCCTCGGCGTCCATGCGCGCGATCTGCGCGAGCGCCTTGGGCGTCCAGGGCGGAGGGTTGGTCTTCACTTGCGCGAACTGATCGGTGATCTTCGGGTTCCAGACTCCGCTCCAGTCGGGCAGCTTCGCGAGATCGGCCCAGTCCTTGGCTGTCGGCGGCGGGTTGCTGGCGGACTTCTCCTTGGGACCCAGGTCCTCCGGATTCGAAGGCAGCGCAGCGAGCAGCAGTAGCGTCGCCAGCAGAGCACGGAAACGGTCCATTCGAGCCCTCCCCGCGGGATTTTACCCCGTCATTCCCCTCGATAGTGTGAAGCCGACCCACCGGCCGCAGGTCACGACCGCGATCCAGAGCAGCAGCGAGACGGCGCCGGCCACCTTCGCGCGGCGCGGAGTGCGGTTGGGCGGGATTCCCCAGCTCTCCAAATCGCGGGCCCCGAAGAGGTGGAAGACCGCCATGTTGATCCCCGCCAGGATCATGAACGCGAACTTCGCCTGAAAGTAGCGGTTGTGCGCGTAGTCGAGCGCTCGGGAGGAGAACATGAGCGCACCGCTCACGGCCGCGACGCCGTAGGCCGCCAGGGTGCAGCGCAAGGCATCCGCCATCAGCGGCCGGAGCGCGCGATCGGCCGAGGCCACGCCGACCAGCCGCAGATCGAGGACGGCGATGGAGCCGATCACGATGGTGATGGCGAGCACGTGGACCGCCTCGATCCAGGGGAAGAGCGACGCGCCCTCCCGGATCGCCGTCGCGACCGACGTGGCCTCCAGCGACCGCAGCAGCGCGTCGAGCTCCATCCAAACCTCCGTCAACTCAAGCTATACGCGATCCACCGGCCCGCGAAGACGATGCCGCTCCACGACAAGAGCGAGAGCGCCGCGATCAACCGCATCGCCCCGCGGCGCGCGCCGGGACGGTCCCAGTAAGCGGGGTCCTTGCGCAGCGGGAGCTGGTGGGCCAGCGTCACGGCGATGGCGGCCGCGAGCAGCGCCATCTTCAGCCCGAAGACCGGGTTTTCCAGCGCGCGCGACGGCTCGCCGACGATGAGGACGACCCCGGTCAGGAGGAGGATCGGCAGCGCCCGCCAGATCATGGGCCGAAAGCGCCGGGACACGCGCGCAACCGATTGGTCGCGCCCGAGCGCGCCCAGCACGCGCAGATCGATCATCAGCGCGGCCGAGATCACGGCGGCGATGGAGAGGATGTGGATCGTCTGCACCAGCGGAACGACCCAGTCCGTGCGCTGGATCGCCAGGCTCATCGGAGTTCCCTGAAGCCACCCGCAGAAGTGATGGATCGACCTCATGGGGCCGCCTTATGGCCGCGCCGCCGCGATGCACTCGATCTCGGTGCGCGCGCTCTTGAAGAGACCGGCCACCGCCACCGTCGAGCGCGCGGGCGGGTCTTTGGGAAAGGCCTTGGCGTAGACCTCGTTCATGGCCGCGAAGTCGGTCATGTCGGCGAGGAAGACGGTGCACTTGACGACCTCGTCCATGGTGAGGCCCACCTTGGCGAGGTTTGCGGCCACGCCCTCGAGCGTCACCCGGGTCTCCGGCCCGATGCCGCCCGGCACCAGGTCGCGCGTGCCGGGGGTGAAGCCCAGCTGTCCGGAGACGAAGACGAGATCGCCCACGCGCACCACCGCCGACAGGGGTGCGGCGCCGCTGCCCGGCACCAGCACCTGCTTGCGTGAAGCCCCTGCGGCGGGCTTGGCGTCGGGACGCGGGGGCGCCTCGGCGCAGGCGGAGAGGAGGATCAGGGCGGAGAGCGCGGCGGAGCGGATCACGGTTTCACCTCCGGTGGAACAGCAAGGGCGGACTCGGCCGACGCGCGCTGGTGGATCGCCAGCACCGCGCGGCGCGCCGACTCGATGGCGCCGGCCATCCAGCCGGTCTGGTAGCTCATCGCATCGCCGGCGAAGTGGACACGGCCCGCGGGCTTGCAGATCTCGGTATACGCGTCCGCGCGCGCGCCGGTCTCGCCCCACGCCGCCCAGGAGCCGCGCAGCCACGGCATCTTTCCCCACGCCATCGAGAACGCGGTCTCGAAGTGCCGCCGGTACTGCGGATGGAGCCGCTCTCCCTGCGCCAGCGCCGTCTCCAGACGCCGAGCGTGCGGCATGGCCTGCAGCTCTGCCGCCTCCTTCAGGAAGGTGTAGTAGCCGACCAGCACGCCTTTCCTGCCCAGCATTCCCGTCGAGGGATACATGATCTGCGTGATGGTCTGATCGGTAGAGGAGTTCCCGCCGAAGATGCGGTCGTCCTCTTCCCAGAACCGCCGGCCGAACTGCAGGCCCGATCTTGCCCGCCGCCTCGTAGGGCACCGACGCCGCCGCCGCGCGCAGCGACGCAGGCAGATCGGCGGGCAGGTCGCGCAAGATGGTCAGCGGCAGCGCGCAGACGGCGTAGTCGGCGCGCGCCTCGCGCAGCTTGCCGCTTGCGCCGTAGAGCACGCGCACGCCGCGCTCCTCCTGGCGCAGCTCGCGCACCGGCGCGCCGAGCACGAGGCGCGGTCCGAGCGCGCGGGCAAAGGCGTGGGCGAGCTGGTCGGTGCCGCCCACGATCTGCAGCATCGCCGGCTGCTGCAGCGGGCTGCGCAAGAAGAAGTGGCGAAAGCCCAGCTCGCGCGCGAGCACCGCGCTGCGCGGCAGCGGCCGGCCCACCTCGCCCATCTTCTCGGCCGCGCCCGGCGGTGAGCTGAAGCCGCGGCTGCGCTCGTTGCCCGCGTAGCGGCCGTCCTTCTCCAGCCAGCCGAAGCTGGACAAGTAGTCAAGCAGGTTCGCGCGGTCCTTTTCGTCGAGCTCGGCGTCGAGCGCCCTCGCCCCCACCGCCTTTGCGAGCAGCTCGGCCACGTAGCCGTCCTGATCGCCCTCGACCTCCTTCTGCCGCAGCCGCTGTCCGGCCAGCGGACCCTGCGTGGTGTAGTCGTAGGCCGCGGGGTTGCGGTTGACCATCATCTCCACCGGCACGCCAAGCGCGCGGCAGTAGTCCAGCGTGAGGTGAAAGCCGGGGATGCGCGCGGGACCGCAATTGTAATACTGGCCGGAATCGAAGGTGCAGGTCTGCGTCTCGCCGTCGGTGTCGACGACGCGCGTGCCGCGGCGGATGGAGAAGCAGCGCCCGCCGGGTCGATCGGCCGCTTCAAGCACGGTGGCGGAGTAGCCGAGCTTGCCCAGCTCGTAAGCGGCGGTCATGCCGGCGATGCCGCCGCCGAGGACCAAGACTTTACGACCGCGCGCGCGCTCGGTGCGGGTGGGCGCGAAGGGCTCGTCGGCGCGCGCCTCGCTGAGCCCCAGCGCTCCGAGTGCGCCCTGCACCGCCGCGGCGCCTCCCACCTGCCCCAAGAGCGCCAGAAATCGCCGCCGCGTCGCCATCGATGCCTCCTGCCGAAGTCCGGCACCGTAGCAGCTCAGCGCTTGACTGCAAGCAGGTCTCTCAGTCGGAGCCTCCCCCTTGACAAGCGATTCGAGAAGGCGCCAAATTCAAAGGTCCGACGGCCTGACGGACTCCAATCATGTCGGCAGCCGCGCCCCGGGCAGACAGTGCTCGTCGAGGAGTTGCCTCGACGGCGGCGGGCTTCCATGCAGAAAACATTTGTCAGGTTCGCAGGCGCAGCTTTGCTCGTCGCCGCCGGTTGCGGGCGTGAATCCGCCGCATCGACGGAGTTGGCCTTCAAAAAAGCGGAGTCGACGATCATCACGAACCAGGTCGTACCGCTCCCGATTCCAGGGGGGGATTATTTCCCTGCCGCGCCGCATCACCGCGCCGGGATCATTCACCAGTTTGCTCCCGGGCCGGTGGCCAACGGTCTCGACGGCATCTGGGCAGAGCCAAACGAGATCACCAATTTCAACGGAACGGTCGCGCAGGTCTACATGGGCGGCACGGCCATCGACAACCGCGGGAAGAAATATCGCGTCGACGTCGACAACCGGGTGTACCAGGGCCAATACATCGGCGCCGACGGGCGGCTCGGCAGAGGGACTTTCTGCGAGATTTGAATTGACTTGTATGACGAGCCCGGTTCGGGCGCGCAGGTTCACGACTTCAGCCCTGGGAATGGTGAGAACATTGATAATCCCGATCCTATCTTCCATCTCCCCGGCCCCTTCTGGCTGGTTCAGCTCGACGACGACGCCTTCAAGGTTGAGGGCAACACTGCGGTTCTCAACGTAAACAACCTCTTGGAGTTCGACCGGTTCCAACTCTTCGGGCCCGGAAACGTCGCCACCCATCTCACGTTCAACACGACCTACGTGATGTCGGGCACGCCGACGCACGTCGTTCCGCTCACACACGACCCCTTGAGTCCGTTCAACTGGGCGGGAGAGATCTGGAACGCCACGGCGAAGGGTACCTTCTCGGCCAGATATGACGATGGAAGTTTTTCGGTCACGGGAACGATGGACTCGGCGCTCATGGCCGAAGGCTCTCCGGGTCATCTGGGAAATGAGCGAAACGGAGTCTTCGCTCAATAGATCCCCTACGGCGTGAAATAGCCTGTGTAGCAGTCTGCCGTGTGAAACGGCGTTCCCTTCCGGAACGGCGCGCGCTCGAACACGTCCCACGGGCCGGAGCGGGCCGTGATGCTCGCGCTATAGTAGCTGCCTTGTTGCAGGAATCCGCGAGGAACCTTGAACGTGCGCCCACTGTAAATGAGGGCGGAGAGGGTGCGCGTTTCACCGGCGATGACGGGCTCCGTCCGGCGGCTGATCGTTACCTGATATGAAGTTGCCCGACCGAGCGCGGGGGGCGACCACGTGATCGTGGGCTGGAGACCAACTCCGGTCTGCATCGCGAAGGCATCGCGGCCCTCGATTCGAGGCTGGGTGGCAGGCCCCAGCGATGGGGCGATGGGTCCCGGGTCCGGTGTCATCGGCACCATCGAGGTGATCTGTGGGGGGCCGGCCGTCGTGTCCCCTCCCGGTACGTCGACACCGAACGCATACCCGGCGTACCGAAACGTCTTCCACTGCGCATCAAGGAACTCGCCAAAATGCAGGGTCCCGTAATCGACGTCAGCGGTGGGTGCAGGGTAGCTTTCCACGACGAAGAGACTAGTCTGCTCGAAGCCGAAGGACATGTCCGGATACTGGATGGAATGGGGAACAGCCTGGACGCTGACTCCGGCACCGGTCGCGCCGGGCACGGCGGATGGATGAACAGACGCTGCGAGCGCCGCGAACTGCGCGTACCGCACGTCGGCGTGAATGGTTCCTGTCTGTGGAGCGGAATCAGTCAATGTGACGCTCGCGCCTGGCGAGCTGGTCGACAACGTCAAATTCGTCAACCTCGCGTACCTGGTTGCGGCGGACGCGGTCGCAGCGGTCGCGCCGCTGCCGACGGGCGCCGCGGAACGCTGGTAAACGAAGACGACGTCGCCCTTGGAGGCGTCCGGAAGCCCGCTATTGAACTTGATCCACGTGCCTCCGGCGGAGGTTGCGCCGGCCGCGGGAGTCGGCGAGGGCGATAGCCTCCCATACTGGAGCGCCTGCGAGCTCGCGGTCCGTACGGAGCTGTTTGAAGTCCAGGGCGCGAGCCCCCCAACGTCCAGGCGTAAGTACGGGGAATTGCTGGCCGCGAGATCGACGCGAGCGCCGGTAACAACGGTCAAATCCGGCGAGTTGGCGCGCAGCTCGATGAGCTCCGTCGAAACGGCTTCGGGAGACGCTCCGGGGCAGCTCGAGCAGAGCGGGTAAATTCTCTGGTCAAGCTGCAGGAAATAAGGTCCCGCCGGAACGTCGGGAACCGAGAAACCCTGATTTGCATTGAGCGTGATCGGCAGGGTCGTGTACCCGGTCGCAGACGCGTCGGGAACCAGGATGGCTTTGGCCGTCCTTCCGTCCGGCGGAGGAGTGCTGAGCGTAGTCTTCGTCCCATCGTCCGGCCAGTAGGTTGTCTGGAAGGTCCCGCTCACCGTCCGAAGGGCCGGTCCGCATTGACCCGCGACGCAAACCAGCCCGGTGCCGCAAGAGGTCCTGTCGGCGACGTCTCCTGCAACCGCGCAGCTCGTCTGTGTCAATAGAGCGTTGCAGGTCGTTGCGTATGACTTGCAAGGGTCGGCCGACGCGGGACTGCAGCTCTGTCCGGCGACGCACGCGGCGACGCAGGCACCCGTGCTGCAGACTTGGCCGGAGCCGCAGGGCGTGCCGTCCGCGGTACAGCGCGAACCGCCGCCGCCTCCCGATGAGCAGTCCGCGAGCAGCGCCAGCGCGAGAATAGAAGCGCGGCGGCCGACCGACCCGTTGCGCACGCTCATTGGCCCCCCTTCTGAATCGAAGGCGCGCAGATTCCCCTAAATCACAACCATTGGTCAAGCTGCAGCCCCTGAAAGAATCACTCTCTAGAGGATGAGGAGGGGCGGCGGCGGCCGCGCCGTGCGACGCTGCGAAAGCTCGTTCGATAGTCGTTCGGCGACACCCCGAGGCGCCGGGTGAAGACGATACGCATCCGATCTGCGGTACCGAAACCACATTTGTAGGCAACCGCCTTCAAAGGCGTGTCGCTGCTTTCCAGCGCATTGCGCGCCGCATCCAATCGTGCCCGCTCGACGAATTCATGCGGCGTCATCTGCGCCAGCTTCACGAAAGCGCGGGCGAAACTGCGCTCGCTCATGCCCGCGACCAACGCCAGCTTCTCCGCCTGCAGGCGCTCGCCGATATGCTCCATCACGTAGGCCTGCACCCTCGCGGCCGGTGACGTCTCGTCGGCCGGCGCGCTGAGATACGGACTGAACTGGGATTGCCCACCGCGGCGCTGGGCGAACACGACGAGGCGCTTCGCCACCGCGAGCGCGACCTGCGCGCCGTGATCTTCCGCAACGAGCGCAAGCGCCACGTCGATGCCCGCCGTCACCCCCGCCGACGTGACGAGGTTGTCGTCGCGTATGTAGATGCGGTCGAGCTCGACTCTCGCGCGCGGAAACCGGTGCGCGAGCTGCGAGGCGTTTTGCCAATGCGTCGTGACGTTGCGCTCGTCGAGGAGGCCCGCGTGCCCGAGCGCGAACGCGCCGGTGCAGATCGATCCATAGCGCTCGCAACGCGAGGCGACTTCGGCGAGCCAGCCGGTGAGACGTGGATCGGGTGATGCGGTGGGAAGCGCCGGGCCCCCAGCCACGAGCGCGATGTCGTAGCGCGCAATCGCCTCCTCGCAGGACAGGTCGGCGAAGAGGCGCATGCCGTTGGACGTACGCACCATGCCCTTCTCCAGACCGACCAGCGTGATCCCGTAGCCCTCGCCGGCGGCGACGAAACCATTTGCCTCAGCAAAGACGTCGACAGGACCGGCAACGTCGAGCGCCTGCACTCCCGGAAAGATCGCAATCGCGACGGTTCGCATCAGCATCTCCAGAAGACTGACAAAGCTACGCCCGCTTCCGAATGGCAGAAAACGACGTGCGGTTGGCAGTGTTCGACGCGTCCTTTCAATTGCCGTCGAAACGGCTCTTGCGCACACTGAACTTCATGGATGGGCCGCAAATCAACAACCGCTTCGCTTCAAGCGGCGAAGCTCGACTCTGGAGATAGTACATGGGCAACGTCGTTGCAGGAATCAAGATTCCGGACAGCCGGCTGGTCCGCGAGGCCACAGCTCTGGTGCGGGATACCGAGACCGATCTGCTGTTCCACCATTCGCGCCGGGTGTTCCTGTTCGGCGCATTGACCGGCAATAATAAGGGCCTGGCCTACGATCCCGAGCTGCTCTATATCGGCGCCATGTTTCACGACATGGGGTTGATGAAGCCTTACAGCAGCGAGAGCGAGCGCTTCGAGGTGGATGGCGCCAACGCCGCGCGGGACTTCCTGCGCCGCCACGGCATCCCCGAGGCTTCGATCGGCCTGGTGTGGGACGCCATCGCCTTGCACACCACGCCCGGCATTCCCAAGCACAAGAAAGCCGAAGTGGCGCTGGTCACGGCCGGCGTGGAGATGGATGTGCTGGGGCTGGGGTTCCCCAACGTGAGCGACGCCGACCGCGCCAAGGTGGTCACCGCTCACCCGCGCGGCGAGCAGTTCAAGCAGGACATCATCGAAGCCTTCTACCAGGGCATCAGGCACAAGCCGGAAACCACCTTCGGCAACGTTAAAGCCGACGTGCTCGAATTGAAGGACCCGCATTTCCACCGCGGCAACTTCTACCAGGTCATCCTCAACTCGGCATGGCCGAGCTGATGGCGCGCAAGGGGGCCCTGGCGCGCTCGAGATACGGGTGCGCCAGGCGCCCGGCTGCCGCGCGGCGATGATGCGCTTGACTTCGAGCGCGCTCGAAGTCGTAGGGTCACGCCGCAGCAGTCGGGAAAGGAAAAACCATGCGCTACAACTTGTTGGGGAAGACCGGTCTGTACGTCTCCGAGCTGTGCCTCGGCGCAATGACGTTCGGCGGCAAGGGCATCTACCAGGCGATTGGCCAGCTCGGACTGAAGGAGGCCGAGGCGTTGATCGCGACGGTCTTCGAGGCAGGCGTCAACTTCATCGATACCGCAGACGTGTATTCGGACGGCGAGTCCGAGCGGCTCGCCGGCGCGGCGCTGAAGTC
>WNFI01350604.1_pt1 | contig 11256 bp, 9 predicted proteins | sample 5400471 | NCBI WGS metagenome assembly WNFI01 (sample SAMN13153348, study PRJNA577476) | soil metagenome | isolation source: 100 cm saprolite on Douglas fir-dominated hillslope | place: USA:California | collected 2013-09-17
ATATTAACTACGGGCTGGTTGGATACCCGGTTCTGATGACTGCCGACATTGTGCTCTATAAGGCCAATGTAGTGCCGGTGGGAATCGATCAGGCTCCCCATCTTGAGTTTGCGCGGGAGATCGTGCGCTCCTTCAACTATCGGTACCAAACCAAGGTTTTGGTGGAACCGCAGATGAAGAACACGGAATACCCAAAGATCCTCGGCATCGACGGCAAAGAGAAGATGAGCAAAAGCCTGAACAATCATATTGAACTGGCGGCCACCCCCGAGGAGACGAGTGCACGTGTGCGGGAAATGGTGACGGATCCGGCCAGGATCAAACGCAGCGACCCTGGCAATCCCGACATCTGCAACGTCTTCACCATGCACAAGATCTTTTCCACTTCCGAGGATGTCGCGATGGTCAATGTGGAATGCCGCAGGGCGGGGATCGGCTGCGTGGAATGCAAGGCGCTGTATGCGAAGAACTTAAATAAGCATCTTGAGCCGTTCCGCGTCCGGCGGACTGAGCTCTCCTCCCGCCCGGATGGCGTCTGGGACATATTGAAAGACGGAGCCAAGCGCGCCGGGGCGATCGCTGAGGCGACGATGGCCGAGGTGCGAAGCGCGGTGCAGCTTCCTTAAAGGAACCTGGTCAGCCGCAGCATGCGTATTTTGCTCCAACGTGTGGCTTCCGCAAGGGTATCCGTGGGAGGTCACGAGATTTCCAGGATCGGGCCGGGCCTCTTGATCCTGCTCGGCATCGGCCGCGGAGATGGGGAGGAGAAGCTCCGATACCTGACCGAGAAGGTCACCAACTTGCGAGATCGATTTATCGAACTTTTACGGGCTCAGAATATTCCGACCCGCGCAGGGAAATTTGGCGAGCATATGCTCGTGGAAATTCAGAACGACGGACCCGTCACCATCTGGTTGGAACGGTAGGATTTCTTACTGATCGAATCCCCTCCACAGCACCGAGTCGAACTGAACCGCCTGAGCGCCGAGGCTGAGCATTGCCTCGGCATTTTCTTTAGAGTACACGCCACCTGACCCGATTACGGGAAGTCCGAGCCTTACTGCCGAATTGACAAGATCCATGGCTCTTGGAAAAAGAGATGGTCCCGTCAATCTCCCGGTGATCAATTGGTCTCCCTGTGGCAGCGCCCCCCGGGGCGCGGCCAGGCTGATCGCAGCCGCGCCCTTCTCGACGAGGCGCGGGCCCATGGTCAAGACTTGTTCGTGGGGGAGACAGAATATGAGCGGCAGTTCCGCCACACACATTTCCAAAGTTACCAAAAAAATATCATCCGCTAAGAGCGGTGCGAATCCCAGCTCAACGGCGAGGATATTGTCATGGCCCTCCAGGCTCGTCACCATCTGTTTGGTTTCTTCAGGCCGGTCTGCCATCAGATGGACAATGACGGGTAGGGAAGAATCCTTCCAGCTTGAAAGATGTCTTTTCAGTACTCCGTTCATGCCCGGATTGGGCAACCCGGTGTGCAGCAGGAGGCCTCCCGGATATTCGATCATCGCCGGCTCCCTCGCAGGCAGCCGGGCTCGCAGCGAGATCGGGTTCGTGACGAAGGCGCCAAAGTCCTCCCAGGGCACCGGGGCATGATAATCCGGTGCGAACCCGAGCGTCCCTGCCGCGTTCATGAACGGTTTACGAAAGATGAGATCCTGCTTGGACATAGGCTGTGTCCCAATTCTCCCACAGGATCATTCGCCTGGGGCGGAGCTCAGTAAATAAAAAGTCCCCTCCCCAAGACGGAGGGGAGGGGTGTTATTCCAGGGGGTTTATACGGTTTCGGTCAGACCAATCGCCTGCAGCATGGCTTCATTGGTTGAATACTTGAATTCGACCAGTCCCTGCTTTTGTGCCTCAGCTGCCTCAGCAACTTCGAGCTTCTTCACATCCTCATACGTGACAATTGGCTTGCCAAGGTTTTTCATCTTGAGCGCGACCGCCTCCAGATTGGGGGTGGTCGGCTGGAGGGTTTGCAGGTATTGCCAGACTGCTTTCGAGGCATTGATTCCGTCTTTGCGGGCAATTCCGACCAGACCGTCGCTCGCTTTACGCGCCCATCCACCGACAAAGACGTCAAGGAGCGGTGCACTCGAATGCGGATCGAAGGCTTCATAGGAGAGATTGTCCACCGGAAAGCGTGGGGCTGGATTTTTTAGAAACTCATTTTCAACAACCGGCAGACCGAAGGAATCGTCCACTTTGTCACCGATCGCGAAGATGACAGTTTCCACATCCAGCATCCTTGTCGTACCAGTGCCGCGCGATTTCACAGCACCATCCTGGAGTACCAGGATATTGTCCTCAATCTCCAACTGGGTCAGCAGACCGTTCTCGCCCAACATCCGGAGCGGGGATGCTAGGAACTCGAATCGGAAGCGTGTATCCGTGGTCTTGGGCTCCGCCTTGGGGAGCGCGTCCAGCACCTTATGCCTCCCAAGCTGCGGGTCCTGGCCGATGGCTTGTAGAGCCGGGAGAACCCCGGTCATTTCTGCCTCAAAGGCAGACATGTCCAAATTGGCGATGGCGCGGGTCATTTCTTCCTTGGTGAAATTTACCTCCGCCGGTCCTCGACGCACGACCGCGATGACTTCCTCGGCCTTGATTTCGTGAATGAGATAGTAGGCAATGTCTAGCATCACATTCCCGGCTCCGATGATCGCGGCTCGCCTCCCGAGGCGAAATTTTTTCTGACTTAAGGGCGGAAGTTTGTTGTACGCATAGACGAGATCCTTGGCATGGTAGACGCCCTCCAGATCCTCCCCGGGCAGGCCCAGCCATTTCGTTCCCTGTGCGCCGACACTGACGAAGATGGCCTGAAAACCAAGGCTTCTCAGATCGTCCATGGAAATGTCACCAGGAGACCCAACTTTGACATTTCCATAGTAGGTAATGTTCTCATTGGACAGCGATTGACGGAACTGCTTCCGAAAGCCGTCCTTCATCTTATATTTGTTGGGATAGACTCCGTATTCCGCAAGCCCACCGGGCTTGATATCCCGGTTGAAGAGGACTACGCGCGCACCTTTGGTAGCAAGTTCCCGCGCGCCAAATAAACCTGCTGGTCCGGCGCCGACTACGGCAACGAAGTATGCATTTTGATCAGCCACTTACAACGCCTCTCTGGCATGGAGGTATGCACCACACCCGGTCATTCCCGCACTCCGGCCGCGGGAACATGTTCAACGATGATCGCCCCGGTCTTATGAATCCGGACCCGGTGTGGCTCTCATACATTCAAAGCGGCTATTATAGAACACGCTGCAGTCGGTGTAAAGCCGGAGGCGTCCAGCGGTGATCAACTTCCATGCCGGCCCCTTTCACGGCGCGGGAACGTCCCCTGCTCGGGACGCGGTGCCATCTATGCTAAGATTAAGAATCGTTTGCGAGGAGGATACATGACGAAGCCTGACGACAAGTTAAGGAAGAGCCCTGTAGACCGCTTTCACAATATCCTGAAGGCCGGATAAAAAAAAGAGGATCTGCAGGAGACCAAAAAGGCTTCTGTGGATCGGCTGCCCAGAGCCAAGCCTGTTGATCAGACCCGAAAAGTTGAACCCTCGCTGCCGGCCGTCGCAGCAAAAGTTGAGGCATCGCCAAAAAAAGCATCCTCATTTTCGCGGCTTTGGACCTTCGCCAGCATACTTTCGATCGCGATCAATGCCATCATACTGATCGCGCTGGTCGTCTTGCTCACGCAGCTCGGAGGCCTGAATGTAAGCGCCCTGGGAACCGGCCTGCTGGGCGGATTGTATAGCAATTTTGAACGCATGGACCAGGCCCATATCCGGACAACCATTCCGGTACAAACCACGATCCCGCTGGCCCTGACCATACCGGTCCAGACGACCACCTCCATCACCCTGGCTCAAAGTGTCGTCGTCAATAACGCCCATGTAAAAATCTCGAACTCCACCTTCAATATCGATTCGAATGCCGACGTGACCTTGCCGGCCGGAACGCCCCTGAATGTCAACCTAAATTTCAACCTGCCGGTGCAGACTTCTGTGCCCGTGACCCTCAGCGTGCCGGTTGACATCGCGGTCCAGAACACTGAATTGCACCCGGCCATTCTCGGTCTGGAGGCCACCATCCGCCCCTTGTATTGCATGGTGAACCCAACGGCGCTTTCACTCACGGGCGCGGGCATCTGTAAATGAGCGCAGCTGTTTCTTGAGTGGGGCAAGGTATAATCCGGCGATCATGCCAACCAATATTCATAAAACCAAGCTCTCCAATGGCCTAACCGTCCTGCTCAAGGAGATCCATACCGCGCCGCTGATCTCCTTATGGGTGTGGTATCGCGTCGGTTCACGGGATGAGGTACCGCCACGCACCGGCATCTCGCACCTGGTGGAACACATGCAATTCAAGGGCACACCCAATTATCCGGCTGCCGTCATGGATAAGGCGGTCGCGCGCGAAGGCGGAAGCTGGAATGCTTTTACCTCCCTGGATTGGACCACCTACTTTGAGACCATGCCCGCAGACAAAATTGACATGGCTTTGCGCCTGGAAGCGGACCGAATGTTCAATAGTGAGTTCGATGCGAAAGAGTTTTCCTCAGAACGGGAAGTGGTGATCTCAGAGCGGCAAGGCAATGAGAATGAGCCGCTGTTTCGATTGGGAGAAGCCGTGCAACAAGCTGCCTTCCGGATCCACTCCTATCATCATGAAGTGATCGGTGATCTGGCAGATCTCAAAACCATGCAGCGCGAGGATCTTTACAAACATTACCAGGCCTACTACCTTCCCAACAATGCAGTCCTGGGCGTGGCGGGCGATTTCACGATCAGTGAAATGTTGGGGAGGATCAGCGAGTTGTTCGGGCCTATACCCTCGGGACTAGAGCCTGCGCGCCTCTCCCGTCCGGAGCCGGATCAGGGCGGTGAGATGCGGGTGTCGATCGAGGGGCCTGGCGAGACGGCCTATTTGGAGGTCGCCTACCGCTTCCCTGCCAGTTCGCATCCTGATTTTTATGCTCTCTCGGTTTTGGACAGCCTGCTGGCCGGACCGACCAACCTCAATATGTTTGGGGGTGGCGGTATCTCCAACAAGACCTCGCGTTTGTACCGGGCCCTGGTGGACAAGGAGTTCGCTGTCGGACTTTCCGGGGGCTCGAACGCGACCATTGATCCGTTCCTGTATTACATTTCATTGACCATCCATCCAAAGCACAAGCCCCAGGAGGCCCTCGCCGCCCTGGATGCTGAGATCCGGCGGGTGCAGGACGTACGCGTGACAAAACAGGAGATCGCGCGTGCAATTAAGCAGGCGCGTGCCAATTTTGCATACGGTACAGAAAATATTACCAACCAGGCCTTCTGGCTGGGCTACGCGGAGATGTTCGCCGACTATGATTGGTTTGTAACCTTTTTGGAAAAAATGGCCGAGGTGACGCCGAAAGAGGTCCAGCGTGTTGCGCGTGAGTATCTGCGGCCCCAGGCGCGGGTGGTAGGGACCTATCTTCCGACAGGCAATGGAGCGCACCGATGAGCCCCGAGGGAAACACATCCAATCTCAATCTCAAATCGCTTCCCGGCCAGGAAGATATTCGGCGTGAGGTCCTGCCGGGTGGGATTACGGTTCTTGCGCGTTCCAATTTCAACAGCCCTTCCGTATCCATCGGTGGTTATCTTCAGACCGGCAGTCTATTCGATCCGGATGAAAAACTGGGCCTGGCCGATTTTGCCACCTCGGCCCTGACACGCGGCACGAGCAAGCACACCTTCGACGCGCTCTACAACGTACTTGAGTCGGCAGGGGCGAGTCTCGGATTCGATTCCGGCATGCATACCACCGGTTTCAGCGGGCGGGCCCTGGCCGAGGATCTACCGCTCTTACTGGACCTCCTCTCCGAAGTCCTAAGAGAGCCAACCTTTCCGAACGGCGAAGTAGAAAAACTCCGACAGCAATTACTCGCGGGTCTTGCGATCCGGGAGCAGGATACTTCGGACATGGCGGATATTACTTTTGATGAGCTCCTATACCGTGGACATCCCTATGCACGCTCGGAAGACGGGCATCCGGAGACGATCAAAGCCATCCGCCGAAAGGATCTGATCGACTATCATCATCGGCATCTTGGACCGCGCGGCATGGTGATCGCGGTCGTGGGGGCCGTGGAACCAGATAAAGCTGTGGATCACATACGGCGGACCCTGGGGGGTTGGAAGAATCCGCTCCAGTCGGATCTTCCTCCGCTGCCGAAACTCAAACCCCTGGCCCGGACGGTCAAGCGGCATCACAAGATCAAGGGCAAATCGCAGACGGATCTGGTCATCGGCACCAACGGCCCACGCCGCAAAGATGACGATTTCCTGGCGGCTTCTCTCGGCAATTCGGTTCTGGGTCAATTCGGGATGATGGGCCGCATCGGAGAATCGGTACGGAAAAAATCCGGCCTGGCTTATTATGCCTATTCCAACTTAAGCGCAGGTTTCGGACCCGGAAGCTGGACCGTCACGGCCGGAGTCGCTTCAGCCAATGTCAGGAAGACGATCGATTTGATCCTCAAAGAGCTGAGTCGATTTATCACGGATGGCGTGACAGAAAATGAATTGGCTGATAGTCAGGCGAATTTCATCGGCCGATTGCCGCAATCGCTTGAGTCAAACGGAGGGGTTGGGAGCGCGCTGCTCAACCTGGAAAGATACAGTCTTGGCCTCGATTATTATCGCCGCTACCCGGAGCTGGTGAGGGAGGTACGAGTTGACGATGTTCTGGGTGTGGCTCGAAAATATATTGATCCGGAGCACCTGGCCATCGCAAGCGCAGGGGAATAATGCCAGCGTTCACAGGAGAATCAATCTACTGCAATGGGGGAGGGCCGGATGGTATTGAAAACCGGGGTTGATTTGATCGAAATTTCGCGAATCGAGGAAGTGATTGCCCGGCACGGCAAACGCTACCTGGAACGTATTTATACAGATGCCGAGCTTGCCCTGTGCGGAAAATCCGTGGAATCCCTGGCCGGAAGATTTGCGGCCAAGGAAGCGGTGGCCAAAGCCCTTGGATCCGGGATCGGGGCTGTCACATGGAGGGAGATAGAAATATTGGGTGACGAGCAGAATGCGCCCATGTTGATCCTGACCGGTGCAGCCGATCGAATGGCCAAGGAGCAGGGACTCGTCACATGGTCCGTGAGCATCAGTCACAGCTTGAGCCACGCCATGGCTCTGGCCGTGGCGATCGGATAGAGCCATAACCTTAGAGCACGCGCGAATCAAACCGGTTGAGCATGAGTTTTGGAGGCAATGGTATGAAGCGCTCTGAATGCCCCTTCGATCGGAAAGACCGTTTGTTGAATAGCAAAAATTGGGGGAAATCGAATAACACGTATGCGTCCTAAGATGCGAAAACGAATTCCGCGAATGTAGGGAATCTGCCGGTGCACCTTCCGCGCCTGGGTCACCCTCCAATTTGGGAAATGCGATCTTGAGACGACACATCCATTTCATTCTGACCAGGATAAAACTGATCCTCGTCCCACTCCTCATTGTCCTCGGAGTTGGGTGGGCCGCGATCGTTGGACACGCAGCGCCCGAGGACCTGGCCGGCCCCCACCAGGGCGCAGGAACCGCATTCCCACTCCTCTGCGCGGGTAACGTCGCCAAAAAATATTGTGACTTGCAGGTTGTCCTGTTGATCGATGATACGGGCAGCATGCGCTCGAACGATCCCACCCTGATGCGTGACCAGGGCGCCAAGAATCTGGTGGATATCCTCGACCAGGAATATTATCAGGCGGCTGTCGATGCAAAGGCCAAAGATCCGGGCGTCGTCCTGCCCGATGTCAGGGTCGCGGTCATCCACTTCAGCCATTGCAGCTCGAGCGACCCCGCGGACCACTGCAGCTCGGATGTGAAATTCAATTCCGGCTGGCTCTCGATCACCCAAAAGGATCAACTCTACTCGAGCATCGATTGGTTGAAAAGCCGGCCGAATTTTTATCACATCAAGCAATTCACGCACTTCATCGAGCCGTTCCAATCAGCCGTTGACCTTTTCAATCAACCGGATGCGCAGACGAAAAGCGATTGCGTTCATCGCCTGACGCTGCTCCTAACGGATGGAACCCCTGAGGATGTCCATGGTCCGCTGAATGAGCCGGATCTTGGGAATGAGATGCTCCGCGTGGGGAGCATCCTCAAAGGATTTACGGCCCAAGCTGATCATCATGTGTATGTCACGGCGTTCAAGATCCTTCCGAGATACTGGGGCCCCGCTGAGCCCTACTGGCAGGACATCGCCGGTTCATCGAACGTATCCCTGGAAACTTCTCTGGACGGCGTGGCGAGCCGAATGGAGAAGATCGCGGCCGCCAATATCGGTGCGCAGAGCTCAACACTTTCCTCCACTCCGGACAATCCGCGGCTGTACAGCCTCGAGCTGCCGCATCATGTTCAGTCGCTGCGGATCACGTACTATAAATTGGATCCCAATGCCACCTTCACACTGAGCGACCCCAACGGGGCTACCGTGATTCCGGATGGAAAAGCGGTGGTCGAGAGCGGGCAGGGGACGTCGATCGAGGTCTGGTCACTCGCCCGTCCGGCGGCCGGCTCCTACCAGATAAAAACTTCGGTCCGGGGTGGGATCCTTACAGCGATACCCCTCTTTGCCGCAAGTCTCGAGCTGGATGAACCGAGCGCAGCAAACCCACTCCTTCAATTTACCAAAGGCCAGATCCAATTCAAATTGGTCGATGGCGCCAATCAGCCGATTCTCCCGACAGACGATCCTGCTTTCCAGTTGAATCTCCAAGCCAGCCTGGCTGGCCCGTCGGGTCAGAGTATGCCCTTGGCACTTACCCCTCAGGCTGAAGGGTACCAGGCGGCCTGGATGCCGTTCGATACCGACCCGGAAGTACTTCATGTCAATGTCGAACTGATCGGCCCCGATGGAAATTCGGTCTGGAAATGTGGAGGCGATGGGGGTCAGCTGCCGGTAGATGCTGTTGGTGTAGCGGTCGATGTCCCGCCCGTATGCGCAGCGGTGAACAAACCAGTCCATTTGCCCCTGCATCTGGCGAACGCGCGAACAGGACAGGATACCGGGATCGACCTGCCCGTCCAATGGACGGTGAGTTCTTCAACAGTTCCTGGGGCGGGAAGCGTGGATTCTTCGATCGAGACGATCGACGCGAAGACCGGCAGCTACCAACTGACGATCAGACCCGTGGTCGCCGAAAATGTTCAGTCGCATATCGAGGCCAGTGTGGTAGTGAACGGGAGCAATGCCCACTTCTATTCTGGCGATGTGATCACGACGATTTGTCCCCTTCCCCCCGCGCCTTCCTGCAGCAAGTGTGGCGGATACTGGAACTATGTGCTCTGGGCGCTCCTGCTTGTGCTTCTCATCTTGCCCGTGACCAGGCGATTGTTTCATCGACGAAAACGGGAGAGGAAGTATCGCGTGCCCTCCCTGGTACTCCTCATCGCGTTGATCTTGCTTGTGTTGTTTTGGACCCTGCTGTGTTGCAGTACTCCCCTCTGGGCGCTGCTCTTCTTGCTTCTGATTTTGTTATTGATCCTGGTCTCGATTCGGGTCATCCGCCGGAGAGACCACACCGAACCGTCCCCTATGCGCTGGCCGTTGATCTTGCTGCTCCTCCTTTTGATATTGATTTGGATCTTCTTATTCAGCGCGCTCTGGATCTACGCATTTCTGATGTTCTTGATCTTGCTGGTCATCCTGTCGCTGATCTGGTTCAACCCCGATGACCGGGATGAGGCAGAGCCGTTCCCATTGTGGCTACTCTTGATTTTGCCGTTCATAATCGTGCTGCTCGGTTTGACCTTCCTTGGAAATTTCGCCTTCTCTGTGGTATTGCTGCTGGCCGGGATCTGGCTGATTCTAATGCTGATGATCGGATTGATCTCACACGAGGCTGACTGGCGCAGCTCCTATCGATTCTGGCTGATGGTGGTCGGATTATTCATCCTTATACTGGTCAGCGTGATGGGGTTCAAGGAGTCACTGATCTACGTGCTCTGGCTCTTCATGAGCGTGCTGATTCTGTGGCTCGTGGGATGGCTGATATTCCGCCACAGAAATCCACCCGGGGGCGTGATTCGGATCGTGGACAAGAGAAGCCGGACCCTGTGGAGCCAGTCGCTGGAGGGGCGCTCGTCTTACCACTGGCGGTTCGAAGATCCGATCTGCACGGTAACGTGGCTGCAGATCCGTTCTTGGGACCAACGCGATCGCCGTCTGGCGCTGGTTGTTCATACGCCCAAAGGCACTCAGGATTTCAGGCGCAACCTAAATGAGTGGGAAGACTGCAAACTGGATGGTGGATGTCGGATTGTTTGGGGGGAGGGGGAGAAGGAATCAAAACCCCGGAAGATCCGCAGAAAGCAAAAACCAGGATCCAGCCGGGGCAAGGTTAGGAGGAGGGCAGTCTAATCCTGGTCATCCTCGATGCCGATCCAGAAGTGGCCCGGTAGAACCGGCTGATAGGAGCGGATGGTCACACCATCCAAAGTGTCCGGCATGGAACGTTCCTTTCCGGAGAGCTCCTTCCCAACCATACTTGGATGAACCAGGCATAAATTTGGCTGCAGATGATATTTCTGGCGGTAGTAGTCGGCTGCCTTTTCAATCTTTGACTTGAGAGTGAGATTCGGGGTGTTATCAAACCATAGCATTCCGATGTGCATATGAACTCCTTGGGATCGTGCCTGGCGGAATTCGCCCGGCTCTGATTACTTTAGTTCGTAGCTGGCAGCCAAAAGCGGAGCCACTCGCCGTGCTCGCGCATGGCAAATTCTGTGCCGGGAGTGAGGTTTGGTACCGAGCGAGTGGATTCGCCGGTGAGAAGCTCCAGATCTGCTTGATTTTTTATCGACCCGAACAAACGGGTCCGAAAAGCATCCAACCACATCTTGATCTCAACGGCGCGGGCGGAATCAACCGTGACGATCGGCCAGATCCGGGCGGCGGGTCCTCGCAGCAGCAACCACCGCAGGGCCAGCCGATCGTCTTCATGCGACAACAGCTCCTCAAAGTTGTCGATCAGGAGGATCATCGGCTCGGGATTTATTCGTTTCTGGTGTGCGGCGGCCATCAGGTAAGTAAGATATTTGGGAGTTTCGGGGTCTGAAAAGGTGAAAATGCCTTCGCACTTATCCCATTTCATTTCCGTCCACTCCGCGGCATGATCAGTCAATACAAGATATTTTGCGAATTGGCCCGGCGGTAATAGATCGATCCCGCTCGCGAGGGTTTGCAGGAACCGGGTTT
>WNFI01496588.1_pt1 | contig 11256 bp, 9 predicted proteins | sample 5400471 | NCBI WGS metagenome assembly WNFI01 (sample SAMN13153348, study PRJNA577476) | soil metagenome | isolation source: 100 cm saprolite on Douglas fir-dominated hillslope | place: USA:California | collected 2013-09-17
GACGGCAACGCCGCGCGGCGCCGTGCGATCGAGCTCCTGGAGATGGTCGGGATCCCGATGGCCGAAAAACATCTCGGCTCCTATCCGCACCAATTCTCCGGCGGCATGCGCCAGCGCGTGATGATTGCCATCGCGCTCTCTTGCAATCCCCGCCTATTGATCGCCGACGAGGCAACGACGGCGCTGGACGTCACCATCCAAGCGCAGATCGTCGAGTTGGTTCGCACGCTGACCAAAAATCTCGGTACGGCGGTGATCTGGATTTCGCACGATCTCGGCCTCGTCGCCGGGCTCTGCGACCGTGTCAACGTGATGTATGCGGGCCGCATCGTCGAAACCGGACCGGTGCGTGAGGTGTTCTACCGCCCGAGCCACGGCTACACGATCGGGCTGATCGGCTGTACGCCGCGCGTCGATCGGGTCGGCACGCCGTTGAAACCGATCAATGGGCTGCCCCCCAATCTCATGGATGACACTCCGCTCTGTCCCTTCCTGCCGCGCTGCGATGTCGCCATACCCGCCTGTCATCGGGTACGGCCGGAGCTGCGCAGCTTTCCGGGCGGGCACTTCGCCAATTGCCTTGCCGACCTCAACTCACGTCATGCGGAGCTCAGGTGATGGACCTCGCTGCGCCACTTCTCACGGTCGAAGGGCTTGCGGTGCATTTCGCCTCGCCGCGCGCTGCTTTCGGCCCGGCACCATCTCCGATTCGTGCCGTGGATGGCGTGAGCTTTACCCTGGCGCGGAGCCGCACGCTCGGCCTCGTCGGCGAGTCCGGTTGCGGGAAATCCACGACGGGCTACGCCATTCTGCAGCTCATCCGCCCAACCGCCGGCCGCGTCGTCTTCGACGGAACGGATATCGCGGCGTTGCCGGCAAACAAGCTGCGGCCGTTCCGCCGGCGCATGCAGATGATCTTTCAGGACTCTGCGGCATCACTCAATCCGCGCATGCCGATCGGGGACCTCATCACCGAGGCTCTGGATATCCACGGTCTCCATCGCGGAGCAGGCCGTGGGCGACGCATCCGCCAACTGCTCGACCTCGTCGGCATCGCTTCTCATCTCGCCGAACGCTTTCCACACGAGCTTTCGGGCGGACAGGCGCAGCGTATCGCCATTTGCCGGGCGCTGGCGGTTGAACCCGAACTGATCGTCTGTGACGAGGCGGTCTCCGCGCTCGACCTCTCGATCCAGGCGCAGATCGTCAATCTCCTGCAGGAGCTGCAGCGGGAGCTCGGCCTCACCTACATCTTCATCTCCCACGATTTGTCGGTCGTCCGTCATATCAGCGATGAGGTCGCCGTAATGTATCTTGGCCGCATCGTCGAGACGGCGAGCCGGCAGCGCATTTTTGACGCGGCAGCCCATCCTTACAGCCGCGCGCTCCTCTCCGCCGTACCGATCCCCGACCCCGATGTCGAGCGCGCCCGCGAGCGCATCATTCTCAGCGGCGACCTGCCCAACGCCGCGCACCCGCCTTCGGGTTGTCGCTTCCGCACGCGCTGCCCGGTGGTCATCGAGGCGTGTGCTGCAAAGGATCCGCCTGCCAAATTCCTCGCTCCCGATCACTTCGCCGCCTGTCTTCGCGTCTGAGATGATACCACCCATGCCGAACTCGCTGCACATGATCCGCATTCTGAGCCGATCGAAAAGCTTCGCGGTCGCTTCAGGCACAACTTGCCACCACGATCCCGAGCGCCAAAGGAGCTGAGAGATGGTTGACAAGACTGCATCTGGATTCGTCGGCCCGGGAAAACCTGGTTCAAGGGGGCTGAGCCGGCGCGCTCTCGTCAAAGGCGCAATTGCCACGAGCGGGTTTCTGTTCGGGACGGGCGTGGCGCCGTCGATCGCGCAAGCACGCCGGGATTTGCGGCAAAGCGGCCTCATCCAGCACAACATTTTCGATGCGCTGACAGAGATAGACTACCAAACGCCCAGTATCGTCCCCTTCGTCGCAGACTCATGGACCAACGTCGATCCGCTAACCTGGCGGATCAAGCTCCGCGAGGGGATGATGTGGCATAGGGGATATGGCGAAGTCACTGCCGAAGATCTCGTTTACACCTGGCAATACCATCTCGACTCGAAGAGCTTCCAATTGGGCAGCTCGCTGTCTGTCGTCGCCGGTATCAGGCAGGTTGGAAAATACGTCGCCGAAGTGACCACCAGCATTCCCTACAGCGCCTTTCCCGGCATCAGCATGGGATATGGCGGGTTTATGGTTTCGGCAAAGGCTCACAAAGAGATGGGCCATCAGGCATATAGCGCCAGGCCGATCGGCAATGGCCCGTTCATGATTGAATCGACGCGCGGCTCGGAGATCGTGCTGGTCCGCCATCCTCAATATTGGCGTCCGGGATTGCCGAAACTCGACCGGCTTGTCTACGTCGCGGTCCCGGATTCGAACACACGCCTGCAGGCGCTGTTGAAGAACGAGTTCGACTTCATCACGCGTCCGGATCCGGAGGCCGCAAAAGATCTCAAATCGAGTTCAGCATTCACCTATCGCTCGACGGCCGGCTGGGTCTGGGATTATCAGCAATTCAATATCGCCCGCCACCCGACGGCTCCCTATCAGAACAAACTGCTTCGCCAGGCAATTTCGTACGCAATCGACCGCGAGGCGATCGCAAACGAGGTCTATCATGGCGAGGCGACGGTCACCGACAATCAAATACCGGAAGGTTACATGGGCCACCGCGGGAGTTTGTTGCGCTATCCCAGGAATGGCGACATCGCCAAAGCGAAGCAACTGGTGTCGCAAGCCGGGATGAGCGGTTACGAAGTCGAAGTGATCACGAGCGACAAGGATTGGCTGCGCCGAGAACTCGAATTGGTTGCCGACATGGTCGCGCAGATCGGAATTAAATACAAAATCCGAAATCTCGACATGGGCGGATTCAATAACTTATGGCTGAACACCAAATACGACCAACTTCTGGAGGACATCTCGCTGAACGGCCCGGACCCTGACGCGACGTCTTGGAATTTCCTGAACGGAAAAACCTCGCGGGGATACAACAATCCGAACATGGACAATTTGCTCGTCAGCGCGCGATCCGAATTCGATCCAGCCAAGCGTGAGACACTCTACCATCAGATCGTCGATCTGACACTGGATGAATGTCCGATGATCTTCCACGTCAATCCGAACATCGTGCAGATCTATAACAACAAGCTGCAAGGGTTCACGCCCGCTCATCGAGAAGAGGTGGAAAAGATGGACACGGTTTATTGGACTTAGGCTGCACGAACTCAAATTCCACACCACGCCCAATCAACAGATGCGCGCCTCCCTCAAATCGCCCCTTGCTTCGGGCCCACCAGGAAACCTTCCATGACTTACGGTCTCATAGCACGCTGCCCGCGGAGTGGACGGCTTGGGCTCGGTATCGCCAGCTACTCGCTCGCTGTCGGACTCTATTGCAGTGATACCACGCGGGCCAATACCGGCGCGTCATTCACCTTCGGCGCCCCGCTTCCGGGCAACAACGCGCTGGCTATGCGGTTGCTTGCGCAGAGCTTCACCTGTTCTCAGGTCTTGAAAGAACTCATCGGCAATGACCCGAATTTCGACTACCGGCAGATCGGCGTGGTCGATCGCGAAGGCAAGACGGCAGCCTTTACGGGTGCCAGGACGTCGTCCTGGTCCGGGCACCGCCTCGGCGAAGGCTTTGTCGCATTCGGTGACATGCTGGCCGGAGAGATGGTGTTGGATGCGATTGTCCAGAGTTACGCGGCCGACCCCGCGGCCGAGCTGGAAGACCGTTTGCTGACGGCGCTGGAAGCAGGCCGGGATGCCGGCGGCCAGGTCGGCAGGACGGGCCGCCTGCCGGAGCGTTCGGCGCTGGCGGTCGTCCACGGCATCTTCGACTATTCCGATTGGGATATTCGGGTCGACAGGGACGAGAATGCCATCGACAAGCTCAGGCGGACCCATGAGGAGTTCAAGCTTTTCGCCGCGTACTACATCGAACGCTCGCGCAATCCCCGCGAGGCGATACCGCAGATGGAATTCGCCGGCATGCTGGCGGCCAATAGAAAGAAGGAAACGCCATGACTTACACCATTATTGCGCGCTGTCCTCGCACCGGCCGCCTCGGCATCGGAACCACGACCACTTCTCTCGCCTGCGGTCGGCGCAACGAGAGCGTCCGGCCCAATGTCGGGATCAGCAAATCGCAAGCCATGTATGTTCGGGCGCATGATCCGCGTGCCCTTAACCTGCTTGCGTTAGGCTACACGCCGCGCGCCGTGATGAACATGGTGGAGGCGAATGACGACGATTTCGCATTTCGGCAGACCGGCATTATTGACCGCGAGGGAAATGCCATCGCGCATACCGGCGCCAATTGCGGCAAATGGGCCGGACACAAGGTCGGGCCCTACTATGCGGCATTCGGTAACTGGCTTTCCGGCCCCGCCGTGGTCGATGGCCTCGTCGACGGCTTCCTTGCCGATCCCAACCTCCCGCTTGAAGATCGCCTGCTGCTCGCCCTTGAAGGTGGGCGGAAGGCCGGCGGGCAGGCAGCACCGGGAAACCCGAAGGCCGAACGTTCCGCCTGGCTGCGTGTCGTCGATCAACACGATTACCCGGAGATCGATCTGCGGGTTGACATGCACACGGATACCGTCGCCGAGCTTCGCCTGCTGTTGCAGGAGTTCAGACGATACCAGGGTTATTACTTGGAACGCTCTCGCAATCCGCAGGAGGCGGTTCCGGAAGAGACGTTCGTGGCTCAACTACAATGAGCGGCCGAGCATCCGCGACTACTTGCTCTATGGTTTGGACGGGTGCGCGAGCCTCATTCGTAACCTGGAAAACAAATGTACATCAGCTTGTTGAAAAAAATATGGGCCGACAATAACAAGTGCAGGCAGCAAAGCATCCGGTCGCCACCATTCATTGTTGTGTCCGCTCGCCATCTATTTGACCTGCCAGTGAAGCGCGAAGCGGGGAATATGCCTCAGTTGAGCCATTCTCGATACGTGGGATAACCGCCTTTCGCGACGCCGCTGATGATTGCGAGCACTTCCGTCTTTGGTACTTATGCGACCTCTAGTGACGGAAAAACGACGGCCGCTGTTAGCCCGAAAACGGACGTTGCACGGTTGTTATCAACGGTCGTTTTTGAGTTCACACACTAGCGGAAATCACAACTGGTGTTGCGGTTTCAATGGCGATACGGCGGAGGCAACGCGCTCGCGCCAGAGCCCGCAGCGGCCGGCGATCAGGGCAGCGACGATCAGCGTCGCGGCAAAGCCGGTCGGCGCGGCGAACAGCGGATAGAACATCAGAAGAAATGCGGCGAGGCCAAGCGCCGGCAGTTCATAACGGCGAAAACCTTCGCGAAGCCCGAGCCGCACAAGGAATGCGACCGGGATCGCCAGCACCATCACGTCGTAGAGAAACAGATACGGCGTCACCAGCAGCGTGCCGGTGGCCAGCGCCGCGGCCTTCAGCGCATAATCGATACGGCTGCGCCACAGCAGCACCATAGCCACGGCCACGGTGCCGGTCATGATCCACTGCAGCAGCCACGCCAGTGGCTCGCCGCCGCCGAAGAACCGCACCAGCGCGAAGATGCTTTGCATCTTGCCCCAATAGGCGCGGCCCTCGGTCAGGAAGGCCTGAGAGAACATCGGCAGCCAATGCACGAACGCCTGCCAGCTTTCGGTGCCGAAGGCGAGCCACGACGCCGCCGCCATCGCCGCCGCCACCGCCGCGGCGGTGAAAAACACCCGCCATTGCGACGCGGCGATCAGCGCAAACGGAAACAACAGCCCATATTGCGGCTTGTAGCTGAGCAGCCCAAGACAGATGCCTGCCAGCACCGGCCGCGTCGGCAGCAGAATGAGCATGCCGCCGATCAGCGACGCTGTGAGAAAACCGTTCTGCCCGACCAGCGTATTGGTGAGCACCACTGGAAACGCCGCCGCCAGAACCAGGCCGAACGGCCGTCCGACGATCGCCCGCATCACCAAGAGGTAGGGAACGAAGCTGACCGCGGCCCATCCGATATAGGCGACGGGGTAAGGAAAATGCGCCAGCAACGCTGCGACGAACAGGAACGGCGGCGGATAATGCCAGGCGAAATTGCCCTCGTAATTCTGGCCGAGCACCGCGACCTGGAGCTGCTTCTGGATATTCCAGTCATAGGCAAAGGCCGGGTGGCCATCCCCGACCAGCTTTCCTGCCGACCAGACGTTGATGAAATCGGTCGGGATGCCGAGGCCGTGCGCGTCGAAGATCCACCAATGGGCAAAAAACGCCGCGGGGAAAAACGCTGCGTTGATAACGAGCAGCACGAAGCAGACGTTGAGCAGCGGCGCCGGAACGGCGCGCGCCTGCGAACCTGCCGGAACGGATGGTGGCGCGACCATGCGCAGTCCTTTTCGCGCGCGTTGCCTTTGAGTTGAAGAGCCCGCGCCTGTTCAATCTTTAGGGCCGATTGGCTTGAGGAAATCTTAAAGCCCGGAGGCGTTCCGCCCGGATTTCCGGGGCGAAATGACCGTTTTTCGGCGGTTTACCGCTCAACCCGCCTTCCTCTTCGTCGTTGCGAGCCAACGGGTCGGCGCAAAGCGCCGCCCGATGACAGGCTCAGCAATCCAGAGCCACGCATGCAGACTGGATTGCTTCGTCGCAAGTGCTCCTCGCAATGACGGACTTACGGCTTTCCGCCAGTCTCACATCGTCATTGCGAGCGGAGCGAAGCAATCCAGCAAACAGCGAGGCAAGATCGGACTGGATTGCTTCGTCGCAAGCGCTCCTCGCAATGACGGACTTACGGCTTTCCGCTAGCCTCACATCGTCATTGCGAGCGAAGCGAAGCAATCCAGCAAACAAAGAGGAAGGACTGGATTGCTTCATCGCAAGCGGTCCTCGCAATGACGGCTGGATTTGATGCCGGGCCGCATCACCGGCAATGCCATGTCCTTGATCAGCGCGCGGCTTCGAAGCCACGGAGCGTCGCGGTGAGATTTGCGCCGAGAATGTCCGACAGATATCCGCCTTCCTGGACGATCACCGTGGGCAATCCGAACCGCGCGATGGCGTCGCCGATGCGGCGGAAGCCGTCGGTGGTGACTTTGAGAGCGGCGAGCGGATCGTGTTCGGAAGCGTCAAGACCGAGCGCAAGCACCAGTGCGGTCGGCGCGAAGGATTCGATGGCATTTTTCGCGACGCCCAACGCGGCGATGTATTCGTCATCGCCGGTGCCGATCGGCAGCGGAATGTTGAGGTTGGCGCCCAGCCCGTTGCCTTCGCCGCGTTCATGCGCATAACCCCAGACGAAGGGATAATAGGCCGTGGGATCGGCATGGATCGAGACGGTGAACACATCTCCCCGCTGATAGAAGATGCCCTGCGTGCCGTTGCCGTGATGCACATCGACGTCAAGGATCGCGACGCGTTCATGCTTGAGCCGCAGATGCGCGGCGGCGACTGCGGTGTTGTTGAGAAAGCAGAAGCCACTGGCCTGATCGCGGTAGGCGTGATGGCCGGGCGGTCGGCACAGGGCATAGACCGTGTCCTCGCCATCCAGCACCAATTGCGCGGCGGTGGCGGCAACGTCGGTCGCGGCGCAGGCGCCAGCCCATGTGCCCGGTCCGATCGGGCAGGCGGTGTCGATGGTGTGCCAGCCGAGTTTTCCGACAATGTGGGTTGGATAGGTCGCCGCATGGCGCACCGGATGCATGTTGGCGATCATCTCGGGACCGGAATCCGGCAGCGCCGACCATTCGTCCCATGCGCCTTCGAGGAAGCGGAGATATTCGGGACTGTGCACCCGGGCGCGCGGCCCCTTGCCGAATGCGGTTGGCTCGATCAGCGTGTGCTTGCCGTCCCTGAGGCCGTTGAGCAGGCGATCGGCCCGCTCCGGCTGTTCGGTGGTGCGCTTGACGATGCCGCGCACCAGAAAGAACTTTGGGTCGTGGCTGCGATGGCGCTCGGTATAGACCGCTTTCACGCGAAAACTCCGTCGCTTGATGTGGGAATTTCGCGGACCAGTTTTGCGACCTCGCGCCATGCGACGCGGATGTGCAGATCGAGCTGCGCAGTGATGCGCTCGGGATCGCCCTCCTCGATGGCCTCCAGCACCGCCTCGTGGGTCTGGGCGATACGGCGCGGGTCGTCGTAGAGACGGCCGATCAGCCCGATCACCATGCGCAATTCCGAGGCCAGATCATCGAACAGCCGCAGCAGCCGGCGGCTGCCCGCGATTTCGCAGATCAGCCGATGAAACCTGTAGTCCTCCTCCACCTGCCGGGCAGCATCGTCGAGGTCCGCGGTCTCATAAAGCACCGCGATCTGCCGCCGCAACGCATCGCGCGTTTGCGACGTCAGGTTCTTCGCAGCGAGCAAGCCGGCATGGCATTCAACGCAAATCCGCAGGTCATAGATTTCGTCGATGTCGGTGGCTTCGAGCTTACGGACGAAAAAGCCGCGGCGCGGATTCGCCACCAGCAATCCCTGCCGCTCCAGCAAGCGGGCGGCTTCGCGCACCGGCGCGCGGCTGATGCCGAGTTCGCGCGCAACGCCGGCCTCGACCACCTTGGCGCCGGGCGGCAACTGACCCTCGACGATGGCTTGGGTCAGAATCCGCGCGACCTGGCCGACAAGATCGGTATCGGCAAGGGCGGTCAGCCCGACTGGAGGGGTGATGAGACGCATGCGGAGACCCTGTTTGGTCCCGTGTACAAGATTTAAGCGTCGATTGTCGACAGTTTAATCTTGCGAGCCCTGATGGCATTGTGTTTGCTTTGCTGCGGACATTCGGACATTCAAACCGGGACTATGCCATTGAACATCCTTGCAAGCATACCGCCGACCCTCGATGCGACCAGGCAGAGCCGTATCGACCTCGCCGCCGCCTATCGATTGATCCATCGGCTCGGCCTCGATGACAGCATCTACACCCATATTTCGGTCCGCCTGCCGGACCGGCATGATCGCTTTCTGATCAATCCCTATGGCATGCGCTTCGAGGAAGTAACGGCTTCGAACCTCGTCACCGTCGATCTCGACGGCAAGGTGATCGACGATCCGTTAGGGCTCGGCATCAATCCGGCCGGCTTCACCATTCACAGCGCGGTGCACGCCGCGCGCCAGGATGCGCTCTGCGTGCTGCACACCCACACCGTCGCCGGCGTCGCAGTGTCCTGCCAGAAGGATGGACTGCTGCCGCTCAATCAGTGGTCGATGCAGTTCACCGGCCGGCTCGCTTATCACGACTACGAAGGCATCGCGCTCGATCTCGATGAGCGCGAGCGTCTGGTCGGCGACCTCGGCGACAAGTTCGTGATGGTGCTGCGCAACCATGGCCTCCTGACCTGCGGACGTTCGGTCGGCGAAGCTTTCAAGCTGATGCACAATATGGAGCGGTCCTGCCGCGCCCAGCTTGCGCTGCAATCCTCCAGCGCCGAGATCATCAGGCCGTCGGACACTGTCGCGCGAAAGACAGCGGAGCAATATGCCCGCGGCTACGACAGAATCGAAATCGAGGGCCAGCCGGACAGCGAATGGTCGGCGTTCAAGCGCATGCTCGAGCGCACCGATCCGGATTTCATGAGCTGATTTCGTACCCGATCATCGAGCGCGCCCCGAACCGGCGCCAGGGAGAGTGTTGATGCGAAAGCAAATTGCCGTGGGCCTGTTGCTGAGCTTAAGCCTCAGCGCGATGGCGAGCGCGCAGGAGCCGAAACTGGGCGGCGTGATCAACGCGGTGATTCAGCCGGAGCCGCCGGGCCTCATGCTGGCGCAGATCCAGAACGGCCCGACCCAGATGGTATCGGGCAATATCTATGAAGGCCTGCTGCGCTACTCAAAGACGCTCGAGCCGCTCCCCGGCCTCGCCGAGAGTTGGACGGTTAGCCCGGACGCCAAGGTCTACACCTTCAAGCTCAAACCGGGCGTGAACTGGCATGACGGCAAGCCGTTCACTTCGGCCGATGTGCTGTTTTCCATCGACATGCTCAAACAGACGCACGCGCGGGCGCGGGGAAATCTGACGCAACTCGAAAAGGTCGAGGCACCGGACGAGTTCACGGTGGTATTCACGCTAAAGCAGCCGTTCGGACCGTTCCTAGGCATCTTCGAGGTCGGTTCGATGCCGATGATTCCGAAGCATCTCTATGAAGGCACCGACTTCAAGACCAATCCGAACAACAACGCGCCTGTGGGCACCGGTCCGTTCATGTTCAAGGAATGGCAAAAGGGCTCGTTCATTCGCCTTGTGAAAAATCCGAACTACCACATCAAGGGCAAGCCCTATATCGACGAGATCTATTGGCAGATCATCCCGGATGCCGCAGCGCGCTCAGTGGCGTTCGAGACCGGCAAGGTCGACGTGCTGCCTGGCGGCTCGGTGGAAAACTTCGACGTTCCCCGTCTCACCAAGCTCAAGGGGGCGTGCGTAACCGGCGAAGGCTGGGAGTTCTTCAGCCCACTGGCGTGGATGTGGCTCAACAACCGCTCGGGTCCCACCGCCAACAAGAAGGTCCGTCAGGCCATCATGTATGCGGTCGACCGCAACTTCGCCAAGGACGTGATCTGGAACGGGCTCGGCAAGGTCGCCACCGGCCCGTCAGCCTCCACCATCAAGTTCTACACCGACGACGTGGCGAAATATCCCTTCGACCCGGCCAGGGCCAAGGCCCTGCTCAAGGAAGCCGGCTACAAGGGCGAGAAGATTCGCTTGATGCCCCTCCCCTATGGCGAGACCTGGCAGCGCTGGGGCGAAGCGGTCAAGCAGAACCTGGGCGACGTCGGCATCAACATCGAAACCATCGCCACCGACGTGCCCGGATCGAACCAGAAAATCATGGACTGGGACTACGACATCTCCTTTACCTATCTCTATCAGTACGGCGATCCCGCGCTCGGCGTCGGCCGCAACTACGTCTCCAGCCAGATCGCCAAGGGCCAAGTCTTCAACAACGTCGAGGGCTATTCCAACCCCGAGATCGATCAGTTGTTCGCCGACGGCGCGGTCGCGACCCCGGATTCCAAACGCAAGGAAATCTACGAGAAGGCGCAGAAGATTCTGGTCGAGGACGTGCCGGTGGCGTGGATGCTCGAACTGCAGTTTCCGACCATCACCAACTGCAAGATCAAAAACCTGATCACCACCGCCATCGGCGTCAATGACGGCTTCCGCGACGCCTGGATCGACAAGTAGGATTGTCGGCAATCCGGTGATGGCGTTGGACGATAAGGCGACACTGCAAAACAAGTGGATCGGCGGGCATGAGCGTG
>WNFI01302861.1_pt1 | contig 11255 bp, 13 predicted proteins | sample 5400471 | NCBI WGS metagenome assembly WNFI01 (sample SAMN13153348, study PRJNA577476) | soil metagenome | isolation source: 100 cm saprolite on Douglas fir-dominated hillslope | place: USA:California | collected 2013-09-17
ATGAGCACCGCCGCTCTGGTCGGGTTCTCTGGCTCGGTGGTCAGCGGGTGATGGATGCTTGCCGAACGGCTGACCACGGCCTCGACGGCCGCGGTGATCTCGCGCGCGTACGGACCGGCCGCATGCGCTCGCTGCTGGGCCTTGATGATCCGCGACGATGCGATGAGCTCCTGAGCCTTGGTGATCTTGGCGGTCGACTTGACCGTGCTAATGCGCCGCCTGACCGCGCGAAGCTGTGCTCCCATGGGCTACTTCTTTTCCGCCCGCGGCACGACCCTGGGGACGGCCTCGTGCTCGATCTCCGCCTCCTCGACCGCCTTGACGGGCTCGTCGGTGACCAGGAGCTGGCCGGAGCTGGTCTCGAAGGTCCGGCGGAACTCCTCAACCGCGTCCTTCAACGCGGTCACGGTGTCGTCGGACAGGTCGCCGGTCTCCCTGACGGCGTCGTAGATGCCAGAACGCTCGCGCTGGATGTAGTCCAGGAACTCGGACTCAAAGCGGCCGACGTCTTCGATCGGCACGTCGTCAAAGTGGCCGGTGGTTCCGGCCCAGATGGACACGACCTCGCGCTCTGTCGGGTACGGGCTGTACTGGCCCTGCTTGAGCAGCTGCACCAGCCTGGCGCCGCGATCAAGCTGAGCGCGGGATGCGGCGTCGAGGTCAGAGGCGAACGCGGCGAAGGCCTCCAGGTCGCGGTACTGCGACAGGGCGAGCTTGAGGCCGCCGGCGACCTTCCGCATCGCCCTGACCTGCGCGTTGCCGCCGACTCGGGAGACCGAGATGCCCACGTTGATCGCAGGACGGACGCCGGCGTTGAACAGGTCGGTCTCGAGGAAGATCTGACCGTCGGTGATGGAGATGACGTTGGTCGGGATATAGGCCGAGACGTCATTTCCTTTGGTCTCGACGATCGGCAGGCCGGTCATCGATCCCGCGCCGAGATCGTCCGAGAGCTTGGCGCAGCGTTCGAGCAGCCGCGAGTGGAGGTAAAAGACATCGCCCGGGTAGGCCTCGCGGCCCGGCGGGCGGCGCAGCAGCAGGGAGATCGCCCGGTAGGCCTCGGCCTGCTTGGAGAGGTCATCAAAGATGATCAGGACATGCTTGCCCTGGTACATCCAGTGCTGGCCGATCGCGGATCCGGTATAAGGGGCGATGTACTTGTAACCGGACGGGTCGGACGCCGGAGCAGCCACGATCGTGGTGTACGCCATTGCGCCCGCGTCTTCCAGGTTGTGCCGGACCTGGGCGATGGTCGAACCCTTCTGGCCGATGGCGACGTAGACGCAGCGCACCTGCCGCGCGGGATCACCCGACTCCCAGTTGTCCCGCTGGTTGATGATCGTGTCGATCGCGATCGCGGTCTTGCCGGTCTGCCGGTCACCGATGATCAGCTGACGCTGACCACGACCGATCGGCGTCATGCCGTCGATCGCCTTGATGCCGGTCTGCAGCGGCTCCTTCACGGGCTGGCGCTGGACGACGGTCGGTGCCTGCACCTCGAGCGCTCGCAGCTCAGTGGTCTCGATCGGGCCCTGGCCGTCCAGCGGCTCACCAAGCGGGCCGACCATACGGCCCAGGTAGGAGTCACCAACCGGAACAGACAGCACCTCGCCGGTCCGCTTGACCCGCTGGCCCTCCTCGATCCGGCTGAAGTCACCCAGGATCACGACGCCGATCTCGCGCACGTCCAGGTTCAGTGCCAGTCCCCGGGTCCCGTCTTCGAACTCGAGCAGCTCGCTCGCCATGACCGATGGCAGGCCCTCGACCCTGGCGATCCCGTCGCCGGCTTCCACGACGGTGCCGACCTCTTCGATGGCTGCTGCGCCCGGCTCATAGGTCTCGACAAAGCGCGCCAGGGCGTCCCGGATCTCCTCGGGCCGGATTGTCAGCTCCGTCATCTTCCTCGCGTCTTTCTCATCTGATTGTTCTGCCATCCGTGGTCCCCTTGGCAAGCTCCGAGCTGGCCGGTCATGCGGCCAGCTGCCTGCGCAGCTCGGCCAGCCGGCTCGCGACGCTGCCGTTGATCAGCTCGTCCCCGATGCGAACGGTAATGCCACCGATCAGCTCGGGATCGTGCACGATGTTCAGGTGCACGTCGTGTCCGTAAGCCGACACGAGTGCAGCCGCCAGCCTGGCCCGCTGCTCCTCGCTCAGCGGCATCACCACGTGCACCTCGGCCACGAGACGCTCCCGCAAGTCAGCCGCCAGGTGCGCATAGCGCTCGAGCCCTACATCCAGGCTACGTCCCCGGGGCTGTGCGGCCGCCCGGGTGATCAGCCGCAGGCCCGGCCCGCTGGCCTTGCCGGAGACTAGCGCCGTCACCAGGCTCGCGCGCCCTTCGGGCGGCACGAACTGATTCGACAGTGCCGCGCGCAGACCCGGATTGGCCTGCACGATCCGGGCGAACCTAAACAATTCATCCTCAAGGTCATCGAGCAGCCCGAGGCCGTCGGCAGCCTCGGCGATCGCGAGCACCGCAAGCTCCTCGCTCGCGTCGGTGAGGTCGCGTGGCTCGGACCACCTGGAGCCGGCCAGGACAGTAACCAGCTCAAAGGTCGTCGTGGAGATCCTGCCGGTGAACAGCGCCTGCGCCAGGCCGATCCGGGCCGTGCGGTCCAACGAAGGATCCGACAGGCTGCGCCTCAGCCCGGGCTCGCGATCGAGCACGTCGAGGACGGCGAAGAGCTCGTCGCCGACCTGGGTGGCTTCTGCTGGCGTACTTCCAGCAAGCGCGGCGGCCAGCCACTCCTTGGCCGCGCTGAGCGATGCCCGGCTGGCTCCCCTCATCGGGTCGCTGCCTCGCCTGCGGCTTCGGCGCTGAGTTCGCCGAGGAAGCGGTCGATCAGGCGGGCCTGCCTGGCCTCATCTGCCAGTGACTCGCCCACTATCCGGCTGGCCAGCTCGACTGCCAGGCTGCCGACTTCGCCTCGTAGCGCGGTCAGCGCTTGCTGCCGGTCAGCCTCGATCTGGGCGTTCGCCGACGCGATGATCCGCTCGCGCTCGGCCACGCCGTCCGCCCTGCCCTGGGCGACGATCTGCGCGGCCTCCTCCTTGGCCTGCTCGCGCAGCCTGGCCGCCTCATGCCTGGCGTCGGCGAGTTGCGCCCGATACTGGTCGAGCAGCTGCTTGGCCTCGGCCTGGGCCTCCTCGGCGCGCTTCAGGCCGCCCTCGATCGCGTCGGTGCGCTCGGCGAGCGTCTGGCTGATCCGCGGCATCAGCACCTTCGCCAGCAACGCGAACACGATCAGGAAGGCCAACGTGCCGATGACCAGCTCCGGCCAATGCGGGACCAGCGGGTTCGGGGAACCCGCGGCCAGATACTTCGACGGCATCGTCATTGTGCTCCTTGCCGCGCCTGCCTATTAGATAGCTGAGTAGTGGAAGATGAACGGAATCACGATTCCGATCAGGGCCAGCGCTTCAGTCAGCGCGAACCCGATGTACATGTTCGACCGGATGAGGCCCGCCGCCTCGGGCTGGCGAGCCATGGCCTCCACGCCGTGACCGAAGATCAGGCCGATGCCGATGCCGGGCCCGATCGCCGCGAGGCCGTAGGCCACCGCACCGATATTGATGCTCAGCACGGTGTTGGTGTTGGTTGCGGCTGCAAGTACGTGATGAACGAGGTCAAGCATCGGTGCTTTCCTTTGCAGTCGTGCCGGCGGTCGGTCCCCCGGCAATCAGGTAATCCAGAAGCCGGTCGCCGGCGATCGTGCCGGTCAACGGGCTTACCTTTCCGCTCATCTCAGTGCTCCGCTTCCAGCGCACCGCCGATGTACTGCGCGGTCAGGATCGTGAAGATATAGGCCTGCAGCGCCTGGATCAGCAGCTCGAACGCGGTGAGCACCACGGTGAGGATGAAGGACGTGGCGCTAAAGAGCAGCCCTCTGCCGACAACAAGCAGGTACCAGGTGGCGAGCGTGAAGACAAGCAGCAGGATGTGGCCCGCGAACATGTTCGCGAAGAGCCGGACGGCCAGCGTGAACGGCCGCACCAGGATGTACTGCAGGATCTCGACAGGGGCCAAGATGAGCAAGATTCCGACTGGCACACCGCTCGGGATCATGTTCCTGAAATAGCCAGCAAGCCCCTGGCTCCTGATGCCCAGGTAAGTGTAGGTGCCATAGACCATCAGCATCAGTGCCGCGGGGAAGGCGATCTCCGAGTTCGCCGGGAACTGCGCGACCGGGATGATCTCCATGATGTTCATGACCCAGATGAAAAAGAACAATGCGGTGAGGAACGGCAGGAAGCCGTCGCCTCGCTTGCCCATCATCGGCCGCAGGATCTGGTCCCGGACGAAGAAAACGCCGAGCTCGGCGACGTTCTGGATGCCCCTGGGCACGAGCTTGGGCCGGGCGAAGGCGGCCCAGAAGAAGGCGATCACTAGCACCATGCAGATGACCGCGAGCAGCATCGGCTTGTTGAACGTGAACGAGCCGATCTGGAAGAGCGGGCCGTAGGTGAAGCTACCCGGATAGCTGGGCGCCGGATAACCGCAGCCGGAGTTCAGGTGGAACGTCGTCGGATCCGTGCAGTGACCCGCGGCAAGTGCGAGTACATCAGCGCGCACCTTGTCCTCCTCGAGTCTGATGCACCCATGACATGCGACCAGTCGTCACAGGGCAATTACCTCCCACGTCATCGGAGCGCGTCAGGATCGCCCATAGCGGTAGATCACCGCGAAGACTCCCACGCCCAGGCCGACGAGCGCCCCGATCGGGAACAGCAGCGCGATGTGCGTAAAGTGACCGATCAGCCAGCCGAGGCCACCATAGAACAGCATGCCTGCGATCAGGTAGCTGAAGATCGCCCAGCCTGCGTTCTGCGAATCCCTGGCCATCACCGGCCGCCTCGCTCATGCTCAACCGCACGGCTCATCACCGTCCAGAGGGTTCGACGTATGGCGTCTTGATCCGCTGCGACCACAGGACCTGGGACGCTGACCAGGCCAGGATGCAGACCAGCGCGGTGAGACCGAACAGCCGGGAGCTGAACGCCGTGGTACCGGCGAACCGGACCACGAAGAAAAGCAGCAACAGGATCTTCATTATGTACGTCGTCAGCGCGGTGACCATCATCGCTTGCGGGCTCCGGCGCGCGGCGCGGCCGACGGCGAACACGCTGATCGCGAAGAAAACCGCGACCAGAGCGGCACCGAGCACTGCGCCGATCAAGCCTTTGATCCCGCTCAGCGAGACGCTGACGACGATCATGATCACGCCGACCGCCGCCGTGGTCAGTACCGACCGGCGGACGATCTGGGCGTAGTTCGCCAGCATCAGTTTTCAAACTCCGGTGAGACTCGCGGCCGGCCTGCCGGCCGGGTGTCCAACGTAGCGGCGTCAGTGTCCATGAGATCCGCCTCGTGACTCCCGCAGCGAGAAAAATCCCGTGCGGATAGGCGTCCGAAACGTATCACGGGCCACGCAACCAGCGTTGTGCGGCTGCTCGTGAAAGATATCACAAGCTCTCCGGCGTTGGCCGCACCAGGTTACCGAACGTGACGAATGCAACCGATGTGACCCCCTGGTCGGCCACGGCCTGCCCCGGCCATCACAAGGTGACGTTGCCTGAGGCCCGCGCCGGGGGTTCGGCTAGGGCAGTGGTTCCGTCGACCGGTTCGCCCGACTCGGGCAGCGCGCCACCGTTCATACCGTTCTCGGGACCCGCCCAGGGCGCGGCCCCCCCGGCCTCCCCGGCGCCCCTGGCTGCGAGCACGGGAACGGCGACCGGTTCTGGGGCTGGCTGGTCGCCGCCGGGTTCGGCCGTGTCCGCCACATCCATTTCGGCCGTCTTCCCGGCCGCCTCCTGCTGATTCCACTCCCACCAGCGCAGCTTCGGCATTGACAGCAGGGCGAGCGCGAGTACGGCGGCCAATGTGGTCCAGATCAGCACAGCCAGGTGCACAGTCAGGATCGACAGCCCGACAACCGTGCCCGCGAACAACGCAGCCCACGCGTACAGGATCAGCACGCTTGACCGGTGCGAATGACCGATCTCCAGCATGGTGTGGTGCAGGTGCTTGCGGTCGGCAGCGAACGGCGACAGGCCGGCCCTGGTCCGCCTGATGACGGCGCGCACCATGTCCGTATACGGGATAACCAGGACAGCCGCCGGCAGCAGGAGCGGCAGGATCTCGGCGTACCGGTTGGCCTTGTAGTCCAGGCTCGTGAAGTCAAGCGAGTTGATCGCCCAGATAGGCACATAGGCGAGCAGCAGGCCGAGCAGCATCGAGCCCGCATCGCCCATAAAGATCCTGGCTGGGTGGAAGTTGTGCGGCAAGAAGCCCAGGCACGCGCCTGCAAGCAGGATCGAGGCAAGGGCGGGCGCCGCCTCGGCCGACAGGCCGACGACCTTGGTCAGCCAGTAGTAGTAGACGAAAAACGAGATCGAGGCGATGCATACGATCCCTGCCGCGAGCCCGTCGAGTCCGTCGATGAAGTTGACCGCGTTGATGGTGGCCACCACGACCAGGATGGTCAGCACCACGGACTCGTTCCGTGTCAGGGCGAACAGGCCGTTGTGCGGTTCAGGAAAGTAGGTGAGCCTGGCGCCGCTGGCGAACAGGATTCCGGCGGCCGCGACCTGGCCGATCAGCTTGCCGATCGCACCGAGCCCCCAGCGGTCATCGATGATCCCGATGACCACGATGAGCCCGCCGGCTCCGAGCAGGCCAAACACCAGGCCGGTGCCATGGAAGGCGTTGTCATGCAGCCAGGTCAGCTGGCTGGCCACGAGCAGGCCGGCCGCCACGCCGATGTACATGGCGAGCCCGCCCATGCGCGGAATCGGTCCCGCGTGCACGTCGCGGTCTCTGGCCGGGATCACTGCCTTGAACCTGATAGCCGCCTGGCGGACCAGCGGCGTTAGCAGATAAGTGACCGCCACCACGACGAGCAGCGTCAGGCCGTACTCACGCACCGCTGCTCACCAGGTCCGCAGATCCTTGGGCATCGCACTCACTCTATGGCACCAGCCGTGTGCCTGAGGTCTCGACCGCTTTGTTCGTTCCGGGGAGAGTGTCACTCGCGGAGAGCCCCGGTCAGTCCGGGCCCATGGCCACGGCAGCGACCTCCCGCAGCCGGCCGATCGGCACCGCCCCGCTGCGCAGAAGCCGCGGCATGTCGCCGGTCAGGTCGACGATCGTGGACGGGACGTCGGACTGGCACGGCCCGCTGTCCAGATAGCCCCCCACGGCGTCGCCAAGTTGCTCACGAGCATCAGCGGCAGTCGTGGCGGCCGGCTTCCCGGTCAGGTTGGCGCTGCTCACCGCCATGGGCCCGGTCTGCGCCAGCAACTCGAGCGCCACCGGGTGCTCGGGCATTCGCACGGCCACCGTCCCCTTTGTCTCGCCGAGATCCCATTTCAGCGACCGGCTGGCGCGGCAGACCACAGTCAGGCCACCGGGCCAGAACTCGTCGATCAGTTCCTGCCCGTACGGGCCGAGGTCCTCTATCAGTGCGTTGGCCGCCCGGACCGATCCGACCAGTACGGGGGGCGGCATGTGCCTGCCGCGCCCCTTGGCAGACAGCAGGCTGTCGACGGCGGTCGGCCGGAACGCGTCGGCGCCGACGCCATACACCGTGTCGGTCGGCAGCACCACGAGCGCGCCCTTCAGTACGGCCGCGACGGCAGCGGCCATGCCTGCGGCCCGCTGCGCCTCGTCGGCGCAGTCGTAGATGTCACTCATGGCGGATCATCCTTCCACGGGCCAAGCGTGCCCTGGCGATCATGGCCAGACTGCCGTGACGAAACGGTCAAGTCCCACCAGATCGCAGTTGTTGCGAGTCTGGGTCCAGCCGTACTCCTCGGCGAAGACCCAATACACCGCGGTCCCCTGCTTGGCGCCATGCTCGACAGCCACCCGGCCGCCCGGGCGAAGCAGTCGCCTGGCGACTCGCTCTACGACGCGGATCGCGTCCAGGCCGTCAGCGCCTGAATACAGCGCGCTCGACGGCTCGTACTCACCCACCTCCGGTGGCACGTCGGCACCGACGGGGATGTAAGGCGGGTTACTGATGACCAGGTCAACGGCACTATCCAGGTCAGGGAGGGCGGAACTGAAGTCACCGGCATGCAGCGTCACCCGGCCGCTGGTATGTGGTGCGACTGCCGCGTAGCGGGCGATGTTGCGCTCGGTCCACGGCCGCGCGAGCGGGTCTGCCTCGACGGCGTGCACACGCGCCCGCGGCACCTCCTGGGCAATGGCCAGCGCGATGGCACCAGAGCCGGCCCCGAGGTCCGCGACGACAGGCTCGGCGACGTCCATCTCGTTCAGCCGGTCGATCGCCCAGCCGGTCATGACCTCGGTCTCAGGCCGCGGCACGAAGACGCCAGGCCCCACGGCAAGCTCGAGGTACCTGAAGTACGAACTGCCGATGATGTGCTGTAGCGGCTCGCGCGCTTCGCGCCGTGCCACGTCATCCCAGAACCTGGGGTCGAACGCCGCGTCGGGCACCAAGTTCAGCTGGCTCCTGGTGACGCCGTGCCGGTGCGCGGCCATAAGCTCGGCATCGGCTCGCGGTGACTCCACGCCTGCCTCAGCCAGCCGCGCCGCCGCGACGGCAATCTCGCTCATCAGCAGGCTCATCGATGGTCGCCTGGCGCGCTCACCGGGCGGCGGCCATCTTGTCCGCGCGGTGCGCGCCGGTCAGCGCGGCGATGACCGCGTCCAGGTCCCCGTCTAGGACCTGGTCAAGGTTGTAGGCCTTGAACCCCACCCGGTGATCGGAGATCCGGTTCTCGGGGTAGTTGTACGTCCTGATCCGCTGTGACCGGTCCACGGTCGCAACCTGGCTCCGGCGCTCGGCCGACGCCTGGGCATCGGCTTCCTCCTGAGCCGCCGCCAGCAGCCTGGCCCGCAGGATGCGCAGCGCGGCCTCCTTGTTCTGCAGCTGGCTCTTCTCGTTCTGACAGGACACGACGATGCCGCTCGGCACGTGCGTGATCCGTACGGCAGAGTCTGTCGTGTTCACGCTCTGGCCGCCGGGCCCTGACGAGCGGAAGACATCGATCCGCAGGTCATTCGGATCGATCCTGATCTCGACCGGATCAGCCTCAGGCATGACCAGAACTCCGGCCGCCGAGGTGTGGATCCTGCCCTGGGACTCGGTGACCGGGACCCGCTGTACGCGGTGCACGCCGCCTTCGTACTTCAGCAGCGACCAGGCGCCATCGGGCGTTCCGGCCAGGCTGCCCCGTCCCGCCCCCTTCACGGCGACGGTGACGTCCTTGTAACCGCCGAGCCCGGTACCGGTCGCGTCGAGTATCTCGGTCTTCCAGCCCTGCCGCTCGGCGTAGCGCAGGTACATCCGCACCAGGTCGGCGGCGAATAGCGCGGACTCCTCGCCGCCCTCGCCTGCCTTGACCTGCAGGATCACGTCCTTGCTGTCCAGCGCGTCGCGCGGCACGAGCAGGTGCTCGAGCCGTTGCTCAAGCTCGTCCTTGCGGTGTGCGAGCTGGTCCGCCTCGTCTGCGAAGGACGAGTCCTCCCTGGCCAGCTCGACGGCGGCCACTTGGTCATCGCTGACCTGTCGCCACTGGGAGTATGCCTGCACGATCGGAGTCAGCTCGCTGTAGCGCCTGCCCAGCGCTCTGGCCTTGTCCTGATCGGCGTGCACGGCCGGATCGGATAGTTCACGCTCGAGCTCCGCGTGCTCGGCGGCGAGGTCGGCAAGCCGGTCAAGCACTGCTTACCTCCTCGGGGAACGTCGCGGTGCTGGCCCAGGGACCCCCTGGACCCTCCGCGGCGAGCCCAAGCCGAAGCCCGGGCTCGCATACCTGATCGCCGGCCAGGCCGGCTGGATGCTCGGGCCGGAAAGGGGCTACTTGCCCTGCTTCTTATCCTGCCTGCCGAACCTGCGCTCGAACCTGGCCACCCGGCCGCCGGTGTCGAGGATCTTCTGCTTGCCGGTGTAGAACGGGTGGCAGCTAGAGCAGACATCGGCGTGAATCTGTCCGTTCCGCGCCGTGCTGCGGGTCGTAAAGGTGTTCCCGCACGTGCAGGTGACCTGCGTCATCACGTAGTCGGGGTGAATGTCGCGCTTCATTATTCTCCTGATTCCGTCGGTCGCCGGGTCGCCGCGCGGCGCGCACCGCGAGCGTGAACCGGTACCGCAATTGTCGGCACATCAGTGTGCCACATCGTCAACCGCCCGCAGGGCCTGCAGATTCCCGCCGGGACAGCGAGCGCCGGGACAGCGAGCTAAGAGGCCACCGTGGTCCTCTGCACGTGCAGCAGGAACTCGGCGTTGCTCTTGGTCTCCTTCATCCGCTCCATCAGGACCTCAAGCGCCTGCTGCGGCTCGAGCGCGTGCAGCACCCTGCGCAGCTGCCAGACGATCTTCAGCTCCTCCGGCGTCAAGAGCAGCTCTTCCTTGCGGGTGCCGGACGCATCGACATCGATGGCCGGGAAGATCCGCTTCTCCGCGAGCTCGCGGCGGAGCCTGATTTCCATGTTGCCCGTGCCCTTGAACTCCTCGAAGATGACCTCGTCCGCGCGCGACCCCGTCTCGATCAGCGCGGTCGCCAAGATGGTCACCGAGCCGCCATGCTCGATGTTCCGCGCGGCGCCGAAGAACCGCTTCGGCGGGTACAGGGCCGTGGAATCCACGCCGCCCGACATGATCCGCCCGCTCGCCGGAGCTGACAGGTTGTAGGCCCGGCCGAGCCTTGTGATCGAGTCGAGCAGAACTACCACGTCGTGGCCCATCTCCGCGAGCCGCTTGGCCCGCTCAATGGCCAGCTCAGCGACCATGGTGTGGTCTTCGGATGGCCGGTCGAAGGTCGAGTAGATGACCTCGCCCTTGACCGAGCGCTGCATGTCGGTGACTTCCTCAGGGCGCTCGTCGACGAGTACGACCATGAGGTGGCACTCCGGGTTGTTCTTGGTGATCGCGTTCGCGATCGCCTGCAGGATAAGCGTCTTGCCCGCCTTGGATGGTGACACGATCAGGCCGCGCTGGCCCTTGCCGATCGGGGCAACCAGGTCAATGATCCTGGTCGTCATGATCGTCGGGTCGGTCTCCAGCCGGAGCCGCTCCTGCGGGTAAAGCGGCACCAGCTTAGAGAAGTCGGCCCGGCTCTTGGATTCCTCCGGGTCGAGGCCGTTGATCTTGTCCAGCCTGACGAGAGCGTTGAACTTCTCGCGCCGCTCACCCTCACGGGGCTGGCGGATGGCGCCCTCGATAACGTCGCCCTTGCGCAGGCCGTGCCTGCGGACCTGGGAGAGCGAGACATAGACGTCATTGGCG
>WNFI01430860.1_pt1 | contig 11255 bp, 12 predicted proteins | sample 5400471 | NCBI WGS metagenome assembly WNFI01 (sample SAMN13153348, study PRJNA577476) | soil metagenome | isolation source: 100 cm saprolite on Douglas fir-dominated hillslope | place: USA:California | collected 2013-09-17
CAGACAGAGAAGTATCCGCACCAGAGGTGATGAGTATGCATATCTATCCTGCGGATCTGCTGTTGTGGGAGCACACCTTCTTTGCCAGCCGCGAAATCGATCCGCTTTATGCCAGCGAGCCGTTAATCGGCAACTATGCTTTGACGTATGCGCTTGGATTGTGCAACGCACCCTATCGCTGGGATGGTGGGCCACGTTACAAAGAGGATCTCACACCATTGAATGAGCGAGGGTTATATATAACGCCAGCATATTTCAGTGAACTGCGTATGACACTGACCAGGTTCAATGCTCAGATTGATAGCTACTATTCGCGTTTTGCGCAAAATGCCATCACCATGCAGCGCGATCTCAAAGAGAAAGTCAGACCAACGAATTTCCCCCAGACCGGGCGTATTCGCATGCTCGGTCTGGGAAGTCGAGCCAGCTTTTTTCTGCTCGATCGCGATCATTTGATTGCTCAAGGCAAGGGTCCTCGACTATTGCCTTATATACGCCTGGGAAAATTTATGAGTAAGGCGCGTATTGTGTGGCAGGCAATGGTAACGCCCCAATTACTCCAGCGCGGAGATGCCAGTGTGTATGGTATGCTCAATGCCGCTGACCTGGAAGATACAACTGGTTTGCACGTTTTCTCTTCGTATAATATTCATCCAGCACCGATTCTTCACAATGTACACATGAGTGGGCAGTTTTGGCAATTGCCTGACGATATCTTGCTACCAATAGGTATGCGCTACGGAGTCGAAAAACTATGATTACATTGGAACTGGCTGCTCACTACGAGGCGCTTGCCTCGCCTTCAGCGGAAGACTACCAAAAACTTGCTGATGCTTTGAAATCTGCTCCATTGTATCATCAGTGGTGTACCTATAGAGCCAAAGCCGCGAATATTGTCGTGAATAGTTACAATACGGGCACAGGCAAGACCAAAGCCGCTTTATTACGCCTTCTCGATCTCGACGAGGCGTACCGTAATAATAGGTATGCAGACAATGCGAATGTACTGTTTATCGCGCCAACCAACGAACTATTACGCCAGCACGAGCAAGATGTGCAGGATTTTATTGACACGAATGACCTGAAACATATCGTGCTCCGTCTAGATGCAGCAACCATCAAAGAATTAGGCCAGCAACACCTGGGCGAAAAATTTACGCGCCAGGGAGATCGTCTCTATCAAATGCTTGAAGATCCCAGAGCAGTGATCATAGATAATCAGGGGTATCATCCAGATGGGCATCGTCCTTATGTGCTAGTGATTAACCCCGATATTTTTTACTACGCACTCTATGGTCTGGGAAATACGCATGATCAGCGAGTGCTTTTTCGAGCCTTCGTCGCACTGTCTGTTTGCTAACTGCTACCCCTACCAGGGAAGTAAAAACATATCTGCAAGGGCTTAATCTGGACATTGCTTCTATTGAACCAGGAAATGAGCCAGATGATCTACCGAAAAAGCCTGCCCTGGCTCCAGTGTCCCTGCATTTATGGAGCGCAGAAGCATTTAAAGATGGGCTTGTTGGCCTGGCGAGCGAAAAGCAAAGCGAGGTTATGGCATGGTTGCAACAGGAATGGCATGGAGCTTTTATTAGTAGTGCTCTATGGCGTATCAACGAACTTTATCGGGTCTATGGTGGTAGCAGTAATCAGTACACAGGACGCTTAACAGGAGCTGAGCAGGCTCAATGGAGAGAGCAGCACAAATATGCTGCTCTGTTAATGGCAACTCCCACTGTGGATATTGGTTATAATTTTACCCGTCCAGGAAAATTGAGGCAGAGTATCGATTTCCTTTTCTTTGATGCGCGTAGCTCCGACGAATGCATTCAACGCCTGGGCAGAGCAGCTCGTGTTCTGGGAAGGCCAATATGCACTGTTCCCAGCGAAGTGTTCGCCATAGTACCTGATGAGCTTTTGAAAGGGCTGCAACAGGTATGCGAGAGTAGCGGTAACAAATTAGAGAGAAGTGCATTGAACGCGCTCATAAATGATCTTCTGCCACAAAAAAATGGTATCTATGCTTATATCCGCAGTGGTGCGATTGCCGAAACTTTCCTTCCCCTCTATCATATTAAGAAAGCTTTAGCTAACGACGAAAAACAGCAGGCGGAAAAACTCTACCAGGCTCTCGCGCAAATATATGGTACTAAAAACAACACCAGTTTCGCTTCATTAACTTTTAATATTCAAAAGTATCTCAAAATCAAAGCGCTCCTTCCTGATTTGCTAAAAGAGGCAAAATCAAAGCGCTTCGGAGTTGCAAGTGTCATTGTCCGTACCATAGACGAGCGGCCTGACATAGAATTGGCTGCCCTCGACAGTATTACGCAGGCCAGGGCATATGCAGCTGAAAATATGCTACTCCAGCAGAAAAGACTAGCAAAAGCTGAGGCAAAGAGATTGTATGAGCTGGAAGAATACTATGTAACGACCGCTCGCTTCAATTTTCGCGACAATTTTCAGCCACCTCTTGCCCTGGCTCATGATCCCGAAGGCTTCCTGGCTACAGCTGAGTATACAACATATTCAGCGCTTCACATTGTGCAAAATTATAGCGCTGATTGGTACGATGCTCAATCCTTTGCCAGGCTGGCCGAACACGCAGGGCAAATAGTTGATAAGCAGCTGCAATTATGCTGCGAAATTAGAGGGCCACGTGATCAGCGCTTGCATCTTTATTTTAAGCTAAGTAATATATCTTTGACGAAAAAGCAGTGGGAGGAACGTTATTGCAGTACCCTGGCAGCCGCAAACGGATTGAAACTTCAGTCTGATGATGGGCCTGTGCCAGCCGCAATAAATGCTCTCTTTGAGCAAAATTATGTAACCTTTTATGCGGTACCAGCCATAGGGCCGGAGGCAGTAGCATTAGCAAGACTTACGAAAATTACTTCTTTGTTTATCAATACATTACGTGCTGAGTTCGGTGACGAGGGTGAACACGAATACCTGTTTGTGGTGGGAACAGCTGCCCTGCTCGTCGCATATGAGAACAATGTCGTCAACGCAAAATACAAAACCAGAAAAGCAGTGACACAAGGAAGCCATCTTTTCGATTGGGAGTTAGAATGATAACAAATTACCTCTATTCTCTGATCCTGGAACTCGTCGCAACCTCGTCCGTTCCCATTCCCACCGGGCGAGGCGACCAGACGCACGCACTCTTTTTGCATCTGGTGGAACAGATCGATCCAGATTTGTCTCGTCGCCTGCACGATGATGACAACTATCGCCCCTTTACCGTCTCCCGGCTGAGCAGTCCAGAGAGCGAGCGGAAGCCCCTCACCACCTTGCGCATGGGGTCAGACCTATCGTCTGCGCATTACGTTGTTGGATGGGGGCCCACTCTGGCAGCGTCTAAGCAGCCACTTTTTGGAAACGGAGAAACTGCTATTGCACGTAGACAAAGCCTCATTTCAGCTTGCCCGAGTCTTTTCCAATCCTACTTCCGATGCAGGAGGTTGGGCGAACTATACTGACTGGCAAACGCTGGCCAGTACTGCCGCCTGCTCTGCTCTCACCCTGGACTTTGCCAGCCCTTGTGCTTTCAGCCTGGGGAATCGCCAGTTCGCGCTCTTCCCTGAGCCACGATTCGTCTGGGATAGCCTGGTGCGTACCTGGAACCAGTACGCGCCACCCGTTTTACACATTGATAAGCACGTCTTACGCGAGTTTGTCGCCCGGCAAGTCATGGTCAGCGACTATCAATTGCAAACCTCTAAAGTGACGTACACAGAAGTCATTCAAAAAGGGTTTCAAGGCACCTGCACCTATCAGATCAAAGACAACCAATCCTGTGCTTCCCAGGTAGCCGCGCTGGCCACCTTTGCCCTTTATGCCGGCATCGGTTCCAAAACAGCCAGAGGTATGGGCCAGGCAAGAATGCTCGAAGCCACCCCGTTTGCCTCAGAGACAAAGCATGCCTGACGCGAGAGGCGCGGCTGCGTACCTGCTGAGCGTAGCCTCTCGCGCCGCACCCCACGTGCCTTCAGCCCAAAAATGTCCTTTTTTCGTCTCCAAAGTGTGGTATAATCTCTTACGAAAAAGAGCCTCTCGTAACCCATCCGTTCCACACGCCTCCCATGCGGCCCAGCACGCGAAGTGGGTTGCAGTAGGGGTTATCGCGAGCGAGCGATTATGACGCCAATGGTGTTTTCGTCACAGAGCTTCGCGGCCTCGTCCGCGCTCAAATGATAGCGTTCGCCTTCCAGGGGCACGTAACGAGGCTCGACATCCCAGTAGCGACAAAACTTTTCCCAGCATACCTGAACATTAATACCCATGACAAGATTGGGTTTATCAGTGGGTTTGCCAGCGGCCTTCATGCGTTCACGCCAGCGCCATTTCAGCGCCATTTCAGCGCCATTCCCCCCAGCATAGCCGCTTCACTTGACCCAATGGTCGAGCAACCGATAGCCTGTTCGTGCGAGGGCGAGTTCCACAAACGTGAAAGCATATTGACGCAGCGAAGTTCGAGTTCAGCCGTTTGCGGATACTCATCCTTGTCGATCATATTTTTATCAAAGGTCTCGGCCATCAACAGGCGAGCTTCCGGCTCCATCCAGGTCGTGACAAAGGTCGCCAGGTTCAAGCGAGCATTGCCATCCAGCATCAACTCATCGCGAATGACATTATAGGCTGTCTGGGCTGCCATCTCGCCCTCCGGGATATCGAAACGTGGCAACGGTTTGTTGAGAGAACGCTGGCCATAGGTGGGGGCCAGCAATTGATCGTCATCGCTTAGATTGTGCAAGGGTACTTTTTTTTGCAAGCATACGATTTATCTCCCCTTTTTAGCATTGCTTATGGCGAATTGTAATTGCGCAAATATGCGGCGATTCGGGTGATAATAGTGCCAGGACGGGAGTATCGCCACGTTTACGCGTTGAGGAGGAACCATTGCTGGCTCCCTCTCGCTTATTATACGATCATTATTCTTGCAGTAGTTCGCGAAACACCGACTTAGTTGCTGGCCTCCTGCTGGCGTTTGACCTGGCGAGCTGCCTGTTCCGCGCGATACTTGGCCATCACCTCCTGGTGTTCAGGCGATTGCAGGCACTCTTCCTGGGCCCCGGCAAATTCCGCCAGCAGCGTGCCCGCGTCTAACTCGAAGGCCGAGTCGATCTGCCGCTTGGTGTGTTTCAACGCGGTAAAAGGGATTTCCAGGAGTTCGTGGGCGAGGGCCAGTGCTCGCGTTTCTAACTGGTCGGGCGATACCACTTCGTTGAGCAGGTGCAGCGCCAGGCCCTCTTCGGGCGTGAAGCGATGCCCCAGGAAACAGAGCTGTTTTGCGAGAGCAGTTCCGACCAGGCGAGCCAGGCGCATGGGACCAAGCGCGGCAATCACGCCCTCACGCACCGCCGGAATACTCAACACAGCATCGGTCGCGGCCACGCGCAGGTCGCAAGCCAGGGCCACTTGTAAGCCACCGCCCAGGCAGTAGCCCTGAATGGCTGCGATCGTAATCGCGTCCAAATCTTCCAGACCCATCACGCCGCGCTCCCAGGTCGCGAACCACTCGGGGCTCAGGTTACTCTGGGCCAACTCTTTCACATCCAGTCCACTACAAAATGACTTGCCTTCTCCGCTGACAATGACTACGTGAATCTCACGCTGCTCTGCCAAATATTCGGTCGCCGTCACCAGGTCGTTCACCCAGGCCCAATTGGCCGCGTTATGCACCTCTGGCCGGTTCAAACGCAGGCGGGCCAGGGGACCATCCAACTCACAGCGCATCGTTTCCAGTTCTAACCCTGTCATGATTCTGCCTCCTATTCAAAGCTCTGCCAAAATATCTTCCCCTGGCCTCTACAAGCTTTGGCCATCACCTTTTCCTCAAAGAAAACGGAACCACCGTCAAGCCCAGCGTCTCGCCGCCATAGTGGATACCCAGACCACCGGTAAAAAGGCCATACCCAAAAGCATTGTGCAACAGCATTCCCGGTCGCACGCCTGCCGCGACAAACGAGCGTGCCTTTACTTCAGAAAAAAGCGCAATATCTTTGGGTGTGTAACAGACAATGGTGGCTTTGCTAGTGGTGCCGCTCAGTCTATTCAGGTTGATACAATTATAAGCTTAGCTATTTAGGTGACATGCGAATCGCACCATCCAGCCTGATCACTTCGCCGTTCAGCATCTCGTTCTCGACAATATGTTTAGCGAGAGCGGCGTATTCGGCGGGATTGCCCAGACGCGGTGGGAAAGGAACCTGCTGGCCCAGCGAGATGCGGGCGGGTTCGGGGAGACTGCCCAGCAGGGGAGTATCAAAAATTCCAGGAGCAATGGTCATGATGCGAATACCGTAGCGGGCGATTTCGCGCGCGATCGGCAGGGTCATGCCCACGATGCCACCCTTGGAGGCCGAGTACGCGGCCTGACCGATCTGGCCATCAAATGCCGCGACAGAAGCCGTGTTGACAATCACCCCGCGCTCGCCCCCCGCGTTTGGCTCGTTTTCAGCCATAGCCGCAACGGCCAGGCGAATAGCGTTAAAGGTGCCAATCAGATTGACGCTGATGACTTTCTGGAAGCTAGCCAGGCTGTGAACACCGGATTTGCCGATGACTTTCTCAGCAACGCCGATACCCGCGCAGTTGACCAAAATATGCAGGCCACCGCACTTCTCAACAGCGGTGCTCACCGCGGATTGGACCGACTCTTCGTTGGTAACATTTGTTTGCGCAAAAAAAGCGGTAGCCCCGCTCTCACGCAGTTCTGCGGCTAGCTTCTCGCCACCTTCACTGTTCAGGTCGGCAATGACGACCTTCGCTCCCCCTTGCGCCAGCAAACGCGCGCAGGCCGCGCCCAATCCGGAGGCTCCGCCAGTGACCAGAACACCCTTGTTCTTCAGTTCCATGTGCATTCCCTTTCCTGATTCAATAGAAAATTTGCTGTGGTTATGACCATGCTCTCCATTCTACAACAAATTCTCACTTGCCTCCCTCAGACTTTGTAAAAACCTCTTTCCTGAGTCGTGAAAGCTAATGAAAGATATATTGCGGTGTGGTAATGCGTCAATAAAGGCACATTCTATCCCCAGGAATGCACAGATTGGAGCCGGCATGTTCTCTCTGAGCGCTGGAACTGGTATACTACCAGCAAGGCCAGAAAATAGGGTCACAGGTGAAGCTCTTGTCCAGCCTGCTCTCTCAACACGCTCTGTTGTTGAGCGCGAGCGGGCTGGCGCGGTGGCTGAGACCCCAGAAAGAATTGTTGCCAGCATGTCAAAGGACAAAATAAAGCAGTCGCAGGGCGCTGTTTCGCCTGACGAAAATGAACAGCCCCTTGATTTGATTCTGCTTTATGAAAAATATAAACGCCCGATTCACACCTATGTCTATCGCCTGCTGGGGAGCCTGGAGGACGCTGACGATTTGACGCAGGAGGTCTTTATACGCGCTTTCGTCTCCTGGAACGATCTCTACGACCACCAAAATCTCTCGCCCTGGCTCTATCGCATCGCTACCAATCTCTGTGTGGATCTGCTGCGCCGACGCAAACGGATCTCCTGGTGGCCACTGACCCGTCGCCGCGCGGGCGAGCAACAATTTGAACAGGGAGTGGAAGAAGAAGCTTCCTATCTACCGCCAGATAGTGGCGGCATCCCTGAGGTTTTTGAGCGCGAGCAGATTCGCCTGGCTCTGGCCAGTATGCCAGAGGACTACGCGATCGTTCTGGTGCTGAGCGCGGCCCAGGGTCTGCCATATCAGGACATCGCTACCATCGTTGGTATTTCACCGAATGCCGCAGCCACGCGTATTTCACGAGCAAAACGAATGTTTACCGAACAATATCGGCGTCTAAATGAAGAAGACGCTTACCAGCGGGAGGAACAGGGATGAATCACCTTGACTTGCCGCCATTTCCTACCTTAAGCGACAAAAGGCCACAGATCTGCGAAACTGTGCGCTTCTACCTGGCAATTGTCGATGAGCTTTCGTTTGAGCAAGTACGCGTGCTTTCTGAGCATGTCAAGGAGTGCGCGGAGTGCGCGGAGGAGTTTCGTCAGCTACAGCGCGCAACCCGTCTGATGGGAATGTTGCCAGAAAGCGCACCCTCTACGCGGGTAGACGCAGCGATCCTGGCGGCACTGCAAAGCAAGCAGAGAGCCGCGCGCGAATCAGTACAGTTAAATGCAGCAAAACAAACGCCAGCTACGCCGCGTCTGCTCCCTGTCGGTAAGCGCACACGCGCTCCATGGCGACGCGCAGAAACACTGGCACTGGTCGCGGCGCTGCTGCTGGTGCTGATAGGGGCCAGCTTTTTCTTGCGTGGGCTGATTTTCCCCAGCAATACCCAGACATTTCAGCTCCCAGCCAGGCTCTCCTGGAACGGCTATGTCCTGCACTATACCCAGACAAAAGTGACCGCGAAAGACAAGCCCTATCAGGTTGAGGTTTATCAGGACCTCGGCACCAATTCTATGCACATCGAGTCCAGCATGGAGGGAGTATTCGACATCGTGGTGGTCACCGATAGTCAGACCATGCTGGGCAAGGACATGATGCACCACGTCGCTCAAATGGGCAATGGCGTTGAGAGCTGGGCCGTTGATGGCTCGATGTTCGATCTCAGCAATCTGCGTCGGGATTTCGCAACCCGGCGCGCGGTCTACCTTGGCAAAGAGACTTTCCAGGGCCAGGAGGTGTATCAGATACGCACCGCGAATGACCAGGTTCTGCTGCTCAATATGCAGTATTTGCCGGTCAATGTTCTGGGTAATGCCAGTAGTCCGGGCGTAAGCGTGCCCATCTACCAGATTTGCACCCTGCTCTCCAGCGCGCAGGTTTCGGACTCCATGTGGGATATGCAGGTCCCACCCCACTTCCAGATGGGCGAGCTACCAGCTAGCTCCTAAGATGTATTGCCCCATGCAAGCCTGGCGAGATACAATATTCTGAGTACACATCCTTGCCAAATGCACATGGCAACTAGCAGAACAAGCAACTTTCGTACAATGACTCCACGTCCACAACGGCGTGGCGCGCATGGCGTCTCGCGGAACGTCATGGCAGGAAAAGAGGAATACACGACATGTCAGAACATCAAGCGGTGATTGTTGGTGCGGCACGAACACCAACGGGGAAATTTCTTGGCTCTTTAGCGAATTTGAGCGCGCCCGAACTGGGAGCGCTGGCCATAAAAGAAGCAGTGCGGCGCTCAGGCATCGATCCCGCGGCCATCGACGAGGTCGTGATGGGCAATGTCGTGTCAGCAGGCATCGGGCAGGCTCCGGCTCGCCAGGCTGCCGTGAAATCGGGCCTCTCGGTGGACATCCCTGCCTTTACCATTAATAAGGTCTGTGGCTCCGGTCTGAAAGCGGTCATGCTGGCAGCTCAGGCCATTCGCGCCGGTGATGCGCAAGCCTACGTGGCTGGCGGCATGGAGAGCATGAGCAATGCTCCCTATCTACTGCCCAAAGCACGCACTGGCTATCGCATGGGCAACGGCGAGATCATTGATGCGGTGGTTAATGATGGTCTGTGGTGCGCCTTCGAGGATATTCATATGGGCAAAGAGGCCGAGATCATCGCGGAGAAGTTTAGCGTGACCCGCGAGGAGCAGGATCGCCTGTCTCTGGAGAGCCATCAGAAGGCAGCCGCGGCCACAGCAGCCGGGCGCTTTAAAGACGAGATCGTGCCGGTGACGATTCAGCAGAAAAAGGGCACACTCGTTCTGGATACCGACGAGCCGATCCGCGCCGACACGTCGCTGGAAGCTCTGGCCAAACTCAAGCCCGCCTTCCAGGCCAATGGCTGTGTCACCGCTGGCAACGCTCCCGGCCTGAGCGATGGAGCCTCTGCTACGGTGGTTGTGGATCAGGCGTTTGCCCGGGCGAGCGGCCTGACGCCTCTGGCGAGCATCACAGCTTATGCCTCAGCCGCGATTCAGCCGCGCTACATCTTCGCCGCGCCTACGCGTGCAGTGCGCCGCGTGCTGGAACTGAGCGGCCTGAAGATCAACGATTTCGACCTGATCGAAGTGAACGAAGCCTTTGCTGCCCAGGCCCTGGCCAACGGCAAAGAGCTGGATTGGGACTGGTCGCGCGTCAATGTGAACGGCGGTGCGATCGCCCTCGGCCATCCCATCGGTTCCAGCGGCTCCCGCGTGCTGACCACCCTGATCTACGAGTTGCGCAGGCGCGGCGGTGGGCGCGGTCTGGCCACGCTCTGCCTGGGCGGTGGCGGCGCCGTGGCGATGGCGGTTGAAGTATAGTAGATTACTTCTGCAGAAGAGACAAGCGAGGCGAGCGGTTGAACCGCTCGCCTCGCTTGTCTCTTCTGCAATATATTTTATCACCGTTTAATTGCTTTGGTGGGGTTCGTATACTATATACGTGGCCTGAAAAAGCATGCTCTTTCTATATCCCATACTGCTCAACCTATTGCATTTTCTCTTTTTCGGGCCACAATATATACATTTTGAGATATATTATACAAAAGAATACAGAGAGGATTCATGCTATGCGCTGTCTGGTAACGGGTGCAGCAGGATTTATTGGCTCGCACCTGACTGAACGTCTGCTGGCTGAGGGGCACGAGGTCTGGGGTATTGATAATTTTGCTGATTTCTATGCACGTGTGATCAAAGAGCGTAATCTGGAAGGACCACGCGCCTATGATCGCTTCGCGTTGATTGAGGAGGATCTCTTACACTTAGATCTGATGCCGCCATTAGAGGGCATCGACTGGGTCTTTCACCTGGCCGCCCAGGCTGGCGTACGCGGCAGTTGGGGGAGCGATTTTACCCGCTACCTGGACTGCAATGTGCTGGCCACCCAACGCTTGCTTGAGGCTGTGGCAAATCAGCCGTGTGTGCGTCGCTTTGTGTATGCCTCTTCCTCGTCGGTTTATGGCGAAACTCGATGCTTGCCAATCCAAGAATGTACATTACCTCAACCACACTCGCCCTATGGGGATGTAGCAGTTGCCAAAAAGGGACCGCTGTGCTATCATTCTTGCAACGCATGTTCGAATCACTTTGGGAGAAGGACCGATGCCAAAGATGGCGGCAACACAACCCCTCAGCTACCCCATCCGCTTGCCCGATGCGGCCCAGCAGGATGCGCTGCGCTTGCTGGACGTCTCCCGCGAAGTTATCAATGCCACGGTGGCTGCCCTGTGGCCGCAATTGGATGCCTTTGGGATGCGGGACACGGCCTTTGCCTATAAACAGGTGACCGCCTTGCTCGCATCTAGTGATCCGCACGGGGACCGCCAATGGCGCTGTGAAGCCGAGCAAGCCGGCCGCA
>WNFI01679838.1_pt1 | contig 11255 bp, 10 predicted proteins | sample 5400471 | NCBI WGS metagenome assembly WNFI01 (sample SAMN13153348, study PRJNA577476) | soil metagenome | isolation source: 100 cm saprolite on Douglas fir-dominated hillslope | place: USA:California | collected 2013-09-17
ACAACGTCATTGCCGGCGAGCAGGGCGATGCTGCCGAATTCGTGCGTCGTGTCGATCGAAAGAATCAGCGGGTTCACTGGGTGAGCTGGAAAGTACGGTCCGCCGAGTAGACTTTGCCGTTGGCGTTCATGCCAAAGAGGCGCAGGTGGAACACCGCCGGGTAGTGCTGCGCGATATTCGCGGGAATCTGGAAGTTACCCTTGTCGCCGGTGCCCACCACGCGATAACCTTGCAATTCATTGGCGATCTCCCCGGTCCACAAATAGAGCATGGCGCGCGTAGCATGCGTCTCGCGCGTAAGCTTCACGGCGTAAGGCGCCGCCGCATGCAGCGAAATCGTATCGCCCGATGGCTGCATGATCTGGAACGGAATCTTGTTCGCGGCCACCTCCACATCCTGCATCAGAATGCGCCGCGATTCGAACTTGTACGACTTCAGCATCCCTTCCTTGTGCCCTTCGCGCGACACGTGCAGCACCCAATCGTGCGCGCGGTCCGGCGGTTCGGTGGCATAGCGCTCGGTCTTCACGTTCTTGAGCTTCTCGATTTCTCCGTTGGCCGGATTGAGCCACTCGACATCGTAGCCGTGCCTTTCGAGCATCACCTCGACGGGTCCGGAGGGCTTCTCCACGTACAGAATGTACTCGACGTCTTCAAGCGCCAGCCCGCGACCGCCGTCCACGTCGAAATAAGGCTCGAGTTCCCAATGCCGATTGCCCTCGAAAAAAGTGAACCAGGTTTTCATCTGCGCGGCGCCGGCCTCATCCACGCCCGCTGCCGTCAGGTACTGCCCGTTCATAGTGGCGTTCCACAACCGGTAGCGGAACAGGTCGCCGGTGGCGCTGGGCTTGCCGGCGAAGGCCATGTTGACGAACGGCGCTGGGTAAAGCTGGTGCTCGATTGCGCCCACGGCGTCGTCGGCCGATTCCTGCGTGATGAAATCCATCCAGCCGTCATCCAAAAGCGGCGCGGATGTCGCGCGCGCGCCGGTCGAGCGCAGGTGCTGGTAAGGATCTTCCTTCTTGAGCAGCAGCCCGATTTCTTTGAGCAGATCGCGGCCCTCTTCGTAATCCTCGAAATTCTCGACGCCGCCCCATGTGATGTTCATCCCGGCGTAGCGCCCAATCAGATAGCGGAGGTAGCGCGCGCGCTGCTCCCACTCGGGAAACATCTTGCGCAACTGATTGCCGCCGCCGGCCAGCAGCAGGTCCACTGTGAGACCCTTCTGATTGGCGTAGCGGATGCGATCATCGAGTTGGCGGAAGTAGCCCGGATCGGGCTCCTCGGGCGTGGGAAAGGCCTTGGCGGCATCTTCGGGCGCGCCGAGCGCATTGCCGCGGATATGCGTGAACTTCTGCGCGGCGCGCGCGTCGATCAATTTCCGAAACGCGGCATCCTCCGTCATCGCCATTCGCATCAGGGTATCGCCCATCCACAAGTGCGGCGTGTTGCCGATGCCCGCGGTAGTGGCGAAATGGGGCATGTTGGCGGCGCGTACGAAGCCGGGCGATTCCGATTCGGTTGCGGTGAACTGGCCGATCTTGCCCTCGAAGGCGGCGATATTACTGGTCACGCGATTGATCTCGCACGGTGTGAAGACAGGCGTGGGCGGGCACGCGGTTTGCGCGTGGAGCGGGAACGCCCCAAACGCGGCCGCGAGAAAAAAGATCTGCGCCAGTACCGTGTGGGAATTGTTCGCCGGCCCTCTAAGCCCCATGCCAATAGTGTAAACTCAAGCCTTTCAGACCATGGCGCAGAAAAAAATTGGGGTAGTGCTTTTCCAGCTGGGCGGGCCGGATTCGCTGGACGCAATCGAGCCTTTTCTTTACAACCTGTTTTGCGATCCCGATATCATCGACTTCCCGTTCGCTCGCATCGCGCGCCAGCCGCTGGCCAAGCTCATTTCGTCGAGGCGCGCGCGGCATGTAGCGCATCACTATGCCGAAATCGGCGGCAAGTCGCCCATTTTAGAATTTACGCGCCGCCAAGCCGAGGCGCTGGAGCGCGAGTTGCGCCGCGAGTTTGACGCCCGCGTGGTGATGGCCATGCGCTACTGGAAGCCGTTCACTCAGGAAGCGATCGCGGGACTCGCCGCGCACGCGCCCGATGAAGTTGTGCTGCTACCCTTGTACCCGCAATTCTCGAAGACCACAACCGGCAGCAGTCTCAACGAGTGGAACCGGCGTTTCCAGCCCAACGGATGGCGCCCGCGCGTGCACGTGGTGCGCGAATTCTATCAAGACGCCGCGTACCTGGATGCGGTGATCGCGGCCGTCGACGCTTCGCTGCGCGATTTTGAAGATCCGGCGGACGTCGATATGGTGTTCAGCGCGCACAGCGTGCCGGTGGCCGTCATCGAGCAGGGCGACCCTTATCAGCGGCAGATCGAGGAGACGGTCGATCGTGTGTGGCAGCGCGGCGGCTGGCCGGGGCGTCGGCACATCTGTTACCAGAGTAAAGTCGGGGCGTCGAAATGGCTGCGCCCGTCGATGCACGAGACCGTCAAGAATCTTGCAGCGGCCGGATCGCGCCACGTCCTGGTGGTGCCCATTTCGTTTGTCTCCGATCACGTCGAGACGCTGCACGAGATCGATATCGAGCACCGGGAGCAGGCGCGCACGCTGGGGATCACGGACTTCCGTATGATGCCCGGCTTGAACGATTCACCGGCATTTATTACGGCCCTGGCCGGCCTGGTGCGCGGACAGATCGCCGGAATCGAACCGGCTCTAGCGGCGGGTTCGCGCCGCGCCGCGCAAGTATAATCGAATGGTGAAGCGATTCTGGGCGGCCCTGGCCGCCGTCCTTGTAATGGGCGCGGCCGCGGCGTGCAAGCGCAACATCGACAACCAGGAAGCCGTCCGGCAAGCGGTGATCGATTACCTCGCCAAGCGTTCGAACCTGAACGTCTCCGCCATGAACGTCGACGTGACGTCTGTCACCTTCCGTTCAAATGAAGCCGATGCCGTTGTGGCCATCACGGCGAGAGGCGCAGCGCCGGGGCAACTCATGTCCATTCCATACAGGCTGGAGCGCCAGGGCGACCACTGGGCGGTGAAGGGCAAGGCAGACGCCGGTGGAAGTCCGCACGGCGCGAGCGCGGCAAATCCACACGGAGGCGGCGAGGCGCCAGTTGCTGGCGAATTGCCACCCGGTCACCCCGCGGTACCTCCAACGCCGAAACAATGAAGCGCGTCGCCATTCTGGGAGGGGGGCCGGCGGGCGCGTTTGCCGCCGAGCAGCTCAGCGCGGCCGGGCTCGAGGCTATCGTCTTCGACGAGAAACTGGCCTGGGAGAAACCGTGCGGCGGCGGTTTGACGTACAAAGCCTACAATCAGTATCCATTTCTAATCGACAATGGCACGCCCAAGAAACTGATCGGTGAAACGGTGCTCGCGGCGCCCAAAGCCGGCGACGTGAGGCTGCGTCTGCGCAAGCCGATTCTTATTTATTCGCGATTCGATTTGAACCGCATGCTGCTCGAGCGCGCGGAACGCGCCGGCGCCCGCATCGAGAAAGCGCGCGTCACAGAAATTACGCGGTCGGCGGGCGGCTGGCAGCTCAAGACGAAATCCGGCGCCCTGGACGCTGACTTCTGCATTGTGGCCACGGGCGCGCGCAATCCGCTGCGGGAGGTCGGTACGGAGCTCACGCGCACCGATACCATGGCCGCTCTGGGCTATTACGTGCCCGGCGACCGCGAGCAGATCGACATCCAGTTTCTGCCCAACCTCGAAGGCTACATCTGGGTGTTTCCGCGCTGCGGCCATCTTTCGGTAGGCATCTGCGGCAAAGGCGAACCGGCCGCGGCGCTGCGCAAGCGCCTGGAAAATTACATGATGGAAAAAGGCATCTCGTGGAAGGGCGCGGCGTTCTACAGTCACCTGCTGCCTTCGCTCGAGACGCCCGCGTGGAAGCGCAATCGCGTGGCCGGAGACGGTTGGATGGCGGTGGGTGACGCCGCCGGCCTGGTCGATCCCATCACCGGCGAGGGGCTCTACTATGCAATCCGCTCTGCCGATCTCGCCGCGAAAGCGCTGCTTTCGGAGATCGGCGATCTCGCGGGCCAGGCCTACCGCCGCATGCTGCGCCACGATTTCGCCGGCGATCTCGAATTCGGCTCGCGGCTCGCCAAGCGCGTGTTCCTCGGGCGGTTTCTTTACGGCAGCGTGCCCGCGCGCATGGTACAGTTCACGCGCAGCAGCCCCGGGTTCGCCGGCATCATGCAGGATCTTTTCGCGGGGACGCAGTCGTACATCGGGTTGAAACGCCGGCTGATCGAAAATCTCAACGGCAGCCTGCTCGAAATCGCTATGAACGCGAGCCTGCATCGCCTGGTGCCGGGCCGGGTCCGGGCATGAAGCACACCGTTTCCGAAAAGCTTTTCCAAAAAGCGCAGAAGGTAATTCCGGGCGGCGTCAATTCGCCCGTGCGCGCGTTTCGCGGCGTGGGCGGATCGCCGCCCTTCATCGCGCGCGGCCAAGGCTCGCACCTGTTCGATGTCGACGGCAATGAGTATATCGACTACGTTGGCTCCTGGGGGCCGCTACTGCTGGGCCACCGGCACCCCGTGATTCTGGAGGCGCTGCGCGAGGCCCTCGAGACCGGCACGAGCTTCGGCGCACCCACCGACCGCGAGGTCGAAATGGCGGAAGCCATCTGCGAAGCCGTGCCCTCCATCGAAATGGTGCGCCTGGTGAATTCGGGCACCGAAGCCACCATGTCGGCCATCCGCGTAGCGCGCGGCTTCACCGGACGCGACCTGATCGTCAAGTTCGAAGGCTGCTATCACGGGCACGTGGACTCGCTGCTGGTGAAAGCCGGTTCGGGCGTGGCGACGCTGGGGCTGCCGGATTCGCCCGGCGTTCCAAAGAGCTTCACCGATACTACGATCGCGCTGCCGTTCAATTCCATCGATGCCGTCGAGCAGGCTTTTCGCGTGCATGGCGCAAAAATCGCGGGCGTGATCGCCGAGCCGGTCGTGGGGAACATGGGTTGCGTGCCGCCGGCGCCGGGATTCTTGCAGGCGCTGCGCGAGATTACCGCGCGTCACGGCGCGCTACTGATCATCGACGAAGTGATGACGGGCTTCCGCGTGGCCTTCGGCGGCGCACAGCAGCTTTACGCCATTCGCCCGGACCTGACCACGCTGGGTAAAGTGATCGGCGGCGGCCTGCCCATCGGCGCCTATGGAGGCCGCGCGGATATCATGAGCCGCGTTGCGCCCGCTGGGCCCATTTATCAGGCGGGCACGCTCTCCGGAAATCCGCTAGCCGTGGCCGCGGGTCTGGCAATGCTCAGCTATTTGAAATCCCATCCGGAGACGTACGCGCAGCTTGAAACGCGCACCGCCGCTATTTGCGCGGCCGCTCCGCCCGGCACGACCGTCAATCGCGTGGGCTCGATGTTCACAATCTTTTTCACGAGCGAGCCCGTGACCAACTGGGAGACCGCCAAGAAGTCCGACACGCAGCGCTTTGGCGCATTTCACCGGCAAATGCTGGAGCGTGGAATCTACCTGGCGCCGTCGCAGTTCGAGGCCGCGTTTGTGTCGGCGGTCCACACGGAACAGGATGTCAAAAGGACCGTGGAAGCTTTCCGGCAGGGCTGACGGCAGGTTTTCGATCGCCGAAGAACGAGCGTTGGCCGTGCGCTATTTCTTCTCGCCCTGTTTGGGGTAAATCAGCGGATAGTTCTTTTCCTTCCACTCGGCGAGGCCGCAGGAGCCAATCACGTTGTAACCGTTCTTTCGGAGGATAGCCGCGGCACGCGCGGCCCGGCCACCGCGATTTCAAGCGGTGACGATCAGCTTGTTCTTGGGGACCTCCGCGACGCGCTTCTCCAGCTGGTCGAGCGGAATGTTCACGTAGCCTTTGATAGTGCCCAGCTCTTCGAGCTCTTTCGGCTCGCGGACGTCGAGGAAGAAGATCTCCTTCTTGTCGATCAGCTCTTTCAGTTCATCGGCGGACAGCTTCTTTTCCTCTTCGCCGGACTTGTTCTGGCCGAGCAAGGCGCTGCCGGCGAGCGAAGCAAAAATCCAGGTGCGGCGGAGCATCATGCCGCCAGTATACCGCCATGGCTTCACCTCGGCGGCTTACAATCTGGCACTTACAATCTGACCCAGCGCTGGGCTTTCATCTCAAAGCGCGGCAGCGTGCCGCCCGGCACGCAAGACACCGGGATGCGCAATGCCAAAGCGCCGCTCAATGCCGCTTCCAATCGATGCGCCAGGCTCTTGCCGTCTTCATTGGGCCGTGGCAGCTCGACCAGAATATTTAGCTCCGGCAGCGTACGGTGGGCGCGCACCTCCACGCGGTACTCGGCCACGCCGCAAGCGCGCAGAATGTCCTCAACAGCGCTCGGATAGACGTTGACGCCGCGCACGACAACCATGTCGTCGGTACGCCCCAGGATGCCGCCTTCGAGCGCCAGTTCGTGGCTCCCGCACGCGCAGACGGAGGCGGCCGAGCACTCGACCAGATCGCCGGTACGGAAACGCAGCAGCGGCGAGCCAACGCGGCCCAGGTTGGTCAGCACCAGCTCTCCCGTGCCTCCCGCGCCGAGTGCCCGACCGCTCTCGGGATCGATGACCTCGGCAATGTATGCCGATTCGATCACATGCAGCACGCCCGGTTTCGCGGGACATCCATAGCTGGCCGGACCCACTTCCGTCATGCCATGGTGATCCACGATGCGCGCGCCGCGCCAGAGCTTCTCGATGTGCGCGCGGGTTCCCGCGATGCTGCCGCCCGGTTCGCCGGCCACCAGGATGGTTCGCACTTTCGCCGCGGCCAGGTCGATATTCTCTTCGGCGGCGACTTCGCCGAGGCGAATGGCGTAGGTGGGGGTGCAACAAAGGACCGTCGCGCCAGTATCAATGATGGTGCGCAAGCGGGCGGAGCTGCGCATGCCGCCGCCGGGAATCGCGAGGCAGCCCATGCGCGCGGCTTCTTCAAACGCCAGCCAGAATCCGAGGAAGGGTCCGAAGGAGAATGCGAAGAAGATGGCGTCGCTCGATGTGACGCCGGCGGCGCGAAACACGTGCCGCCAGTTATCCAGCATCCAGTCCCAGCTCTCGGGCGTATCCAACCAGCGCAGGGGCTTGCCGGTGGTGGCGCTGGTCTGGCAGAAGCGCGTGTAGCGGTCGAGCGGAAACGTCAAATTGGAACCGTACGGCGGATGAGCTTGCTGGTCCTCGATCAGCTCAAGCTTGCGGGTGAACGGAACGTGCTCGTAGAACTGTTCGAGGCTCGAAATGCCAGGGCCCGCCGCTCGGAGCCTGGCGGAATAAAATCCATTGCCCGGCACGAGCGCGGCAAGAAGCCCTTGCAGCTTCGCAAGTTGGCCCTGCTCCAACTGTACTCGATCGGGAAAAATGGAAACGTTCAACGGCTTTCAACCAATGGCTGCGAGACCAGCGGCATGCCGTGCGCCAGCGGTTCCGGAACTTTCGCGAATTCCGACACCGCCCTGAACAGCGGATCGAAGTCGCGAGACAAGTTGCCGATCAGGCAGTCCGTCATATCGCCGCGCAGGTCCGGATGGTGCTTAAGAAAAACGCTGAAGCTGAACTCCTGATCGTAGAACGCGTAGGCCAGCCGCCGCATGGCTTCGATGCCCTTGCATAGCTCGGCGCCGTAGCTCGAAAACCCGGCAGCCGAAAAATCGCCGCTGGTCAGAGCGGCGTCCACTGCCTCCGCCGCCATCTCGCCCGAGCGCAGGGCGATGAAGACGCCCGACGAAAAGACCGGATCGAGAAACGCAAACGCGTCCCCGGCAAGGATCAATCCGTCAGACGCGCAATACCGGGACCGGTAGGAGTATTCCCCCGTGACGCGGTACGGACCGAACGGCTCGCCGCAAGCCAGATGCTGTTCGATCCACTTGTTCTTTTTCACTTCGCGCTGGAAAATTGCCGGCAGGTCGCGCGTGCCGTTGTAGAGATAGTCCTTCTCCGCCACCACGCCGACGCTCACCACATCGTCGTGCAGCGGAACGTACCAGAACCAGCCTTTTTCCGGGACATAAGCCACGGTGGTCGCACCCTCGTCCATTCCGGGATCGCGGATGGCCCCTTTGTAGTACGTCCAGACGGCGATCTTGTTCAGGTAGGGATCGCGTATTTTCCACTCGTTGCGTGTGACGGCAAAGGCGTCGCGGCCGCTCGCGTCGATGATCATGGGCGCGGAAATCTCCACTGTCTCGCCCGCATTGGTCACGGCCTTCACGCCCGCCACGGCGCCGTTCTCGCGGATCACGTCGCGCACCGTGGTCTCTTCACGGACCTCGGCGCCTTTCTCGCGGGCATTGTCGAGCAGCATCTGATCGAACTCGCTGCGCAGCACCTGCCAGGTGGAGGCGGCTTCGTGCGTCAAGTGCTGAAAGAAGTAAAAAGGCACCGAGGCGCGCCCGTTGGTGTCTACAAACTGGACGCTGTACTTTCGTGTGAATGCCGACGCCTTCATGCGATCGAGAACGCCGATGCGCTCGAGCGTGAAGTAACAATACGGCAACAGCGATTCGCCGATGTGATAGCGCGGAAACTTCTCCTTTTCGATCACCACCACCCGGCGGCCCTTCATGGCGAGCACCGCGGCCGCTGTCGAGCCGGCAGGTCCGCCCCCGATCACGATGGCGTCGTAGCGGTTACCGTGGCCCACGAACCCTCTCCGGAAATGAGATTCCATTCGATGGCGGCAGGATCTCGACCACCTGAGCCAGTATTCGCTCCTCCGAATCCAGGATAACGTTCCGCCGGCCAAACAGCTGATGAGTGCCGCTCAATTGCAGCGCGCCATTAATCAATGCGTCCGATTCCACCCGCATGAATGCGTCCGGGCGGCTGGCGTGCTGAACGTTTTGCGTGCGCAGAATCGTTCCGAGCGGCTGTTTCCTTTCGAGAACCAGACGCCGGGCGCGCTGAGGAAAGTATTCCAGATCGATCTTGATTGCGCCGAACGCCACGGGCTTGTCGCTGCCTCTTGCAACCAATGCCACCTGCCGCGAAACCACGTTGTCGCGGAGCTGGTATTGCAACACGCGCAGCTGGATGCCCCGGCCATACGCATTTTCAAGCGTCGGCGTCATGTCGCGGTCATGCACCAGCAGGCTCCGGTACGGCGCGGGCATATCCTGGCCCTCCACGCGCGCGACCGATGGCAGCGATAGGCCCGATTGCTCGTAAAATTCGCTCAATGGGTAGATTAAGTTCCAGTCCGGTTTCACCTGCATGGGAGACGAATATGAAAAGCCCTCGGTTAGCATCACGCATAGCGTGCGTTGCGAGGTTGCGGCAGAAAGAACTCGTAGAGCAGCCGGTCCACTTGCAGCAGGGGTGCACTTGGCCCAGTTTCATTTGTAAAATCAGCTCGCGAATCATCCGTTCTTCGCCGGTAGTGGTTAAAGCGCGGTAAATCGGCAGCTTTCCCTGATGGAGCCTGGCGATGTAGCTCTCGAATTCGTGCTCATTTTGAAAGTGCGTGCCGCCTACATGCGAGAACGAAGCCACACCCAGGCCGATCATGTCCGCTCCGGTCCATAACAGATCGCGATAGAGGAATTTGGTTCGCGCCGGGTCCTTCACCGCCGCGTAGGCGCTGGTCACGCTGTAGCCGGCCTTCTCGAATTCGGCGAAAGCATACGTGACCCACTCGCGCTTGGTACGCCAGTCGGCCACCGGCGCGACCGTCTGTCCCATCACCTTCATTTCTTTGAAAATCGTAGTGTTGTAAGGGACCTCCATCTGGTAGATGGTGATGCTGTCGGGCGCAAGCGCGATGGTTTTGCGCACGCAGTCGCGCCAGTTGTCGGTAGTCTCGCCCATCATGCCGGCGATCAGGTCGATATTGATCTGCGGAAATCCGATGGATCGCGCAAAGTCGTAAGTACGGTCGATTTCTTTCGCGCCGTGGGCTCTTCCGTTGATCTGCAGGATGTGATCGTCGAAATTCTCGATCCCCAGGCTGAGCCGCGTGACCCCCAGATCCCGAATGGCTTCTAACTTCGGCTCGGTCAGCGTGCCGGGCTCGCACTCGAAGGCGATTTCCTCGGCTTCATCCCAGGGCAGCAGCTTCTTCATGGCGTCCACGAGCCGCGTGATCTGGCTGGTGGAAATGTAGGAAGGCGTGCCGCCCCCGAAATAAATGAACTTCGGCTTCCGTCCACCGATGAAAGGCTTCCGCGCGTAGAGCGTCAGTTCCTGGATAGCGGCGTCCAGGTACCCCTCGATCTCCCCCGCGTTCTTGTCCGTATAGACCTTGAAATAGCAAAAATGGCAGCGTTTGCGGCAAAAGGGGATATGAAGATAAATGCCGAGCGGTGTTCCCGGAGCGGGCGCGCGCTCAAGAGCCGCGTGCGCTTCGCCGGCGTGACCCGGAGTCCAGAAAGAATAAGGCGGGTAGTTGGAGACGAAGTAGTTGCCTGCCGCGGTGGCTTCTTCCGGCTGCACATCCTTTGGCGGTTCCGTTATCATGAGCCTGTCCTCAACGTCCCGTCACGGATGTGAAACCTGGGCCCTCCCTCCGTGCCCAACAGATACAACTAGCATATCGAACACAGGCCCCAGACGGGAGCTGACGGCCTCGGATGTCGCAATGTCGACCTGTCGCCCGCCTCACTCGAGCAGATGATCCTGTTTCGGTTCCGGCAGCCAGAAACTCGCGCCGAAACCGACGGCGTACACCAAAAATGCAACGGCGGCCGCCGAGTAGGCCAGTTTCGTCGAAGCGCCAACGCCGGGCATTACGTTGGCCAGTTGCGTGGTCAAGAGCGCTGCCGACGTGCCCATCATGCGGCCGCCGATATTGGCCGCGAAGCTTTCACCCGTGCCGCGCAAGTACGTGGGGTAGACCAGCGGCAGATAATTTCCCCAAAAACTAAACTGCGCCACCGTCAGCAGGCCCGCCAGGAAGATCCCCCACTTCAAAGCCTCCAGACTGTGCAGCGCCGGGTAGAGAAACACCAGTGGAACCAGAAACAGCCCCGGCACCTGGAACACGCGGAGCAGGCGGCGGCGGCTGATGATGCGCACCGCGAGAAACGCCAGGATCACGCGGCCCACCAGTCCCCCCATTTCCTGGTAGAACTGCACCGAGCTGACCACCTGCTGCTGCGCGGGCCTGGGAAGATGCATTACTTCCGGCAGCCCGGGCACGATCCGGGGAATGTGCTGGATGGCTCCGAAAGCCGCGCCGAAGCTGCAAGCAAACATCAGCGCCGTAATCCAGGTGGTCTTGCGAAACGCAGGCTGGAAAAGT
>WNFI01302972.1_pt1 | contig 11253 bp, 15 predicted proteins | sample 5400471 | NCBI WGS metagenome assembly WNFI01 (sample SAMN13153348, study PRJNA577476) | soil metagenome | isolation source: 100 cm saprolite on Douglas fir-dominated hillslope | place: USA:California | collected 2013-09-17
TGGCGCTTTCAAAGCCCCGTTGATCCCAAGAAGCCCTGCGGCCAGAATGAACATCGATGAGGCAAACGCGGTGTCGATCTTGCCCGCATAGAGCAGCAGACCGCCCGCAATGACAAGCACCACCGCAACGACGATAGCCCCGATTTCGGTAAATGGATTGTTAGACATGGTATGATTCCTTTCAGAAAGTGAGAAAACGAATGAGTACCCTAGAACGTAATACCCATTTTCAGGGTTCTGCACAGCAGGTTGCCTATAAAATCCTTGATCTTGCTCCTGGTGCCCTCTCTGTCTATAGTCGTGACGATCAAAAGCTCATTGCTGAAATCATCGCTCAGTATGCCTACGACCTGGTGTATCATGCGCTCTACTGCAATGGCATCGATGCGCGCTATTGGCCTGGCAAACCTGAGCAGGCATCAGATTACTATAAGCGCCAGATCACCAAAGCCACGAACGATGTACCAGACCTCACCGAGTGGCCTCCTAGCTAATCGACTGCGCTGCCAACTGCTCTATCTGCTTGCCAAGCAGCCCGATGGCCGTAAGCCTGTCAGCAACCTTGGCAGGGTCCACGCCTTGCACGGTCGGTGTTTGTGCCGCTGCCAGCTCTGCTTTCAGTTGTGCGATTTGCGCGTCTAACTGCTGGATTTGCGTGGCTTTGCTCTGCACCTGTTGGCGGCAAAAGGCCAGTTCTCTCACACCCCACTCGAAGAACACGCCTCGAGCTGCATTCCAGCCGAGCATGGTCCAGTTGAACAACTGCTGCGTGCCCCCACCTAAACTCGGATTGGATGATTCGAGCAAAGACGTGCCAAATTCAGCGGCTACTGGCTCGTTAGCCGCATCCCAGTTGTGCGCTAGTACGTAGTCCCTGAAGCCATGCACGACCTTGACGCCGTTGGGCGCGGTCAGTGTCGTTCCATCATCTTTCCAATTAGCGGGTACCATACTTCCTCCTTGTGTCCATTGTCCATAATCGCTCTTGATCGAACGGTCGTAATCGACGGATTGACCGCTCATGAGCACTCCATTGCTATATTGCTGGATGTGTGCTCGTGGCTCCCACAGTCCTCCCGACCAGGCGTACGTTTGCCAGCCATAGGTAATGAGGCCATTGTCAAAAAGGAACTTGATCAGCCAGTAGCCACCATATGCACCTATACGTGCAAGTCCTAGCACGCTCGCTGCACCTTTAAAGTACGCTGCGACGAGAGGTCCATCTGTGTTGGTATTGAAATCCCAGTCACCGCTGAGGTAAAGAGCAGCGCTAGCCGGGCCACCGCACCCCACATGGATGGCATTCCCTGTACGAGCGTCCCATGCACCGGCGTTATACGCTTGGTCCGTTGACCATCTATTGCCATTACCATCATCAATGGGCCGACTTGCATACCACTCGTAATTAGAGACAGGCGACATGCCACCAGCTAGCAGCGTCTTTGCTTCTCCTGGTGTGAGACACTTGCCTTGTGGGGTTGCAATAGCATTCAGGTTGTATCCTGAGAAGTACCCTACGTAGCGGCACACGAACTCCACTTTTGCGGCTTTCATGTCGCTGATCAACGGCATACCGCCGCTGTAGTCTAAGCCAAATGCCATGTTACACCCCTAGCAGCGCGAGCAGCACGGCGATTAGCGCCAGCAATGCCACGATGCCGTAGCACACAGCGCGAATGATCGAGCGTGCCAATGCCGCGCTAATCGCCAGGTCAGCCGAGCGTACCAGCACGAACAGCAGCACCACCATTACTGGCTGTAAGAATGATTTCATGATTCCCTCCTTCTAAACTTTACGAGACAATATAGGTTGAGTAGCCAGAGCTTGAGCCGGGTACAAAAGACGCTGCTCATGGCTCAGAGATGACGCTCAATAGCTGGCTATCCATCGCAACCGGCCCAGTTGAGAGCGTCACTACCGGATACGCTTTGTACAGGCCAGGCTTGCTAAATGCGCCAGTAGATAGATCACTGGCGCTCGGCGTAAATGTCGCCTTACCATTGGGTCCATCGGTAATGGTGTATGTCCCGGTACAAATGGTCAGTACATTGTTGTTGTTAATGTCCTGCAAATGTAGCGACAATGCACTATTCGATAGCCCGGTGAGTGGGAAAATCGCGCTATCCGTTGTAAAGGCGTGCGGCTGCGGGCGCCCGTCGCCTGCGGGAACTGGACTCCAAGCCATGTTAAAGCCTCACTTTCTATGCTATACTGTGCTAAAAGGAGAGAACGATGCCACGCAAAAAGCGCGAGCCAGAGCCGCCGAAACCTGACCGCGATATGCACTTCCTCGGCTTTGCTAAGTTGCTCATGGACGAGATAGCCTGTGAAGACTATTATGCTGGCGATGAAGAGACAATGACGGTCATCGCTCAGCGTGCCTACGATCTGGCTAACCACATCATCCGCCACACCGATGAGACCCATATGCGCTGGGATGAGATTACTGAAAGCCCGATGGAATATGTATCCCGGGGAACTAACATTCCTGACCTCACGCAATGGCCTAAAGACGAATAGCATTACGGTCTCGCTTTCCAGGTGACCTTGCCATCGCGTGTATCCCAGGTGGCGTGTCCGTCTCTCGTGTCCCACTGCGCGTTTCCATCGCGGGTTTTCCACGTTGCCTGTCCATCCCGTGTGACCCAGGTGACACGCCCGTCGCGTGTCACCCACACCACATCAGGGGGAGTCATGAGCACAAACCTGCACGCAATATCCTTCGTCTGAAGCGCCCCTATGGTGGTAAGCCGGAAGCGACTCGCGATATCTTTCAACTGATTGGCGGACATGAGACGGAATCTGGTACGCACGTCTTTTAGCTGATTGGCACTCATGAGGCGCAAACGTGCCGCTATATCCCTTATGCTCTGCTGCATCAACCGGAAACGCGCCGCTACATCACGTAGGTTTTGCTGTGCAAGTCTGAAGCGAGCAGCAACGTCTTTTAGCTGATTGGCGGACATCAGCCGGAATCGAGTAGCGACATCCTTGAGTTGGTTGGCAGACATCAGCCTGAACCGCGAGGCTACATCCTTGACAGATTGCTGCATCAATCTGAACCGCGAGGCGATATCCCTGATCGATTGCGTGTCGCCTGAGAGGATAAAGCGGGTGGCGATATCCTTGACAATAGCCAGCCTAAAGCGCGTCTTGATGTCGTTCGTGGGGGTAGTAGCGGTGAAGGAGTCGAAGGTGTTGACATCAGTGGCCGTGGTGTTAATGACGGAGTACAGCCCGAAACGGCCCGCCCCCGAGATGGGTGTCGTGTCCGTTGCCGTGAGGGTCCAGGTGCTCGGTTCTGCATTGCCATCAGCCCACATGCGAGCGTTGATGGTTGAGCCGATGATTTGCGCGCGTATCCAATAGAACGTATTGTTAGAGATGGCAAACGAGACATCTGTGCCAATCGTTGTAGACACACCTGCATTGACGCGCCGGATGCCAAGCAGACCGCCATTGTTGCGCACGCGATACGCCGTGGTTGCAGCCGTTGAGCGCAACATCACCCCTGGTACATCGTTGGTCTGATTGGTGAATTTGAAACGGACCCGGCACTCTTGATCGGCGGCGGTCGTTGTACCAAGCGCTAGCCAGTTATCAACGCCGATGTTGCCCGTCGCTGTGCCCTCATTGCCGGCAATCGCGAGCGTCTCTGCTCCTGAGAGCTGCACCCATGTTTGCGTATCTGAGGCCGTACCCCATCCAGATTGATTTGCCCTCGTGAAGGTGTCGCGCCCCAGTACCGTCATAACCTAAAACCCTGTACCTCAATTCCTAATGCACCTATCGGTGTGCATGTGTCACGCCACATACCGAATGCATAGATATTCGAGCGATAAGCCACGAGGTTCGGCTCCCCTGCCTTTGGCCTGTAATCCCAAATGAAGCACTCACACCTGCCGCTCACCTTGTCGATCACACGCCCAATCACCTGGTACTCCAGGCTATTGCCGCCCGCACCGATCATGTTTAAGGCTTTCGTCTTGAACTGAAAGGGCGCCATGCCGTCTGCGATCTCAAGTGTGGCTACTCTGCCATCAGGACAATGCAGCCTGATCTCCTTGACCTTGTGTACATCGCCCGTGCTCACAATGTCATCGCCCCAATCAAGCTGTCGCACGCCTGCCTGCCCCTTGCGCATGGTGCCCACAAGGCTATGCTCGGACCACTCCTTACCACTTTCTAGCAGGATGGACCAGTAGGCAAGCGCCGGGTCAATCCTGTTGGCTACGGCCACGAGTGAACTGGTGAATCCCATATGCTATACTCTCCTAAAAAGGATGGTGAATGATGAGCCAGGAAAGAGATACACACTTTCTGAAATCTGCTGAGCGCGTTGCCGCTCTCATCGGAGATACACGGCCTGCTGATCTGCCGACTCTTCTCGCGCGGTATGCCTACGATCTGGTCAAGAACGCTATTCAAGAAGCCGATACCGCAAGCGCTTTGGAATCGGCACATGCTGATTTCGACACGTACATTGCCTTCATCCCCGATTTGACGCAATGGCCTGACTCCTATACGAACGAATAGGTGAAGGTGATAACGGGCAAGAGCGTACCCAGGCTCATGTTGGGTCCGGTGAAAAGCACGACATCGAAGAAAATCTTCCCTGCCGTGGTTGCAGCAGGTGTGCGACGATGAGTTATAAATTGTATAACCCCTTGCGCCGATTGCCACGTTGCCAGCCACGCCGCTGCGCCAGGCGAGACGCTTCCTGCTGTACCGGATGTCACGAGTAAGGTTGTACCGACTGAGCCCGCCGCCGGATTGGCCGTTTGGTCATCTCCATACTCGTTGATCTTGAGGTAGGATGTGCTCGACGTGTCGGTGGCGTGGCCGTTCACGATTGGTGAACCTGATAATGCGCCAGGCTGCGTACCAGCGACAGGGGCCGCGTGCGTATTGTCACCGTAGGCCGTAAGGGTCGGCGCTGCCGCGTAGGTGCCCACCGCGTCATAATCGATGCACATCACGTTGGCCTTTCCATTGGTGCCATCATAGGTGGCACATTTGATGCCGGTGGTGTCGGCTGAGAACCCCCACAGTTCAGCGACGGGTGCTGTCGCACCCGGACGTGAATATTGCGGCCAGGACGCAGAGGCTGTGCCAGCCGCACCAGCCGCCGCCGCGCACCAGCGCACCTCATTGGCTCCCCCCGAGCCACCAAACGTGATGGTGTTCCACGTCGGTGAGGCGTCCGTGTTACTGTTAAATTGGCTTCTTATGGTGGTGAAATCTGCGATGTCACACCTCCTTTCATACTACCCTGAGCGGACCTGTATCGCTCAGTTTGCTTCTATGCGTGCTTGTGCCGTCGCGCAGCGTGATGACGCTATCTTCGACCTCAAGCGTGATGCCCTTTACTTTTTTCAATGTGTCGATAATGAGTTCCACCATTTTATTGCAGTGCTTACTGTCTGCCTCAAGGCGCATCACCCGCGCGAGCAGCAGTTCGTTTTCGTCGTGGTACATTTGCCGCAGGCGTTCGTCGATTTCTAGCTCCGCGTGCAGTTTGCTGCCGCGCAAAGCCAGCACGACACCCAGGGGGCCGCCGAGTGCCAGGAAGAAGCTGAGGATGGCAAGGATTTGCGCCCAGTTGCTCATGTGATCCCCTCAAGCACCCGTAAGCGCCCTTCCGCAGCCTCTAGCCGCTTCTCTAGCTCACGATGCTTAGTGACGTAACGCGCGTAGAACCGGCGTATAAAGACGATGGCTGTCACATCCCATGCCAGAATCAGTAAGAACGTGATCAGGATGATCAGTCGTATAAAGAAAATCCAATCCATGATTCCCGCCTTTCGTTCGTTCTATCCTTGAAAGGAGTATTGCTATGTCCACCATTCGTGCTATCTTGCGCTTCCTGCCCGGCGTTCTCTTCATCACGGTCATGCTGTTCTTCGTGGCCTGTGCCCTGCTCGTGTTTGTGCTACCGCACTAAACGCCTAACTTCCTTCCAGGATAATCAGCGCTGCCCCAACAGCAGCGGTGGCCGAAAACTCTACCGTGTCAAAGGCTGTCCCTATATACCCATTTTGTGAAGCCAGGTTGGCTACGATAGACGTGGTGCTGATGGTTGTGGCAAACCCCGTTGTGCCATTAAAGCTGACGGGAAGAATAACACTCTGCGCCACGCCACCTGCCAGGAAACGCATGGGGCCATTATTGCCATAGACCCGGATAGCGGCTCTCGCCGTAAATGCAACGGGCAGTGCGATGGTTTTGAGCGTGCTGTTGTAACTGCCGGATACCAGGATGAGCACATATTTGACGGGGCCTTGCAACGCTTGATAGAGCGTGACTGTGCCCGATGTAGAACCACTGACGGTGCTCGCGCCCGTGTCCCCCTCGGTCTGCTGTATCCATGATTCGAGCCCATTAAAGAAAGCAGCACTTAGGCCAGGTGCAATTCCATTACTGAATGGGCCAACCTGGGTATATCCTGGCATTGTTATTCCCTCCTATGCGGTGAAATCTAAGTCAAACTGGATTGATTCCGTGTTGATGTGTGTATGGCTATACAGCCCTCGGCAGAGTAGCACGCCGCTATTCTGTATGGCGCTCGCGTTGCCACCAAAGAAGCCCACCTCGGCAATGGCGACACCGACCGCATCACCCGGTGCCAGGTACAGATCAATATGGATCTCGCCCGGGTTCGTGCCGTTGGTATAAGAACTTACGCGCTTTCTGAACACCTCGGCTTGTAGCTTCGTATCGCCCGTAGTTGGCGCAGTGCTGCCAGTCCCGAGCGCGACATAGCTAATCTTTGGGTTGGCCGCGCCGGATGTGCCATCCCGTAAGAGATTGTGCCCCGCATTCGTATAAGTAAAAGTTATTGCTGGCATAGTTCATTCACCTCAACATGGAAAAAGCGATGTACTCGGGAACAACGTCGTATTTGGGATAGGGCAGGCGTAGACCGTAGCCAGTCCGGTCATGGTCACAGCCAGGCTCATGCTGCCCGATACCAGGATGGCTACCGATTGCCCCGTGCCTACATTGATGCTATTGGCCGGTGCTTGCTGCTTGAGTAGCGCGCTAAAGAAATCGATCCACCCGATATCGTAAGGTCCTAAAACGGCTGTAACCGTGTACCAGATATTCAGCGCGTCAACCGTGTCGGCAGCGGATACGCTCTCAAGCAGCATTTGCGCATTGTAGAGCGCGTGATCAGGCAGGTTGATCGGGACGAGTTGCCCTTGCTGCAAACCCGCCTGCCGCGTATTAAAGACAAGCTGTGTCCCTTGCTGTGCATAGCGCGTCAGCAGTTGCGATGTCTCCGCAAGCCCGTTGGCAAGCGATGTGATGTTGTTGTCCGTCTCCACTTCCTCGATAATGCCCGTTGTCCAATCCACCCCCTGCTCATAGCTGATCTGCGCATTGTTCTGATCGACTACCGCTGTTGGATACTGGCCGAAGTACACGACTTTGACCGTATCGTTATTTGGTGTGCCACGTAGCTTTGTGCCGCTGCTATCCTGTGTCACCACCGGATCACCTTGCGCCCAATACCACTGTGAGCCTGTCGTGCCTTTGAGCCCAACGGACTTCAGCACATAGCCCGTGCCTGTATTGGTGGAGATGGTAGGCGCCGAAGCCAGGTCATAGGACATCGTAAAGGCGGTCTTATTGCCATCTCCGACCTGTATCTCCTGCTGTACGATGGTCTGCTGCATGCCGCCGAGCAGGTACTGCGTATTGCGATAGGTTGGGTTAGCGCGTGTCACCGTGGGCGGGCTGCCCGTTCGTCTCCCATCATCGATCTGTGTGCCATCCACTACCGTCGAGTTGACCACGGCTGTGTAGGGCACAAACCAGAGCTTCTTGTTCTGGTCAATCTGCCAGTAATACGGCACGCCTGCCGCCGAAGCGACTTTGACCAACGCATCCATCGCCTGTGCGACTGTGCAGTAGACAAACGTGGCATTGGGGAGGATGCCGACCGTCTCTGTCGGATAGAGCGTGGTACTCGGGAAAAGCGTCGTGCTCGGGAAGAGGTTCGTTTGTGCTGAGCTATCGTAAATCTGCCCGACCGTCACGCCCTCTGTGCTGAGAATGTTGTTGAGGATGTCCGTCACGATGAAGCCGGGCGATGTGTTGACGTAGCTTGCTGCCACCACGCGCTTGTCTGCTAAGAAGTGCTGGTCGGCGCAGGTGATCGTGTGCTCAAGCACCGGCTGGAAGCCCGGCTTCTGCTCCTTCGGCTGTGTGATGTAGCCGGAGAAGATGAGCGCATTGGTCGGATCGAAGATGCTCACCGGCTGGTACTGCTGGAAGTGCGTGCTCGTATCGGTCTTGACAGTGAACGAGGCCGTCGAGCGTTTGCCGATGGTGCTATTGATAGAGAGCGTGCCCGCGATGACGAAGACGGTCTGCCCTGAGATCAGCACCCGATAGCCCGGCACTGCCAGGTTGAAACGTGTCGCGATGTCCTTATTGTTCTGATTGGACGATTGGAGGCGGAATCGAGTTGCCACGTCTCGTATGGATTGATTCGCCACCGTCAATCTGAAGCGCGTCGCTATGTCTTTGACTTGATTGGCCGACATCAGTCTGAAGCGTGTCTTAATATCGCGTACCGATTGCGTGCCGGGTGTGGTCAGGCGGAAGCGGGTGGCGATATCCTTCTGATTGGTGGGCGCGTAGCCCGGCGTCACAAATTGCGCGTTTGTCTCGCCAACGGTGGTGCTTGAGGCCACATCCTGCCTGATGGTGCCCGTGCCGAGCGTGTTGGCGTTGGCGGTGACGTTGTACCACACATCGATATAGAGCTTGTCACCTGTGCCGAAGACGATAGGCGGCAGTGCGGTTGCAGGAAGCGTGAAGTTGACCGAGGTGCTGGTGAGCGTGTTGCCCGTTTGGCTCACGGTTGCAATCGGGGTATAGACACCAGCGTTGTACTTCCAGTAGCGGATGTAGAAGTCGGCGGTCAGGTTGCCATTGCCGGTGTTGATGCGGGCGCGTATGGTCGGTGTCCAGTTGCCTGCAAGGATGCCCTGGCCCTCAAGCGTCGTGACATCGTAGAGGTAGCCGTTACCCGATGGGTTGCCGATGGCCCCGAGCGCCTGCCAGGCGGAGGATGTGCCACGGGTGAAGATCTCCGAGTAGCCCGTGGCTGTGCCGATGGCGGTATCTATGCCGGTGCCGGTCGTGCCGCTGCTGGTAGCGACTAAGAGGGTCGCAGTCGTGAGCGTGGTCGATGCCGCGTGAACAGGATAGACGGTGAGTGGAGTCGTCATCTACCTATACTCCTTCCTGTTCATAAGCCCACAGTGCCAACGCCGTTGCGGATAGCGGTCACGAGTTCAGGCAGCAGCACGCGCGCGACGTTGTGGCCTGCGATGTTGATGTTGATCTGCACGGGCTGCCCACCGCTTGCACCGCCACCACCGCCTAACTGAGACATCGGATAGATGCCCGCGCCACGTGGTATGTTCATGAGGTGCGGTCCCACCACAAGTTCAGCCTCGCGACCCTCACCGACCCAGGACGGCCCACCAGGGAAGTAATCGGAGCCTGAAGCGCTATAGCGTACATTGCCACCCTGGCCGCGTATAGTGGCAGAAGGCGTTGCCATCGTGTAGTCAATTACCCCATTGATCGGATGGTCTGCAATCCACTGCGCAATGTCATTCCAGTAGCCCTTGCTGCTATCATCCATCTGCGACATATCAATCTTGGCGTTGCCTTTGAGCTTGTCGAAGTTCTTCATCGCATTATCTGAAAGCGTACTGGACATTGAGAGCGCTGTGCGCGCCATCGTACCCCACTCGTTCGACATCCAGCCTCCAAAGCTGGACATCTGGCCCTGATTGTGAGCAACCATCCCCGAGAAATTGGATCCCACCTTGTCGGCCATAATTGCGGTATCGCGTGCTGCTAGTAGGGCCATGAGTCCTGTATCACCGGTAACATTGGTCTTTAATTTGTCGGCTTGTTTTGTTGCTTCGTTTGTTAAGCGGGTAGCTTCATTAATGGCGTAGTCTGTTCTACTCTTTGCGCTACGACCCATATTCAAATTTGCATCAGTTGAGTTAGCCACCAGTTTGTTGTAGTCATCGATCTGCTTCTTTGTAGAGGCGTCAACAGTGACCCCCTGACCACGCACCGCATCTGCTGCAATCCCAGTTATTTGTGTATATTGTTGTAGTTGCCCCATCATTGATTGGTTATTGTTGAGGACAACGTGCTGTACTGGTGGAAGTGCATTTAACGCTAAATACAAACCAGTCATGACCATAGCGAGTGGTCCTGCCGCACCGGCAAGCCCCTTCATCGTCGTCCCCATGCCGCCAAAAGCCGTGCCGGCGCCGACCGCTGCCGTGCCAGCGCCGTCAAGGGATGCCTCTAGTTGCACAAACCACCCGCTAGCGCCAGCAGCCTCAGTCCCTGCCACAGATGCCGCGGTCCCTACCTTCGTTAGACTCATGGCGTCTATATCGGCTGCGTACTGGAGGCCCAGCAACTTTGCACCAAAGTATTGGACATCCAATCCTGCATTCGCAAACATGGTTGCAAGAGCGGTCCCAAATTCTGCAATCTTGAGCCCCGCAAATGCTGATCCCACAAGTAGCAAAGCGTCACGTAGAAGCTTCCCTTTTATACCCGCGTCGGCAAACTGACTTGATAACCAGGACATCAAGTCAGTCACAGGCTTGACCGTATCAAGTATGCTTTTCAGCCCGCCCGCTACATTGGTAGCGGCATCTGATGCCTTCCCGGCTTGTGATGCCGTTGTGCCGAAGATCGTGCCCAGGAGCAAGAGAGCGGTATTGACGGTATTGTTGACAGTGCTCCCGATATCCGAGAGGATCGAGCCAAATTCTTTGATTGCGCCATTGGCCTGCACGTCCCGATAGAGGTAGGTGACGAACGCCGCAAGCTGGTTGATGTAGCCCGCCAATCCATCGGTAGCGGTAGCCCACTGCCCAAATTGTGCGATCAGCGGCGTCACCATGCCGAGCAACTGACTGACATAGGGCAAGAGCAACTCACCGACATTCTGCCCGAGCACTTCCAGCATGGCGCGCCCCTGGTCGAGCTTGATATTCAGGTTGCTTTGCGCAATGTCCCAGCCCTTCACCTGCGTGGTACTCGCGGCCATCGCACTCCCGATGTTTTTGGTGTTGTTGATGAAGTCCTGCATGTGTGGGCCGGTGAGCGCGGTAAAGGCGGTGAAGCCGCGCACGCCACCGATCATATCGGAAATGGCCCGGTTGAATGGTACAGAACCCTCTGGCCCGGCCTTC
>WNFI01387678.1_pt1 | contig 11252 bp, 9 predicted proteins | sample 5400471 | NCBI WGS metagenome assembly WNFI01 (sample SAMN13153348, study PRJNA577476) | soil metagenome | isolation source: 100 cm saprolite on Douglas fir-dominated hillslope | place: USA:California | collected 2013-09-17
ATCAAAAGTAATGTAGTCGAAGTATTCACCCCCGCCCTCGGCTGCACCCAAAGAAACTTTCTTAAGCAGATGGTAGCCGCCGCCGGTCTGAAACGCGAAGACGTAACCGGCCAGCAATAGAAAGGACAAGCCAACGGTCCAATACGCGAGATGAGAACGCTTCATGCAAACCTCCACTTTTTAGGATGCGCTCAACAGCCTACACGACCGCATGTTGCTTTACCACCGCATCGAGATTTGTATTCGGGCTTTTGCGATTTTCTCTGTGCATCTCGAACCATCATGCTCCAGATGGATTAGTTCGCGCATCCGACTATTTTGACTGGAGGAGCGGTGAAAGAGTGGGTTATCCAGCGGTGGCGCTAGTCGGCGGATTGAGGGTCGGCAGACTAGAGTAAGAAGCGCGGCGCTAAGCAGCGCAAAAGCGCTCCCTCAATTTAAGATGTATGGTTGCCCTTCACAACTAACGAGCTTATGAACGAACCGAATCCCAACCCGAACCCCGCCGCACCGGCCGAACCGGCGCGTCCCACAAACTTCATCCGTGAGATCGTCATTGAAGACTTGAAGACCAACAAATACCAGGGACGTGTACACACGCGCTTTCCGCCGGAGCCAAACGGATATCTGCACCTGGGCCATGCCAAATCCATCTGCCTGAACTTTGGCCTGGCAGCGGAGTTTGGCGGCAAGACCAACCTGCGCTTTGATGACACCAATCCGGAGAAAGAAGAACAGGAGTACGTTGACTCCATCATTGATACGGTCCACTGGCTTGGCTTTGACTGGGAAGACCGGCTCTTTTATGCGTCGGATTATTTTGACCAGCTACACGCGTGGGCGGTGCAACTCATCAAGGCCGGCAAGGCTTACGTCTGCGACCTGAGCGCCGACGAAGTCCGCAAATATCGCGGCACGCTGACCGAACCGGGCAAGGAGAGCCCTTATCGCGACCGGGGAGTGGAAGAGAATCTGCAACTGTTCGAGCGCATGAAGGCCGGCGAATTTCCTGACGGCTCGCGGACGTTGCGCGAGTTTGAAGACCACCGGCCGCTGTACAACTGGTACATCGAGCAACTGGGCATCTTTCCTTCCCAGCAGATTGAATTTGACCGGCTCAACGTAACCTACACGCTGCTGAGTAAGCGCAAGCTGCTGCAACTAGTGCAGGAAGGCCGGGTACGCGGCTGGGACGATCCCCGCATGCCCACGCTCTCCGGGATCCGGCGGCGCGGATACACGCCGGAAGCGCTGCGCAACTTTTGCGCGTCGATCGGCGTGACCAAGACCAACGGCACCATTGAACTGGCGATGCTGGAGCACTTTGTCCGTGAAGACCTGAACAAGCGCGCACAGCGGGTGATGGCGGTGCTGCGTCCGCTGAAAGTGGTGATCGACAACTACCCCGAGGGCCAGGTCGACGAGATGGACGCGATCAACAATCCGGAGGACCCGGCCGCCGGCACGCGCAAGGTGCCGTTCTCACGAGTGCTCTACATCGAGCAGGACGACTTCCGCGAAGAGCCGCCCAAAGGGTATTTCCGCCTTTCCCCCAGCAAAGAGGTCCGCCTGCGCTATGGCTACTTCATCACCGCCAACAGCGTTGTGAAGAACGATAAGGGTGAGGTCATCGAGGTGCATTGCACGTACGATCCCGCAACGCGCGGCGGCAACGCGCCGGATGGACGGAAAGTGAAGTCGACCATTCATTGGGTCTCAGCCGCGCACGCTGTCAACGCGGAAGTCCGAGTGTACGAACACCTGTTCGCCAAAGAAGACCCGAACGACGTTGCGGAGGGCCAGGATTTTACGGCAAACCTGAATCCGAATTCTCTGGAGATCGTGAGCGGCGCCAAACTTGAGCCTTCGCTGGCCGGCGCTGCGGTGGGCGCGCGCTACCAGTTCGAGCGCCTGGGATACTTTTGCGTCGATCCCGATTCAAAACCAGGGGCACTGGTATTTAACCGGACAGTCGCGTTAAAAGACGCGTGGGCCAAGGTGGAGAAGAAGCAATCGGTGAAGCCAAAACCTTGACCACACATCACGGAAATGCGGAGGCACGGAGAGAGGTAAGATTCGGCTGCGGATGAGATAAACCACGATAAATAAGGTAAATCGGGACAAACTCGCTCATCGATGGACCGCTGCTAAGTGGTGCGGAACTGTTCTAGACAAACTAAAAAGAGTCGGAGTTGAAAAACAAACGGTCCTGAATTAGCACCCGCTGCGGGGAGAGGTTTGACCGAAGATGAGGCAACCTGCGGCGGCTGCGGTGGCTTGAAGGCTAGAACCAAGCTATTGAAAATAAAAGAGTTGACTGACTTGATCGCCACGCGACAGAATCGCGATAGCCACCTCTGTTGGCTTCCGCTTCACTTTCTTCGGAATTCTTCTTTCCATGCACACTTTTTGTTGCGTTTCCGCGTTCCTCAGCTTAGGATAGCCCTAGCGCTGGAAAACCTGCCGGTGCTGAGATGAAGATTTACTCATCGCAAAGCTCTTCAACAGCAACTTCGCCCGTTTCAAAAATCAATTGCCGGCCCTAAAGTTTTTCCTACAAGGAGAAGCACCCCGATGGCATGGTACGCATACTGCATAGTTGAACAGCAGGCAGTTCAGGCTGGTGTCCGCGCAAGGCGGCCAGTTCCCGTAGAAGGTCTTAAGGGCATCGGTGATGCCCAAATTTTTGCTTACCCTAGCGGCGATTTCTCCGTGCTGGTAAGCGAGTACATACCCGCTGGAGACGTCGGCCAAACAGCCCTGCTGCAGCACGCCCACGTTGTGAGCGAATGCTTCAAGCGCACCACCGTACTGCCTTTCCGCTTCGGCACAGTGTTTGACACCGATGACGCCTTGCGGCGCGCTGTCCGGCTTAACCGCAAAGGCTTCCTCGAGAACGTAGTCAAGCTCAAGGGAAAAGCGGAAATGCACTTGAAGCTGCTGATCAAAGACGGCTCCTTGCGGCAGGCCCTGGAAGAGATTGAGCTGCCGGCCTGTGTAGGTAGCGAATATTTGACCAAGCTGCGGGAAAAAGCCTCACGCCAGCGCGAACGCCAGACCAAAGCACGCGCTCTCTCCGTTCAAGTACACAAGATTTTTTCACCCCTTGACCAAGATGTTTGTTGCCGCAAGATCGATTCCGGCGGCATGTTGATTGACATCGCCCACTTGATTGACCACAAGAAAGTGGAAAAATATCAGAACCGCTACCAGATGGCGACTCGGCACCTGCCGGGTATCGAAGTGGTGATGAGTGGCCCTTGGCCGCCGTACCATTTCATTACTGGAAAACGCTCCTCTTAGGAGCTGATGATAGGTTCGTGCGGCAAGGTGCCCTCTCTGAAAGTGGGCACTTTTGTTTTTCCCTTCATCTCCATCCACGCTTCAACAAGCCCCAAAACCAGCGTAAGAAGCGTCTACAAAAGACTGCGATTTGACACTAGAATGCAGCAACCTTAAAATCAAAGATGCTGCCGACGCAAGGGTCGCGCAGCTTCTTTTTTGCCCGGATTGCCCCCTCTTGCACGTAATGGCGGTGTAGCTCAGGTGGTTAGAGCGACGGTCTCATAATCCGTAGGTCGTAGGTTCGAGTCCTACCGCCGCCACCAGGTAAACGTCCAGCGACTCCTAATGGAGTCGGTCATGGGCGCAGACCACAATATCTTGACACGCGGGCCATATGCTTCGGCCCACGGACGAAAATCCGCACTAAACACTTGCAGTTCGAAACACGGACTGTACAGTCGTCCGTCGCTAAACATCCGCGGTTCGAAACACGGCATGCATCGTCCGTCGCCCGAGCTGCACGGTCGTCCGTCGCCCGAGCTGCACGGTCGTCCGTCGCTCGGTCTACACGGTCGTATGCCGCTCGGTCTGCATGGGCGGCCGCCGCTCGCTCTGCAATCTGGGCACCATCCTGAAGCTCAGATCGACCGATGCGGACAATCCGCGTCTGCTGAGAATTCATCCGCAAAACACAGCCGCAAATATCGGGCGCACTTGTATTTGAGCGGCCTCAATCGGGCCCGAACTTCCGCCCGCGTTGTCGCCGATGATCGGAATTCTTCTCGCTCACGGCTGACGTACGTGCAGGCCGCACTGGCAGACCAGCAGGCCGTCGCGCCTGAGTTACTGGCCGCGCTGAGAGAAGCGGATCGCACAATCTCCCGTGGCCTCAATCGGACCTACGCTTCCGTCCGCGTTGTCGCCGATGATCGGAATTCTTCTCGCTCAAAGCTGACGTACGTGCTGGCCGCACTGGCAGACAGGCAGGCCGTCGCGCTTGAGTTGCTGGCCGAGCTGAGGGAAGCCGATCGCACGATCTCCCGTGGCCTCAATCGGACCTACGCTTCCGTCCGCGTTGTCGCCGACGATCGGAGTTCCTCTCGCTTAAAGCTGACGAACCTGCTGGCCGCACTGTCAGATCGGCAGGCCGTCGCGCCTGAGTTGCTGGCCGCGCGGAGGGAAGCCGATCGCACGATCTGCCGCGTTTTTGTCACTGAGCATGTAACTGTCGAGTCCATCGGCGCAGCGGTCGCCAAAGAAAAATCCCCGGCGGCATCGAATCCCACCCTTCCCAAGAACCAAAAGCGCGCAGGATGGAGCACCCAGCGGGGAACGTGGATTGGGGTTGCATCGGAATCAGAGATTGCCGACGGGTTGACACCTGTTGTCAAAACAACCTCGGGACACGCGGTCGCGCAAAACCTGGCGCACGCACCCGAAGGGCCCGATGGCAACGGCGGGGATGTCGCACTCGAGCTGACATCCCCGCTTTCAACTTACTGCTCCGCTACCGGCGGTGACGATGATGGTGGGCCGGGAAGCGACGATGACGGTGGGCTGAGAAAAGATGATGCGCTGGAAGAAGATGGTCCGCCGGGTCAGGCTGCGCTCCAGAACAAGAAGAACGTGCAAGAGAACACAGCCGGGGGCGGCTGTGCCACACGGATGTGGATTGGAGCTGCGTCTAATCCCACCCCTAGCAAGAACCAAAAGCGCGCAGGATGGCGCACCCAGCGTGCTGAGAATAAAGATGCCGCGCTGGAAAAAGATGCGCTGGAAGAAGATGCGCCGGAAGAAGATGGTCCGCCGGACTCGGCTTCCGTCATGGAGAGACTCTTTCCGGAAATTTTCGGCGCGGCCAAGCGGCCACGCGCTGCGGAGCAATCAGAAGATATCTGCCACTGCGGCGAGCTGGCGCAGCGCACATGTCCGTGCGGGGCCCGCACCTGCCACAACCATTTCTATGACGGCGAAGGCAACCTGGCCCGCGGAGACGAGCAAGGATTCTGCGCAGAGTGCGTGGACCTGATTCGGGAAGAAGCCGCCGGCATTGAGCGGTGCGGAAGGACGCAATGATTTTGTTTTGGAGCCAATCACCATCGCGCGCTCCGGAGAGCGGTCGCGGAGCGGGGTCCGTCTGGAAGCGGGCCCAGTTCCGTGACCGCTTATTTCAAGCGCTGCGCCGGCGGACGGCTCCGCTCCCGACGATCATCACGCTCTGCTACGTCGTCTACTTTCTGCTGGTGTGGGAGATGACACGATGAGCAGACGAAAAACATTTCACGCAGGCGAAGGAGCGCTCTTGATTGCAGATGAATTCGCGCAAGAAGTCTATATCGGCATTGCAGCCATCCAGGTTGGACAGACGAACGCCGGACAGATGGACGCTGCGCAGGAAGATGCCAAACAAGCAGACGCTGAAGCTGCGCCGCGCAAGCCGATCAGGGTAGAGACGCTCGCAACCGTGCTGATGGGCCCTGTTTTTGTGACCCTGGCTTTTAGCCTGGGTGCGATCGTCGTTGGCATTGTGCTGGCAAGGGCGTGGCGCTGGGTGGGGAACTGATGCCCAACCCGTTCGCCGTACAAACCGTGCGCTGCGCCGGCCCGAATTGCGAGGCCGTACGCAAAGAAGTGAACCATTGGTTTGTGGTGTCAACGATTAACGGCAGATTCATCGCGGAGCCGTTTGAGAGTTGGGGAGACCTGGATGCACACGACCATCCGGTATGCGGCTCGGCCTGCGCGCAAAAACTTTTTGAGCAGTACCTGAGCAAATGAGGGGAGGACAAAATCCGTGTTGAGAGTTTTAGACGAACGTGGGCGTGGCAGACGAGTGCCCTACTCAACCACAGGGCTTTTGTTTTTAGTTTGCATCATTGCCGTCTGTGTCTGGTTTCAACATTCCAGTCGTGACCCCGTCTATCGTGCGACTACGGACGGCTTCACTTCCACCGTACATAAGTCGGTAGTTGGTGTACCGCTCCTTGCCAAACCCATCTTTGTATGCCACTTTTCCGTAAATAAAGATCGTCCCCTCTGGTTTGCCCAGCAGCTTGATGCTGTCGGGCGGTACGGGAAGAGGCTTCGGAAAAATCATGATGCTTTCGCCTCCAGGAGCCAGGAGAGCCGTGCTCATGGAAAAGTCTGGCGGTGGTTCAGCCAGTACGACCTTGAGCGGATATTCCTCAATCCACATACCGATCCAATGCCGGACATCATACGCGGGAGTCTGCCCACAGTTCTTAATGTGAATTTGGGCCTCTGGGATATCTGGTCGCGCAAACTTGATGAGGGCCGTAGAAACGCAGACGTACGCGCGCAGTTGGCGGACAGCGTTTTCATCCATCTTTGCAATCATGCCGGCGGTTTGTTCTCGGGCTTTCTGCATTTCTGTAAGCTGCTTGCTCATTACCTTTCTTTGCCGCCAAAAGACAATCAGCATCCCGAAGTTGATGACCGCGATCACCCCAGTAAAGATGACGTATCCCTTAAACCACGCGTCCGAGGATTGTGGCGCAACCTCGATTCTGTAAGTCCCATTCTCAGACTTTTTATCTTGCTTCTCGGTATCGGGATGGGATGTGGGCTGATTGCCTGGGGAGTTAGCGGTGACGGCTGGAAGCGCCTTACTGCCGGACTTATCAGTGGGTTGGTTCTCTTTGAAATTGGTTGGAATACTCTTTTTGATTTTTTCCTGCGAGGGAGATAGCAATGCGCAGAGAAGAAGCATAACAAGCATAGCGCGAATTCTAGCGGAGAAGTTAACCATTTAAGGAGTCTCGAATATGGCAGTGATGAAATCAACAGTTCCTTACGAAGATCTTTACTTCCGGTGAGAACTCCCTGAGGCTGCATGGCAACGGACGCGCTGCCGGGATCTTTCGACTTCGGTCGCTCGGCCTGCGCTCAAGATGACAGGGTACTTAGGTTTCGGTGGCCCAGATGTTTGCAGAGGCTAACAAAATCAAAAACCAAGTCGCGGCCGGTGCGGCTGCGCCACACGGATGTCGACAAGCAGCGGTGAGAACTGTTTGAAGAGAGGGTGCCATGCCGGCAGGTGATCGCAATGATCGAATTAACCAGACTTGCTTCCCTTCCCACGCTCCCGGAGAAATCTCCTCTGGCGCACGCGCGGGAGAGCTGGCATTGCAATGAGTGTCCGGTATGCGGCGGATTGAAGCAGGCGAGCAAGCACTGGTTTTGTTACGACTGCTGGAAGGAGTTGCCTGCACACACCAGAAGCGCTTTGGTCAGGATGCGTCCGGGGTGGATCACGTTTTGGATCCAGGCATGCGCGGTGCTGCGAGAAGCGAAGTGAGAGAGCGCGTGCAGAAACACCCACCACGGAGGCACGGAGACACGGAGAAAACCAAATTAACTTGAAGACTGGATGGCGCAAACACTGCCAACAGAAGTGAACTCTGGGTTTAGATTGCTTCCAGTTCTTCTCCGTGTCTCCGTGCCTCCGTGGTAGGTATTTCATTTTTAAAACCGCGACACAGCCGAGGGCGGTCCACAAGTAAATGCACCACAACCAACAAAGGAGATCGCCGATGAACACGGCAAACATCGTGCAGTTTTTGCAAACGGCCTACACCGATGAAAACCTGGCCGCGCTGCTGGCCCATGCCCAGGATGACAAGCTGAGTTTTTGTTCGTGCTGTTGTCTCATCGGGATCACCAACGCGCCGCACGCCCTGCGCGGATACGTTGTGGAGTTTGCTCAAGGACGCGTGTTGCCCGCGGGGTCGACGCACCACCAGACGGTCCGCCTGAGCAGCGAACTTGCCGCCAGCGCAGAAGCAGACTTCGCTTACTTGGGCTCGTCGGACGAAGAGCGGCGGGAGCGATTGATCCCGCTGGTCGAAGCCGAGATCGCGCGGCGGGAACAAATCAGAGGGCAGGAAGCGCAAAGTGTCGTAGTGGTTTCGTATCAGGGCACGAGCGCGAGTTGAGCCATGCTAGGCGAGAGCGAGTGGAAGCATCCCGGAGATTTTGATCTCACGATGGAGCGTCAGGAAACTCCTTGCCGCAGATGATCGCAGATCGAATGAAGGATAAGAAGAAAAAGAACACAGCCGGCGGCGACTGTGCCACACGAGATTCCTGAGTATGAGATTGTCGAAGAACACTCAATTTCGTGTGCACGATCAGCGCATGTCAAGACACAGGCGAGGGCGCCTGTGCTTCACAAAACTTCCAGGAGCATGAGATTGCCGGAGAGCACAAAATTTCGCGTACGCGATCAACGCAAGCCCAATCACCACTGGGCCGACAACGAAGTCATTGACGTGTACGGCCCGCGGATCGGAATGATCGGCTACGCGATTTATATGTACCTGTGCCGTCACGCATGGAGTGGCCGCTGCGTGAAAAAGCAATCGGACATAGCCACCGCCTTCAATTGCGACCCCGGCCGGGTGCGCCGGCACATTGGAAAACTGCAAGATGCCGGCTTGATCGCCATTGAAGAAGGCGGCCTGGGGGAGACACACTCTTACCTGATCCTGCAGGTGGCAAAAGCCGAGCGGCAAAATGCAGCACGGCCGAGCGGTGAAACGCAGCCCATCGGTACGGCAAAATGCAGCACGACGAACGGCAAAACGCAGTACGGCGAGCAGCAAAATGCCGCACCTAATAAGGAAGCAAGACTTTCTCAAGACTTTTCTCAAGACTTAAGAGGAAGAGAGCGGCCCCTTTCGCCAAGTGTTTTGCTGATTGCGCGGGAGAACTTCTGGAAAATTTACGATGGCCTGGAACGCAATCCCGAAAAGAACTGGCATGCCGACGCAATGGACCGGCTGCGGATCGCTTCGGTCCGCTCTGGACTTCCCCTGGCGCAAACCAAGGCAATGCTTCGCGAGCATCCGGAATGGAAGGCCTGGAAATTTCTTGATGATCTGGACAGCCGGCAGGAAATCATTTTCGCGGATTCGGAGAAAATAGCGCCTGAAAAAATGGATCCGGAGAAACCGAAGCCGGCAGTCGCGGAAGCGTTGGGGGCGCAGGCATTGTTTGTAGAAGCGTCGCCCGAGAGCGAGGCGCGGGCCAAAGCGGTTTGGCAACATGTAAACGATTTTGTGAAGGCCCGCATCAGCGCGAACAGTTACAGCACATGGGTCAAGCCGCTGCGCGCCGTCGCACTCACGGACGGAATGCTGATTGTGCCCATTCCCACGCATGAGTTCAAACACGTAGGGCAGAAATTCGGCGAGCTCATTGGGCAAGCGATCGCTGGGCTTCAACCCGGTGATTCACAGGGCCGCGCCATGGAAGTGGAGTTTGTTACGCCGGAAGAAATCGCGGCGCCCCGTGGGAGCGGAGCGCATGAGTGTAAAGACACCTGTCACGCTGGGCACAGGGATCGAGTTGCTTTACGTCTGTCATCCTGAGCGCAGCGCGGCGGGGATCTTCTTCACACGACGCTGACGGGCGCGGAGTCGAAGGATCCCGGGAATGTTTGCAGCATGAATACTGCGTCAAGGCGTTCTCACGCGAAAACTCCCTGACGCTGCATGGAGAGGACGCGTTGCAGGGATCTTTCGACTTCGGCCTCGCTCTCCCGCTTCGCGGATCGTTCGTCCTGCGCTCAAGATGACAGGGTCTGAGGTTTTGGGTAGCGGCGAGTTTCACTTACGGCGATTGTTTGGCACAGCCGCCCCTTGGCTGTGTAGAAGCTGGGTAGAAAAAGAAAAGGAGCGTGTAACATGCCGGGCCTATTCGAGCTGTGCACAGAACAGGAATGGGAAGAGGCTTGCCGAGGCCAGCATCGCGCCGGTCCCAAGCCTCTACAACATCAGGACGTTGCCGCCGCGGTCCGCTTTCTGGCCGTGAAGGGCGCCGGGACGCGAGTGAAAGTCCGCTGCTCCGACGACCACGCCAACATGAAGCGCGACGCCGCGCGAGACCACGCGTACCGTCGGGGGATCTCCGTGACCACGAGATACCATCGCGCCGGCCGGTATGTGCTGATTGAGTTTACGAAGTGAGGAGGGTGACTATCACCTTCGCAAGAACCAAAAGCGCGAAGCATGGGGCCAGGCCAATATCCGGGCTGATAAATCAGGAAATTGAGAAATTGAAACGTTCCGCACTCGCCCGTCACTAAATCATGTGTCGCCACGTCAAATAAGAGGACGGGTTCCGCATTTACCCAGCGGCAAGACGTGCAAATTTGCACCGTTCTGGAGACGGGGGTGCCAACGCAAATAGGCGGCTATTCCTTGTCTCAGGGTAGGATCGAGCCTTCAAAATGGGAAGCCAAAAGCAGAAAACGGTTTATTCCACTGCCAATTTGTGGGCCCGCGCTCCACGGGTTAGACTATGTTTAATGAGTCCCAAGTTCCCAACGCAAGAAAGAAACATTCTCTTAAAAAGGCTAGCCTCTGATCCGCGATGGGCAAAAACGAAGCAGGAGAGACCAGCACCTCCTCTCGGTCCCCCTCAGCAACTTAAGCGAGTTGCCAAAAAGGGCCGCGATTGGAACCTTCCGCGATCTTTTCCTGGATACGTCGCGGGACATGCCTCAGAAAAAGCCATTGGCGGCAACTCAACGAAATGGGTTCTCCAAGGCTCTGGTGGAGATAGCGATGTCTATATAGCCAAATTTGGTAATAAGAACGGCCGAACGGAGGTTGTCACGGAACTCTTCAACAACCAACTGGGCAGCGCTTTAGGCTTTGAAATGGCTCACAGTGGATTGGCCCGACTGGACGGCCAGTTGTATTTTGTTACGCAGAATTTCGTCAGGATGGCAGCCTTGATACACGGCAGCCTGATGATCGAGGACTTCTTCGGGGCTAAAGACGAGTTGGAAAAAATACGTCCCTGCAACGAGCAGGAGTTTTACAGTATCAATTTTATCTACGAAGTTATAAATCGTTACTGCGGAGAAGCGGCCACCTCGGTACTGGAGAAGTTTTTTGAGATGCTGATGTTTGACGCACTGATCGGATCCATGGACAGGC
>WNFI01664114.1_pt1 | contig 11252 bp, 13 predicted proteins | sample 5400471 | NCBI WGS metagenome assembly WNFI01 (sample SAMN13153348, study PRJNA577476) | soil metagenome | isolation source: 100 cm saprolite on Douglas fir-dominated hillslope | place: USA:California | collected 2013-09-17
AATATATTCTGGCTGAAGATGATTGGGAAGGCTGGGTGGAAGCAAATGCGCAGCTCGCAGAAAATGCAATGGTTGTTGGTGATGATGTTATCTCAACAAACCCCTATCGCTTACAAATGGCTTTAGATAAAAATGCTGTGAATGGTGTGATCATTAAACCAAATCAAATTGGTACGGTAACTGAAGCCATGGCGATCGTTGAAGTCGCACGAATTGCGGGACTCAAAATAATTGTTTCCCACCGCTCAGGAGAAACAAATGATGACTTCATCGCAGACTTCGGCGTAGCAGTTAACGCCGACTACGTAAAATTCGGCGCTCCGGTGAGAGGTGAAAGGGTGGCAAAGTACAATAGATTGTTGGAAATCGAGAAAGAACTAGCGAAAAAATAACGATTCTTTAAAATACTAAGCACGTGTTCACTTATTGCTCGCTTTGTCTCTGCCAGAACATATTATTGACATCCCTCTATCAATTGAGTAAATTAGTATTTATGAGTAGTGAATGGGAAAATGTTGAGCCGGAATTTCCCGTCCTGCGTCAATCTGATTCTGCCAATGTAGAACAAGTTTCTGAAGCTATATCCATAAAAATATCATCTCCCGATGAGATATTCGCTGCATATCAAGGTGAGGAAAAAAAACAACGCAGCACATTAACTTTAGAGTCTATCGAACGACAAATGCTCCCGTTTAAAGGCACAGGTTTTTATACTGTGCTTCACGAACAACTTCAGCAAGCCTCCGAACAAAACCAAGGTAACCTCAGTGGCGAACTTATCGAGCATATTCTTTTAAAAAGCTTGAATGATGAAACTTATGGCCCTACAGATGGTCCAACATACGCTCATGCTAACAACGATGAAAGAGTAGCTGCTGCAGCAGAAGCATTTGGAGCTTTCACAAAAGGCCTCTATAAGGCTGATGAAAAAAAGCCTATAAGTTTTTTAAGATATCTGAAGGATGATGAAATGTTAGTAAGCATAGGAAGAGTTGATGGACTCTACGGTAATATCAAAGATGCTACCCCAGACCTTGAGATGGATCATACTCAAATTTTGCTTATTAAGCAAGGGAGGCTCCTTGGCATATTACCAATAACTGATCTAACCAGAAGCCGAGAAAATCCTTTACCAACACATGACAATCCGTATAGAAAGACTTCTCATTGCCATGTACTTGGTGCAGGAGGACTTCCTATAAGTCATTTCTTTATGGACAAAACGCTTATCCCGCATGCAGATCCTCAAAAGATAAAGCATGGAGGTCCATCTGTAACTATAAAAGTCAGTCCTGAATTTAACTCCAGTAAAGCGTTTCCTGGTATCATTTAAGTAATTTTCCATGTAGGTTATTAGAATTTTGCATATCCAGGATATCTCTCCAAACCATCCGTAAATATGTGATAAGGAAATAGGTACCTTTTTAGTCTTATTACCTCCCTTGAGCGGCAAATCTTTGGTTAATTGATAAATTGCCATTAGTTTCCTGTAATGCCTGTTGAAAGACGGAAAAAGATGGTGGTTTAATCAGTTCTAAAGACTCGTTAAACTTTTTTTTATATGCTCCTGGAGAATGACTCTGTTGGGCTCTATTTTCTAAAGCATCGCTAAATCTCTCTTCTCTTTTTCGAGGATTCTCCCCTAACTTTATGTTTATATTGTCTTTCCAATGGACGTAGTTATAGAAGCCCCAGCTAAGCCCTATTTCTAGCTGTTGTTTTGCATATGCATTATTGATAAGTGCTAAGCGTAATGTATCTGCCAGCTCTTCTTCTCCTGCTATATATTCGTTAGGAGTAAATAAAAGTTTCTCAAAACTAGAGAGGGTATCCTCGTTGATCGCTTCTGCTGTAGGTATTGGTTTATTAGAGTCTCCAAAGAAAATTTCTATGTCACAAGGAATTTCTCCCTCCTTTGAAATACTCAGTATATCTTTTCCTGCGCCGTATCTATGTGATATTTCTTTTTTTCTTACAGCTTCAAGCGCATCCGCTGCCTCTTTATCTTTTGCAATAGGTATAAAGTCTACATCTGAATTTTCGGTTGCAAGCCATACAATGCCTCCTACAGGAATGCCTATGTAGTTAGCTTGATTTAACCCTCGTTCCTGCAAAACAGTGGAGAACGCTCTTTTTCCCTCCTCTCTCCTTTTTCTTGTTATGTCATCAACTAAAGGGTGCTCCCACACTCTTGTTACAAATCTCTCAACGTCTTCTTTAGGAGAAACGTTTTCTTCCTGAGAAACTTTTGCATCAAGAGCAAATAGTTTTCTTTCTAATGTCTCTATTTCTGTTTGTTCTTCGGAGAGCGTAATAGGATCTATTTGTATAAGTTCAGCTAGCTTATCTAAGAATGGCGATGTTTTCTGTGTAATATATTTTTTTACTTCTTCAAAGGTTATTCCTTTAGCTTCATTTTTAATTGGTACTGCTTGTGGTTTACCTTCTATTGCAGGATCGGGAATTACTTGTGATTCATTAGTCATACATTTTGAATTTGTAGTTTTTTTAATATTTCTCTATATTTTTTATCGTCAAGTTTTCTTTGCGCGCGGAAAAGCACTTGTGCCATTCGTGCAATTATTGCATCAGCTTTTCTTTTGTATTCTTCTGGAGTTCTAGTCTGGTTTTGTGCATTAACTATCATTTCTCTAGTATACATAATACTAGTCAAAAGGTGTTATCAGAGAAAGATAGGTGACGCGGTGTCTGGTGACAACACTTACCACTTGGTGTGAAACTCTCAGATCACAACTTCCGGCTTTATCACCTGTGCCGGGTCAGTGCTAAATCAATTCGTCTATTTTTCGCTTTCAACTGTCCGGAAAACGGTCGTTTTTTCGGACACCTCAAACAACTAAGCTACTGACAAAGTTGTATGTTACTTAATTTGTACGAGAACTTATCCTAAAATCAAAATACGAATATTCACTGAGATAATGAGTTTTCGGACAATCGAGGAGGTTTTATGAAAATTGAGTACGTCTGGATTAGCAAACATGAGCAAAGATGATTTACCGATAAAATCGGTGCATCTTTTAATGAAACACTATTACAAATTCCCCTTTTGGACTTCGTTTTTTAAAATGCTCTATGCATTCACTAATTTTTAAATGTAATACTTCTTCGTGTATTTTTGTGAGTTCGCGGCAGATGACAATGTCATAATCTCCTAAAACTTCCTGCATAATACCTAGAGTTTTCAAAAGCTTGTGAGGTGCCTCGAAAAGGATGACTGTTGATTTGACAAATTTTGTCGATTCAATGACATTTTCCAGTAACTTTTTACTATGGCTTTGTTTATGCGGCAAGTAGCCTAAGAATAAAAATTTATCTGTTGGTAAGCCTGATACAACTAAAGCAGACAAAACAGAAGACGCGCCGGGAATTGCTTCAACTTTGATTTTTTCCTTCACGCACTCTCTGATGAGTTTGAATCCCGGATCAGAAATTGCCGGAGTGCCTGCATCACTGACCAATGCGACATTTTTCCCGTTTTTTAACCCGGTAATAATCTCTGCAATACGCATTTGCTCATTCTGTTCATAATAGGAAATAAGCACAGGACGCTCCATTTCTTGCTTTTGGGACTGCTGCGCTAGATGCTGAAGTAACAAACCAGTTCTGCGTGTGTCTTCACAAGCAATAGCAGCAACTCTAAATAACGTCTGCACAGCACGCAAACTTATATCTTGTAAATTACCTATAGGAGTTGATACAATATATAAAGTACCCATACATGTTAGAGCAGTTATCGACAACTATTATACACCTAATCCAATCCGCGGGATATCCTGCGGTATTTTTCCTCATGCTGCTTGAATCAGCGCTTATTCCGATTCCTTCAGAAATTACTATGCCTTTTGCTGGTTTTTTGGCTCAGCAAGGTCATGTAAATTTTATTTTGATAGTATTTCTGGGAGCTTTGGGAAATTTGATAGGATCACTGATCGCGTATGCAATAGGATACTATTTGGAAGACGCTCTTATTTTAAGGCTAATCAATAAATACGGAAAATATATCCTCCTCCGTGAACATGAATATACCCGCGCGCTTAAATGGTTTGATAACTATGGCTCCAGTGTAACCTTTTTCAGTAGACTACTTCCCGCTGTCAGAACTTTTATTTCTCTCCCCGCAGGTCTAGCAAAAATGAATATTATCAAATTTTCTCTTTATACTTTCCTGGGTTCTCTTATCTGGTCAGGACTTTTAGCATATCTTGGGTATTATCTTGGCAGCAACTGGCAAAGCATCCACGGATATTTCAATAAATTACACTATGTAATAGGAGCAGTAGTAGTTCTTGCAGTTTTATTTTACATCTATAAGCACCTTAAGAAACGTAAATACTTGTCATTTTGGAAATAATTAGATTATTCGAGGTATAAACATTTTTGTTCTTTTCATATAACTCTTATAATTTTCTCCAAAATAGTTTGTTAACAGTTTTTCTTCTCTTTTTGCTTGTCTTAAATCATGTAAAAAGAACAACAAGAAAAATGGTATAAATAGATAACTTCTTGTGACAAGTTCGGAACCAGTTAAAGATAGGATAAGTCTGCTGTAAATTGGATGACGAATATATTTATAGATACCAGGCGTTACGTTACAAGTTCATGGTCTTTCTTAATTTGATAGTCTTCGCCATGAGTCCAGCTATTACCTAATGACACTCTTCCTGCAATGCTGATTATCGTTCCTGGAATAACTAATAAAAATCCAAATACTTGAAATATAAGTGCGTTTTTTGTTATTGGTACAAGTGATAAACCGAATAATTGAATAACTATCAATAAACCGAGTGCTTTCAGAATAAGTTTCATTAGAAATGCTTTGAAAGAAGCAGGCATAGTTCTTTCTTTTTGTTGTGCTGCTTGTGTATCAGTAATTCTCCAGATTACTGTTCTTACAACAAATGAAATAATTGTTACCACTCTTAAGAAAATATTAAGAAGAATATACATAGCAAATATTATTTTAACATAGTAGTTTCTTGTAATTCTCTTTACTCTTTTGCTGTACTAGTAGGTAGGAAACACTATGAGTTATACAAACATGATATAATTAACTGTAATATGAAAGAACAATTAGTAATAGAGCAACAACAACAAACAAATTTTTTTGGCGCACTGGGCGCAGGAAGTCTGAGCGCGTATAGACTCCATGAAGCTGCTCTTCTTTGGATGCCCGATGCTACTGGGGATAGTTGGAGAAATGTTTCTCGACACTGCCTTGTTGAACAAGGACGCGTCGCAATGTTTGCTCAACGATTACATTTTTCAGAAGACTTGACACAAGATTTACTCCATGCAGCTGCTGCTCATGACTTTTTCAAACGTATAGAGCAAGATATTGCAAAAGAAGGCGGCTACACATGGGAAAGTTACGAGAAAGCTTCTCGGACAGCAACAGATCTTATGCGACTAGCGGGAAAAACACTTCCTGCAATAAATGAACGAGTTATCCGTCTTGCAAACGCTGTTGGACATGGATCATTACGGGAAATAGAAAGCATTTTGGAAAAACCATCGTTATCTGAAGACGATGTCGCTTTTTTAGTTATGCATTATGTGGATGATTATACACGAGGAGATCAATGGATAAAACCTGCAGAAGTTGACCTCAGTATTGATCCTAGTGGAATGCCAATGAATGAACTTGATAGAAGAATTGCTAAAAATTTAAAAAACGCGGAACCTGGAAAACAATATGAGAGATTAAATGTAGATGGAATAGGAAAGTTTACGGATAAAACAGAAACAACATTCCAAGCACAACGTCGTATTGGACATAGAGTAGAAGAAACGTTAATCAGAGTACTGGCAGATAGAGGCTATCATGTTGCACCCCTAGATCTCCCCGAATTTATTGACAATGATATAAGAAGTACAATCGAAGCAACACCAGTGCGTTATATCATTACGAGGGAAGAGGCAACGCAATTTGGTACAACAATTACATCCGTGTTAGAAAACATAAAAGATAACAAGCTGCGATTTCAAGAGCGAATGGTTACACTTCCGACAGCTGCAGCAGTCCAACAAGAGTACAGATGTTATTTTGAAGAAAATACATTTGCTATCAATAGTATTGATGAAACAGAACTTGTAGAAGTAATAGCACATCCGAGCGGTTTATTATATCCAGAAGATTATAGAGAAATTCGTTATCAAAATACTGCTCTTGATCCAAGAACGCAAGAAGTGCAGTTTGGCATAAGACCAGAACAAGAAGGAGAAGAAAACAGATGGATCGCGGAAAACTTCGCGGTACGAAATTTCGATACCAGTTTTATATCCCTCTCCCGTTATCCTCCTCGAAAACACGTGTTAAATACCCTCCCTTTTATTCTTGAGCGAATACGGTCACTTACTCAAATTATTTCAGGAGTAAATACTCAAACATAAAAAATGTTCCATTATTACTGTCAGGAAATCTAAATAAATTTTCTCACCAAGGCAGACACCTTCCCTTGAATTATCAAGTGATTCGGATAAATAGGTTCCATAGTTGCATTTGCCGGTTTTAATACTACTCTTCCGTCTTCTCTATAAAATTTTTTCAAAGTTGCTAGGTTATCATCAACTATCGCAACCACAATATCTCCATTCACCGGTTCTGTTGTTTTTTCTATAACTACATAATCTCCATCCAAAATCCCGTCTTCAATAAGTGATTCTCCTTTTACCTGTAACGCGTAGGCTGTTTTTTGCCCGGAAATGAGTGACGCGGAGATTTGAAATGTTGCGTTTGGATCACTGTGCGGTTCAAGCGGTCTTCCTGCGGCAATATAACCCATCAAGGGTAATTCAATAGTCGGCTGCGTGCCATTCATCGCGGATGCCACTCTTTGATCCAGTATTTTTAATACACGGCTATTCCCCTCTACTTTTTGTACATATCCCTTTTCAACTAACGCACGGATAATTGCGTGAACTGTAGAGTTACTCTTATGTCCAGTTGCCTTTGCAATTTCTCCTAAAGTCGGTGAATATCCGTAGTGTCTCTGAAATTGAGACAAGAACTCCAAAACCTCTCTCTCTTTTTTATATAAAACTCCAGCCATACTCATATTTTATACAAACAACTGACACAATAACAAGAGGACAAAGTAATAAAAACATAGTCAAAATAAGTATGGTACAATAGCCCTACGTCTTTGCGATCCCCCGATTCAATCGGGAGAAGCAATCCCGACGCGAATGCTGCAGTTATCATTAGTTTAGCTTGTGCTACATAGAATAAGATTGCCGACATTGCTTATGGATTTTAAATTAACGTCACAATTCAACCCTGCCGGCGACCAGCCTCAGGCAATAGAAAAATTAACACACAATCTAAACAATGATATAAAACACCAAGTTCTTCTCGGTGTAACTGGTAGTGGAAAAACGTACACAATGGCTTCTGTTATTGATAGAGTCAAAAAACCAACTCTCATCATTTCCCATAATAAAACACTGGCAGGGCAACTTTATCAGGAATTTCGTGAGTTTTTTCCAAATAATGCAGTCTCTTATTTTGTATCCTACTATGATTATTACCAGCCGGAAGCATATATTCCTACAACAGACACCTATATTGAAAAAGAATCGCAGATTAATGAAGAAATAGATAAATTGCGTTTATCCGCGACAACGAATCTCCTGACACGGAAGGATGTAATCGTGGTCGCTTCAGTCTCATGTATTTATAATCTCGGCTCACCTATTGAATACGGCAAGTTCATTTTGGAATTGAAAACAGGAATGAATATAGATACACAAAGTATCATGGTGCGCTTATCGGATTTACAGTATGAAAGGTATGAATATGGTTTCAAACGCAGTACCTATCGTGTGCGCGGAGAAAGTGTTGATGTCTTCCCTGCATATTCTGATTTGGGTATGCGCATTGAAATTCAGAATGGCAAATTGGCTTCGCTTAAAGAATTTGATCCTCTGACTGGCGACACTACCAATGTCTTGACTGGAACAGTTATTTATCCGGCAAAACATTATATGACTGATCCAAGAACATATGAACACGTATTTCCCTTGATCCGTAATGATCTGGACAAAAGAGTAGCAGAACTAAAACGTTTTGGTAAACCTCTAGAAGCACAACGATTATTTCAGAGAACCAATTATGACCTGGAAATGGTCAAGGAAGTTGGATTTGTAAATGGTATTGAAAATTATTCCAGTTATTTTGACGGCAGAAAACCAGGGGAGCCACCATATAGTTTACTCAATTATCTGGAAGCAGCTTCAAAAGACTGGCTGCTTATTGTTGATGAATCACATATTACGCTCCCGCAAATTCGCGGTATGTACAATGGGGATCGGGCAAGAAAAGAAACATTGATCGACTATGGATTCCGTTTGCCTTCAGCTTTAGATAACAATTCCTGACTTGATGAAGGAAATTGAAAAACGAGTCGCAAAACACCAGAGAATTTTAGTTACGACTCTTACCAAGCGCATGGCAGAAGAATTATCCTCCTACCTAGAAGAGCAAGATATGAAAGTAGCGTATTTGCATTCTGACATTGACACTTTGGCTAGACAAGATGTATTAGATAAATTACGCAAAGGGGAATTTGATATTTTAGTCGGCATAAATCTTTTGCGTGAGGGCTTGGACTTGCCTGAAGTAACTCTCGTTGCTATTTTAGATGCTGACAAAGAAGGCTTTTTACGCAGTAGAACGTCTTTAATTCAAACCATGGGACGGGCAGCAAGAAATGTTGACGGTCATGTGATCATGTATGCCGATACTATCACCAAATCCATGAAAGCAGCCATTGAAGAAGTGGAAAGAAGAAGAAAAGTCCAAATTGCATATAACAAAAAGCACAACATTACCCCGACAACAATTGAAAAATCCATCAGAGCGAGACTCGTGGAAGAAGATCAAGATCCGGATCACAGAACACAAACTATAGACATGCTTATGGAAATGGGCAACAAAGATGTCCTATTACCCGATGAACGCGAAAAAGTGGTCAAACACCTTCGCACAGAAATGCGCAACGCAGCCAAAGAATTAGATTTTGAAACAGCAAGTATGCTAAGAGATAGAATAAGGTTGATTCAAAGAAAATAACCTGTTTATAATTATCACCATATTACACTATTATTAAGACATGAATATAGCGATTTTTGGACCACCAGGTGTAGGAAAATCAACCATTATAGATATAGCCTGTCAAAAGGGTATGAGAGCGTTTGATTTAGAAAAAGAAGGAAAAACATATACTGAACGAAAAAATGCTGCACAAAAGCTATTCAAATCCTATCAGAAATTATCTGTATTGTTCAACGCTGCTGATTTACGTATCAACGATTTTCCACAAGATACCATATTGGTACTTCTACTACCTCCAAAAGAAACATATGATAGTCGATGGCATATTCGAGATAGTATGTATCCGGACAAGTTAGGACAGCATGAAGACAAGGTATATGAATATTTTAGGAGAAATCAATCAAATTTTCATCTTGTTCTCAGTGATGTAATTAATCCTCATTCAATTATAGAAAAAATACAACAATATATACAGCCGGATAAATAAATTATCCATACTTACTACCCACTGATATTCTCCATATGCTCAATGCTTTCTACATCTTCGTTACCTCTTAAAATAACCGCCACAGCATCAATTCTGAGAGCTTCCGGCAATTTAGGATGATATTGACTGTAGAGTTGTGCCGATCTGATCAAACATTTGAGTTTCCATGGAGTAATGGCTTCAAAAGGTGTCCCAAATTCATTTGAAGTCCTGGTTTTTACTTCTATAAAAACTAGCGTATCTTTATAAATGGCAATAATATCAGTCTCCGCGTACTTCTTACGATAATTTCTCTCAATAATCACATACCCTTTATCCACCAAGTAATCTACAGCTAACTGCTCCCCAAGTAAGGCAATAGGGTTAACTATTCTCATTAATTAAACTATACTCACTACGAATTCCCAATGTCAAATTTCAAACAGCCAATTCCCAATGCAATCGGAACTTTTACTTCGTATTTGATATTTGATATTGGAAATTTGAAATTGTATATTTAACTTTTGAAGCTACGGTCTACTCTTAGGTACCTGAAGATTGTAAAGTTTTGCTCTTCTTACTCTTCTTTTTGCGTGGGCTTTCACATCAACTTTTTCAATCAGAGGAGAATTTATTTGCCAGATTCTCTCTACACCAATTTCTCCTACCATTTTCTGCACAGTAAAACTTTTATTTTCATCTCTTCCGCGAATTGCCAGAACAACTCCTTCAAAAACTTGAATACGGCTCTTATCCCCTTCTTGAATTTTCTGATGTACTCTTACTGTATCACCTGGAACAAAATTAATTGTTGTTATCATAACTTTTCCTATTATACTTTATTTTTCTCAGATTCACAATTATTACTTTTTCGGCATTCTGCATTGATTGGGTTATTCTATATTGCTTTCTCTTTTTGCTCCTTCACCGCATTGAGAAATGCCATAAAAATTGGATGGGGTTTTAGTGGGCGGCTCTTGTACTCAGGATGTCCCTGGGTACCCATATAGAAGGGATGCATGTCTTTGGGTAATTCTATTATCTCAACCAGGTTCTCTTCAACAGACCGGGCACTGATAATCAACCCTTTAGACTCTAGGTCTTTTACAAATTCGTCATTAAATTCATATCTATGCCTGTGGCGCTCACTGGTCAAGCCTGTTTTCACATTAATAGGACCACCATATTTTTCATAGAATTCAAATGCCCGGCTGTCTTTTTTCACAAGAGCATCCCATTTACCAAGTCTCATAGTACCTCCATACGCACGCCTTTCCATCAATTCTTTCTGGGAGGGAATCAAATGGATAACCTGGTGTTTTGACTTGGGATCATTTTCCTGACTATTGGCATCCTTCCACCCAAGCATGTCTCGGGCAAAGGCAATCACTGCGAGTTGCATCCCATAGCATAAACCAAGATACGGTATCTTCTTTTCTCTGGCATAGCTTGCGGCAGCGATCATTCCCTCAGATCCGCGTTCTCCCCACCCAATCGGCACGATAATACCATCAGGCTGACCAATAATTTTCTCTGCACCTTCACGCTCAACCTTTTCTGCAGCGACCCAACGGGTTTTTATCTGCACACCTGTCTCCCAAGCTGCATGATCTATCGCATCGAATAACGCAGCATAAGAATCACGCAACTGATAGTCACCTGTTCCAAAATATTTTCCAACAATTGCAATTTCAGCTTCAATTTTTTTCTTCT
>WNFI01670914.1_pt1 | contig 11252 bp, 13 predicted proteins | sample 5400471 | NCBI WGS metagenome assembly WNFI01 (sample SAMN13153348, study PRJNA577476) | soil metagenome | isolation source: 100 cm saprolite on Douglas fir-dominated hillslope | place: USA:California | collected 2013-09-17
ACGAAGCGTGTGACTCGGAAACCTTCAAAGTGTCGTCATTCCCCCGCTTCAGATCACCCAGTAATTCCACATGGACGTTGCATAACTTCTGGAGTTCTGTTTGATACACTCATAAATAACAGCTTATTTTGATACGAGAGCTGTACATACCGTCAATCTTGTTGGCAAATTCACGAATTATGATGAGATTGCTGCGAAGGCTGGTCTGAGCCATGCTAATTCTTGGAGGAATCTTGAGATCCCCCAAACTGCTCCGTCGTAGATGTGTGGGATTGAACGAACTAGGTAAACTCGTCGTTGAACCCTCTCCAGCCGCCACATTCCTTTGAGCGGAGGTAGCGACCTCTATCAATAATTGACTATGGTTATGTTGCGTCGCTCGTCCTAAGGAGAAAGACTGCCCAGGCGATGGTGGACCGCTGCCCTTCTTTCCAATCATCCGGTGAAGCAGACTGGAATTGGCAATGGCCTGAATGGCTCCCTTGGGTGGAGTAGAGGGTGCCAGCAATTCATGACTTTGGGCAGCCCAAGGGCTCCATGGGAGCTTTGAGATGTTACGAGGAGACGGAGGGCTGAGGTTGATAGGGGGTAGAATCGAGGATCCAATCGCAGGACCAGCGCTAGAAGGGACAGGAGGGATGGATGGTGTGGTCTCTGGGATGGAAGGAATGACGGCACGACCATAACTGGGTTCATCTGGATCAGAAGTCAATGATATGCTCCGCCTATGGTGACCCGGGAGTGTTAGGTTGTTGGGACTTGACATACGCTTCTTGGTTAGGTCGAGCGACTGTCTACCCCCGCTTGAATGATCATTGCCTACGTTCTCTTTCGAACCCCCTGCGATGAATTGGTTCAACGAAATACGACTTGTCGAAGCGGACGGAGGTTTGGGCTGCGGTTGCAGGGAGAGTGGTCTCCTTGTTGAAGCATCACATGCAGTACGTTGCAGTGCTGTCCTGCTTTGCTTTGGCGTTAAGTTCATGTCTGGTACGGCATGGTTCGAGATCCCAAGTACACGGGACACAATGCCACTTGATCTACTCCTTTTCTTTCCCTTGAGCTCATGGTCTGCCTGCTCAAGATGGGCTTCCTCAGCGGTTGTTGAACTTCGTTTCCTGAACCGAGATGAAGGGCGCGAACCATTACTGTTATTACGTTGAAGTACGGAATTAATCGTAGCTTGCTTCGAATTGGGACTTGAGCTAGTTTTAAAGAGCCAAGTTCGGGGTGCCGAAGGCGACGCCGGAATTACAGCTCGCGAAAAGGATGACTCTGGTGTCTTCGGTGGAAAGTAAGGTAGGTTGATGCCTAAGTCCATAGAGGTATCGCCAACGAAATCCTTGCCAGTCTGAGATGACCGACGCGATCGCCAACGCTTTACGGAGCTGATACGGGAGAGCAATGGGGTCTTCGTTGGTGGGGAGGACGGAGACATAGTTGGAAATGTTGCAGTTGTAGGGGATGGTGTCCGTGGACTGGGAGACTTCGGCAATGGAGTCATAGTTCCTGATAAACGCTCTTCGGGAATGTCATCAAATAGCCTCTGATTTGAATCATCATCATCCACGTAGCTGAATGGGGTCTGCGAACGTGATGGCGGAAATATGCCGCTGTAGGAATTTAAGCCATTAGAGTCAAACTCTTGTGGGCGAGACTTTTTTCGTAGCCGCCTACGAGGGCGCGGTGGAGACACTGGAGGCGGGGTAATCAATGGACGAGAGGAGGCTGCAAAGCTGAGCGCCATATTGGACGGGCTGGAGAATGTCGACAGAGTAGGTGATGTGGCAAGGGGTAAGGGATCAGGACTGTGTGAACGGTCTTGCAAAGAGGAATGAGCGGGGAGGTTTAGGAATGAAGAGGATGGGGTTTTGCGACCCTTCAGATAATAATTGGAGCTAGTCGAAGCAACGGATGACGACCGCGCGTGAGAAAGTGATGAGCTCGCTTGGGGTCCGTCATCTTCAAAATCACGGTCATAAAAGCCGTCATCAACTCCTTCAGTAACCCAGGATGCACGCGATGTGTGATGTGAGAAGGATGGTGGTAGATGTGATGGAGCGGCAGCATAACTCCGAGACGTCTCTTTACTTGTCACCGTACAGTGGTAGCCATCTCCGTCATTCATGGGACCAAAATCATCATCATAGTTGTGTTTACGGTCCGTGTTCTCAGACCAGAGAGCAAGATTGGGCTGTTGGGCGCGTACCCCAGTGACGTGAGTCGTCAAACATGTCTCAGGTTCATCCCAGGCCGCTGAGTTGATGCTAAAGCGGGAGTCCTTCGGATCATCAGAATAAATATGAAGCATTAGAGGATTGGTCGTAAATCGTGAAGATGTCGTTGCGTCATGGTCGGTATGGTGTTGGCTGTGATCATTGGCATCGGTATTCTGAGATCGTGGATTGTCATTTGGTCGGAACTCAAAGTCGTCATCCCAGTTCTCTGACGGTTCTACGCGTGTAACGTGTATCAAATAAGAGTTAACACGCGATAGGCATCAACGCGTACCATGAGACATGGCGAAGAAAGGCGGTCTAGAACTGTTGAAAATGCGGCGCGTCTCAACAAAGCACGATCGGTTAGCCTAGCCTAGCGGACTTGCTAGAAGTGTCGAAACCGACAAAAATGGTTCTCGTCCACACAAACGAATGCACCGAGTTCAGTAGGAGAGAAAGGGACCGACTTGCTCGTTTTCCCGTTTGCCGCAACCAACCACGTGCAACGACTTGACAATATTTTATTTGTATTACCGACTATATTCAGATTAATGGAGCCAGCCGTCCACACAGCTTTGCAGAGCTTTGCTCAAGCATTGACAAGCAAGCGTAGACTATGCAACCTCAATAGTTATGGCAAGCACCTCTGCATGAATATAAGAATGCTTCGGAACAAACGTTGGGAAGTACAGGCAGATATATTCTGAATGAATCACCTCGTTCAGCGAGCGCCCGCCCGAATTACGGTTTGCATGTTAACATGCTCGTTCGGGCGAAGGTGTAGTGGATGATTTGCCTCGGGAGAACTCGCTTCGATTCTGTCACAAAGACATCAGTGTCACGATGACATGCTCGGCAAAAAATCAATGCAAGATCTCGCACCTGAATGCTTCAGAAAAGTCAACCCGGTCGTTCGACCTCCTACCGCTCACAGAGCCGAAGAAGAATTTAATGCTCGTATATATCTCGCGCGCAAAATCGGCTACCTCGGCATCAAACTACATCCTCAGTGGGAAGGGGAGACGCACGTACATAAGTTGATCGAATCCCATATTGCTACTAGGCAAGACATTTTCGGTTGCGGATACAAAGTCTTGTATTCGGTCGCTGGGTACGCCCACAACATACCAAGTGCAAAGAATATCATCTTCAATCGTGATCAGTTGAGGCACAGACAATGTTCCGAGAGACAATACCTCTATGCATGTCGTCTAAGGGGCGATGATGAGCTCTGAATACGCAACGAGGGGATTTTGTTTGAACAGTACGAACCAGAGCATTCAGCCCGTCTGCAATATTCGTGGTTGTCCAATATTCGGTAGCTTAAGAAGCAGGATGTAAGCAAGCCAATGCCAGACCCATCGCCAAATCTAGTACCGTGGATGACCCCATAGTGTTGAAGTACTTCAAACTGCGGAGAAAGCTTCAGTCGGTCTTCAGACAATGCCACTGATTTGGACATACAACGAAATTTTGGTAGAATGTAGCCCTACCATCAAGGGTCATTTGTTGTTCGCACTGAAACAGACCGTGGGACTCACACAACAATGAGTTTGATGCAAAGGAACTTGGCTAATGGACGCCGCCCTCGCAACTCGGCCTGCGTCAAACCATAGAACAAGAGCTGTACCACATTGTCAGCGCTGAAAATGTGCGTATACACGGTACCCACCAGCCCGTACAGTGAAATGCTATCCAATGGGTTATCAGACGTTGTGATTATGAAACTCGAAGCGTTGAAGCAATATAGGGACTTACCTGATACTAACGAAATCAATGGATGTTAAGTATACTGACGCATATTTGTAGCTCCAGCTCTCCTCGCATAGCACGTCATACGCCTGGCAGATGATACCAGCTATGCTGATCGCTGGACGAACGACAGTATACTGGAGAACAGACCCTTATTCAATATGAATAAATCATAAATGCCAAAATCTCTCCACAGCTGAAGACCTTCACTCACATTTCACGGCGTGCATGAAGCCAGGTTTTGTCGGTCGGTATCGCCAAAAGCATAATGGCAACGGCAGCGGTTCCTTGTCTTTCCGGGTCAAGGCTGCTTCAGCGGAATGGTCATGCCCCGTAGCTGCAACGTATTGGATGAGAAGAAGTCTGGTTTCGATTTAGTCGGGGAGCCCCTTCACGATGAATAATTGCACAACTCACAAAAATGCGGCTAGTGTGATAGATTCATAGACTTGAGTGCGAAGTAATCAGCTAGCTGCGATGACTTTACATTCCATGAAAAACTTACCAACTTCAACAAGGGAATAATAACTAAGATGTACGGCACATCCAATGGTTCATCAGGATATGATAAAGTGCGTAGCATTCGTAACACGCACGTGTAGTCCCGGAAGAAACGATAAGAAAAGAATGAAATAATGGCATAAACGGGGGGCATGTACAGGATACGCTATTGGCATTGCGATGTCATCCATGGGGCCTCGTCTAGACGTGAATACTCACAATAATCTGACGCTGTTCATGCCGGACTCGATAGTTCATAGCATGTCTTAAGACAGATACTACTGAGATAATGACAGTCTTAAGAAGATCATCAGGATCGTAAGACGGCATGGACGTCTCAGACAACACTCACAACGCAGGCGCATGCACCAGCAATGACCCAACCTGTAATACTTTCCTTTAAGTGGCCACAACTAGATCTAAAGTGTCTTAACTAACCAATTCGGTGTGCATCCCTTAACAGATTTCAGAACGGGTTTCTTCCAGCCACCTAAAGATAGATCTCACCAATGGATGTTGCCCGAATTCCAGAAAGTGCTTTGGTCTACTTTTTCACTATTTGTATCGCTGCACGTGGAGTTACTCATCTTCAACGAGTACCAGGAAGCTGAAGGAGCGGAAGTCGCGCCGCGCTGCAGCCGAACGTATTGGATTCTGTTATACTGTCAAACGACAATGTGTCACGGGGCCGCTTCCTTTCTCGTTAGACTACATTGGAAACTTGTGACAACGATGGACCCAGGTGAAGAGAAGCGCCGTTCGACGTTGCAGCCTCGCCGCTACTGGCGAAGTCAATCGGGACATAACATTGTTGCCCATTTGAAGGCTCATAATGAAATGAAGCATCATTCCCCTGGCCCCAATATGATATGGTCTTGGAGCTCTTTTTTCAGAATCTATGTGGTGTTTACTCTCCTGGTGCTTGCTGCTGTATTGATTCTTGGTCGTGCACCGGAACGCCGAGCGGTCCACAAGGGCAAGCTGCGTCTGTTGTATAAAGGTCCGGACGTCAATAACATTAATCTTCTCCAGAGACATTTTCTATGCACTTCTATAAGATGTTTCCTTCTGCTAAGGGAAGATACTTCGACTCGTACCCTCACTCTGAACACATTAACATGCCAGCTCCTGATGTCACTGCCTGCATGTGGGGGACTGAAAAAGACTTTGACCGCCTTCACGAGTGGCTCCGTATCTGGAAAGGTCAATTATTATACTGATTTTCTTACGCTCTATTCATCAGAATACAGGCCCACTTTCGTTCATTTTAATCACGCATCAAATGCCCTCTTCATCAGCATATAAAAAACTGTCTAAGCGGATATGGAATGTCGGGAACAGCGATTCCGGGCGGACTTCAGTGTATCCCCGCATCCACGTTCACATGTTATCGTCTCCAACTCATCCTGCCAATGAAACTCATAATATGCACCTCAATATGGCTCGTTTTCTTGCTACGACATCAACTGTTATATTCTTTCCTGATGGACTATCGTCTCCTGCACCCTCATCTCTTCACGAAGTGCTCTTGGGACATGCTCGAAACTTAGTCCACCCTGTGATAATTGAACCAACCCTTCGTCGCCCAGCCAGTCCTAGCACTAGTCTGCTCTCTCAAGGCTCAGAACGTATCTTTTCCAGCAACTCGCTTCTCTACATGCCACGGAATGCTTCCATATGGTGCCCCGAGCGTTTCTTCGTGGCATCCCCCCTTGAGTGGGCCGAATGTCTTTGGTATATGTCGCTTAAATATCCACAATCTCTTCGGTCTCCAATTTTGGACAAAGTTTACGAGGCTATGTTGCTCCATTCCGCATCACCATCCAGGAGCCGGGCCTGGCATCAGGGACCTGCGGTACACACAGCCTCTATACAGGTGTGTATTCCTCCATAATCCAAGATTTCACATCTTTGTGTCAAATGGACATCACTACTTAGGACCGAATCCATGACCGCATGAGTGTGCAATTCCGCTCGGAGGCCTGCATGATGGTGGCGCGAGAGTTGTATGCTCGTGGAGTCTGGAACAAAACGTTGGTATTGACCGATAGTTCAGACCATGTCTTGCAAGGTAACTCAATAACCATCTCCATTGAGAAAGCTCTGAAAGCGACCATCATTGGATTTGACGGATAGGGCGCGGCCAGGGCCATGGGCCAAGTCAAGATCTGCAAATGAGCGTGCGGCACGTCATGGCCATGTGCGATGCGGTGAGTAGCGCCCATACGAAATACGGCGGGTTTTATAACCATGCAATGCTGCAACCGATACGTGCAGGCATTAAAAGTATGGGGTAAGTATTTGCTTGAAGACTAGTGGGGTTGTTGGGATACGAATAGTCTCTGGAAGACATTTGTACGACATGTTATCGTTCTTGTGATTGGTCATCAACCTCCGACTTAATGGGACGGCGCGGCTTGAAGATTAGTTCTAGGATACATACAGGAAGGAAGGGTTGCAATGAAATGCTGTTGTTTTGATACGTCTTTAGCTTGAGCTGCCACAAATGATGGCGCTCACGAAATGTGACTGAATGGAAAAATCGCGTGCCGTTCGTTGACCAGTCCTCGCTTTTGACAACACCCTTTCGTGGTCCCTCCGCCAACAGCAATTTGCCGCGCCCTGAGATATCCTAAAGGCACGCTGGCCGTCTGAGTAAGCTCCTGACGATCCTTACCGAGTGGTTTCGATGTCGAAACCTTCGATGGAGAGACCCCCAGGTCCCCGTCCTCCTCAAACCAATGCTCGAAACAAAGCGTTCGAATCTATCTTTGGTAGACCCAGTGCTGTGCATCATCTAGTGCCTCCTCAGCAGCAGTATCCTCGTTACTCGCCCGCCGCACCTTCGGGTGGTGTCCCTTCACCATCAGTCGTCCCGCATCCTGATTCCCGCCAACCTTACCCCTATGCTCAGAATTATACTCAACCGTTTGCTCCTCCTCGTGCGCAAACGGCGCTTGGGTCGATGGGCGATCCGTCTCCCCAATACGGTGCCAATACCTTCAGTGTTGATCCAAGAATGTACACGCAATACTCTCAAGCTTCGTACGGAACTGGCACCTACCCATTGCCACCCTTACAGCAAGGTCCTATCTCCATGCGTTCCATGCAGAATCTACGCACACCCGATGTTGTTCTGCCTCGTCTGTCGGACTCTCCCGATTTGGTTCATGGTTCATCAGGGATTACTCCAGCTCAGGCGTATCAAGCTCAGATATATCCATCGTTGCATGGCCCTCCTAGACCTCACGACTTACCTCCTGGTGCAGCCCCCCCTGTATGGTATAGTAATGGCCACGTGCAACCCGCGTCATTGTCGCCCTCAGCGTCTTCAGCGACGGATACCAGTTCATCATCTTCGAACCAAACCCTGAACTCCACGCCGCAACCACCAAACTACTTATTGCCTACTGTTGAGACTTTGGCCTCCGTTGCGTCGACGGATTATCTGGTTTCTTCAGCAGAAAGTCAGTCCGAATCCCTCATTATGACATTCTCCATTATAGTCTAAATGGTCATCCGTAATATGACCCTCTCGAACGTTTTCATAGGAAAGGGCACAACTCATTCAGCATCTTCTCATCAATCGCAACCTTCCGTGGATTCAGATGTGACGTCGATTGCAGATTCCGCGCGGACGCGACCACCACTTGTTTCCATGCGGGTTGACACTGCTCCTCAAACGATTCCCTTGTCTTCGACAGCCCATTTGAATGAAATGCGTCAAACAGGCGACCGACGGTCAAATGATTCGACTCACACAGTCCCCTGAAGTATAAGTAACAAGGTGCCTAGGACTGATGGGCCGATCTCGACCCGACATCGTTCATCCACTGCAATGAGTGGCCCGAATCGGCCCACGTCTGTACCTTCATCCCCAAACTCCACTACGCGTGCGACACATGGGAGCAGCAGCAAGCCAATGCCTCCAGTGCCCCGCAACCCCCCTGCTCGCCGTCCACTGCCCGTGTATGCCGCTCTTCTGTCGAAGGTCGCAGAGGCGTTTCGCGAGCGCATCACACCTTCCTTGTCTGAGCGCTTTAAAAATGATTTGACGTATAAAGACGCATTCGATGGGCGTGAAGCCGTTACCAAGATCGCTGACATTATTCGGACGGCGGATCGAAATCTAGCTCTCCTTCTTGGAAGAGCTCTTGATGCGCAAAAATTCTTCCACGACGTGACTTATGAGCATCGGCTACGAGACAGTGTCAATGAGATGTACCAGTTCAAAGGCAGTGTCCCTACGCCATTCATGAATGCAGATGGTGACAAGGCTACAGCCGGTGCTTCAAGCAAGATAAACTCATCCATAGTCACGGTAGCGCAGCATAGTTCTGCGGGGCGCGATAGTGTCAGTATTGTTGGATCTTTCACGACTGCTCCAACCAACGAAGGATCCTTTATGACGGCTGAATCTCAGAGCACTGGGCGACCACCGCCTGCCTCTTTAACAAGGCAAGGCCAGCAGAAGTCGCTCTCCTCCTCTTCTGCCACCACATCCGAAAATACCCATTCTTCTGATCTCCTCTCGCCGGACTCGGTTACAACAACCTCATCGATGCCCCTTCTCCCTGATGCCAGCCCTACGGACACTAAGAATGAGGGGCTTGGGACACATATTTCTGTGCCTCAGCGGCGCGAGCGTGCAGAGTCTATAGCTTCTGCAGAAGAAGCCCCTCTACCGTCGGGTGTATTCACGCTTCTCACGGATTGTTATTCACCGACTTGTACAAAGGACCGTCTATGTTACAGCATTGCTTGTCCAAGGAGATTGGAACAGCAGGCAAGGTTGAATATAAAACAAGAGGCAATCCTAAAAAGGACCATCAGCAAGGAGAGTTTGAATGACGTTCAGGTAAAGCCTGGCGACATGATTTACGCATATACATTTTTACCTCATTTATGTAGGAACCTGGTACTCTATGGATCCATAGTGTTTCTAAGGAGATTGCGGATAGTTTGACAGATCGTGAAAAGAAGCGACAAGAGGCCATCAATGAAGTTATGTACACAGAACGGGACTTCGTGCGTGACATGGAGTACTTGCGTGAGGTATGTGAAGTGGTGTCGGCAAATGAATCGCCTTCCTGATGATGATGTTTCTTAGAAATGGACTAAGCCTCTCAGCACTCGCGATATTATACCTGAGCCGCGCCGTCAAGACTTTGTCGTCCAGGTCTTCTGGAACTTGAGCGATATCATTTCCGTGAACACTCGTTTACGCGACGCATTGAATAAACGCCAGAAGCGCAGCGCTGTCGTTGATTCAATAGGAGACGTCTTCCTTGATGTTGTCCCGCTTTTCGAACCATTCGTCGTCTATGGCGCTCACCAGCTCTATGGCAAGTTCGAATTCGAAAAAGAGAAGAGCTCGAATCCAATCTTTGCACAATTTGTGGATGATGTGGAGCGGTTGCCCGAGTCGAGGAAGCTCGAACTCAATGGCTATCTCACTAAGCCTACCACCCGCCTGGCACGATATCCACTTTTGTTGGAAGCTTGTCTCAAGTTGACTCCTGAAGACCATCCTGACAGGACCATCATTCCAAAGGCAGTGAAAATCATCAGGGAGTTCCTCGGTAGGGTGAACGTTGAGAGTGGGAAGGCCGAGAATAGATTCAATCTATTACAGCTTCACCAGCAGCTAGTATTTCGTCCGGGGGAATCTGAGGTAAGCTAGGAATAACTATGGAAGTATTCTAGCTCTAAACCTCGGCTAGGATCTACGTCTACTCGATGAAAATCGCGAGCTGGTATACAAAGGACAACTAAAGAAGGATAATACTGACTTGCAGCTCTTCCTCTTTGATCATGCATTGTTGGTGGTTAAGGCGAAGACCAAACATGAACAGTACAAGGTCTTCAGAAAAGTGAGTTTTTAGCTTGCCCTAAATGAATTTGTGATTATTAATCGGTTTCTAGCCGATACCTCTGGAGCTTCTCCTGATATCGCCCTCATCCGAAGACCCATCAACGCTCCGTGGCACAAACCGACCAAGATCCGCCCTGGTTGCGAAGCGCAACTCGGGAAGCAAGTCTACGCCGGGGATGCATCCGATGGCTCCGCAACCTTCGACGAAACCCGACGCCAAAGGTGGCTTCCCGATTACGTTCATCCATCTTGGGCGAAAAGGTTATACGTTAACACTTTGGGCCAATACATACATCAGCCGACAGAAGTGGATGGATCATATTTTCAAGCAACAAGAAAGCTTGAGGGATAGAAGCACGATCTTTGAGCCACAGATCATTAGTCAAGGCTTTTTCGTTGGACCTAATAGAGTCAACTGTGCTGCACCTCTGAGTACGTCTCTCTGCTTCTTCGCAGGATATATGCCGATCGTAGGTGCACCCAGACCATGATAGACGTATTGTATATGGGACGGATAATGGGGTGTATTTCTCTGACCCCAGAGAGTCGCTTCAAGAGCCCCACAAGATGCTCGCGTTGATGGAGGTCACCCAAGTTGACGTCTTGGAGGAGTATCAGTTGCTAATCGTGCTATCAGGTGGGCAGACACTCGAAGGTTGGTTCTCGCTGACGCTGACGCCATCTACTCTTAGAGCGTACTATCATGACATTTCCTCTTGAGGCTCTCGATCCTAGAGACCCTAATGCAGGTCTCAAGCGTGCAAAGCGGGTAGCTTCGCATACGTCCTTTTTCAAGGCAGGCATGTGTCTCGGCAGAATACTTGTTTGCGTCGTGAAAGCCAGTGCGCTTTCGACTACCATCAAAACCCTTGAGCCTATCGACCAGAATCAGCGCGGCAAGAACA
>WNFI01303305.1_pt1 | contig 11251 bp, 11 predicted proteins | sample 5400471 | NCBI WGS metagenome assembly WNFI01 (sample SAMN13153348, study PRJNA577476) | soil metagenome | isolation source: 100 cm saprolite on Douglas fir-dominated hillslope | place: USA:California | collected 2013-09-17
CTTCATAGAAGGCGTCCGCGAGAGACCCGATGCCATAAGCCTGGAGCACTTCTTCGTAGGGCGGCGAGAACGTAAGCCAACCGGTATCTAAGTACCGCACGCGCGGAAAATCCAGGCGCAGTGGATCTGACCATTCCAGAGGAATGCCGTATTCCGGGGAGACGATCAGCGCGTTTTCAGAAATCCTCCCATCCGATTGCAGGGCGTTCAGATCAGAGAGCACCAGCTGATAGGCAATCTGTGACCTCATGTTGGACATCGTCGTAGCGATCGATTGGTTCGCAGCCAATCCAGCTGCCACGATGAGGCATACCACCGCTCCCAGGAAGCTGAAGCGCCGAAGATGGGAATTTTGAATGGCCGCGGTGATCCGTGCGGGATCGGGTCGCTCCTGCCAATTCAAGATCAGCATGCTGAAGATCGCAGAATTCGTAAGGGTGGAGAGCACCACATATTCGGGATCTTTCCATACCCAGGCCACATCCAGATTTTCAACAAGAAAGAGTGCTACTACCGCCATGAGCGGCAGAACGGCCCTGCGGGACATGGAATTCGCGAACATGAAGAGCCACACTCCGGGAATCAGCAGGAGGTACGGCAAGGGGTTGGAACTCGCGAGATAAATAAAAAAATTCCGGGCTGTTGTGATTGGATCCATGCTGAGCGGGCTGACCTGGTCAACCAGCATCTGCAGATGGCCTAGGGAGTACGTCGCGGGATCAGGGAAAAACCAGTGCGCAAACAGGTTTCGGTCATTGTAGCTCCAGCCGATCTGTTGGATCTGCTTCAAGGCGCGAAAATTCTGCAACCGATTGGTGTCGTGTATCGACTGCCGCACCTTGTTGTAAATGGTGTAGCTGGACCACTCTGGGGAAAGGCTCACGTAGATCCGCTCAAAAAAATAACCTGCTGTAACGAACAGGCCGGTGATGAGAAGAGCCCTGAGCAGGCTTTGTAGAACAAAAGAACGGTGGATCAAGATCAAGGCCGGTATGGTGGCGGCCAGAACGAGGAGCAGCATCTCCACTCGAATCAAGCTTCCCACCACGAGTAAGATACCGCCGCTCGCCGCCACCCACTTGCGGAAGGGGGTCGAGACCCGGCTCGCAGTCACGATCGCACCGATTCCCGTAAGGCAAGAGAGCGCGGCAACGGTCGTGTAGGTGATGTTGAGCGCTCCATACGCGTCAGCGATCAGGACGATCGTGATACTGAATATTTGGGATCGGAGCTCGAGGCCGTGGGAAAGGATGAGATGGAATAGGACCCCTAAGCAGACGAAATTTATGCCAACAAAGAGCAGGATCTCCCAGTTGAGCACGGTATGCAACGCATACAGGGGTGCCAGCAGAAAGCCGAGCAGCACATTGCTATAGATCAGGAACGGTTGCGGTCCGCGCCCCACATAGCCGGAGGCGATCGAAATGATGGCAGGATCGTCATTGACTGCGTAACCTGGGCGGAGGAATACCAGATAGAAGGCCAGGGCGCCCAATGTGGATAGAAAGGACACGATCCACGGAGCAGCGAAGATCTGAAGACCCGTCCGGTCGGATGATCGCGGGGTTCTCTCAGGCAGGGATTTTTTGGAAAAACGCTGCACGTTCTGCTCCAGACGCGTGATGGCTTTCCCATTCGGGGTTAAGCGGAACGTTTACAGCCGACGCTCGCGCCGTTGGTCTTCCGGTCCAGTGGAAATTCAAAGGGCAGCCTCAGAAAACTCCGAGGGAGCACGGCTGCCCTCTCCCAGGCAATTATTCTTTGAGGAGGATCGTGACCTTGCGATGCGGCTCTTCGCCGGTGGACAGCGTACTGACGGCCGGATGATCGCGCAATTCCATGTGGATAATTCGACGTTCCGCCGGATTCATGGGTTCGAGGGTGAGTTTGCGGCCGGATTTGAGCACCTGCTCAGCCATCCGCTGCGCCAGCTGCTGCAGCTGTCGTTCGCGGCGGGCACGATGACCTTCCACATCCACGATCAGTTGAATGAATTGTCCGGTTTCCTTGCCAACCATGAGCGAGGAGACATACTGAAAGGCATCCAGGGTCTCACCGCGCGGTCCGATCAGGATACCCAGATCCGTCCCGCGAATATCCACCATGATCGGGTGACGATCCTCGCGTGCCTCGCCGTAATGCGCCGAGACCTGTGCCTGCAGGCCCATCTGAAACAGCAATTTGGAGATGGTCGATTCCGTCGTTTCAATGATTGCGTCGTGCCCATCCGGCATGGAGATCGCCTCCGCCGTTCTCGGGGCTTTTGTTTTCGATTCTGAAATATGAGCCTCTCTCTTTGCTTCCGGCATTTTTGCACTCCCCCTGCGCGTCTTCTCCGCACGCGCCGGGGCCGCTGCGGGCGGTTGGATGAGCTCCTCGCCGGGAACGTGCACGGTCAATCGCACGCGCACCTGGCGTCCGCCCAATCCAAATAATCCTTTATTGCCCGAATCCATGACCTCAACCGATACTGCGTCCGCCGTGAGGCCCAGTTGGGCCAGTCCCTGTGCGAGGGCTTCCTCCACGGTGGGTGCAATAATCTCCAGGGTTGTTCGTTCGTTCATCAATCCCTCCGTTCCTGCTATCTTCTCTTCCTGGATGTGGATGCCAGCACAGGCTGCTTCGCACCCGGTAGAAGATTGCTCCAGTTCACACGGCCCATCATCGCGTATTGCACGATGCCAAGAACATTACTGGTGATGAAATAAATCGCCAGGCCGGAAGCATAGTTGAGTACGAGCCAGCCCAGGAAGAGCGGCATATACACGCTCATCATGTTATTCATGGCTGCACCCTGATCATTGGAGGATCCGGTCGTGGGAGGCGGCATGGTCAGCTTGGTTTGAAGATACGTCGTAATGGCTACAATGATCGCAAGCGTCGGGAAACCATAAGGCAGGAAGGGCAGCATGAACCCTCCCGGAAACGGAATCCCTTCGGGCCGGCCAAGATCCATCCACAGGAAGTGGCTGTTGAGGGGGATCAGTGCTGCAATGTTCAGGAAAGAATAGACGCTGCGCGCCAGCTGCAGCAGCGCCAAGGGAGACGAGGCCAGGGCATGCGTGATGCTTTGATAGAGCCCGATGATGATCGGGAATGAGATCAAGGTGGGAAGACAGGAGGCAAGCGGATTGATCCCGCGTTCCTTATAGATGCGCATTTGTTCCGTCGCCAGCTTTTCGCGGTCCTTGGCATATTTCTTCTGAATATCCTGCCATTCCTTGTCGTTCTGCAAGTCCTGCATCGCCTTGGCCCCCTTCAGCTGTTGACCGTTCAGCGGCCAGGTGAGTAGTTTGATCAGGATCGTGAATACAATGATGGCGAAGCCAAATGCATTGACGCCGTGTCCGAGGAAGTTGTAGATCCCCAGCAGAGCATTGGTAAAGGGAGTCAGGATGAACGGATACCAGATGCTATTGAGGTACAGATTCCAAAGATCGCCCATGATTTTATCCTTCTATTGGTTTGCAAATTTCCATCGAACGGCACCGTCCTGGGATACGGCAGCCAACAGGAAATCCGTGTTGAGCGGCGAGACGAGGATCAGACTGCCTGCAGCAACCGGATCTGTATAAATGTTCCCGCCGATGGTGGCATCCCAGCGTTTGACACCCAATGGGTCAAACGCAAAAATGGAGCCGGAATCAGTACCGACGAGAACGCCGTCTGCGAGCACGAGCGGCCTGCCTGTGATCGGTCCATCCGGTTCAATGGTCGGCCAGGGATCCTTCCCATTGACCGCCCCGAATGAATATACATTTCCGCTGATATCCGCCGCAAAAATGGAATCTCCGCTCAGAGCCGGTGTACCCCAGATCCAATCTTTTGTATCTGCGGTCCAATGACTTGCGCCGGTCGCCGTATCGATCGCGAAGATCTTGCGGGCCGACGACCCGAGGAAGAGGGTCGTGCCATCCTGGCTGACCACGGGTGCGGACGGTACTGCCCCTCCCACATCGACCTTCCATGCGACCTGTTGCGTTGCGGGATCCACAGCATACAGGAAATGATCCAGCGAGGCGATGAAGATCAGTTTACCGTTCGAGGCTGGCGAGCCCCAAAGTGCATCACTGAGGCGTAATGACCAGCTCTTTTCGCCCGTGGCGAGTTTGACTGCGTAGAGGAGACCATCGGTATTGGCAGCATAAATTGTATCTCCAACCAACAAGGGTGCCGCGATCCAGCCGCTGGTCGCTCCGGTAAAAGGCGCCGCCCACTTCTCCTTGCCGGTCTTGACGTCCAGGGAATAAAGCCCGTGATCGGTACCAGCGCTCGCCACCAATAATTGTCCATCCGGACTGACCACCGGGTTGGCATTAAAGGATTGATTGCCGCCCTGCGGAGGATACTGCCAGACCTTTTTTCCATCGCTGAGATTCACCGCGAAGATGAATTGACCCGAGGCCAGGTACGCGGTAGTGCCATCCGCGGCCAGTCCGGGCCAGCTGGCGGAGCGCGCGCCCGAACAGGCACTCAGCAGGAATGCGCCCAGCAAGATACACGATACCAGTGTGAAACGTTTCATTGAAGAATTTCTAACTCCTATCGAACAGGGTCATAGCCCCCGGGATTAAAAGGATTACAGCGAAGCACGCGCCAGGCCGCCAGGAGGGAACCCTTAAAGGCGCCGTGCTTATAGATCGCCTGATATCCATAGTGGGAACAGGATGGGTAGAACCGGCAGGTACCCTCCGGCAGTCCGCGCGAGAGGGTCATCTGGTATAAGCGGATCAAGGCCAGAAGGGGGATGCGCGCCCAATTGCGAGGTTGGGAGGGCATATCCCGCAGGCGCGGTTCATCCGGATAGTCATGGGGAAGAAAAAATTCAGATTGCATTCTTCGGAAAGATCAATTTAGCGCGACGCAGCACATTCTGCAGAGCTTCATCCGTTTCGGCGAGCGAGGAGGAGACCAGCGCCGGCCGGGCAATCAGGATCAAGTCCCAACCCGGCACAAGGATCGGGATGAGCGATTGCAGTGCTGCTCGCATGAGACGTTTGGCCCGGTTTCGTTTTACGGCCGTGCCCACATTGCGGCCGGCGGCCAGGCCCACACGCACGCTGGTTCCTTCATTGGCCTGGGTCACTAAAACAAGAAGCGGGTGAGCAAACGATTTGCCATATCGCCGCACCCGCTTGAAATCCTCCGACCGGGTCAGGCGGAATTTGCGCTGCACTGGATCTTGGGTTGGTCTGGGAGTTACCTCACCCAGACGTTGGCCCTGCAAAATCCGCAATCCAGAACATTTGCGCTGCTATCAGATTGGATTTTTTGCCTATGGAGGCTCAAGCCACTACTCATTTGGGATTGTACTCTGATTTCTTGAACGAGCACGCTGAACCAATCCTGCAGCAGGAAGCCAGTGAATCAATTCGGGGTAGTTCACCAGTGGATACGTTTGACGTGCTCGTTGGCGTGAACAGTCAGCTTGTAGCGCCCGCGCAGTCGCCTGCGCTTGAGCACTGCGCGTCCGTCAGCCGTTGCCATGCGCTGGCGAAAACCATGCACGCGCAGGCGCCGCCGGATTTTGGGTTGATAAGTTCGTTTAGGCATTTGATTCGTTCCTCAACTACGATCGATGATTACAAGTCCCTGGGGTGCAATGATTCCGACCGGGAAAGGACTTTCAGGAGAGAAGCACGGAATTATACCGTAAAGGTTTGGATTCGGTCAATTTGAGATCTTTTTGGGTATTGGGTCACTTTATGCGTCATGAAAATAAGAGAGTCCATGTAGAATTGGGCTTAGGTCTCTCACTTCGACGTTTTTCGCGTGGAGCTTGAGCCTCCCCAGGGCAGATCTCTCGCAACAGTCCTTCTGCTGGCCGCGCGAAGCGATCGCGGAACTACTTCCCTACGGATGCTATTCCACGTACGTAACCGAGCCGGACAAACTCGTATTCTCGATCAGTACTAACGACTTCAAAATATCACCCGGGACTCGAGGCCGCGTGCGCCCACGTACCCTGATTTCAAACTGACCCCATTACCTCTATTTGGCCGCTTTCTCCTTCGGCTCACGGGTCGGATACACGGGATGCGCCAGGAGTTCTGCCAGTTTCTTGGCGCCCTCCGGGCTCGCAATCGCCACGACCTCATCTCCTTCCGTAAAGATGCTGTCCCCGCGCGGCAGGGTCATTTTTCCGTCGCGGATGATGGCCGCAATCACACACTGCTCCTGGAAATCGATTTCCTTCAACGCAGTCCCGATGCCCTTGGCCCCTGGGGGTACTTTTTCCTCCACCACAGCATAGCGGCCTCTGCGCAATTTGAGCAGCGTCATCATGTCTCCCATCGACATCTCTTCCGCGACCAGTTGAGCCAGAATCTCAGCCTGGTTCAAAAAGACATCCACGCCCATTTCCGAATTGAACAACCAGCTGTTTTTTGGGTTATTCACGCGTGCGATCACGCGCGGGACATTGAATTCGAAGCGCGCCAGGGAAGTAATCACCAGGTTGGTTTCGTCGGAACCTGTTACCGCCGCGAGTACATTCGCACGTTCCACCTGCGCCCGCTCCAGAACGGTGGGCGAGCTGCCATCGCCTTCAACAATGGTTTCGGGCGGCAGTTCGAGTTTCAGTTTTTCGAGGATCCCGCCGCGCTCTTCCACGATCTTGATCTGATGTCCGGCGTCCAGCAGGAAGCGGGCCAGGTAGGATCCGGTGTTTCCACCGCCGACCACGATGACATACATGCTCACATCCTCCTTTCCAGCCCGACCATCTGCTCGACACGTTCCATCGCGGAGGGGAGCACCGCCAAAAAGATCCGGTCGCCCTCCTGAAATTCAGAACCGAGCACAGGGATGAATGCGCCTCCATCGCGGGTGATGGACACAACCACGATCTCACCCGGAACGGAGAGATGGCTTACCGTCCGGCCCGCCAGGTGCGGCGAGGCCTCGAGCACCACCAGCGAAACCTCCCCGCGTCCGAAGGTATACGCGACATCCAGATCGGTATGAGTGACCACTTCACAGATTCTCTCCGCCCCCCAGGTCGTCGTCGAAATCGTGATAAGACCCAGGCGGTGATAGATCTCTGCCCGCAGCGGATCATATAGGCGTGCCACCACGCGCGGGACGTGGAAAATGTTGCGGGCGATGCGGGCAGCGATGATGTTGGCGTTGTCGGAAGAGCTGGCAGCCACGAAGGCTTCCGCCGCTTGTACGTTGGCCTCCATCAGGACCTCGCGGTCGAATCCGATGCCGCGGATCACTTTGCCCTTGAAGTCGGCGCCAAGCCGGGCAATGGCATTCGCATCATGATCGATCACCGTCACATGGTGGCCCTGGTTCGACAGCATCAGACTCACCTGAAGTCCCACACGTCCACACCCCATCACAATGACCTTCATGGCGGCTCCTTCTGCGCACTTAGACCGGCAGACGGTCGATGCGCATCTGATCCAAACGGCGACTGATCGCTTTACGAATCCATTCCAGCGAGTATAGCACGGGCGCAAACAAACCCAGACCGAACCAGTAGACAAGCGGCAGAGGCACATGATTGAAGACTCTTGCCAGAAACGGAACATAGATCAAGGACGCAATCACTCCGACTTCAATCGCAATGCCCACGAGAATGTACTTGTTGCTCAACCAGCCCAGGTAGGTACTGCGCGTTTTGGAAGAACGACAGGCGAACGCGTTACCGATCTGGGACATCACGACCCCGGCATGGAATACCGTGATCGCGAGCGCATAGATGGCAGCAGGCGGAAGGTTCAACAGCCATTCCTGCGGAACGGCGAGAAAGCTCGGAGAGTGGAGTTGTAACATCCCGGCATTACCGGAGAGAAAATAGACAGCAAAAAAGCCCACATAGCAGAGCACGGCCTCGATCGATCCGAGCCAGACGGCTCGGCCCATCAGGCTGCGGTCCACGATCGGTTGATGCCGGGGACGCGGATTTTGATGCATGACGTCGGGCTCCGGCTTCTCCAGTCCCAGGGCGAGCGCTGGAAAGAGGTCCGTTCCCAGATCAATCGCCAGGATTTGCCGAACGGTCAATGCCGGAGGAATGCTGGGGAAGGAGGCCGTCACGAGGAATGGCAGGATTTCCGGCACATTACTGGAAAAGATATAGGTAATGAATTTTCGGATATTTTCAAATACAGCACGGCCCTCTTCGATCGCAGCGATAATCGCACCAAAATTATCGGTCGTCAAAATAATATCAGCGGCCTCCTTGGCCACATCCGTCCCAATAATCCCCATCGAAATTCCAACGTCCGCTTTTCGCAGCGCGGGCGCGTCATTCACACCGTCGCCGGTAACCGCCACGACATCTCCACGGGCCTGGAATGCGGAAACCAGCCGAAGTTTTTGTTCGGGAGCCATCCGGGCAAAAAGCACTTCCCGGCCCAGGACAGCCTCCAACTCGATATCATTCATCGTGTCCAATTCGGCGCCGGTCAGGATCACCGGATTGTTGGAGGAGATCATCCCAACCCGGCGTGCGATGGACTCGGCGGTCAATCCATAGTCACCGGTGATCATCGTGATGCGGATGCCTGCCTGGCGGCAGACTTGAACCGCTTTTTCCACCTCAGGCCGCGGGGGGTCCATCATGCCCATCAGGCCGAGGAAGGTGAGATCGCATTCTACATTTTCCACGGTATACGGTCCGGAGCGCAGTGGTAATTCACGCCGTGCAAGGGCCAGCACCCGCAGTGCGCCGCGCGCGTACTCATCATTGGCAGCCAGGATCTCGGCGCGCACAGATTCGTCCAGCGGTTGGACACGGCCATCCATCAGGATCTGCGAACAGAGTTGGATGATCTCGCGCGGCGCACCTTTCACAAAGGCGACCTCCCGGTCCGGCATGCGATGAATGGTCGTCATGCGTTTGCGCCGGGCATCGAACGGGATCTCATGAATGCGGGGATAGATCAGCTCCAGCGACCCGTCCTCCACGTTCCCCTTCATGGCTGCCACCTTCATCGCCACTTCGGTCTGGTCTCCCAGGCTGGTCCAATAGGGGTGATCGAGCCCGGGCGGGTTGATCCGGGCGTTATTGCAGCACAGCGCAGCATTTAATAATTGCAGCCAATCTCCCTCGTACGGCTCGTCCAGGGGAGAAGGCAGGAAATCGCCCCGCGGTTCATAGCCCACTCCGGTCACCTTGATCTTTTGACGCGCTACCCAGATCTCGCGAACTGTCATCTGGTTTTGGGTAAGTGTTCCGCTCTTGTCCGTGCAGATCACGGATACGGATCCGAGCGTTTCCACGATCGAGAGTTTTTTCGCCAGCACATTCCGCCCGGCGAGTCGTTGAACGGCCATTGCCAGAGAGAGTGTCAGGGTGGCTTGCAAACCCTCCGGAACCGTTGCAACCACGATCCCAAGCGTGAGCAGGGTAAGTTCATAAGGATTCATATGGAGCTGAAAAAATCCCACGACGGCCACGACCGCACCGATGCCCAGGGCGACCCAGGTGGTAGTTTTGCTCAAGTGCGCAAGTTCGCTTTGAATGGGAGTCGGTTCTTCTTTGACCGTCTGGGTCAGGTGCGCGATGCGTCCGAACTGGGTCAGCATGCCTGTCCCATACACGACCGCACGACCGGTCCCGGATGCCACCGTGGTTCCGGCAAAGATCAAATTGGGGCGTTCCAGATCGCTCGCCCCAGGATGGAGGGATGGATCGGCAGTTTTCCGCGCAGGCACCGCCTCGCCGGTCAAGGTCGCATTGTTGACTCGCAGCCCATATTCTTCCACCACCCGTGAATCGGCCGAGACATTATCTCCTTCGGCCAGGATCAAGACATCGCCGGGAACCAGTTCGCTGGCAGGCAGATTGACATCCTGGCCGTCCCGCAGCACGCGTGCATATGCCGGCAGCACCTGGCGTAGTTTTTCGATGGCCTGCTCAGCTCGATATTCGCGCCAGAAGGAGAAGCCCGCGTTGGCCGTCACCAGGGCCCAGATCACGATTCCCAGCACCCGGTCCCCCGTCACAAAAACGACGATGCCCACGCCCACGAGCAGGAAGGCAACCGGATGTGCAAATTGACCGACCAATTTTTTCCACAGGGAAACTTTCTTTTGCTCGGAGATCAAATTTGCGCCGTACAAGGAGCGCCGTGTCTCGGCCTCCGGTGCGGAAAGACCCTCGGGAGAGGTCTCGAGGGCTTTGTAAACTTCCATGGCGCGCAGGCTGTAGATCGGGGTGGAGCTCATAGAAAAAAACGGGGATCATCGGTCGTTCATTTTTCGTGTCCCCGGACCGTTATTCCTTTTCTTCGCCGGGGGCAGTTTCTTTCGGTGCGCCACCCAGCGTCGGTTTCTTGGGTTTGTGATCGAGATATTCGGCCAACAGGGACGGCGCCTCCGGATGGTCGGCGTGCAAGGCGTGGTCATAATCCCCGGCCGGGATGGGTGTTTCATACCGGAGCGGCCGACGAATGCCGAACAGTTCGAATACGCGTGTCACGAGAACCAAAACGTGGAACCGATACTCCTGCATCCGGAGCGACTGCCACTCCACAATCGAGGCCATCGATCCCTGCACGCGGGCCTTCTCACGCACGATACGGAAGATTGCTTTTGGATCGCGCACCCCGATCGGTGAGATGAGCAGCAGATTGGCAGTCAGGATCAAAACGCTGAAGGAGATCAAGACTACCCAGCCTCCCTCGGACCACTTCCCAACGATCTGGCCGACGAATACGATCCCGGAAAGCACGCCCGCGAATCCTGCGCCCAGGGATCCCCAGAATCTCGCCCGACCTTTGAAATTGATCAAAATATGTTTTCGAATTGCAAAACCCATGACCATGATCGGCATAAAGACGCCAATCCCGTAGTAAGGGACGGCCGCACTCGTATTTGCATGCACGAGGACCTGAATCACCAACACAACCACGAATCCTGCAGTCACGGAACGTGTAAACGTTCCGGCTGTATTTCGATACACAACGATCTCGGGGATCTCACCGATGGCGACATCCCGCCAGGCGGTCGCCTGCAGGTCCTGGAAAGCTGTCATGGAGGCTGCCGCCAGGAGTGCGACGGCCAAAACTTGATAGGTCAGGTAGAGGACTTCACCACCCGGAACCTGTTGGAAGGCGATAAAAGACAAATTGGCAACCAGCGAACGCCCAAGGGTCCCATCGAACACATCAAAGTGAAATGCGAAATAGGCCAGGAATGCGGTGGTCAGCCCGCCGTAGAAAAGAAAGGAGGTCTGCACCAGACGCCCAATTCCGGATTTGCCGCTGTAGTAATTCCACAGGCCTTTGAGGCGGGG
>WNFI01684213.1_pt1 | contig 11250 bp, 6 predicted proteins | sample 5400471 | NCBI WGS metagenome assembly WNFI01 (sample SAMN13153348, study PRJNA577476) | soil metagenome | isolation source: 100 cm saprolite on Douglas fir-dominated hillslope | place: USA:California | collected 2013-09-17
ACGCGTGCCGCTGGCATCGACATATTCCATCATCGCTCAGGAACGCCCGAGAAAAGGACGATTCTAGAGACGCCCGGATCCGGCGTGGCGCTGCTCGATTACGACAACGATGGCTGGCTGGACATTTACCTGCTGAATGGCTCGACGTTTCCCGCGCTGAAAGGCAAGGAAGCTCCGCCGCGCGCCATGCTTTTTCACAACAACCATGACGGCACATTCACAGACGTTACCGAAAAGGCCGGCGTGGCGAACGAACGCTGGGGCTTCGGGGCAGCCGTGGGGGACTACGACAATGACGGGTGGCCGGACATTTATGTATCGAACTTCGGCAAAAACCGGCTCTACCACAACAATCATGACGGTACATTCACGGATGTCGCGGAGAAAGCGGGCGTCACGCTCGGCGGCTGGTCGACCGGAGCGACGTGGGGAGACTACGACCATGACGGCCTCCTCGATCTGTTCGTTCCGGGCTACGTAAAGTTTGATCCTGACCATCCGCCGGTCTCGGGGAAGGGTGGACTTCCGCCGGGCTTCTGTAATTTTCGCGGAATCGAGGTGATGTGCGGGCCGCGCGGCCTGCCGGGCGAAGGCGATCACCTGTTCCACAACAACGGAGACGGCACCTTTAGGGACGTGAGCGTAAAGGCTGGAGTTTCTGACCCTAAGGGCTACTATGGATTCGCGTCCGTATTCGTTGACGTGGACGATGACGGCTGGCTCGACTTAGCTGTTGCCAACGACTCCGTACCCAAGTACCTCTACCGCAACAAACACGACGGCACATTCGAGGACGTGAGCTATATCTCCGGGTTCGCGCTGAATGACGAAGGGCGCGAGCAGGCTTCCATGGGCATCGCGGTGGGCGACTACAACCGGGACGGAAAAGTTGATTTCTACATTACCAATTTCTCCGACGACTACAACACTCTGTATCACAACGACGGTGACGGCAATTTTTCCGATGTGACTGCCCGCGCGGGAATTGCTGCCGTTACTCTTCCATTTCTGGGTTGGGGAACTGGATTCCTCGACTACGACAATGACGGGCTGCTTGATATTTTCGCCGCCAACGGCCATGTCTACCCCGGCGTGGACGGCCAGGATTGGGGAACGACCTGGGCGCAGCGTCCGTTGCTTTTTCGGAACTTGGACGGAGCGAAATTTCAAGAGGTTCCGCCGGCAACGGGCAGCGGCCTCGCCGTCGTGATTACCGCGCGCGGAGCCGCGTTCGGAGATTTGTTCAACGATGGCCACATCGACGTCGTGATCAACAATGTGGATTCAACGCCGACTCTCCTCAGAAACGTCGTGAAGAATTCGAACCACTGGGTAACGCTGAGATTGGTTGGCGGCCCGAAAAGCCCGCGCGATGCCATCGGAGCGAAAGCGTTTGTTACCGCGGGTGGAGTTCGCCAACGCAGTGACGCATTCAGCGGCGGAAGTTACGCCTCTAGTTCCGATCAACGTCTGCATTTTGGTTTGGGAACCGCAACGAGACTGGACAAAGTGGAAATCCACTGGCCCAGCGGAGCGAAAGAACAGGTCACCCTGCCCGCGGTGGACCGCATTTACACTGTTGTCGAAGGAAAAGGGATCGTCGAACGGTGAACCACTCTTTCGGGAATTCGCCCCAACGTGGGAACACTGCGTTCCTTGCATTCATCGGTCTTTGTACGATTGTTTTTTTTGCTTCTTCGTCCTTGATAGGTGGAGCGGAACAATCGCAAAAGACAAACACCGTGGATTCCGTAGCTCCCGGAACGTTTGTGGACGTAAGCCAGCGTCTTGGCATCAATTTTCAACATCAGGCCTCGCACACTTCCAGAAAATATTTGCCGGAGACGATGGGATCCGGGGTCGCGCTCTTTGACTACGACAATGATGGACGGCTGGATATTTTTTTTGTCAACGGCGCCCCGGTGAGCGATCCCACGCCAAAAGGAACCATTCCGCAGAAAACGGGACCAAAATACTGGAATCGTCTGTATCGCCAAAAAGCCGATGGCACGTTCGAAGATGTGACCGAGAAGGCTGGCTTGCAGGGAACCGGATACGGGATGGGCGTGGCTGTGGGCGACTATGACAACGACGGGTACGAAGATCTCTATGTAACCGCGTACGGAGGAAACAAGCTGTACCACAACAACCGCGACGGAACATTTTCCGATGTGACCGCGAAAGCCGGGGTTGTCGGCAGCGGGTGGTCCACGAGCGCGGCTTGGGTGGATTTGGATGGTGACGGTCTTCTCGATCTTGTCGTGCTGCGCTACCTTGAGTGGGATTTCGACGACATCTGGTGCGGCGAGCACAAAGAAGGCTACCGCGCCTATTGCCATCCGGACTATTTCAAACCGGCGCGGCCGCTCGTCTATCACAACAACGGAGATGGAACGTTTACGGAAGTGGCCGAAAAGCTCGGTCTTTCCAAGTCCGCCAAAGGTCTTGGAGTGGCGCTGGCAGACTACGACCGCGACGGTCACATCGATCTGTTTTTTGCGAATGATTCGATGGTGGAGTTTCTGTACCACAACAAGGGCGACGGAACGTTTGAAGAAGTCGGATTGGTTTCCGAAGTGGCCGTGGATATTGACGGCCGCACCTATGCCGGCATGGGAGTTGATTTCGCCGATTACAATAATGATGGATGGCCGGACATCGTTGTCACGGACCTGGCCAATCAGCGGTATGCGCTTTATCAGAACAACGGCGACGGCACATTTACTTACGTGAGTACGCGATCCGGGCTTGCGGGGATGACGCTGGCACACTCCGGATGGGGCGTGCGATTTTTTGATTTCGACAATGACGGTTGGAAGGATTTGCTGATTGCGCAGGGCCATGATCTCGACACCATCGAACTGACAAATCCAAATCTGCGGTACCGCGAGCCGATGTTGCTGGCGCGCAATACAGGCAAGGGTTTCGTGGATGTGTCACAAGGCTCGGGCGAAGTTTTCAAGCAGTCCTGGGTAGCGCGCGGAATGGCGATCGGAGATCTGGATAACGACGGGCGGCTCGACGCCGTGGTCACGACGAATGACGGACCGGCATACGTCTTGCACAACGAAACGCCTACAGCGAATCATTGGCTGCTGCTTAGACTCGTGGGATACAAGAGCAATCGCGATGCGATTGGCGCCAGTTTGAAGCTGGTTACCGCGAGCGGGCAGCAGTTCGCTACGGTTACCACGGCGGGCAGTTATCTTTCTTCCACCGATAAACGCGTTCACTTCGGGCTGGGAAAAGAAAAGAGTGTGGAATCCATCGAGATTCGTTGGCCGAGCGGGATTGTGCAAACACTTAAGGACATTCCGGCGGACCAGGTCCTGCAAATTGACGAGCCGCTTGCGCCTGCGAAGCCCACGGTGAAATGATGGGCGGGCGCAGAAGTGATCGATCGCGACTGCTCTGTTGGACCGTGTACCTGATTTTGTTCAGTCCAATCGGCACCATTGCGCAAACAGAAAGCGAATACCTGCGAGGAGTGGCTGCGTTCCGCGCAGGAGACTACGCCGCAGCTGCGGATTTGTTTGCCAAGGCTGATACCGCTGCTCCCGGCGCGACCGACGCGCTTATTTACCAAGCGAAGTCGCTCGTGCATTTGCAAAACTTTAGCTCGTCGGAAAGCGCGCTTCGCCACTATATCGCGCTTCACGCGGACTCGGATGAAGCTCTGTATCTTCTTGGGTTTGTGTTGAACCGGGAGAACAGACCTGAAGAGTCACTGGAAATCTATTCGAGGGCCGCGGCGCTGAAGACTCCCACGGGAGATGATTTGAAAATCGTGGGCCTCGACTACGTTCTCCTGAGCGACTACGCCAACGCGATCAAGTGGCTCGAAAAAGCCGTGCAATTCGATCCCAAGAACAAGGATGCGTGGTATTACCTGGGCCGCGCGTACTACTCACGAGGTCTGCTGCCAGAATCAAGGAGAGCATTCCAGACTGCTTTGCATTTGGATCCGCGCGATGCCAGGGCCGAGAACAATCTCGGGTTGATTCTGGAGTCGGAGGCCAAACCGAACGAAGCGCTGGACGCCTATCGTAATGCGATTGAATGGGAGGAAGGGACTCCACACCAGAGCGAGCAACCGTATTTAAATCTTGGAAGCCTTTTGCTGGAATTGGACCGGGCCGACGAGGCCATTGCGCCGCTGGAGAAGGCGGTGCAACTTGGGGCAAACAATGCAGGCTGTCACCTGAAACTTGGGACGGCGTATCTGCGGACGAACCGGCTGCCGGAGGCGCAGCGCGAATTGGAAAAAGCAGAACGGCTAGAACCGGAGAATGCAGCAATTCACTACCAATTAGCAAGGTTTTACAAGCAAGTACACCAGATGAACAAGGCCAAAATCGAGTTTCAGCGCACAGAGGAACTGCAGAGCCGGGCGGCAAAAACGCGGCCATCGAGCCCTCCCGAACCGTGACTGGCCGACCTGGCGGCCAAAGCTTCCGGCTAGTGAGCCTTTGGTTGTGAGGACCAGCGAAAGGTTGCAACAGCGGCGGGCTCGAGACAATAGGAGGCGTACTTCTCCTTCCAACCCAAATTGAACGTGGCCGCCGTAGTACCGCCGTTCAACACAATCAGAACGATTGAGCCATCCGGATTGCGGAACGCAACCGACTCCAGCCGATCCTGCTCGAATGTGCTTGAGTCGATTCGGAACGCCCCCGGCGCAACAAACTTGCTCGCATGCCCGAGGGCCGTGAAATCCACGGTGGGTATGATTCGTGAGGGCGAGACGGAGTCATCAATCGTAACGACGGCACGGCAGGTCTTACAGCCGCCGAGAAAAGGTTCGTGATTCTGGTTCAGAACCAAGTTCCACAGGATCACGCCTTTCGCCCAATTCCGCGTGGTGGAGATGATCAGGCGAACCTGCTCTTCGAGAACTTCCCTTTTTGCCACTCGCCGCCGGAACATTCCGTCAGCCAAATGTCCTTGTCGGGAAATCGATTGTGAAGTTCGGTCTGCGCCGTAGGGCTACCGCCGTAGCAATGAATGGCGATGCCTGGAACGAAAGCCGCTGCTTGTGTGTCGCTCAACACTTTGACAGGAAAATTGATCAAATCCCAGTTGTGGTCGAACGTGAGGATCTTGGCTTTGATCCCTGCGGCGCGGAAAGCTGGTCCCAGATTGTCTCGAATAAACTTTGTTTGTTCATCCGAGGACATACCCATCCCCGGATAGTCATCGGGAATGTTGAGCGGCTCGTTCTGCGGGGTTACAGCAAAGATGGGAACGCCGGAAGCCTCATAGGCTTGGACGTAGCGCACAAAGTATTTGGCGAGGGGAGCGTATGCCGACAGCAGGAGCGTCCCCTGAATCATTGAACCAGAGGTCTTCATCCAGCCTGGCGGGCTCCAGGGAGAAGCAATGATCTTGAGACTGGGATTAAGGGCGAGAGCTTCACGGAGAATTGGAATGATGTGCTCGCGATCGTGATCAATGGAGAAATGCTTCATGTCCGGATCAATTTGTGCTTGGGGCATGTCGTTGTAGGTGTAGTCTTTGAGGGCAAAGTCGCTCGCACCCATCGGCTGACGCATCATGCTTAAGCCGATCCCTTTCTTGTGGTCGAAGAGCATTTGCAGAAGTTCGTGGCGCTGCTGAGCGGTGAGCTTCTGCGAAATGAGCCATGCGGAGGAATCGGTGAGAGCGGCGCCAAACCCATCCATCTGTTGATAATTTGCGGCATCACTAACGACGACGGTGAGTCCCTCAGCGCGAGACGGCCCGAAATGGAGAGGAGGCTTGTCTTGCAACGATTCGCGCAAGTCTTCAGAGGACTCGACGACATCAATGCGGCTAGAAATGGCGTCGTGTACCTGAGAGGCGGAATCTCCGGTCCTGGCGGTATGCATAAAGAGTGCAAACAACAAGATTGCGCTGAAGCCGGAAGCTTGCAGCGAGAGTACGTTGGGAGTTTTCATTTTTTGAGATGTTCTCCCTACTAGACAGCTCACTGTGGATTTTGCTTCTGTAGTTTCTCTTCGAGCACCTTTTGGTGGTGCTCGGATTCCTGGTCCTTGAGTTTCTGGAACGTGGCCAGAGCCTGTTGTGCTTCCTCCATTCGATGCATGCGCCGGTAAACGATGGCCAGTTGATACCATGCTTGCGCAAGAATTTCGGAATTGGAATTGATTGTAACGGCTTTCTTCAGGGCCTCCAGCGCGTCACTTTCGTTGCCGAGTTGCATATGGGCTCGCCCAAGGTAGTAGTAGGCTTCCTTGAGGTTCGGGTCCTGGCGCAGAGCCGCTTCAATCAAGGGCTTTCCTTCCACAGGTTTCGCGCTTTCGACCAGCAAGCTCCCGAGCTTGTAGGTTGCTAGCATGCTATGAGGATCGATCGCAAGTTCCCGTTTATACTCCGCCTCGGATTCCTCCATCTTGTTGAGTTTCCAGAATTCTGTTCCCAGTTCTTCATGGAGACCGGGCTGCTGAGGTGCGGCTTTGATGGCTGCCTGGAACTCGCTGACGGCATCCGCGTCCCGATCGGCCTCGGCATCCGCCTGAGCAAGCACCTGGCGGACGCGCCATGAGGCCGGGTCAGCTCGTAACATGCGTTCGTAACTCAACTTGGAGACCAGCAAGTGGGCATGCCCTCGATGATAGAGAATGTCCACGTCGTTGGGAGCGAGCTTGGCCGCCTTATCCAGGGCGACAGCCGCCTCTTCCGGCCGCTCCGCAGCGAGTTCTGCCACGCCCACCCACATCCATGCCTGAGGGTCGGTAGGATTGAGCTTGATTTCGAGGCGCAGTGCGGCAATGGCGGGCTCGTATTGATTCAGCCGGTAATGAGCGATCCCGAGGAAGAGATTTGCGCCCCGCAAACGAGGATTTAAAGCCAGCGCTTTCTTGAGACTCGCGACAGCGTCTTCAAACCGGCCTTGCTCTTCGCGGACCAGGCCAAGATTGAAATGTGCCCCGACAAAAGTTGGTGCAGTATGCGTGATGCTTACAAATCCAGTGGCGGCTTCCTCCAGGCGCCCTTCGCGCATGGCGCCGATGGATTGCTGAAACCGTTCATCGACGCCCGTCGCCCCTTGAGGCGCGGCATGAATCGGCCAGCAAGATATCAAGCAAAAGAAAATCATCCACGCCAAGATTACGCGGCCGCGAGGGAGGCTGAGAAAATTCCGCGAGGGCGCTCGCTTGCGACTATCAAAGAAAGAGTCGATTGGAGATGGCATGTTGGAATTTTATACCTTGCCGTGACCTTGAGAAATCGCCCATGAAGGAAAATCCTCCTGCCACCGGGTTTCGTGACAAGAGGATTTTGACTTTCCTACTTTGGCTTTTTCGCAGTCTTCAGAATTGGTATCGCAATGCGAATTGCACCTTTCTGGAGCCGTCAACAGTTCCAAAGACCGCTCCGAATGTGCTGTCGCCCGGCCCAGTGTCAGGCCTGCCGAAAACATGCCGGTTGAATGCGTTGACGAGTTCCGCCTTCAATGTGACGCTCTGCGTTTCGGTGAAACTCACTCGCTTGATAATCGAAAAGTCCTCGTTGAAATAACTTTGACTGCGGACTTCACTGGTTATGCGTGGCATGTTTCCAAACGTATACCCGCGCTGCGTGATCAGATTGGTAGCATTCGGATCGATAAACGCTGCACAGTTGAAGTAGGTGGGGCCTGCGGGTGCAGTGAAAGTTCCATTGAGCTGTTCAGTGCAACCACTGGTTCCACTATTCGAGGCCGCTGCCTGATCAAACGAAGAAGCGCCGGGACTGAGCAACGGCTGACCGGCAACGCGATTGAACCGGATGCATCCAGTAAGAAACGAGCTGAAGCCCGGCACTCCCGTCGCACAGGCGAAACTCAGCGGCTGACCACTCTGGTAGCGTTGAACGCCGCCAATTTGCCATCCGCCGATCACCTTGTCGACCATGCCGCTTTTGTTCAGAAATTTCTTGCCCTTCCCTACTGGCAGTTCGTAGATGTAGCTAACCACCAACGTATGCGGAATGTCTTGATAGCTCAGGCTCTTTTCACCTTTGAGGTTGAACGGATTTTGGCCGAAACCCCCGCCCGAGAACTGCGCAAAGCTGGGCAAAGCGCTGTCGGCGTCCGTTAGTGTCTTCGAGTATGTGTAAGAAGCAAGGAGGTTGAGGCCGTTGTGGAAGCGCCTCTCGACCTTCACGAGCATGGCGTTGTAGGTTGATTGGCCCAGGTTTTCCAGGCAGCAATCCGTATCGATGTTCTGATACTGGGGGAACGGGCGCAGCGCCTGTGCGACCGTGGCTCCGCCACTGTAGTCGGAGACAAATTTTGCGTACGGGGCAGATACGGGAGAGGTTGGATCGGTAACGAGCAGATTGAGCTGGTTTCCGAGGGAAAAGAATTTGGGGTTTAAGTCGTCGATCTGCGCCAGCCCAGAGCGCAACCGCGTCGCGTGCATGCCCACATAGCCCACGCTCAGTATCAAATCCGGGGCAAGCTGGCGCTCGACTTCGAGGCTCCAGTTCTGGATCATTCCCGGACGCCCATAGCTTGGCGCCAGGTAGGTAGGTCCGCCAAAACCACCTCCAAACCCGGTGTTATCCTGAGCGGGATTCAAGTTGGGAGGCGCTGGAAAGCTGGGAATCCCCGAATCGAGCGAGATAACAGGACTGAATGGAGCGCTGGCACTAGGGGAAGCCGTAAACCCGTCAGTCAGTGACTGAGCGAAATCTCCGTAGTCGAGCGGCCCGTAGTAGATGGCATATCCGCCTCGGAGAACGGTCTTTCCAAGGAGGCGAAATAGGTTATCCGGCGCGTAAGAAAAGCCGATGCGCGGAGCAAAGTCCTTGTAATACGTCTGTGCTCCGGAGGCGCTGCAGTTGCAATGTCCCTGCCCGGTACCACCGAAAATCAGGGCGCCTGGGAGCGGGCCATTGGGTCCGATAGCCCCCGGATTGGGCGCGGTCAGACTAATCACGGATTGAGAGTTGCTCGCCTCGGTGCGTGGGGTCTCCACTTCATAGCGCACGCCGAGGTTCAACATTAGGTTTCTGCGAACCTTGAAGTCGTCCTGAACGTATCCACCTACATAGCGAGAGTTGAAACGTGGCTGCCGCGAGCGCACTGCGAGCGACCAACTCTGGACTGCCCCAATCAGAAAGCTCGCATATGCATTGCCGGTTGTGGTGCCACCACTGAGGGTGGGCTCAACAGACGTCTGAGCGAAATCGAAGCCCAATCCCGGTGACTCGTGCGATCGGTCTATTACGGAGTACTGATAGGCACGCCAATCGACGCCCAAGCGCAGAGTATGGCGTCCCTTGGTCCAAGAAACGCTATCTGCCACCACTAGGCTGTTCACGTAGTTGGCGTCGAATTGAGCTGTTCCGTAACTCGTCAATGATTGCAGACCACCTCCGGCAAAACTGATTTCTGGAAAAATCGGTCCGTGAGCACCGGAAATACCGAGTTTTGCGGGCCAATCCGTCCCATTTGCAGAGCTGGCAAGGTTGTTGTTGTAAATCCGGTTGAGGCCTACGTTCAAATGATTCAGGAGTGACGGGCTAAAGACGTGGTCAAACCCAACGCGGTAATAATCGGTGACGAAGGGATGGCTAAAGGAACCACCGTCGAGCGGTGGGGGAAGGTTTGGGGTGCCATTGATAGATTCCTGATCACGCTTGCTGAAGGAAAAGAAGAGTTTATCCCTGTCAGAGAAGCCATGATCAATCCTCACCGTCCAGGTGGTATCCAAAATCGGATTGACACTCGTAAAGGAAAAGTTGTTGATCAGCAGATTCTTGTCCGTCGACGTTGGTTCCGGGGTCAGCGCCAGGATGTTCTGTGCCACCTTGCTAATCGGAACCTTATTGTTTGCAAAAGGCTTACGACACTGTACCCCTCCCATAGTCTGCGTTGTGGAGGGATCGAAGATTTGACCTTGCAGAATTGGATTGTTGTTGTCACAGGGATTGAGAATAGTGTTGCCATTGTTGTCCTTAAGCGGCGGTCCAAGAAACGCCGAAAAATCTCCCTGCCGCTCATGGTCTGTCGGGACCGTACTGAGGTTGGTTGAACCCTGCTTCTGCCTAAATTGCTCCCACGAGAAAAAGAAAAATGTTTTGTCATGACCGTTATATATCTTGGGAATCTGAACCGGCCCTCCGAAGGATCCGCCATAGTCGTTCTTCTTATCGATGCTTTTTGGTTGTTTATTGAGATCCTGAAACCACTCCTTTGCGTTCAGGTCTTCATTACGAAAAATGTCATAGGCCGATCCGTGATATTTATTCGTACCTGACTTGGTTGTGAAGCTTTCGACGCCTCCAGTGGTGCGGCCGAACTCTGCCGGAACCGTTGAGGTCGTGACTTTGAACTCCTGAAGCGCCTCCACGGATGGCGCAGTTTGGTCAAACGAGGAGCCGCTGTCCGCGCGCGCCGTGCTGGCTCCGTCGAGAAGGACCTCATTCCCGAAGTTCTGGCCGCCAGCTAGTTTTGCCTGGAAAATGCCGCTACCGCTGTCCGCCGTGCCTGGCCCCGTGGTGCCGGGCGTTAGAAACACGAAAGTCTCCGGCGAGCGCAAGTGGCTCTGGCCTGTGGCATTGACCGCGAGAGGCAGCTCCATGATCTGTCTCTCGCTTACCACAGTGCCGATGTCAGAAGTTTCAGTCTGGAGGGTAGGGACATCCGCGAGGACCGTGAGCGTTTCGGTTATTGTGCCGGGCGGGAGTGTGATGTCGAGGGAGGATGTCGTGTTGATCTGCACGACCAGCCCTTTTTGCTCAGAGGTCTTGAAGCCGGTGGCGGTGATAGTGATGTTGTAGACGCCGACCTGCATATCGGGAATACGGTAGGCGCCAGTGTCGGTCGAAGTTGTTTTGTACACGGCGCCGGTGTTCGCACCCGTGGCGGTAACGCTAGCTCCTTGGACGACTGCGCCGGAGCTATCCAGGACCGTGCCCGCGATGGTTCCACGGTCCGACTGAGCTCGGACCGTCATCCCAGAGAATGTAAGAAAAAAACTAAAGGAAAGAAACCTCAGCAAGGACAGATTGAATCGCATATTCCCCCCCCAAAAGGCACCGATCACCGAACAAACCCTCTGCTGCGCCGGCGACCGAATCTCAAACAGCTGTTCGCCTTCCAAGCGAACCATTGAAATTCCCGCCGTCTTTCACATCAGCTGCAAAGTCGCCGATGAGGGCTTATGCAATCGGTTTCAGAAACCGGTTACTTGCTACCCCGTTTATCAGTGCTAGCTGAGGCTTGTCAAGTTCTTTTTCTCTTCTGTATCTGGTCTTTTG
>WNFI01061896.1_pt1 | contig 11249 bp, 11 predicted proteins | sample 5400471 | NCBI WGS metagenome assembly WNFI01 (sample SAMN13153348, study PRJNA577476) | soil metagenome | isolation source: 100 cm saprolite on Douglas fir-dominated hillslope | place: USA:California | collected 2013-09-17
CTCCTCGCGGCGCCACAGAACCGTGCGTTCGCCTGTGGTTTGATCGATCAGGATATAGGCCGTCTGGTTGGGACAGTTCGGGCGGACCTGCACATCATCGAGATTGATGCCGGTCTGGCGCAGGCTCTCGATCTGGACACGGCCGCGCTCGTCATCGCCGACAGTGCCAATGTACTTCACCCGCAAACCCAGCCGTGCGCAAGTCACCATCGCGCTGGCAACCTGCCCTCCGGGACTCAGGATTTCTTTATCGAAGGCGACTTTGCCCGCATACGCCGGAAACTTCGACAGCAAGATCAGCGTGTCGGTAGCGTTCAGCCCGATTCCGACGACATCAAACACAGCCATTCAACTCTCCACATGATGTGGCGCACGCACTCTTGTGTGCAGCGTTCACACTCGTGTGAACGCGTTCTCGCTACCGGCCGCAAAAGGTGTTCGCAAGAGTGCGAACACGGCACGCACGAGTGCGTACGCCACGCTCCAATCAAAGGTTACTTCACCGGCTTCGTCAGCAACTCCTTATACATCCCGAACGCTCTCTCGACATTCAAATCCAACATAACCTGAACCGGCGTCGCCTCCGGCGCGAGCTTACGGTCTAACGGAACCACGCGCCCATAATCCGCACTGAAGCTCGTATCCACGTCCAGGTACAGCGACTCCGATTTGGTCACGAACGACGGATCGATCAGGTACCCCGCCGCCAGCTCGTCCCAGAGGTACGCCGTCGCCGCGTGCTTTGTCAGGAAACCCGGAAAACCGCGCCGTCCGAAATCCTCCTCGTACAGTTGCGTCACCGGCGTCTTCACCGCGACAATTTGATCGAATAGCGATTTGCGCAGCACCGCGTGGTTGCAGATGTCCAACCCGAACATGACCTTCACGGGTATCTTCGATCGCAGAACAATCCGCGCGGATTCGGAGTCGAACCAGAAGTTGAACTCCGCGGCCTTCGTCGAGTTTCCGGCGACATGCGCCGCCCCGCCCATGAACACCAGGCGCTTGATCTTGGTTTCGATATCAGGGCGCAAGCGTAGCGCGATCGCCAGGTTGGTCATAGGTCCGATCGCAAGAATCGTGACCTCGCCGTGGCTGCGTTCGATCGTTTCGATGATGAAATCGACCGCGTTCTGCTTCTGCGGCGCGAGGCCGCTGAAACCGTAAAACGGTTTTTTCAGATCCGAGCGAGCCGGTTGCTCAGCAAATGCTCCGACATAGTTCTGCTTGCCGAATTTCTTGGCCGCAGCCGCTGCGATCGCGACGGTGTGCAACAACGGCGACCCGGCGCCGAGGAACACCGGCACGCCAGTCCGGTGCATCATCACGGTGTGCGCCAACATGTACTCGGCGCCCTGAAGAGGCCAGACATTGCCGGGCACAACCGTAATTCCCAGAACCGAAACCTTGGACGCGCTTTGCAAAAGCATCACGAGCGCCACGCCGTCGTCGTTGAACGGACCCGAATCGGTATCCAGGATGACTCTCTCTGGAACGTCGCCAATCGCCATCGCAGCCACGGTGAGTAGTATGATAATCAGTCGTTGCAACATGAAAATAAATCGTAGACGGTTACTCCAGGTTGCGGCCGCGGCCGCGGCCGCACCGCGAGGCCAATCGGCCGAGTCGAGCCCTGGTCGGATGAAGGTCGGCACCCAGCATAGTACAACCGACGAGGCTCTGAAGGTCCTGGCCGCATTCGGCGTGAATAATATCTGTAGCACGCTGCCTTCGGCGAAGTTCGACGAGAAATGGTCCGTCGACGGACTCAAGCGCCTGCGCGAGCGAGTCGAATCGTTCGGCATCAAGCTCGAAGCCGTGCCGCTTCCTCTTAGCTCGCACTACATCACGACATCTGAGAACCCTAACATCATGTTCGGCAAGAGCCCCGAGCGCGACCACGAGATCGACAACATCTGCCAGATGATTCGCAATTGCGCCGAGGCCGGGATTCCGATGGTGAAGTACAACATGTCGATCCTGGGTGTGGTGCGGAGCGGCACTTCGCCCGGACGCGGCGGCGCGCGCTACAGCACTTTCAATTACGAGAAGGCCGTGGCCGCAAACCCTCCTCTGACCGAGGCCGGTCCGGTGAGCGAGGACGACGCCTGGGAGCGCATCACCTATTTTCTCCGGCGCGTGGTCCCCGTGGCCGCCGAGAACAAGATCAAGATCGCATGCCACCCTCACGATCCCGGCATGCCGCGCGACAAAGGATTTCGCGGCGTGCATCGGGTTCTGGGTAGCGTGGACGGGTTGAAGAAATTCGTCGCGATCCACGAGAATCCGTACCACGGGCTCAATTTCTGCCAGGGCACAGTGTCGGAGATGCTGCAGGACCCGAATCGTGAGATACACGACGTGATCCGATACTTCGTTTCGCGGAAGAAGATCTTCAACGTGCACTTCCGTAACATTCGCGGCCGGTTCCTGAACTTTCAGGAGACGTTTCCCGACGATGGAGACGTGAATTTCCTGGCTGCCATCCGGACATATAAAGAGGCTGGCTACGACAGTATGCTGATGCCGGACCACGTCCCGAAGATCGATGGAGACGAGGGTGGCCGCCAGGCGTTCGCCTTCGCCTTCGGCTACATCCGAGCGCTGATCCAGATGGTTTACGCGTAAGCGCCCATGGATCGCCGACTCGTCCGCCGTGTCGTCCTGGTCGCAGGTTTATTGGCGCTCATCTTGTTCGTCGGAACAGTGGGCTTCCGCATCATCGAAGGCTACTCGTTGTTCGAAGCCTTCTACATGACGCTGATCACCATCACGACGGTCGGCTACCAGGAGCTGCGGCCGATCACACACTGTGTGGCAGCCGGCCTCCCGGTGCCCTGCCGCAATCATTTCGGATGACGGACCCAGTATGGTTTGCCTAGCTCCGTCTCCGAGGATATTCGCCACTGGCCTCCATCCTTGCTGAAACGCAGTTCCTGCCTTCCGCTCCCCGCGTAGTTTGTCGCGCCGCGGAAGTCCCACTCCTTATCGAAGTCCGCCGTGGCACTTATGTCAGTCACGTCCCTCAAGCTCAGGTTTGTGATGTGGATGGCGATCGAGTTGTATCGGTCAAAAGCGCGGGCAAGCTCTCTTGTGCCGCGATTCCGTGGCACGTTGCGCAACCGGTAGAAGTCGATCATCGGTGCGTAACACTCTTCAAGGCGCACAACGTCCCGCGATTGCACCGCAGAAACCCACGTATCGATGAGCGCACGAATCGCCTTTTCGTTCGAAGAAGCGCCTTCTCGCACGGGCGCAGAGGCCACCTCGGGCTGGGCGTCATGCCCGCGCGTACCGTAGATAGTCGCGACCACTCCGATGAGCGACAACGCTACCGCCACGAGAATAAGCGATCGCTTGGAGACCCGGACAGGCTTTGGGCTGGTTAGCGCACTATTCCTTTCCATGTTGGGGCCCATCGGCGAAGGATCTTCCGGGCGAGTGATCGATGGTGTTTGAAGAAGTGGAAACGTTGGGGAGGGCAGCAACGGTGTTTGGGAAGGCGGCGGCTGCATCTGTGAAAGAAGTTGTTGCGGTAGCGTAAACAACTGTGGGCCAGGAACGAGGTGCACGGCGAGTCGATTGGCAAGATCCATGGCATCTTTGGAGAATGCGGTTGCCGTGGTGACCACCCACGCATCGCTTGCGTGGTAATACCCCTGCGCTGCATGAGCCTCTTGCACAGCCTTGTTCCCAACGGTGTCGTCGTAACGCTTTGCCTGAATGACGATCTTACGCATCCCGATGTGGACTATGAGATCCGCGCCCTGATCTCGGCTAGCTTGTGTCTTATATTATACACACCGGAAATCCCAGTGGCACGAAGGTAGGTCTCAAGCCATTCCTCGAACTCGTATCCGTCAAGACGCTGGACGTAATCTAGGCTCAGTTGGAAATCCGGTCTCGGCCTGAACCGACGCTCTTCAAACCGTCGCTGCAGTTCGGATCTGAGAAACGACCAGCTGAACGATTCAGGGAAGTCGTCCCGGCAGCGTGTAAGGAAACCGATCGAGCAATCCCGCGCCGACCGGCCGGAGAGAATGCCATTCAACAGCCGGTCTACCTCTTCATCCCGTTTGGCGCTGTAGTTCCACGAGTATTCACTCTCGTGCTTCGACAGCCCTTTTTGGAGCACCGATGAGAAAGTTCTCCACATCGTCGGCGTACTGTTCGAGTAATCGAAAATGGCGAATTCGAATAGGCTCTTCAACCGGAGTGCCCGATGTCGCTTCCCAACCGAATCCGAGCGATTCGTTGATCCACGAATGACATAAGGCAACGTATTCGCCTGGACAGTTCATCTGTTGCGCCCGGAAAGCGTCGCGGTACGAGGGGTTCAACCTACGCAAAAGATGGAGCGCTACGCGTACGGGTTGAAGGGGAACAGCGTCGGCCAATCTGATCCTACAGAATGGACACTCGACCTGTCCTTCGAATCTGAACGCTCGACGGCACTGGGGACTAGGGCACCCGACTGAATCTTTGCAACGGAACCGCTCTCCACAGTACGCACACGTCCGCTCGATGGTAGGGTGCCCGGAACGAAGCCCCGTGCGATGGAAACACGCTGGGCAAAACGTCGCTGCATGAGTGCCATTTCCTGGTATCGCGTCGAAATTCATGTGCTGACAACGGGTTCATCCGTTAAATATCACATTCGGATCTAGATCTGCAACGCTCGGAAGCATGCACCAGCACGATGTTCAGTTGGCATCCTGAGAAAAGGCGCACGCGCTGGTCCACCCGAACACCGGTTTTAGCTTGGCATCTGGCCGGACGAGTCCCTCTCGCCAAGGTTCGTCAATCAGTAAGGTGAGTCGGTGGGCAATCAGGCATTCGAAAGCCACGCGTTTACCATAGCGCGGTAGTCACCAAAAGAGAGCTTAGCCACATTCCGTCTTGCAGTCGCGCACAATATTGGCAATTGTCTTCTGAAGCGACGATACTGCTGAACGATAAAGTCTCCTCCTGGCGCGTCCGTACGCGCGGATTCGGTTACCAACCAGTCGCGCACCGCGCTAATGGCGTCTGATGGTTTTCCTTTGTGAGCGCGGACATCCCGGCCACTCAGGTCCGAAAGCGACTTTTGGTATCGGAATGCTTCTCGATCCAGGATTAAGCAGCTTTTGTTCGGTCCTTGGCGGCCCGCGTACTCGCAGCCCAAGAATAGACCCAGTTCAAATGACATGTTGTGGCGGGGCAGCCGGGTCTTAGGGTCAATCTTCATGTACGAAAGATCGTGAATCCCAAACGGACACTGTTCGATCAATTGGAGGATCTTCGTTAGGCGCTCTTTTGTGCCGCTATCTTGGTCCAGTGCACAGCGGGGTTCAAAGCCGAGTGCGCAAACGGCAAAGACAATAGCATCGAATATCTTTCGGTAGGATGGATCGAAGGGGCAGTTTATAAACACAGTCCGAGTCCGCGGCGTTATCTTGTGGCGGCGGGCCATGGTTGGGCTTGTTTCAGGCCGGCCGCAACCGGTGCGTCGCCTTGTGGGTCGCCTTGGATCGCGCTGATTCCTTCTTCAAATCGTCTTCAACTCGATCCACCAGGTCACGGAGAACCGCTATCCCGGCGGTGACAAGGCCGCCGATGACGAGCGCCTTAACAGTGGCCTCAAACAGGGAACTACTACCCTCATCGTTTGCTTGAGGAACCTGGTACTGAGGCAGCTGATAGTGTGCGACTGTCTCCATGCGTCCAAATGCATCGAACATCACCACTTGGCAGGGCGCGTTCGCCTCCGCAAGCTGCTTCGCATAATCCAAGGCGTCGGCTTTTGACGGAAAACTCCAGCCACGCCGCTGGAGGTCAACAACAGTCCATGCCCCGCGTTCGCCAGGAACGATATGGACCGTGTGCCCAGTGTATATGATCACGCTTTCATTCTACCGCCGGGAGGTCCTGCGTGCCCACCACGCTAGCGCCTTGAAACCGCACATGCCAGCCCCACAACCGGCATATACTGGGAACTCGCATGGATCGCCGACTCGTCCTCCGTGCCATCCTCGTCGCAGGCCTATTGGCGCTCACCCTGTTCATCGGAACCGTGGGCTTCCGCATCATCGAAGGCTACTCGTTGTTCGAAGCCTTCTACATGACGCTGATCACCATCACGACAGTCGGCTACCAGGAGCTGCGGCCGCTGAGCCAGGCCGGCAGGATCTTCAATTCGGTTCTGATTCTGTTCGGCGTTAGCGCCGTCGCCTTCTCGTTCGGCGCCATCACGCAGACGATAATCGAAATGGAGCTGGGGGATCGCTTCAACAAGCGCAGGACAAAACGCATGATCGAAAAGCTGGAAAACCATTACATCGTTTGCGGCTTCGGGCGTGTCGGCCGCAACGCTTCCAACGAGCTGCAACGCTCCGGTGCTCCGTTTCTGGTAATGGACCGCAACGAGGACCTCGTCGAGCAAGCCATTCATTCCGGAATGCTCGGGGTCCTTGGCGATGCCACCAAGGACGAAGCTCTCCGCGCCGCCGGCGTGATGCGCGCGCGAGGCTTGATCGGCGCCCTTTCCTCCGACGCCGACAATCTCTTCGTCATCCTGTCCGCCAAGACCCTCAATCCGAGCCTCACCGTCGTCGCCCGCGCCGACGAAGAAGATGCCGCGGAGAAATTGCGCCGTGCCGGGGCCGACACCGTCTTCGCGCCGTACAGTATCGCCGGCTTGCGCCTCGCCCGCGCGCTCCTGCGCCCGCACGTCGAACAGTTTCTCGATTTCGCCACCACAAACAACATGGGTCTGAGCGTCGCCATCGAGCAGGTGCGCGTCGAGCCTGGAACCGAATTCGTTGGTAAAACTCTCCGCGAGATGCAGATCCGCCGCGACCTGGGGATCATCGTGCTCGCCATCCGCAAGTCCGATGGGAAAATGCTGTTCAATCCTCCCGCGGAAACCGAGATCACCCCCGGCGATTTCCTGATCGCGATGGGAGAGCAACCGAATCTTCAGGACCTGGAAGTACGCCTTACCGGCTCACGGAAAGCTTAGCCGCTTGCTGACGCGCGCGGCCTCCTTCGGAACCGCGACCGTCAGGGAGCGGCCGCCACATCGTTTGGGCACTGGCCGCCGCGAGCAAGGTTCATTTCCATGGGCCACCTGATGCCCAGACATGAAGTGGCGAGGGCCGGTGGGCGGCGACCTCGATTGCAGGCAGCAGGAAGCTGGCCAGGAACGGCACAATCTGTGCGAGCGTGGGCTGATCGCCCGCCAAGCCGATCCGACCGATGAAGGCTCTCCACTGGGTCTTCTTCGACGCATCTTCGAAGAACTCCTCGGTGAAAGCCAAAGGAACGCCCTTGGGTAGACCGGTTTGCCTCCGCTCGAAGGTGCTGCGGATGGCGCGCGCGAGCAGGTCGATATCGAATCTGTACGTCGATGCCAAAGTCCAGATATCGAAGAAATCCTTCATCCGGCTATTTGCGATTCCGAGCAGAACCATCGCGTGGAACTTCTCCGCGACGACAACTTCCGGTGGATATGCATTAACTGTCGGTGCTTCCAGCGGCAGAAGGACCGGAAACGTGAGCGGCTTGGGCGCCGGTTCGACAGCATCTCCGAATCCAACGTCGATCTGCATCTGCACGCGCGCACCATCGAGACTTGCCGGCACTTTCACCCGGACGCCTTCGTATTCGGCGTCCTCTGCAATGCGCCTGCCCTCGATCGCTGCGAGCTCGAACTTCAGTCCGTCCTCACACTCGACGGCACAGATCTCGCGGATCGAGTCGACGACGTTACTGACCTCGTGGGACCCACGACCGAGAAGATCGAGATCTTTGGTCGGCCGATGGAGCTTCCCAGCCCACGCGATGAAGAGCATGGCGCCCTTTAGGACGAACCTATCCTTGTGCCTGGATTGGCCGAGCCGGAACAGAAATCGCTCGACGGCCCATCGGCCGAGAAGGAATTGGAAGTCCTCCTTGCGCTCCTGGGCGAGGGTGAGGAGTTTGGCTCGGTGTGAAGCTGCGAGGTTGCTGGGTTTCTTGGACTTCATGCGATCGACTCTAGATAGGGGCGCATGACTCTTGCAACTCGGCAGACTTTGGCGAAGCGATCGACTTCGTCCACTGTCGCTTTTCTGTTCCGGAGCGCATCCCGCAGGGCTTCAATGGCCACATCGATCCCGATTTTGTTTCTGTACTTGAAGCAGTCGGCGACGGTCTTCGCAGCGTTGTACACCTTCACCGGGACGCTTTCGATAACGTGCTTTTCAACGCCGCTCGATAGGGCTTTGCCCGAGAAACGGACCGCTCGGAGTTGCGGCCATGAAATCGCCGGTCGACGCGCCTTCACGTCGAGCGCGATCCATACCTGGTGCGGCGTCTGCGTGGTGAGGCCGTGGAACTGAAGAGCCGAGAGAAGGCAGACCACTCCGCGCGGGACTTGCTTGGCTGCGATGGCCAGGGTATGGTGCTCTGTGACGCGGCCCTCGGCAAGGATGTAGACACCGCGGGCAGCCCGAGTCAGTAGACCCCGGCGGTAAAGACGTAGGAGGTTCTCACGGGCAATGCCGTGTGCTTCGACGTCCCTCGGCCGGACGATCCTATGACGGCGCGCCATCTGTAGGATCTTCTGCTGTGCGGAAGCCATGTTGCTATCCGTAGGTAGTTCTTCATATCTACCTACGTTTAGCAACTATACCATAGAGTCAGCCTACTCTTCCCCCCTCCCGATTACCGACTCCCGACTCCCCCGACCGCTGCACCGCCACCACTGTAATATCGTCCTCCTGCTGTCCCGCGCTGAAACTCTGCACTGCGCCGATCACCTTGTCGATAATCGCATCGGGATGTTCGCCGCGCGCGGATTTCAGCACCGCTTCGAGCCGTGCATCGCCGAAATCGTCGCCCTTCGCCGACTCTGCCTCCGTGACGCCGTCGGTGAACAGCACCAGCGTACGCATGCGATGCGTCGCCGCATCATAATCGCCGAAGAATAGCGTTGCGAAATTCTCCGGCGAGGTCGAATCGAAAAACAGCCGGTTGATCGACTGTAGCAGCGCGGACGGCTCGCGCCCGCCGCTCTCGGTTTGCATTCGAAAGCAGGCCTGCAGGTTCGCCATCAGCAGCGCCGCCGGAACGCCTTTGCCCGAAACATCCGCCAGCACGATTCCGAGGCGCCCGGGACCCAGCTCGAGGAAATCGTAATAATCGCCGCTGACTTCGCGCGCGGGAGCACAGCGCCCGTCATACTCCACGTCCTGAAACGCGACGCCTTTGCGCGGGAACAGCTTCTGCTGCACATTGCGCGCGATCTCCATCTCGCTTCGCGCGCGCTTCACTTGTGCCACCTGTTTGTCGAGAGTGGCGAGTAGCCGCATGTTGTCCCAGGGCTTCTGCACGAAGTCCGCGGCCCCGCGCCGCATCGCTTCCACCGCCAGATCGATGCTGCCCCACGCCGTCATTACCACGATGGGCGCCCCATTTTGCTGCGCCTGCAAACTCGCCAGCAGGTCCAGTCCTTCTTGTCCCGACGTGGTATCGCGGGCATAGTTCAGGTCCATCAAAATCAGGTCGAAGCTATCCGCCCGCGCGGCCGACAGCAGCGCGTTAGGCGAATCTACCGTAACGGTCTTATGGCCCGCGCCTTTCAGAAGCAAGCGCAGCGCTTCGAGAACGTCCAGTTGATCGTCGCCTACGAGTACGCGCATACTACTGCACATTTATCTTACCCGCCGTACATTACTTGACGCACAAAGGGCTCGCCGCCCGCGTCTGCCCGTGCGGCTATCGGAACAAACGTTCGCACGCCGCGTACCAGGGCATCACGTTGATGGGACAAGACCGCACCGCCTCCAATTGTTCGAAAATGGGATGGAGGCGTTTGGATTCGATGCGGCGCATGCTGTTGTTCGCGATCTGCTGTGTAGCGGTTACGGGTTGGGTCCTGCTCACTCCCGCCACAACCGACAACATTTTCCCCACGCTCCATCAGCCCGTCGAGATTCTGTTCGATCGCTGGGGCGTTCCGCACATCTACGCGAAAGATACCGACGATCTCTTCTTCGCACAGGGCTGGATCACCGCGCGCGATCGCCTTTTCCAGCTCGATCTTTGGCGCCGCATTGGAGCCGGCCGGCTGGCCGAAGCGATCGGACCATCCGCCGTGCCGCGCGACCGGATGGCCCGGCTCCTGCGCTATCGCGGCGACCCCGAGAAGGAGTGGTCGAGCTACGCGCCCGACACCAAACAGATCGCCACTGCGTTTGTCAACGGCATCAACGCTTACATCCGAACTCTGAATGGGAAGCGGCCCATCGAATTCCAGTTGGCCGGCTATGACCCGGGCTTCTGGACTCCTGAAGATGTCCTCTCCAGGATCGCCGGGTTGCAAATGATGCACAACGTGAGCAGAGAGGTCCAACGCTGTGAGGACGTCGCGCATTTCGGACTCGACAAAGTACAGACGTATCTACCACCCGACCCGTTTGTAAAGCTCGACCCTCCGAAGGACCTCGACCTCGCGAGCGTCACCCCCGCTATTCTCCGCGATTATTCGGCGGCGATCGGCGCGGTCCGTTTTCCGGAGCAACAGGGCAGCAACAATTGGGTGGTGGATGGAAGCATGTCCGTCACGGGAAAACCGCTTCTGGCGAACGATCCGCACCGCACGATTCAGATTCCCTCGCTGCGTAAGACCGTGCATCTGGTTGCGCCGGGTTGGAATGTGATCGGCGCAGGCGAGCCAGCGCTGCCTGGAATCGCACTCGGCCACAACGAAAAAATCGCCTTCGGTTTCACGATCGTCGGCATGGACCAGCAGGATTTATACATCGAGAAGCTCAAGCCTGACGATCCGACGCAGTATCTCTATCGCGGCGAGTGGAAGAAGATGGAGATCGAACATGACGACATCCCCGTCAAGGGGTCCGGCTCCCAGTCCGTCGAACTGCACTACACCATTCACGGACCGGTGATTTACGAGGACAAGGACCACAGCCGCGGGTATGCACTGCGGACGGTTGCAGCGGAGCCCGGCACGGCCGGCTACCTCGCCGCGCTTTCGGTTGCGCGCGCCACAAATTGGGACGAATTTCGAAAAGGCGTGGCGAGATACAAAGTGCCCACCGAGAACATTGTCTACGCCGACACCCAGGGCAATATCGGATGGATCGCCGCCGGTTTGGCGCCAGTGCGCAAGAATTGGTCCGGCCTTTTTCCGGTTCCGGGCGATAACGGCGAGTACGAGTGGAGCGGATTCCTTTCCATCGACGATCTTCCGCAATCGTACAATCCGA
>WNFI01648046.1_pt1 | contig 11249 bp, 13 predicted proteins | sample 5400471 | NCBI WGS metagenome assembly WNFI01 (sample SAMN13153348, study PRJNA577476) | soil metagenome | isolation source: 100 cm saprolite on Douglas fir-dominated hillslope | place: USA:California | collected 2013-09-17
TCCTGGCCCAGCGCGCGGATGCCGAATGCCCCTTCGTAGATCGTGCCTTCGCGGGTGGTGGCCGTGGCGATCACGCCAGGGACGTCGGCGGCATCCGTCGCCTGTCGCAGCAGCGCATCGACGATGCCCTGTAAATCGGATTGACCCGCGTAAGCAAAGCGGCCCTGCTGCGCTGCCGCAGCGGCCAGCAGGGCGGCCGCAGCCTTGATGAATTCCCGACGGTTGGCAAACATGTGTTTCCTCCTCGTGGTTTTTGGAATCCCCGGCCCTGTCGCATGACTGGGGTCGTCATTGCGAGGCCGCGAAGAAAGAATAGACCAGTTATTTGCCGCCGGACAGGAAAGAACGATGGGGCAATCCGGGTCGGAACCCGTCTTGCCCGATCAAGCGCAGGCAGCATAGACTCGGAATGCGATGAGCCTCACCTATATCCTGATCGATTTCGAGAATGTCCAGCCGACGGCTGCGGACATGAAGCTGATCCGCGGAGCGGACTATCGAGTCCGACTCTTCCACGGGCCGCATCAAAACAAGTTCGATGCCGAGATGGTAAAGGCGCTACAGCCGCTGGGCGTCCATCTCGAGTACTTTCAGTGCGAGCGAAAGGGCAAGAACGCACTCGACTTCCACATCGCGTTCTATCTTGGCCGCATGGTCCAGGAATTGGAGGCCGCCGCTGCACCGTCGGGAAAGAAGGCCATTTTTTTGATCGTCTCGAAGGACAGTGGGTTCGACGTCTTGCTCAGCCATGTCCGAGAACTGGGATATGGCGCGGCGCGGGTAGGGAGTGTTCGTAAGGCGCTCTCGGTGGATGAGGCGACTGACGCTGCTGCTTCTCCGGAACCGATGGTTAAGAAGGCTCTGCCAAAGAAAGCGGCTGCCGCCAAGCCCGTATCGACCGCGGAAAGGAAGCCCTCCCCGAGGGCACAGCCGGCAAGGCAAAAGGCAAAAGCCATAGCGCCACAGCCGAAGAAGGTGGCAAAGCCCGATCCCTGGTTACGTGCGATTGAGAATCTGCGTGACCATCCCAATAACCGGCCGACTACCAGCAAGACGCTGGAGCGCCATCTGGCAACGCTGCTCGGAAAGGAAATCTCGCCGGCAGTGGTGAATGATCTGATTGCAAGATTGCAGCGCGAGGGGATCGCTGTGGCAAACGGCAAGAAGATCGAGTACAAGATCCCGGAGAAATAAGGAGTAGAGCCGCTGCTTCGGCGAGATTGCCATTGTGAGTTCAAACTTGCGATCGACCAGTCCGGTCGCTCATTCAAGCGATGTTCCCCGGTGAAGTTATCTCGATACGCGCGGCGGGCCGCGCTGGCCGTATACTCCCGGCATCCGCCTGGCCCGCCGGTCCCCATGTACGAACAATACTTTTAAGAAAAAGGAGGGACAGATTTATTTTCCGCCGCGGCAGTGAGGCTGTACCGGTTTTCAGACACCTTTGAACCAGAATCCGGTCAGGCGGCCGTGACAAGTCCGTCTCCGGAAGAAAAATCGAGGTACCCATGACCACGCCCAACACACGCCCCTGGGAAAGCGACTACAAGATCAAGCAAACGCAGGTGATCGCAGAGACGCCAGAGCTGAGAGTCGTCGATCTAACGCTCGCGCCGGGGGAGTGCGTGCCCTGGCACCTGCACCCGGACAACGACGACCTGTTCATCTGCCTCCGCGGGACGTTCGAGGTCCGTGAGGCGACCCCGGAACGGGTGACGGTATTGAAACCGCTCGATCGGTACAACATCCCGAAGCGCGTGCCTCACACGGCGGTGAACGGATCGCAGGCGGACTGCCAGTTTCTGGTCGTGCAGGGGCCGGGCCGGTACGACTTCAAGCGGCTGGCGAAGCTGGACTGACGAAGCCGCTCGGGCCGCCTGTGAAAACCACCGGGGCAGCGCGGTTCCAACAGGGATGGAACCTTTTCACAAGCGACCCGGGAGAGTTTTGCGGCTACGGTCTGTGCGCCGGCGCGACGATATGCCGGACACCACCCGACTGCAACTGCTCGGCACCCAGCTCGGTGTCGACTTGTTTCGCACAATCCACGCCGTTGTTGTTCTCGCATTCCGCCATCATTTCTTTACGGCGCTGGGCGAGCTTCGGATCCTGCGCAGCCTGGTCGGCTGCAGGATCGGGGTGGACGTAGTTCGGAGATTGTTCGGCGTCCCGCTCCCTATCCTCGCTGATGCCGGTATCGGCAACGAGGACGAGATCCCCGGCCTGTACTCGCGGCAGCGCCGATTCCATCTGGGCACAGGTGCCGAGCGCCAACGCCAGTAGCACCGGTTTGAGCTTAACGCAAGTGATCTGCATGACTTGCCTCCTCCAGCTTCCACATCATCGTTGAGCAAGTTTAGGCAGCCGCGCGCGTGCATTGGTTCGCCCCGACAACCGTTCAAGCCGCTTTATCCAGGAACGAGAGACGCGCACATAGGGATTGCCGTGGGGAGTCAATGGGTTGGCCGGAGGAGTTCGATATATATGGGACAGACCCCGTTGGCTGTCTTTGCGGCCGTGAATCCGTGAACCTCCGGAGAGGCATTCATTTGTCCCGCTGGCGAGTGCCGGACAAAGTTGCGACCTTAAGGCATGCGGCGCAAACGTGATCAGGCCGGCAGTGTGCATATTCAATCCAGTTGAGTGCCACTGCGCGTCAGTCGACTCGCTCAAATGCTCAGTTCGAAGCCTTGACCCTTTGAGGGTCAGGCTTGGGATGTGCATAGTAACGCGTGCCAGGGGCACCCGTTGCGCTGTTAGAATTGCCGACAATTTTTCAAACGAACCCTTAACTCAGAGTACCGGGGAAGGGCCGATCCTCACGGATGAGCAACGCGATGCCGTTGCAAAAATCTCCGCGGAAACCTGCAAAGGCCGCGCACTGGTCATCATGCAGGTGGGCGCCATGAGCACGGCGAGCGCGGTGAAAGCGGCGAAGACTGCGCGCGCGTCGGGATGTGCCGCGGTGTGCTGTCTGCCGCCGTTGTTCTTCCGCAGCAGCGAGCGCTCCATCATCGACTACTACAAGGCCGTTGCCGATGCGGCGGGCGAGCTTCCGTTTTTCGTCTACAACCTGCCGCAGCTCACGCAGATCGAGTTCTTCCCCGCGATGATGGAGAAGTGGAAGCGCGAGATCCCGACGTTGAAGGGGCTCAAGCATTCGGCGCCGGATTTCACGCAGATCCGCGCGTTTGCCGACATGGGGCTGAGTTGCTTTTCCGGCAACGGGGCGTTGCCGCTGCCCGCACTCACCATGGGAGCAGTCGGCACGATCGACGCGCCGCTCTCGCTTGCGCCGTGGCACTACGCTGAACTCTTCAAAGCGTGGGAGGCCGGCAACATGAAACTGGCCCAGTCGCTGCAGGACGGGGTGCGCAAATACGTCGACCTGGTGTGGATGTTCGGTGCGCCCGCCGATGTATGCAGGACCGTGCTCTCGGCCAGGCTCGGCGTCGATTGCGGACACTCCATCCCGCCCGTGAATCGCCTGACCGACGAACAGCGACGCGAGGTGCTGCGTGCCGCGGAGGCGCTCGGCGTGACGGAGCGGCGGCAGTGAACAGTGAACGGTGATCAGGGAACGGGGCTGCGCCAGAACGCAGGCCCGGTACTGCAGCGGTATGTGTTCGCGTACCTGTTAGTCTTGTCGTTCGCGGCGGCTCGATTCAGACCAGTGCCTTACTTCGCGAGCCGTTCGGCAAGCGCCAGAAGGTCCTTGCCTTCGAACACCGGTAACGAGCAGCGGTTCTGGCTGCACACGTAGGCCGCGGCTTTGGGCAGGTCGGGATACTGCACATCGGAATTGGGCATCGGGCCTTCGCTGCGATCCCACCATTCGATGCGTTTGTAGCTGCCGGCCTGGCGCTGCACAATCCGGAACAACGCCTTCGCGGCGGGATCGCTCTTGGATCCGACCACGGTCAGGTGCACCGGATCGTTCGACAATTCCCGGTCGGCGATCAACAGCCCGGCCTCGGTGCGTCGCCTGGTGGGCTCGCTAGTTGTTTTACGAAGCGTGCTTATCCTAAAATAGCGTTCGCCGCTAATTTAGGTTCCTGCTGCTGATGAAGCGCACCCTGCAAGGCCGCTACGTCAAGGTTGCCACCGCCGGTGAGGCGTTCAAAGCCTTCGTTCCGGCGCCGCTTCCGCCTCGCCCGGTCATCGTCTGGACCGCAGCGCTGCGTGGCCGCTTCGACACGGCGCTGCAGGCACTTGGCCGGCTGGATGCCGTGACTGATCTGCTGCCAAACGCGGCGCTGTTGCTCTACAGCTTCGTGCGCAAGGAGGCGGTGCTCTCGTCCATGATAGAGGGCACGCAGTCTTCGCTCGCGGACTTGATGCTTTTCGAGATCGACGAGCAACCGGGTGTTCCAGTGGAGGATGCGCGCGAAGTCAGCCGCTACGCAGGGGCGCTCGAACACGGCCTGAAACGCCTGCGCGGGGGGTTTCCGCTTTCGCTGCGCCTGATTCGCGAGGTGCACAAGGTGCTGATCGGTCGCAGGCGCGGGGCAAAGCTCACGCCTGGCGAGTTTCGCCGCAGTCAGGTCTGGATCGGCGGCACGCGGCCGGGCAACGCGATCTTCGTGCCGCCGCCAGCGAACGAGCTGGACGAGTGCCTCAAACTCTTCGAGCGCTTCCTGCACGATCAGCCGCCGACATCGCCACTCGTCAAGGCCGCGCTGGCGCATGTGCAGTTCGAGACCATCCACCCGTTCCTCGATGGCAATGGGCGGGTCGGTCGCCTGCTGATTGCATTGCAACTTGCCGCCGACGGCCTGATGCGCGAACCGCTCCTGTACCTGAGCGTGCATTTCAAGGAACACCGGCAGACCTATTACGAATTGCTGAACGCGGTGCGCCTGACCGGAGACTGGGAAACGTGGCTCGAGTTTTTCGCCGATGCCGTCGTGGCGAGCGCGACACAGGCCGCCACGTCGGCCAAGCGACTGCTGGAGCTTGCGTCCACAGATGGCCGTCGCATCGAGGGCCTGGGCCGCGCCGCCGTCTCAGCGCTGGCAATTCACCGCGCGTTGCAGCGACAACCGATCGCGACCGCCGCGTCGCTCGCGGCCGCCACCCATCTCACGCCGGCGACCGTAAACAAGTCGCTGGTGCACCTGGAACGTCTCGGCGTGGTCGCTGAACTCACGCGCAAACAGCGCGGCCGGGTTTTCAGCTACGCGCGCTACGCCGACATCCTGAACGAGGGGATGACGTTGCCGGACGGCGCCGGGCGGCAGTGAATCGGTTTGGCTTGCGGCGATGCCGTCCGGGATCCGGTGACTCGCGAGGCGTGCCCGGCATCCTCCCTGCGTCGCGATCTTTGCCTTTGTACGCGCGCACCGCCGGCAATTCCGCTACTCTAGCGGTGAGCGGCACTCGTCGTAGTTCCGTGACTGCGGCGCGCCGCGAACCATGCATACGGGTGGGCCGGTGCGCGCGATTGCAATGCTGTTGTTTTGCTGGGTTTCTGCCGCGGCGGCGCAGCCGGGCGGACCGGTCGTGGTCCTGACGCAATCCGGTGCGATCGGGCCCGCCAATGCCGATTATCTGCACCGTGGCATCGAACACGCGGCCAAGCTCGGCGCGCAGTTGATCGTGCTGCGCATGGATACGCCGGGCGGCCTGGACCTGTCCATGCGCGACATCATCCAGGACATCCTGACGTCCGCGATCCCGGTTGCAACCTACGTTGCGCCGACGGGGGCCCGGGCGGCCAGCGCCGGTACCTATATTCTCTACGCGAGCCACATTGCCGCCATGGCGCCGGCGACCAACCTGGGCGCCGCGACGCCGGTGAACCTGGGACAACCGGATGACGCGCGCGAGCGCAAACCGAAGCGCGGCACCAAGGCCGACGACGCGCAGGAACCTGCGTCGAACGAACAGACCCTGGCGCGCAAGCAGATCAACGACTCGGCTGCCTACATCCGCGGCCTGGCGCAACTGCGCGGGCGCAACGCGGCCTGGGCCGAGCGCGCGGTGCGCGAGGCGGTGAGCCTGTCCGCGCGCGAGGCGCTCCGGTTGAACGTGATCGACATGATGGCCGACGACCTGCCGCAGTTGCTCAAGCAGCTCGACGGCCGCACCGTATCCGCAGCGGGCCGGAAATCCGTGTTGACCACGCTGACCGCGGAGATCGTGCAACGCGATCCGGACTGGCGCACCGAGCTGCTCGCGGTCATCACCAATCCCTCCATCGCTTACCTGCTGCTGCTGGCCGGCATCTACGGCCTGTTCTTCGAGTTCATGAACCCGGGCATGGCGTTCCCGGGCGTATTCGGCGGCATCGCACTACTGCTGGGGCTGTTCGCGCTGCAGATGCTGCCGGTGAATTACGTCGGCCTGGCGCTGATCGGCCTGGGTGTGGCCCTGCTGGTGACCGAATTTTTCACGGGCGTATCCGGCGTGCTGGGCACCGGCGGGCTGCTGGCCTTCGTGGCCGGTTCCGTCATGCTGATCGACACCGATGCCGCCAGCTACGCCATCCCGCTGCCGCTGGTGGGCGTAGTGGCGCTGGCCGGCGCGGTGGGCCTGCTGATCGTGGGAAGGCTCGCGTACGCGGCGCGAAGGCGGCCGATCGTGAGCGGCCGCGAATATCTCATCGGTGCCATCGGAGTGGTGCTCGATTTCGAGGGCGATAGTTATGCAAGCGTTCAGGGCGAAAAATGGAAGGTCCGCTCGGGCCGCGATTTGCGCGCCGGCGAGCGCGTGCGGGTCACCGGCATCGAGGGCCTGGTGCTGGAAGTCGAACCGGAACAGGACAAGGAGTAACTAAGCATGGGATCGATCACGGGTTTGGGTGGCCTGCTGTTGGTCGCCATTGTTTTTGCGGTTACGGCGCTGCGCGTTTTGCGCGAATACCAGCGCGGTGTGGTCTTCACGCTCGGTCGCTTCACCGGGGTGAAAGGCCCGGGGCTGATCGTGCTGATCCCGGGTGTGCAGCAGATGGTGCGGATCGACCTGCGCACGGTAGTGCTGGACGTGCCGAGCCAGGACGTCATCTCGCACGACAACGTCTCGGTCAAGGTGAACGCGGTGGTGTATTTTCGCGTCGTCGATCCGCAGCGCGCGGTCATCCAGGTCGAGAAATTCCTGGAAGCGACCAGCCAGCTCGCGCAGACGACCTTGCGCTCGGTGCTCGGCAAGCACGGGCTGGATGAAATGCTGGCGGAGCGCGACAGGCTCAACGCGGATATCCAGCGGGTGTTGGATGCGCAGACCGACGCCTGGGGCATCAAGGTCTCGAACGTGGAGATCAAGCAGGTCGACCTGAACGAATCCATGATTCGGGCGATCGCCCGACAGGCAGAGGCCGAGCGCGAGCGGCGCGCCAAGGTGATCCATGCGGAAGGGGAGCTGCAAGCCTCGCAGAAACTGCTCGAAGCGGCGCAGATACTGGCGAAGCAGCCGGAGGCGATTCAGTTGCGTTACCTGCAGACCCTCACGCAGATCGCAGGCGAGCGCTCGTCCACGATCGTGTTCCCGCTGCCGATGGATTTGCTCTCGGCCTGGAGTCGCGGAGCGCAGCAGGCGGCCGGAGCGGTAAACAGTGTCCCACAAGGGGATACCCAAAGGGATACCGGTCGTTGACCATATACGGCCTAAAAGGGTTCCACGGGATTCCCACAATGGGATACCGGCGTTGCCATAACCGGTCTAGAAGGTACTCCGACGTGCTACGCACGTAGGGTATCCGCACGGGTATTCGGCCATAAACGGTGAACGGCGCCCCAACAGGGGTACCGGTCTGGCGACCATAATCGGTGACGCAGGGGAAAACGGCCCGGGTTTGCCGTCCCACCAGCGTGCCCGGCTCTCTAGCGGTATCTATTCGCGCACTTGATGACCGCCTTGTTGTTCGCGGCCTCGAGGCAGGCGCGCGCATCCTTGTGGCGATCCATTTTCGGGCGCGTGTTTCGAACCGACACCGCGGCGGCCGGCTTTTCGGCATTCGCCATGTCCTGTTGCGCAGGCAGGCCTTGCGACGCCTGCCCGGTTTTCAGGCCGGCCTTTTCCTCCGACATCGCGGCCAGCCTGACCATTTCGCCGGGCATCGCGGTGCGGTCGTCGCTTGATGCGGCGCCGGACACATCCCGCGCGCCTGCTGCGAAGACCGAATACGCGACAACCATGCAGGCGAGGGCACCCGCTGCGACAGCGATCGATTTAATCTGCATAAGAGCGTGCTCCCTGTTGGTGTGCACGCATTGATGATCCGACCCGTTCGCGGGTTCGTCAAGCGATACCAGCGTGCGCGCGCCATACCGTCGCCATACAACGACACGCTCGCGCGCCCTAGCGCAAGGAAAATACCTCGATACCGGAGGCAGTCCCGGTTGCACAGCTCCACCGGGTGTTCCACTGGGTCATTCCCGAATCACAGTTGTCGGGAGCGCTCGCACGGCGATAGCAGAGCTTGTCCGGCTTGGTTATCGACCAGTTTTTCGGCACATCGGAATAGTGTTCAAGCGGCGCGCCGTCCGGGGCATTCGGCCCCCACGTGATTTCCACGCGGCAGACGCTGTCCCAGGTGTCCGACACGAGTTTGACGTCGCCCGCCAGGGCGTTGGGCATGCAGCCTGAAGCCAATATGCAGGCGAATAGCCCGGGAAGAAATCCGATCTTCTTAAGCATTGCGGTTTCCTTTGCGTATCGATGGTCAAAATGGGTTCTGACTGACCTTTCGCCAACGGCAAAGCGAATAGTAAACGGTGCCCCACAGGGATACCGGTCTAGAGGGATACTCCGACGTGCTGTGCACGTAGGGTATTCGACCATAAACGGCGAACCGGGCAGTTATACTAATTCTTGTGTCAATCTAGTATAACCGCCGAACCGCGGTTATACTGGGACCTTCCAACGGCAAGGTATGACCGGATGCCGGCATTCGTCGAACTTTCACTCTCGGCGCAGACCGCGTATGCGCAATTGTTCGACGCGACTCTCGCGTCGGAACTGTCCCGTTCCGTGGCGAGTCTGCGCGGCTCTTTTGCAAAGAAGACCGTCAAGGGTCGCGACTACTGGTACTTCCAGTTTACGGATCTCGGGGGGGCGCTGCGTCAATTGTATGTCGGGCCCGACGCCGAGCCCGTGCGCTCATTGGTCGCGCAAGCCAGAACACGCAGGGACGAACCGCTTCTTCCTTTGGCCCGGTCGGCCCTCGCACTGGGTTGCGCACCGGTGCTGCCCCGCCACTTCCGCGTGATACGGCGTCTGTCCGAGCATGGATTCTTCCGGGCCGGGGGTGTGTTGATCGGCACGCACGCGTTCCTGTCCTATGGGAATCTTCTCGGCCTGCGTTGGAGCGAGACGGCACGCACCCAGGATGTTGACTTTGCCCATGCAGGCAAGAGTCTTTCAGTGGCTTTGCCTTCGAGCCTGCAGGTGGACACGCATGGCGCCATCGAGTCTCTTCAGCTGGGTCTGTTGCCCATAGACGGTTTGTCCGGCAAATCGGGAGCCAGTTACCTCAACCCGGGCGATCCCGAGTTTCGGCTTGATTTTCTGACGACGTTGCACCGGGGCAGGGATGTGCCCTACGAGCATCCTCAGTTGCGTGTGGCACTTCAACCGCTCAGGTTCATGGAATACCTGCTCGAAAACGTCGGCCAGGCCGCGGTTCTCAGCGCGGAAGGTTCCGTGGCGGTAAGCATTCCCCATCCGGCACGATATGCCTTGCACAAGCTGCTTGTGTTCGCCGAGCGCAAGGGATCTTTCCTGCAGAAGGCGCAAAAGGATCTGCGGCAGGCGGCGGCATTGCTCGAGTATCTGAAAGCCATGCGCGGCTGGGAAGTCGAAGAGGCATGGGCGGATCTGCTTGCGCGTGGATCCGGATGGACGACGCGCGCCAGGCAGGGGCGCGATGCGCTCGCACGATTGGCCCCTGAACTAGCGATCAAGGACTGGCTGCGCATGCCGGTAAAGGGAAAACGGTGAGTGATGCCTCACAGGAATCTCTGACGGGTCCCCGTAAGGTGTCCCCCTGGAGGGATTCCCAAAGGGATACCGGTCTCCGACCATAACAGGGCTGCGCCCATAACAGGCTAGAAGGGTGCCGCCCACGGCATACCAGTCTAAAAGGGTACTCCGACGTGCTACGCACGTAGGGTATTCGCCATAACTGGTCTAACGACCATACCCGGTTCAAAAGAGTTGCCGCCTCGTTGAAGTCGCGTGCGGTGACTATAAAGTATAGGCCTGGTGGGCACTGGTGGGCAGATCGCGGATAAAAGGGTCACAGATAAAAGCACAGATAAAAGGGCCTATACTTTATAGGTATCTTCCGGTTGACTTTTTGCCAACTTTTCCCCGATATGATTACGCCGCGCCGATTCGCCTCAATCAAAAGGGACAGCGCCCTATAAAAGAGCCAGTTATTTATTCGGTAATCCAATTCCTCCCACGCCGCGTAAGCCCTGCCTCCATGCGGCCGGATTGCCGGTGCCTATCATCCAAATACGGATTATCCAAATGATGCGGGCCGGCTGCCGTTGCCGGCAGCCGGCCTGCTGAGACTTGGCTACTCGCCGTTATTTACCAACCGCGAATACCCATAGCACGCCGCCTTGAGGAATGGGCACATCGGGATTGTAGTTCTTGGCCTTGTACCCCGCAGCGATGAGCGAGCCCTGCATGCGCTCCGCATCGACGCCCCAGCCCGACTGGACGGCCACGTACTGGACGCCATCGACCATGTACGAAATCGGCACGGCGGTCACGCCCGAATTGGTGCGGAACTGCCACAGTTGCTTGCCGGTCGTCGCGTCGAACGCGCGGAAGTAGCGGTCGTTGGTGCCGCCCTGGAACACCAGATTGCCGCCGGTGGTCAATACCGGCCCGAAGCTGTGGCTCACGAAGTCCTGGGCCCACACGCGCTGGCCTTTGGCCATATCCCAGGCCTGCAGCTTGCCGATGGTCTTCGTGTTCGGGTCGATGATCATCTTGATATCCGGGATCTCGACGCCGAGCTTCAGTTCTCCGGCCACCATGGGCTCGACCGGCTTCGACTTCAAGCTGCCGCAATGATTGTCGTTGGACGGAATATAGACGAGCTTCGTCATCGGATTGTATGCGGCTGGTGGCCAATCCTTGCCGCCCCACAGCGACGGACAGAAATCGATCAGCACGCCTTTACGCGGAGTGTGTTCGGCGACGTACTCCGGCCGGCCCGTTTTCGGGTCGATGCTCTTGAACGCATTCTGCGTCACGTAAGGCTTGGCGGCGACGAACGAGATCTTGTCCGCTGA